>OBKM01000625.1_pt1 | contig 17167 bp, 20 predicted proteins | sample 1519691 | NCBI WGS metagenome assembly OBKM01 (sample SAMEA37050418, study PRJEB22526) | metagenome | biome: saline pan; feature: lake; material: water | place: Egypt | collected 2015 | depth 0.5 m | reverse complement strand
CGCAGTAGGGAGGGGATACGCCTGCCGTCATCGTCTTACAAACAACCCGAATCAAAATATTTAACATTTATTCTAACAAATAGCATTATAGAATGGTTCAGACGCTCCAGCAAAACCTCCGTGGGCTATCCGCCGACGAGTACGAGGTACTACGGAGTCTGAGCCATCTCTCGAAAAATCTCTACAATAAAACGCTCTACGAAGTCCGACAGCACTACTTCGACAACGGCGAGTACCTCAACTACTACGATGCCTACGACCAGTTGAAGACCAACTGGAACTACGAGGTACTCCCGAGTCAGGTCGCCCAACAGACAATGAAGCAGGTCGATAGGGGCTTCAAGTCGTTCTTCAATCTCGTGGCAAAAAAGCGCGAGAACAAGTACGACGCCGACGTAACTCCACCATCGTACCTGCCAAAAGACGGGTTCTACACGCTTGAATACCCGTCGCAGTCGTTTCAGGTCAAAGACGACCACATTCGACTCGGTATCCCCCGAGCGTACCGCGACGAGTTCGACTGTGACCTGACCGAAATTCAGATCCCGTTCACTTACGACGAGGTTCGGGAGGCGAACATCAAGCGCGTCCAGATTCTTCCGAAGGCCGACGCGCAATACTTCGAGTACCGTGTGCTGTACGAACAGGACGTAGAGGAAATCGAGATGATTGACGGGTCGTGGCTCGGTATCGACCTTGGTGTGGACAATCTGGTGACGTGCGTTGACCATCGAGGCCACTCGTTCATCGTGGACGGTCGGCATCTCAAATCTCAAAATCGGTGGTACAACAAGCGTATCGCCCACTACCAGTCTATCAAGGACAAACAAGGTATCGAGGGCACGACCCGTCGTATCGAACGACTGCACCAGAAGCGTCGGTACGCAGTTACCGACTACCTCAACAAGACCGTTCGCACCATCACCGACTACTGTATCGAAAATCAAATCGAGACGGTGTACGTCGGTGACGGGAAGGGCTGGAAGCAGAACGTAAGCCTCGGGGATAGGACGAACCAGAATTTCGTCCAGATTCCGTTTGACAAGGTAAAACAAAAGTTGAAGCACAAACTCGAAGCCCGAGGCATTGCGTTTGAGTTAGTGCCCGAAGCTCACACGTCAAAATGCTCGTTCTACGACGAGGAAGCCGTCGAATATCACGACGAGTACGCGGGCGAGCGTGTCGAGCGTGGCTTGTTCGAGGCGTCGGACGGGACGCGCTATAATGCCGACGTGAACGGTGCGGTGAACATGGCTCGAAAGCCAACAGGTAAGCCCAATTCGGACTTGTTCGAGTCTGAGGAGGGTGTAGAGCGGGCTGTGGACGCCCCACGTCGAATAAGCCTCTCAGATATGGAGGAACCTTCGATGGAAGCCCCTGCCTCAAGGAGCGAGCGCGTTAGCGCGAGCGAGTAGGCAGGGGTAGTTCACTTACTCCCAGAGAGCAGAACTGTACGAATTCGGATGTGCCATCTGTGGTAGCCATTCACACATAGACCGGTCGCAGCATCGAGCCGAATCACTATACGCACGGGACGAAAAGCGGAGCTATGTCCGACGCAGAAACAAACGTCCTCGGTACCGCCCTCCAGCCATGCAGTGAGAGCCACGAAACCGGCTTTCTGCGGGATAACCACTGTCGACACCTCCAGCGCGATCCGGGGCGACACGAGATCTGTGCGGTGATGACCCAGGAGTTTCTCGAATACAGCCGCGATCAGGGGAATGATCTCATCACGCCAAGACCAGAGCTTGAGTTTCCGGGGTTACATCCCGGTGATCGCTGGTGTGTCTGTCTGCCGCGGTGGGTTGAAGCCCGCGAGGCTGGCAAGGCACCACCAGTCGTGCTTGAAGCAACAACTGAGGGCGTACTCGATGAACTCACTGTCGAGGAACTGGAGGCATACGCCCACGAGGAAGCGTCGTCAACGCAGGATTAGTCGGCGTCAGCCTGCCAGTCGCGGACTGTGTCTACTCCGACGCCGTCGACCTCCTCGGCGATCTCATCGGGATTGGCGTCTTTCAGCCCTTCAACATCGTCGATGGCGGCGGTTTGGAGCTTTTCAGCGGTCTTCTCACCGATCCCACTGATTGTCTCTAACTCGGAGTCGTTTTGCCGCGCCTGATACTCTCGGTAGTTACAGATCGGACAGCCCAACTCCCACGGCTCCTCCTCGTCGTTGTGAATAACGAGTTCCGGCAGCCCGTGTTCCGCACAGTGCTCATCAGTGACCTCGATCTCACCGCGGCGCGGCAACGGCAGCGAGTACTCACAGTCAGGATACCGTGTGCAGCCGACAAGCCGTGAGCCGTTTCGGAGCTGCTTGATCGCCAACTCGCCACCCTCACTGTCGCCACACTCTGGACAGTCGCCGATAATGCGGTCGGCAGCCTCCTCGGCAGCATCAGCCTGACACTGCGGACAGCCATGGACGAACGTTTTCCGTCCAGCCAGCATCTTCACTGTTCGCAGCCCGTGTTCCTCGCAAACATCATCAAGCAGCAGCGGTTTGCCAGTCGAGGGCAGCGGCAGTGTGTACTCACAGTCAGGGTACGCGTTGCAGCCAACAAAGTATGATCCCTGGCTGCTGGTTCGGATCAACAGGTCGTCGCCGCATTCGGGACAGGGGCCGAGTGTTTTGTCGGCTTTCAGCGACTCCTGAATCTGCTCGCCGATAGCCTCGCGGGAAGCAGTGAGATCATCGAACACCTCAGCCAACAGCCGACGAGAGGCTTCAGTCACCTCGTCGTAGGCTTTCTCACCGGCCGCAATCGCCGCCATATCGGCTTCAAGCTCGGCGGTCATCTCCTCGGAGACGATCTGATCAGCAAACTCCTCGGTGGCCTCAACAACGGCCTTGGCGAGCATTGTTGGCCGTGGCGGATCGTTTTCGAGGTAGCCGCGGTCGTAGAGTTTCTCGATAGTGTGGTGTCGCGTGCTTTTTGTCCCGATCCCAAGCTCCTCCATGGTTTCGATCAAGCGGGATTGACCGTATCGACGTGGGGGTTGGGTCTGTTTGGCCTCAAATGCGGTGTCAGTGATCTCCAGTTCCTCGCCTGCGGTCACATCAGGAACGTGGGTTTCGGACTGGCTGAAGTAGGGGTAGACAGCGTGGTAGCCAGGCTCAAGCAGTCGTTTCCCGTTTGCTTTGAGCGTGAGTGTTTCGACGGTTGTTGCACCTTCGGTCGAGATTTCACAGTCAGCAATTTCGGCAACGACTTTGAGGTGTTCCCAGGTTGCATCGTCGGCAACAGTCGCAAAGAACCGCCGGACGACGAGTTCGTAAATCTCCCACTCGTCGTCTGAGAGCTCGCTTCTGGAGGGGAGTTCACCGGTCGGATGGATTGGTGGGTGGTCGGTCGTCTCCTCGTCGCCAGCGGTTGGCTCGATTGTCTCTGCGGACAAGAGTGATTTGGCATCCTCGCCGAAGGTCTGGTCGTTGGTGAACTGCTGGAGGAGTTCGCGGGGGTCGAGATCCTCGGGGTAGACCGTGTTGTCCGTCCGCGGGTAGGTGAGATAGCCAGCGGTGTAAAGCTCCTCAGCAATGCTCATCGCCTGCTGAGCCGAGTAGTTGAGCGAGCCAGCCGCACGAATGAACTGGGTGGTGTTGAACGGCGCGGGTGGGCTATCGGTGCGGCGGCGACGGTTAACCGAGTCGACAGCCGCGCTGTCGGCCGACTCCAGCGCGTCGTAAACTGCCTCCGCGCGGTCGCCATCCCAGATCCGTTCGGCCTCGTTGCCATCCTCGTCCAGATAGAAGTACTGGCTCTCAAACCCGCCGTCGGTATCAGTTTCCAGATCCGCAAACAGCTCCCAGTAGTCGTCGGGGTCGAAGGCTTCAATCTCGCGTTCGCGGTCGACAATCAGCTTCAGTGTCGGCCCCTGTACCCGACCAACAGAGATGAAATCATCACCAAGCTGGCGGGCCGAAAGCGAGAGAAACCGCGTGAGTGCAGCCCCCCACAGCAGGTCGATGACCTGTCTGGCCTCGCCAGCAGCCGCGAGTTCGAAATCCAGTTCATCGGGGTTCTCGAAGGCCTCGCTGACCTCGCGGTCAGTGATTGAGGAAAACCGGACGCGGTCGATTGGTACCTCGTCGTTGACCTCCCGAACCAACTCGTAGGCTTCCTTCCCGATCAGCTCACCCTCGCGGTCGTAGTCAGTGGCGATAGCGACACGCGAAGCGCGGCGAGCGAGCTGCCGGAGTGCACGCACAATATTTTCTTGCGTGGGTTGGGTCTCAATCGGCGCGTCGATCAACTCGACGGGTTCGACATCCCGCCAATCGTTGTACTCCGGCGGGAAATCAACGCCGACGACGTGACCCGAAAGCCCGATGCAACGCTTGCCGCCCCATTTGTAGACGTTGACGCCGTTGACGCGGTCGCTGTCGGCAGATCCGCCGCTGAGAATATCGGCGATTCGCCGGGCGGCGTTGTCCTTTTCAGTGATAATCAGTTCGGGGCCACGACTCATTGGCCCAGAGTAGGCTGTTTTCTGGCCTAAAGCTTTCGCGCGAACTTCGTGGTTCGAGTGGGGGAGGAGACAGCGAAAAAGTACGCCACAACACGAGGTTTTTATTCGTACCAGCCGACTGATTAGCTATGCTCAAGCTCCTCCTGGGGATAGTTGGACTGGTCGAAGCACTGTATCCAGAGCGGTTCATCAAGCTGCTCACGAAGTATAGCTACGAGTACGATGAGCAGCCAACGGCAAAGCCGTGGGTTATTACCGCAGCACGGATTGAGGGCATCGCTATTCTCGCGGTCGTCCTCCTGGCTGCGTTGAAAGACGGCTGCGACTGCTGTGGAAGCTTGCAATCAGGCGACAGCGACGACAACTCAAGCGACAGCGCAGTCGACCGGATTGACTAAACCTGGAGGGTTGCCTCGGTAGATGGACGCCATAGCCACCGGAGTCGTCGGCAGCAGCACACTCGCTCAAAGCCCTGAGCTGTGGGCCAGAGAGCTGTTGGCCAGCGCTGATGGCCTCGTTGGATACGGGCTGGTGTTTGTGCTGGCCGCGATTCCACTGGTCGAAATCCTGGTCGTGATTCCACTCGGGATTGGGCTTGGATTCCAGCCAGTCGGGGTTGCTGTTGCGGCGTTTCTCGGCAATGTGTTGCCAATCTATGGGATTATTGTGGCTCACGAGCGCATCGAGGAGTACCTGCAGCAGCGACGAGAGTCGGAGCCATCCAGCCGCAGGCAGCGTGCAAAGCGGCTCTGGGACAAGTACGGGCTGCCCGGACTCGCAATCGCCTCGCCGGTGAGTACGGGCGTCCACCTTGCGGCTATATTCGCTCTCGGCGTGGGGTCGCCTCGGCGGTCGACCGCGGTCTGGATGACAGCCAGTATCGCTGTCTGGACGGTCGCACTCACCAGTGGCTCGATTCTGGCACTGGAGACAGTACAGTCGCTGCTGTAGCAGTTGCTGCTGAACTAACCACAACGCACAGGTAGCCACCGGCCATACAGCGGCTATGACAGAACTCCTCGTCGTTGGCGGCAGTGGCTTCATCGGACGGGAAATCTGCCGGCAAGCCGTCGAGGCAGGCCATGATGTTCGCAGCATCTCCCGAAGTGGTCGCCCAGATCTCGGCGTCGGGCCGGGCACAGCATGGGTCGATGCTGTCGAGTGGACGAGTGCGGATCTTTTCGCGCCACACGCCTGGCGTGACTGTCTTCGCGGCGTCGATAGCGTGATTCACGCAGTTGGAATCGCCCACGAATCCCCCGCCTCCGGCGTCACCTTCGAGCGACTCAACGGTGACTCAACAATCCTGACCGCACTCGAAGCCGAGCGGGCGGGCGTTGAGACGTTCGTCTTTCTCTCCTCGGCCGCCAACTACCCAACCGCCAGAAACGCCTATCTCCAATCGAAACGTCGGGGGGAACGCGCGGTGCGGGATCTGGCTCTTGAGACGGTTATTTTGCGTCCAGGCCCTGTGTATGGGCCGGGACAGCCACATTTCTCGCGGCCAGTGAACTGGCTCTGTAAGCTGGTTGATCGCCTGCCACAGATCGCAACGCGACTTGGTGAGGCTCGCCCGCTATCGGTCGACCGTGTTGCCGAGGCGACGTTGTCAGCAGCCATCAACCCATCCAAACGACTGCTGACGATTGCGGATATCGCTCGACAATAGGGTGTGCGCGGGTTACAGCTCAACCGGTGGCGTTTCAAATGCCCCCTCGTCGCCATCGGGGTCGTACTCCGCAATAGCGGTTTTGACCAGCTGGAAGACGCCGTCTTTGTTCCACCGTGCGGTGTTGATGTTGAGATCGTAGAACTCTCGATCCTCAACATCGATATCGTAGTATTTCTCGTACCGTCCGGCCTCGCTGACCTCACGAACCCGCATTTCGGCTTCAGTTTCCTCCCGGTCGTCGATGCGGTCGACCCGGATTTCATCTGGAGCATCAAGCCAGATACGGAGATCAGCATTCTCGCCGGCCAGCCAGCCTGCGAGTCGGGATTCGAGAATAAACGGTTTGCCTGCCGCGCCCCACTTTTCGGCGATTGACTGGAGGCGTTTGTCAAGCGCGCGGTCGATATCGTCGTCGGTGTCGGCGATGGCGTTCTGTTGGTGGAGGCTCAGCTCACCCTCCTCGGCAAGCTCGCGGAAGATATCACCACCTGACACGTAGGGGCAATCCATGGCCTCTGCAAGGCGTTCACAGAGGGTTGTCGCCCCACAGCCCGGCGGCCCCGAAACAGTGATCAGCAGATTGGTCTCGATCTCCGGCTAGGATGGCTTGGCAACGTGGCCATTAATGCTCATATGGGTATCTCCCCAGTTTTGCATGAATGTACGTTATGGTGTCGATCCACGTTCGCGTCGACAACAACACAGAGGGCATCGACGACAACGTCCTAAGAGTGGCGTCGACAACACAGGGACATCGACGACAACGTCGCTGGCGGCGACAACAGGGATTGGCCCCAAGCCACCATGGTGAGTCCAGACATGTCGAAAGCAGCGTTTAAACCAGTTGCGGCCAGAACGCTATACACATGAGTGCGTCCGAGACAGAAGACGGGCTGTCCGACGACGAGCGTCGGGGACTCGAACTCATCCGCGAGACGGGTGGGGTTCACCAGAGCGATTTCTGGAAGGAACTCGACATCTCCTCCCGGAAGGGGAGCCGTATCGTGGAAACGCTGGTTGAGGCCGAGTTAATCAACCGCGAGGAGACAGTCTACAACGGACACAACACCTACTATCTCGAACCGACCGCGAAAGATCTGGATTTCCGGCTGCTGATGGCTGGCGATATGCTCTCACCGTTTATTGGTGAGGAAGAGGTCGATCCCGAAAGCGACGCCTTCTCGCAGTGGCTGATGAATCTCGCGTACGAAGACTGAGTGGCTCAGTTGCCACGGCTGCGTTAGTGGTTCAGTTGCTACGGCTGATCTGTTCAACTCGATCAGCGAGGTCGATCTCGGCTTTTTTCAGTTCCGCAGGCCTCAGATTCCAGATCGCATCCAGAACGTTCGTCTCGTAGCTCGCCGGGCCGCGATATGCTTCCTCGGCAGCGCGTTCGCCGACAATGCCGAAGGCGAGCGTGGCGTGAAGTGCGGCCTGGGGCTGTTCGACCGCGCCACAGAAGGTTGCGACCGCGCCACCGAGCATACAGCCCGTGCCGACGACTGCACCCATCATCTCATCGCCCGCGGTGACACGGTGGACTGTCTCGGGTGTGGCGACGATATCCTCCTCCCCGGAGGCGACGACAACGGTGTCAGCCGATTTGGCGAGTGCCTGTGCAGTGGCCTCAATCTCCTCGTACTCGCCAACTGATTCGACACCCTTGACGTTGGCTTCTGCGCCCGCAAGCGCGGTGATCTCGCCGTAGTTGCCTTTGATCGCTGCGAACTCAAGCTCATCCAGCAGTCGTTCGATGAGGTTGTTGCGGGTCGGCGTTGATCCCATCCCAACCGGATCAAGCACAAGCGGAATGCCGCGGTCGTTGGCAGCAACGCCCGTCTCGTAGAGTGCCTCGCTGAAGCTCTCGTTAAGCTGGCCGGTGTTGAGCAACACGGCGTCGGCAGCGGCTGCCATCTCTGGGCCATCATCTGGCCCATCAGCCATCACCGGGAGCGCGCCCCAGTGGAGTGTGCTGTTGGCGACCTCGTTGATCGTCACCCGGTTTGTGAGATGTTGGATCAGTGGCTCGGTCTCACGGATCGCGGCCAGCGATTCCGCAACCGTCTCTCGGGAGACGGTACTCTCAGTCATCGGCTGTCACCTCAGTGCCGACGACGGCGTCGCGGAGAGCGGTTGTGGCGGCTTCGGGATCAGTCGCCTGTGTGATTGCAGTGATCACCGCAACAGCACTCGCGCCGGCCTGGATTGGCCCGCTGGCGTTTTCGGGTGTGATGCCACCGATAGCGACAACGGGGATGGTGACGCTTGCAGCGATATCTGCGACCTGCTGGATGCCGATGCCGTCGCCGGCTGGTTCGGCCTCCGGTTTTGAGTCGGTGCCGTAGACCGCGCCAACGCCGAGATAGTCTGCCCCGCTGATCGCCGCCAGGCGAGCCTCAGAGACGGTTGCAACTGAGACGCCAACGATTGCCTCCGGGCCAAGCAGTTCACGGGCCGTTGCGGGCGGGAGATCATCCTGGCCGAGATGGACGCCATCAGCACCGATAGCGTGGGCCAGCGCGATGCGGTCGTTGACAATGAGATCCACGTCAGCCTCGCTGGTTAGCTCGCGGAGTCGCTGGCCGAGTTCGTACCGCTGGCGAAGCGACATTCCTTTTTCGCGGAGTTGGACAGCATCAATCCCGCCGTCGATAGCAGCCTCGACAATAGCTTCAGTCGAGCGATCAGCCGACTGCGATTGCTGAGTCACAAGATAACTTCGCCACTGATCCGGATTCATGGCTGGTATTTTGCCGTGATCGATAAGCGGCTTACGGTCTCCAGCGGAACAAAAAGACGCAAACCGGTTGGTACCGAAGCAGCACTGCATGGCTCTCTCGCGTCTCGGTGCGATTGTTGCCTCGCTGTTGGCGCGTGCTGGGATTATTGAGCGCGACCGGCTGCGGGCGACGGTTGATCTGGCATGGCCTCGGGTCATCACCGGGTTTGCGATCATGTCGAAACAGACCGTCGATCTGGCGATGGTCGGACTGGCTGTTGGCGCGCCCGCGGTCGCAGGGCTGGCGTTTGCGGGAGCCTACTGGACGGTCGGGAAGTTCGTCGCTATCGGGTTGGCCGGCGGGACTGTCAGCCTTGTCTCCCAAAACTACGGCGGCGGGGCAAGCGACCGAGCCGCCCGCGTCGTCAAACAGAGCGTCTGGCTGGCGTTGCTGCTTGCGGTGCCGGTTGTTGGTATCTACACGCTGTTTGCTGGCTCGCTGATCGGCCTGTTGAGCAGTGACAGCGTGGCGATTGGTCATGGCACGGTGTATCTGGCAATTGTCGCTCCCGCCTTGCTGTTTGAGTTTCTGAATATGATCGCCAGCCGCACCTACGCCGGCGTCAGCGATACGCTGACGCCAATGGTCGTGCGGGCTGGCGGCGCGGGGTTGAATATCGCGCTCAGTGGCCTGTTGATCTTCGGGTTCGGAATGGGTGTCGCGGGAGCAGCCGTCGGCACAGCCGTCTCGGTGGTTGCGGTCACACTGGTGTTTTCGTGGGGGATGTTCGGGCGGACATATTTTGGTCGGGGAGCCAGCCCAGTCGCGCTGTCAGTGGGTGGCCCACAGTTTGATCGAGAGCTGATCGGCCAACTGGTGTCGGTCTCAACACCGCTGATCGCCCGGCGGCTGGCTGAGGGGATTGTCACGTTTCCGCTGTTGGCAATCGCTGATAGCTTTGGGAGCGAGGTCGTCGCCGCTTTCGAGGTTGGTCGCCGCGTCCGGAATCTGGCAAACAGTGCGAGTTGGGGGCTCTCGATTGCTTCCAGTACACTCGTCGGCCAAGAACTCGGCAGTGGGGCAGAAAGCGAGGCCAAAGCCTACGGGCGCCAGATCATCAGCCTCGCCGCGGTGATTCACGTTATCGTCGCCAGCGGCGTGGTCGTCTTCGCCGAGCCGATTGCCTCGCTGTTTGTCACTGATCCCGACGCCATCGCGCTGTCGGCAACGTTTATCGCCATCTCAGCAGTCAGCCTAGTCGCGCTTGGGATCGACGGCTCTGCGACTGGCGCGCTTCGTGGCGCTGGCGACACCCGAATCCCGTTCTATGCCTCGCTTGTCGGGCTCTATGTGTTTGCGTTGCCGGTCGCAGCACTCGGAGTGGTGACACCGCTTGGGGTGACCGCGCTGTATCTCGCACTACTCGTCGAAACCGCCGTCCCGGCCAGCATCACGCTGTGGCGGTTCCGCAGTGACCGATGGCAGGCCGTAAGCCGTGAGTATCGGCCATCGGCTGAGGCGTAGTAGAAATCCGAACTGTCTTTGTCGATCCCCAAAGAGCGTATCTATGGTTGACGTTCCACCGCAAAGCAGTGTCTCCATCGATGATATCAAACCGCAGGCCGGACTCACGGGAGCCGAGCTGACGGGGGCTGATCTCACTGGGATGGATCTTACGGGCGCATACATTGATGATGGCGCGCTGGAGGGTGCGACGCTGACGGGGACAACACTCGATGGCGCGAGTTTGAGCAACGCAGATCTGTACTACGCGGATCTCTCGGGGGCGGATCTGACGGGCGCGGATCTGACTGGGGCCGATCTCTCAGGAGCGGTGCTTGCTGGGGCTGATCTCAGTGAGTCAGTCGTCACGCTGGTTGATCTGACGCGGGCTGATCTCACAGGCGCGACGCTGGCTGGCGCGAATCTGAACAACGCGACGCTCACCGACGCCGAGTTGACTGACGCTGATCTAAGCGGGGCGACGCTGCGAAAAGCCGATCTCTCGAATGTCACGCTTCGGGGCGCTGATCTCACTGATTGCGATCTGACAAACGCCACACTGGTCGGCGCAGACCTGACCGATGCCGATCTCCGTGGGGCTGATTTCACCTTCGCAGATATGACCAACACCAAACGCGACGGGGAGACAGTCTCACCAAGCGCGCTCGAAGACGCCGACGCAGTGACCTCGAAAACAAGCGACGACTAACTGCTGGTTTGGTTGTCCAGAATCGTTTTCGGCTGCCTACGTTTCGACTGCACTCGCTGCTCGGATAATTGTCTCCTCACCGAATTTTGGGCCGATGAGCTGACAGCCGACCGGCAGTCCGTCAACGTCGCCGGCTGGCACCGAAATCGCCGGCAGATTGGCGAGATTGACGGGGACGGTGTTGGCGTCCATCAGATACAGTTGCAGCGGATCATCAAGACTCTCGCCGAGTGCCGGCGGCACGACAGGCATTGTTGGCGACGCCAACACGTCCACGTCCTCGAAGGCGGCGTCGAAGTCCTGTTTCACCCACGCTCGTGCGTCTTGGGCTTTCTTGTAGTATTTGTCGTGATAGCCAGCTGACAGCGCGTAGGTACCAAGCAGGATGCGGCGTTTGACCTCGGGGCCGAAGCCCTGCTCGCGGACAGCCGCGAACTGCTCGTTCCAGTTGCCGTCGGTATCGGTCTCAGGGCCGTAGCGAACGCCGTCGAACCGAGCGAGATTCGAGGAGGCCTCTGACATCGCAATCACGTAGTAGGCCTGGACGGCGTGTTCCAGCGACTCCAGGGAGACCTCGGTGATTTCCGCTCCGTGGGCTTCGAGGTCGTCCAACGAGGCCTCGAATGTCGCGGTCACATCGTCGTCTGCACCCTCGATCAGGTCGGTGATAACGCCGACTGTCAGGCCCGCAACATCGCCGTCGGCTGCGGCGGCGTAATCGGAGTCCGCGCCGCCGTCGTTGGTCGTTGCGTCGTTCGGGTCGGGGCCGGCGATGACATCGAGCAACAGCGCGGCGTCTTCGACTGTGTTTGCCAGTGGGCCGACCTGCTCTAAGCTGTTGGCGTAGGCGACGATGCCGTACCGAGAGACCAGGCCGTAGGTTGGTTTGATGCCGACGACACCGCAGAAGGCGGCGGGGTTGCGAACCGAGCCACCGGTGTCGCTGCCGAGCGCGAGATCAGCCTCGCCGGCGGCGACCGCTGCGGCTGAGCCACCAGAGGAGCCGCCAGGGACATGGTCAGGGGCGGCGGGGTTTTCTGTCGGGCCGAACGCCGAGGTCTCGGTGGTGCCGCCCATTGCGAACTCATCCATATTGGCTTTGCCGACGATTGTCGCGCCCGCATCCAACACGCGGTCGACGACCGTTGCGTTGTACGGTGGGACATAGTCTGCCAGCATATCTGAGCCGCAGGTTGTCCGCACCCCGTCGGTCGACATGTTGTCCTTGACCGCAATCGTTCGGTCGGCCAGGGGGCCGTCGTCGCTGCCCGCGATTGTCGTCTCAGTGACGAAGATGTTGTGGTCGCTGCTCATGAGACATTCGGCCCCTTGAAGAAGCCATCCTCGGTTTCGGGTGCGTTCTGGAGGGCCTCCTCCTGGCTGAGACAGTCGTCGACCTCGTCAGCCCGCATCACGTTGACTAACTCGGGCTCGCTATCGATTTCGGGTACCTCATCCAGCGTCTCAAAGTAGTCGAGAATATCGGCGAACTGCGCGGCAAAGGCCTCGCGTTCCTCCTCCGCGAGGTCGACCCGAGCGAGTTCGGCGACGTGTTCTACCTCGTCGGTGTCGACAGGCGAATCACTCATACGCGTCCCGAATCACGGACTGAGAGTAAGGGTTTCGGTCGCAGATGCATCCGGCCGATAGCCCGGCGCGTGGGACTGTCGGAAACCCGCAACGGGGGTCGATGGTATCCCACGCGGAGCAGCACACGCTGAACCCCCGAAACGTGTAATTATAATCATTTTTTAATCCGTTTTCGTACAGTAGTTTTCGAGTTTTTATCGCTGTAATTTTGGCCTACAGTTAAGTTCATTGACTGCGTGTATATGCATGGAGACCAGTGTGTGGATCAATCCCGCAATCCACACGGTTACATCCCCAATCATGAGTGATAACGTCCGTTCGTTTACCGACCAGCGCGCTCGGAGTCAGGAGGACGAGACAGCAGAATCCGACGAGATCGATCTTGACTCCGTTGATGACAGCGAAATCGTCCAGACCGCTGATGGAGAGCTAATCCATGAGCCGACTGGACTCATCCTTGAGGAAGACCAGATCGACCGTGGCCCTGAGTGGCGTGCCTTCGACAGCGCGGAGAAAGACCAAAAATCCCGCGTCGGCGCGCCGACAACGACGATGATGCACGACAAGGGCCTCAGCACCAACATCGGCTGGCAGGACAAAGACGCCTACGGCAAATCGCTCTCGTCGCGGCAACGCCAGAAGATGCAGCGGCTCCGCACCTGGAACGAGCGGTTCCGCACCCGCGACAGCAAAGAGCGAAACCTCAAACAGGCTCTCGGCGAGATCGACCGCATGGCAAGCGCGCTCGGGTTGCCCGAGGCAGTCCGAGAGACCGCCTCAGTGATCTACCGCCGCGCACTCGATGAAGATCTCCTCCCCGGACGATCAATCGAGGGTGTCTCAACAGCCGCGCTGTATGCCGCAGCCCGGCAGGCTGGTACACCGCGAAGCCTTGATGAGCTCACCGGTGTCTCGCGGGTCGAAAAAGACGAGATTGCCCGCACCTACCGGTATGTGGCCCGCGAACTCAGCCTTGAGATCGAGCCAGCCGACCCCGAGCAGTACGTCCCGCGGTTTGCCTCGGAACTCGGTCTGTCTGATGAGGCCGAACGCCGCGCCCGTGAGCTGTTGTCGACCGCAAAATCCCAAGGCGTCCACAGCGGTAAATCGCCAGTCGGGCTGGCGGCTGCGTCGATCTACGCCGCCTCGCTGCTCACAAACCAGAAAGTCACCCAAAACCAGGTCAGCGAAGTGGCCAACATCTCGGAAGTCACGATCCGCAACCGGTACCACGAACTGCTGGAAGCCGACGAGCAGCAGTCGGTTGCATAACACTATTTTATACAGCGTCGTTGCGAAGCGGTGAGCGACTAGTGGGGTTGGGTTTTGCTCGCCAGTCTCGACCGGAATCGCAAAATCCCACCCTCTGCATCCCTCTGCATGGAGACGACACGCCACTACACCGCGACTGTCTACATTGTCAACGACGGTGCCACCGCGCTCCACCGCCACGCCGGGCTTGGGATTCGCATCCCACCCGGTGGTCATATCGACCGCGACGAGCTGCCGCATGAGGCTGCCTGCCGGGAAGTCCGCGAAGAGACGGGACTTGCGCCAACACTCCACCGAGAGACCGCAGCGATTGAGCCGCCGGCTGGTGAGGTGCTTCCCCAGCCAGCCCATATGTTGCTGTACGATATCAACACGCATCCTGACGGCACCGTCGGCCACCAACATATCGACCACACCTACTTCGCTACCGTCGAGAGCCGCAAAATCGAGCCAAGCGAGGGCGAGGCCCCAGCCGACCGGTGGGCGTGGTACACTCCCTCAGAACTCAAAGCCAGCGAGCTTGATAGCGACACGGTCGCAATTGGCTGTGAGGCGATTGCCACCGTCAGCAATGACTGAGCTGTATTTCGTCTACGGCACCCTCACTGACGAACAGCAGGTTGCGGAGTTGCTGCCAGAGTATCAGTTCAAACGCCGGGCAGTCTGTCGAGGACTGAAGCGAGTTGATGGCAGCTATCCAACGCTTGTCCCCGGCGACAGCGTCGAGGGGCGGCTGCTCGCAACACCAGCACAAGCGCGGCTTGACCGATACGAAGGGGTCGAACAGGGGCTGTATCACCGAGTGCAGCTACCACTGTCGCCCCAGCGGCCGAACCACACGAGTGCAACAGTCTACATCGCCCGACCAGCAAAAGTCGGACTCACAGCCGAAACAGCCTGGCCCGCGGAAGCGTTTCCAGAGTGTGTTGTGAGCTACTGTGAGACAAGCGATGTCGAAATTATCACTAAAGACGAATGAAAATATGACTGGCTGACGGCCGTCTGACGAGCGTCAGCAGTCGCCGCTGTCATGCGGTTTTTACTTTCACTCCGCATGCCCTATGTTTATATACCTCCGGGTTGAATGTTCAGTTGCGCGTCACACGCGTGCATTCCCCTTTCCCGTTTTCACACCGCTGAGCGATGCGGCTGGCTGGGCGGCGTAGCCCCCAGTGTTCGACACCGAAACCGATTAGCGGCCGCTCCGGCGACGGTAATGTATGCTTTCGCTTTCGGCGATCCAGGATGCCCGCGAGCGGATTGCCGACGCGGCGCGGGTGACGCCGATGGAGTACTCACACACATTCTCCGACCGAACCGGTGCCGCCGTCCATCTCAAACTGGAAAATCTGCAGCGAACAGGCGCGTTCAAGATTCGTGGTGCGACAAACCGGATCGAAACGCTGTCTGCGGCCCAACAGGACGCCGGCGTTGTCACCGCCAGCGCGGGTAACCACGCTCAGGGTGTTGCGTTGGCAGCCACACGAGCCGGTGTCGATGCAACGATCGTGATGCCCGAACACGCCCCAATTTCGAAGATTCAAGCAACACGTGGCTACGGCGCGCGTGTCGTGCTGGAAGGCGTTGATTACGATGCCGCCCAAGCGCATGCACACGAGATCGAGCGGGAGGAGAACCGTACCTACGTCCATGCGTTTGATGATGAGATGGTGATGGCCGGTCAGGGAACGATCGGGTTGGAGATAGTTGACCAGCAGCCGGATGTTGAGACAGTGATCGTTCCGATCGGCGGTGGGGGGCTTATCGCCGGTGTCGCCACCGCAATCAAAACCCAACAGCCGGATGTGCGGGTGATCGGTGTCCAAGCGGAGGGGGCAGCAAGCGTCAGCGACTCGCTGGAAACAGGCGAGATACAGTCCAGAGAGAGCGTCGACACGATCGCCGACGGGATCGCCACGCGGTCAGTCGGGGAACGACCGTTTGAGGTGATCGAAACACACGTTGATGAGATCGTGACAGTCTCCGATGAGGAGATCGCACTGGCGATCACACTGTTGCTTGAGCGGAGCAAGATCGTTGTTGAGGGAGCCGGTGCAGTCGCGCTGTCAGCGCTGTTAGAGGATCGGTTCGAGTACGAGCCAGGAGAGGTTATCGTGCCCGCACTCTGTGGCGGCAACATCGATATGAACGTGTTGACGACAGTGATTCTTCGGGGGATGATCCAGTTGGGGCGGTATCTGAAAATCCGCACCGTGTTGCCTGACCAGCCGGGCGCGCTAGAAGGGTTGATCGAGATTATCGCCGAAAAGGATGCCAACATCTATGAGATTCACCACGAACGCGCCTCCCGCGAGGTGGGGATGAGCGACACAGAGGTTGAACTCGAACTCGAAACCCACGGTCAGGAACACGCCGCGGAGCTGCTGGCGACGCTGCGGGATGCCGGCTACACCGTCGATATCGTAAAGTGAGCAAATCAGGCGGATTTATTCGGATCGCCAGCGACGATACTGTATGAAACGGAGTATCAGCACCACCAACGCACCAGAAGCAGTGGGTGCCTACAGCCAAGCGACAACCGACGGATCAACGCTGTATACGGCTGGCCAGATTCCACTGACGCCTGATGGTGAGCTACTGGATGAGGCAACAATCGAGACCCAAACCGAGGTTGCACTCGACAACATCATGGCGATTCTGGCAGCCGAATCGCTCACTGCGGGAGATATTCTCAAAACAACAGTGTTTCTGGCTGATATCGACGATTTCGAAGCGATGAACGAGACCTACGAGACGTATTTCGCATCGGAACCGCCAGCCAGGAGTGCTGTCGAAGCCGGGGCGTTACCAAAAGGTGTTGGCGTTGAAATCGAGGCCGTCGCAACCTATCCGGAGGCGTGAACCGACGACAAAAATCGAGTCTGCTGTGGGGACTCATCGGCGCGATGCTGTTTGGCGTGCTCACCCAGGGGTATCTGCTGGCTATTGGGTCGTTGCCGATTGGATGGCTCGGGATGATAGCAATCGGCCTGCTGGTCGGCGGCAGTGTCACCAGTGTTGCCTACGCAGTCGAGCCACGGGTTGCCAAAGCCGGGCGGTAAGTGGCGGCGTTGCCACCGACCGAACTCGGGGCGATCAAACGCGAGTGTGTTCCGGCGACGGCGTCGACCAACACGTTTACAACCGCCAGTCGGATAGCTCTAGTCGGAGCCAGGATGGCCGAGTGGTAAGGCGCACGCCTGGAAAGCGTGTTCCCTTTGGGAT
>OBKM01000624.1_pt1 | contig 17298 bp, 18 predicted proteins | sample 1519691 | NCBI WGS metagenome assembly OBKM01 (sample SAMEA37050418, study PRJEB22526) | metagenome | biome: saline pan; feature: lake; material: water | place: Egypt | collected 2015 | depth 0.5 m | reverse complement strand
TTGCCTCCGGGGACTCTCAAACAGTCTGAGACTCCCACGGAGAGGAAACCCCGTCGTTCACCACGGGGAGGATGTCATTCCAGCCGGCGAGTCTGTAGCGCCTGACGGGCGTTGCTGATCGCGAGCCCCACCCCGACGATCGCGAGCCCGAGCCAAAGCAGGCTGTCCCCGCTGACGTACAGAAGCCCGCCGTAGAGCCCCAACCCGAGCCCGAACGCCGCCTGCACCGGCGGCGTTTCAAGCGTCCCGGTGAAGACGCCGTAACTGAGCACGAGCGCGATCGCGAGGAAGACGATCCCTTCTATCGCCCCGACGAGCCCGCGTTCGATCGTTCCGACGGCCACCGTCGTGGCCGCGATCCCCAGGAGTACCACGACGACGATCCGCGCTTTCCGCCCGTAGGTCCGGTCGCCTTCGTCCATACCGTCCCGTCGCGGGTCCGGCCCAAATCCCTACCGCTCGACCGCGAACAGACAGTCGAGTTCGGCCCCCGCGGCGAGGGCGTCGACGATACCGCGATCGATTCCGGCGGCGGCGGTGTCGGCGTCGACCATGACCGTCCGGTCGTCGACGTACTCGCTCGTCCGGAGGACCATGCTCCGGTCGCTGTCGAAGGACAGCTCCGGGTGCCCGGATCCGGTGACCGTCTGTTCGCGGTCGCCGACGCACACTGAGGCGGTGATCGTCGCCGCGGACGACTGACACGCCTCGATGAACTCGGGATCGAACGCCTCGGGGACGGGCGCGGCCTCGACGCCGACGATGCAGTCGCCCGCCGGCGTCAGCCAGTCGTCGCTCGTCAACTCGAGGGTGCTCGTGTGCTCCGCGGCGACGTGTTCGTGTCCGACCGCCCGAACGCGCTGTTGCATACCCGACGTACCGCGTCCTGATTTATATACCCGTCCCGACGTGCCGCACACCCATTTATATACAAACTCCGATGTGTCACTCCGCCTCGTGATAGGTTGCGCGGGGAGACGATCAATCCGGTGGCTGTCGGCCGATAATCGCGTAAAACGGGTCTGTCTCCGGCTGCTCGACGATTCGATCCGTCGCTCCGAATCCCCCTGCGGTAACGTACTCCTCAACGAGCGCCGCTCGTTCGTCCATCGATCGGGTTCGCCACGCCCGGATCGCTTTCGTCGGGAACATCCGGTTGGTGAAGCTCACGATCACAACGCCGTTAGGCGCGAGGACGCGTCCGAACTCGCCGAACAGGTCGCCGGGGTACTGCAGATACTGTACCGACAAGGCACAGCAAACTACATCAAACGAGTTCTCGGCGAGCGGGAGCGTTCGGTCGCTATTGAAATCCTGCAGAAAATACTCGTCAAGACGGTCGTTTGCGTCGAGTTCGGCTTCGTTGAGCCCGTGCCCAACAACGTGTTCTAATCGGATGTCCGGGAGAAACGACACCCAACTACTCATCGCATCGAAAACACGATCTCCGGGGGTGATTTCCGCCCCGTATAGTGTTGTTAACCGAGCCGTGAACCCGTCATCCGCGTGGGTGACGAACCGGGGGGATGCATAAAACTGCGTATCGCCACTGGTGTCGATCTTTTTTCGATCGATGTCCGATAGCACGCTTGACACGGTACGTCGTGGTAATACGTCAGGAGTAAAGTATGCACTGTCCAACGAACGGCCCCGACGCGATGGGTTCGTGAGCACCGGCCCGGGCATCCTCGGTGACGTGGTCGCCGCGAGTCGGCCCACGGCTCGGATCGAACGGCACAAGCCGCGCCCGCAACCGACACGGGGGCGCACGCCTGACCGGACGGAAACAGCACATTGTCAACGTTGACCAAAGATTTGTAATGTTGCAGTCCATGTACTACGATGTCATGTGCCGAAACTGGAACTACAGCGAGCGAGCCGACGAGGAGACGGCGGAAAGCGACGACCCCCGCGACGAACCTGAGCAGCCATCGTTCCTGAACGAGGAGAGCAGCACCGACACCGAGTTGCTCACCGACGGTGGCGACGACAACGAGGAGTAGCGGTCGGTCCTCTCACTCCGCTATGTGATCCGACGCCGCGTAACTCGACACGCACCCGGACAGTAGTTTTATTATCTTCTTTGTAAAAAACAATCATGATGGATCTCAAACAGGCCTTGGACGACGTGTGTGACTGCGAGTATCCGGCCGACGTTGGCGATATTGAACGCCGGTGTGAGGGTGTGGTAGTGGAATTTCAAGACGGCTCAGAGACAACGCTGGGGGAGATGCTCGATACGCTTGATGACCCACCCGAGGAATTTAAATCAAGGGACGATTTGCGCAGTCTCCTGATGTCTCTCGCACCACAGGGGAGCGTTGGGCGGGTGTACTACGATGACCGGGGAGCAACACAGAACGACAGAGAACAACAGTCCCTCTGAGTCTTTGATTTGGCGCGCTTAAACGGTGTCAAAACGCGGCGCAGTGGCTTTGTTGGACCACTGAAACGAGTGCCCGAGGGCGTTTCGGCCTGATATCGTTGTTCGGATAGCAGCTGTCGACTCCCATCCGTACGGCGTCCAATGCCGTTGAATTCACCGGGGAGGCAGTTGCTCCTTCGGGAGCGTGATCTATCGGCACTCGTCGACACGCCGTCCCTTGGGGGCCACCTATTTATACATACTTCGGGGCCGGGGGGACAACGAACAGGCGATACACCCTGGCCGATATCGAACATAACCCCGGCGAATCGCAATCGACACGTGTCTCCCTGCCCAGGAGTGAGCGATGGGAGCCTCCGAAGACAGGTCCGTGCCGGAGGTATCGGCACGGAATCAAGACGGCGAGGTGGTATCGATCGACGGCACCGAACCTACGGTGTTGTATTTTTATCCACGTGACGAGACCCCCGGCTGTTCGCTCGAAGCCCGGCAGTTCCAAGCGGAGTTAGAGACGTTCGCCGAGGCTGGCATCACCGTCTACGGCGCCTCGACGGACGATGTCGACTCCCACGCCGAGTTCGCGGCGAACGAGGGGCTCGAATTCGACCTCCTAGCCGATCCTGAGGGTGAACTCGCCGAGGCCTTCGGCGTCGAGACCCGCGGCGGGGCCGCCGCCCGAACGACATTCGTCCTCAATGACGGCCGGATCCGGCGGGTGTACGAGACCGTTTCTCCCGACGGTCACGCCCGGAGTGTTTTAGACGATCTGCTCGGTGCGGGAGTCGTTGAACTGCCCGACGCGTGAGTCGGCCCCCGAAAGAGAGGCTGTACTGATCCTCTCTATACAGCACGACGCGCGAAACGTACCATCGGTTGATGGTTTCAACGGAGCCGTAGTTATTTATCCCCGCCCGTCTCCCGCCAGTATATAAACGGCGCGAGGACGAGATACGCGACCGCAAAGAGCAGAAGCGACCGCGGAAACACCCTGTTGACCGCTGCCGGGAAGGCGATCGCAAGGGCCTGCAGGACGCCGAGGATCACCGCATCACGGGCGTAGAGGTCCGGGTACGTTATCGACGCGACCATCAGGTACGCAAACAGTCCCGTCAGGCCGACAAACAGGGTCGGATCCACGATCCCGGCGAGGTACGCCACCGCGATCACCGTCGCGGCCAGCGTCGTCTGGACCCCCTCCGTTTCGGGGCGGTCACCGTCGTGCAACATATAAAAACCGAGGCGGACGACCGCCATCGAGACGTACACCGACGCGACGACGAGCGCCGCGAGGGCGAACGGCGTCCCGACGCCGACCGCGCCGCCGTCCGTGGCGACGACGTACACCAACGCCGCGGGCGCCACGCCGAAGGAGGCGACGTCGGCCAGCGAATCGAGGAGTGGCCCGACGTCGGTCCCGCCGCGCCGACGGGCGATGACGCCGTCGAGCCCGTCGCCGATCGCCGCGAGCAGGATCAGCCGCGCCGCGAGTTCGGGATCGAACGTCGCAGTAGCGACGGCGGCGAAGCCGATGGCGGCGTTTGCGGCCGTCACCAGATCGGCGACTCCCAGCCGCCCAAGGAACCGCGGCTGCATAGCTCTACCTCGGCGGTCGGCGACGGCCGCCTTAGTACGTTCGTTTCGGGGTGGCGGGCGGGATCGTCATCCGGAACCGAGCGACATATTCCCGTCTGTCCGCAAACACGGGTATGGACCGACGGGCGTTCCTCGTGGCTGTCGGCACCGCGGCGACGGTGTCGGCGTCCGGGTGTCTCGACGGCGGCCTCAGCGAGGACGACTTCGATATCGGCATGTCGGCGAACGCGTTCCTCCCCGACGAGTACGGGGTGTCCGTCGGCGACACCGTCGTGTGGGGGAACAACGGCTCCCGGGGCCACACCGTGACCGCGTACGAGCGGACGATCCCGGACGAGGCCGAGTACTTCGCCTCCGGCGGCTACGACGGCCTCGACGCCGCCAGGGAGGACTGGCAGGCGACCGGCGGCGGCAACATCGCCCCGGGGGAAACCTACGAGCACACCTTCGAAGTGCCCGGGCGACACAACTACTTCTGTATCCCCCACGAACCAGGGGGGATGGTCGGCGCGGTCGTCGTCACCGAGTGACCCTTTCGACGGACGAACGACAACCCTTATTCGGAGCGGATTCACATCGGGAGGCATGGACGCGTCGGTACCGGAAGTCGATTACACGGACTACACCAACCGGCAACTGGTGGCGGTCCCGCTCGGGATACTCGCGTTCGCGTTGCTCGTACTCGCCGTCGCGACCGTCCTCACGGGGACGCCGGTGGCGCTGGGGATCGAGTTCACCGGCGGCACCGAGATGCAGGTCGTCACCGACGACCCGCAGGCGGAGATCGCGAACACCTTCGACGAGGAGGTCGCGTCGCTGACGCCGATCGCCGGGCAAGCGAACACCTATCAGCTCACGTTCCAGACGGACGATGCGGATCCGCTGATAGAGCAGGCCGAGGGGGCCGGCTACGAGATCGAATCCGTCGGCGAGCGGTCGGCGAGTTTCGCCGCCGACTCACAGCGGCAGGCGCTCTTCGGCCTCGCGATCGCCTTCGGCGGGATGGCGGGGCTCGTCGCGCTGATGTTCCGTACGTTCGTCCCGTCGGTGGCGGTCATCGCGTCGGCCTTCTCTGATATCATGATTCCGCTGGCGCTGATGCAGCTTTTCAACATCGAGCTGTCGCTCGGAACGGTCGCCGCGCTTTTGATGTTGATCGGGTACTCGGTCGACTCGGATCTGCTTTTGAACAACCACGTGCTCCGGAGACACGGTGACTTCTATACGTCCGCCTTCCGGGCGATGCGGACCGGCGTGACGATGACCGTCACCTCGATCTCCGCGATGATCGTCATGACGGTCGTCTCGCATCTGCTCGGCATCCCGCTGCTCCCGGACGTCGGGCTGATACTCGTCTTCGGGCTGCTCGCCGATCTGATGAACACGTATCTGCTCAACGTGAGCCTCCTTCGGTACTACAAGTACGAGGGGATCGCCAAATGAAACTCCACATCAAGAAACACTGGCGCATCTGGCTACTCGCGGTTTTCCTGATCGCGAGCACGGCCGCCATCTTCGCGCCGTTCGGCGGGGAGGGCGGAATACTGGGCCCCGGCGACGACGACGAACAGGCGGCGGGATCGCAGTACACGAACCTCCAGTTCGGGCTCGAACTCTCCGGGGGGACGCAGGTCCGGGCCCCGTTCGTCGGGATGACCGTCTCGAATCTCGATTTCGAACCGGACGCCGAACGCGAGATAGAGGGGGTGTTACAGGAGGAACTCGGCCTCGGGGCGAGCGACGTCCGCGCCGACTTCGAGGAGGGAACCGTCGAGGTGTTCGACGACGACGTCGTCGGCGAGACGAGCCGAACGGAGTTCGCCGCGGCGCTTACAGAAGCCGGCTACCCGACCGACGAGGGCGACGTCGGGATGGGCGTCACGACGAGCACTCGCGACGGGGCCGAGGACGTGTTGAACGAACGGCTCCGCGAGCGCGGGCTCGGCGGCGGGTCGGCCTCGCAGGTCGCCGCCCCGGGCCAGCGATTCATGGTCGTCGAGGTCCCCGGCGCGAACCGAAGCGAGGTGATCGACCTCATCGGGGACCGTGGACAGGTCGAAATCTGGGCGCTGTACCCCGACGACAACGGGACGTATCGGAGTGATTCCCTGCTGGATCAAGACGACCTCGCCGACATCGGCGGGGCCCGTCAGGAACAGGGCGACACGTTCGTCCCGATCCGCCTGAGCGACGAGGCGGGTGCCCGCTTCGGCGAGGCGATGCGACAGAACGGGTTCGCACAGTCCGGGGGGACCCAGTGTGCGTACGACCTCAACAGGTCGCTCGAGGAGAACACCGCGGACAACCCCGGTCGGTGTCTGTTGACCGTCCTCGACGGCGAGATCGTCTTCGCGGCGGGGATCGCACCGAACCTCGCAAGCTCCTTCGACAGCGGCGCCTTCGACGAGGATCCCTCCTACCGGACCACGACGACCACCTTCGAGGACGCACGCGAACTGGAGATCAACATGCGCGCCGGCGCGCTCCGCACGGAACTGGACATCGACAACCGGGGGACGACCTTTTTCCTGTTGCCGAGCCTCGCCGAGCAGTTCAAGCCGCTCTCGCTTCTGACGGGGGCCGCCGCGGTACTCGCGGTGTCGGTCATGGTCTTTTGGCGGTACCGGCGGGCCGAGGTCGCCGCGCCGATGTTGCTCACCGCCGGCGCGGAGGTGTATATCCTCCTCGGCTTCGCCGCGGCGGTGAGCTTACCGCTCGATCTCTCACACATCGCCGGCTTCATCGCGGTCATCGGGACCGGGGTCGACGACCTCGTGATAATCGCGGACGAGATCATGCAACAGGGTGACGTGAGCACCTCGAAGGTGTTCGAATCGAGGTTCCGGAAGGCCTTCTGGGTCATCGGGGCCGCGGCGGCGACGACGATCATCGCGATGTCGCCGCTTGCGGTCCTCTCGCTCGGCGACCTGCAGGGCTTCGCGATCGTCACGATCGTCGGGGTGCTCGTCGGGGTGTTGATCACGCGGCCCGCGTACGGCGATATCCTCCGCATCCTCGTGTTGGGCGAAGAGGAGTGAGCCGCGGACGCTTCGAAGCCCTTTCGTCGCTGCCGCCGGTATCCGTCGTATGACGTTTCGCGACGGGACGCTCGTCGACTGGCACGAGTGGAGCGCCGACGCCTTCGCCGCCGCCGAGCGTGCCGGGAAACCCGTGTTGTGCTCGCTGACCGCGCCGTGGTGTGAGTGGTGTCGGCGGATGGACGAGGAGGCGTACTCCGACCCGAAGCTCGCGGCCAACATCGGCGAGAGCTTCCTGCCGATCCGTGTCGACGTCGACAGACGGCCGCGGATCCGGGAACGCTACAACATGGGCGGGTTCCCGACGACCGTCTTCCTGACGCCCGAGGGAACGGTGCTCTCCGGGGCGACGTATCTCGGCCCCGAGGGCCTCCGGCAGGTGCTCGACGGCGTCCGGGGGTCGTGGGACGCGAAGGGTAGCGCCGCCGGCCGCGTGCCGCGATCGGTGTCGGGCGCTGATCGTCCCTCGGGGCCGGTGACGGCCGAGATCGAGGCCCACATGGTCGAACAGGTCGCCGCGGCGTTCGACGACGAGTACGGGGGCTGGGGCTCCGACGCGAAGTTCCCGCTGCCGCGGACGATCGAGTTCGCGCTCAAACGCGACCGCGACCGGGGGCGACGGACCCTCGAAGCCGTCCGAACGCACCTGTTCGACACCTACGACGGCGGGTTCTACCGGTTCGCCGAGACGCGGCGCTGGAGTGAGCCCCACCGCGAGAAGCTCACGGACGAGAACGCTGCGCTGTTAAACGCGTTCGTTTCGGGGTATCTGTACACCGGCGAGGACGCCTACCGGAAGACGGCGGAACGGACGGTGGAGTACCTGACGACGACCGCCTGGACCGGCGAGGCCTTCGCCGGAAGCCAGGCCGCGAGCGACTACTACACGCTCGAACCCACGGAACGCGAGGAGGCCGACGCGCCGCACGTCGACCCGACGGTCTTCGCCGACAGGAACGGGATCGCCGTCGACGCGCTGTTTCGGTTCGCCGCCCTCACGGACGACGACGGGGCGGCCCGATACGCCGAACGGGCGCTCGAAACCGTCCTCGAAACGCTCGTCGACGACGGTCGGGTGCGACACTTCGAGGGCGCCGAAAGCGAGTCGGGGCTGCTCGCGGACCAGGCGCGGGTCCTCGCCGGCCTGGCTGCCGCCGCCCAGCTCGACGGCCCGGACGGATGGGTTGCCCCCGCTCGGGCGATCGCCGACGACGCGATCGACCGCCTCGCCGCCGAGGACGGCTCCTTCCGGGACGGCGACCCGGTCGGACCGGGGTTGCTCGATCGGCCCCTGTACCCGCTCGGGACGAACGCCGAGATGGCTGACGCGCTCTTGGACCTCGAAGCGCTAACCGGCGAGACGCGGTACGGGACGGCCGCGCGGGACGCCCTTTCGGCCTTTGCGGGCGCCTACGATCGGATGGGCGTCGAGGCAGCCGGCTACGCCGCCGCCTGTGCGCGCGCCCACTACGAGCCGCTCGTCGTGCGGACCCCGCCGGCGGGGACGGATCTCCACCGGGCCGCGCTGCGGATCGCGGATCACGAGAAGGTCGTCGTCCCCGGCGACCGCTCCGTGGCGGTCGTCGTTCGCGGCGGCGAGAGAGGCGTGCCGGCAGAAACGCCCGAAGAGCTGCTCGACCGGGCCGCCGAGGGGCCGGCGCCGTAGCCTCGGGGTATATCGGAAAGCGGGCACGGAACAGCGGTTGTTTTTATACTACTGGCGGGCGCTCACTCGGCGTCGACCTCCGCGCGAAGCCGTTCGAACTCGGCGACGCGCTCGGCGTGGGCGTTGTGCTGGTGGATCGACTCGTCGTTCGACTGTTCCATCCGGACGACGGCGTCGTCGGAGAGATCCGGGTAGGACTCGACGAGCCCCTCGGCCATCGCACGGACGCAGTCCTCGACGAACTTCGCGTCGCTGTGGCTGTCGAACGTCATGTGATCCTCGTCCGGCCGTTTCGCGAGGTTGTAGATCCGGGCGCTCATCGAATCGCGGGCGATCTCGATGAGTTCGTGGAGATCGACGCGGGGTTCGCCGGAGGTCTCGACCGTCAGCGTCGCGTGGCCACGCTGGGAGTGGCCGGGCTGTGGCACCTCTTCGAGGAACTCGTCGATCGTTCCCCGGTCGACGTCGAGACCTTCGAGCACGTCGCGGGCCCGCGACTCGCTCATCCCCTGCGAGCAGGGGCAGACGGTCATCCCGACGACGTGACAGCCGATCTCCTCGCGGGTGGTGCCGTCCTCGCGTGCGGTCGCGGAGGCGATGATGTCGGCCGTCGCCTGTGTCGGTCGATCGGTCGCCGGGGTCCGCTCCCGGATGACGTACTCGGCCTCCATCCGGACCTCGGCTTCCGTCGTGTACTCGTGTTTCTCGATGAGGCGTTCGGCGACGTCCCCGCAGACGTCCTCCACGCGGAGGGCCGGTTCGGAGACGGCTTCCTCGAGCATCTCGTCGATGACCTCCATGTTCCGGCTCATGTCCGCCCCCTTCCGCCAGCCGGGGAGGTCGACGAACACCTCGAACTCGGCCATCAGGACGATGGGACGGTCCTCGGGCCGGTGGAGTTTGACGAGCTTTTCGACGCCTGTCACACCCACGCGGTTGAGGCCCACGCTGACTTCGGGGCTAGACGCCTGTACGTCCGGCAGCTGCTGACTCATTGTATATTTAACCGACTGCGCGAAGGTTATCGCTTTCGGAAGGGGCAGCGCCCGGCGGCCGTCACGCCTGTTCGAGCTTCCCGAGGGCGGCGAAGAACTCGAGCGGCGGGCCGGCGATCCGGACAGGGGTTTCGGCGGGGCGAAGCGACACCGTTGTCGGGGGAGCGATCCGCTCGCGCGTCCGGCCGTCGGCGACCGCGAAGGCGGTTTCGGCCCCCGTTATCGACACCGACAGCTCGGCGTCGGTCGGGATCGCAAGCGAGGGCATCGGGTCGGTCGCACACATCTCGGTGACGACGAACGACGGGAGGGACGGGTGGACGAGGGGGCCGCCCTCGCTGAGGTTGTACGCGGTCGACCCGGCCGGCGTCGAGACGAGCACCCCGTCGCCGCGCCCGTCGGAGTAGCGCTCACCGCCGACGCGAACCTCGAACTCGATGCCGTTGTTCCGGCCGCGCTGTGGGCCGAGGACGGCGATCTCGTTCACCGCCGCCGGAAGCGTCCAGCCGTCGCCGTCGGCTCGTATCTGGGGGAGCGCCTGAAACGTCGCCTCGCCGCGTTCGATCCGGGCGGCCGTCGACCGGACGACGTCGACACACTCCGCCGGCGAGACGGCGTTCAGGAAGCCGACCTCGCCGAGGTTGACGCCCATTATCGGCGTCGGCGAAACCGTTCGGGCGGTAAACAGGAAGGTGCCGTCGCCGCCGATGGAGACGACGAGATCACACCCGGAGAGTTCCTCGACGGCACGGCCGTCGGTCCCGAGGGCGGTCCCGGTGAGCTCGTCGAGAACGACGGTCGCGTCGAGCGCCCGCCGGATCCGGTCGGCGATCTCGACGGCCCGTGGGGTGTCCCGTTTTGCGACGACGCCGACGTGCATCTGTTCCGGCTTCGATAGCCGACGACAAAAGCCCCGCGGCTGGCGGCGCCGAACACAGCCGGTGAGCGGGACCGTTCTTATAACTCCCCGCGGCACACAACCTGTACGTATGTCCGCGCGGGGCGACCAATGAGCGACGGCGAGGACGACTGGTTCGAACGGGATCGCTCGTCCGACGATGAGCCGCGCGTCGGCGGTTCCGACGACGACTGGTTTGAGGGGGAGCGGCCGTCCGACGGGGCGCCGGACGGGGACGGCCAGGGGGCCGCCACCGACGAGGGGGACGGAGCGAGCGACACCGGATCCGCCCCGGGCGACGAACCCGAGGTGGCGGATTTCGAGGCGGCCCTCGACGCGGATACCGACGACGAGCCCGGGATGGACGATTTCGAGGCGGCCTTCGGTGGCGGTGGGGACGACCCGACGACAGACGACTTCGAGGCGGCCTTCGGCGGTGGCGGCGGGGAGCCGCCCACGGGTACTGACGACTTCGAGGAGGCCTTCGATTCGGAGCTCCCACGGATCGAACTCGGTATCGGGGGGCTCGACCAGATGATCCAAGGCGGCGTCCCCGAGCGGTCGCTCATGGTCGTGATGGGGTCGGCCGGAACCGGAAAGACGACGTTCGGGCTCCAGTTCCTCCGGGAGAGCCTCGCCTCGGGCGACAGCGCGGTGTACATCACCTTAGAGGAGAGCGCCGAGGCGGTGGAGAAAGCGGCCAAGGAGAAGGGATGGCCCTTCGACGAGTACGTCGATGCGGGACGGCTGGCGATCGTCGACATCGACCCGATCGAGATGGCGAACAGCCTCACCTCGATCCGGAACGACCTGCCGCGGCTCATCTCGGAGTTCGGGGCCGACCGCCTCGTACTCGACTCCGTCTCGCTGCTCGAGATGATGTACGACGACCAGGCCAAACGGCGCACGGAGGTGTTCGACTTCACGAAGGCGCTCAAGGAAGCCGGGATCACGACGATGCTGACGAGCGAGGCGAGCGAAGCCGACCCCTACACCTCGAAACACGGGATCATCGAGTACCTGACCGACGCGGTGTTCGTCCTCAGGTACGTCCGTTCGGAGTTCGGTGAGACACGGCTCGCCGTCGAGATACAGAAGATCCGCAACGCCAACCACTCCCGGGAGACGAAGCCCTACGAGATCACGAGCGAGGGGCTGTCCGTCTACCGACAGGCGGATATCTTCTGAGGGCTGGAGGTCGACCGATTGTCGTCAGTCCCGTCCGTGGCGGGTGAGGCAGTTCGATAACCCGACCAGCTCGACCGACTCGGAGTTGTCGGGCGAGTAGACGACCATCTGTCCTTTCTCCATGTACGGCACCTTCCCCTCCAGCTTCGAGGGGATGTTGACCGCCTTTATCGCGTCCTCGTCGCCGAGGTTCAACACGACGGTCGTGTTGATCTGTTTGAAGATCGGGTCGGCGATGTCCTGTGGGTCCTGCGTGATGAGAAAGAGCCCGAGCCGTTCCTTGCGGCCCTGTTTCGCCGCCTCGGCGAACTTGCCGATCACCCGATCCGCCTGGACGCTATCGGCGTCGGTCAGGAAGTTGTGCGCCTCGTCCATCCCGAGCACGAGCGGCGTCTCCTTTATCCGGTCGTGGGTCGGATCGTTCGAGAGCTTCTCGTCGACGAGAAGCGAGGCCAACGCGAGCACGACGGTGGTCGTGGCCCGCGAATCGTTGATGTGATACGTCGGCACCGTCGTCACGCCGCCGGGGCGGACGAACGCGTCGACGAGGTCGGTGATCGGACGGGCCTCGCGGTCGAACACCGATCCGAACCCGCGGACCCGTCGCCGGATCGCGTCGAAGGTCGCCTCGTGGACCCGCCCGGACTCGTCGAGCTCCTCCTTGAGCGCGGGGTCGTCCAGGAACGTTCGGAACTGCTCGTACGTCGCGTCCTCGCCGTGCCGGCGTTTCAGCTGTGGGAGCAACACGCCAACTAGGGCGCCGTACTGGTTGTCGTTGAGCCCGCTTCCGGCGACGAGCCAGGGGTTGTCGAACACCATCGAGAAGGGGATCGTGAACTCGATCTGCTCGGCGCCGTGGTGGGCGGCAGCGTAGGTGGCGTCGCCGACCTTCGGGACGAACGCCGTCGTGTCCGAAACGCCGCCGTGGGCGATCCCCTCCCGTTCCAGGCGGCGTTTGTCGTCGGCGTCGATCTCCGGGTTGTCGTCGTGCATCTGTGCGTACTCGTCCTGTGGGTCGAACTGGACCAACGCGGGGGCGACCGTCCGGCCGTCGTCGGTCGGGTATCGGCGGTCCTCGGCGAGATACTGCCGGAGAACGTTCTTGGCGGCGTGTGTCTTTCCCGAGCCCGTTCCGCCGGCGACGAGAGTGTGTCTGAACACCAACGGATCGCCCGCCTCGTAGTCGTCCTTCAGCCGGTAGTCGATCGTCGGCGGGGTCGCGGCCGTCCGCACCGTTTCGCCGCCGACGGCGAGGTGGCCGAGAAAGACCCCGTCGTCGGGGATCTTCAACCCCGTTTTTATTTCCGCGCTGTCGGCCGCCTGCCGGACGACGGTCTCGGGCTTCGGGACCCGGTCCGTCATCCGGCGTTTGAGCTCGCCGCCCTCCGAGTAGAGCACGGCGACCGGTTCGAGCGTCGCCATGAACTTGTAGTCCTGCTCGTCGATCCCCTCCCGCCGCATCGCCCGCTTGGCGTGGATCTCCGTCGCGTCGTCGGAGCGGAACTCCTGGGCGTACTCAAGGGCGACGATCCGACAGAAGAGCCGCTCGCCGTCGGGGTACGCCGCGATCAGATAGCTCCCGATCCGGATCGACGCCCGGTTCTCGACGGTGACGTACGCCCGAAGGCGAGTGTCGTCCGCTTCTTCGCTCACGACGAGCCCCTCGGAGGCCGATAGCGTCCCGATGCCGCGGTCGGCGCCGGTCGTCGAGACCGACACCGGCTCGAACTCGTCCTCGGGGTCGGCCGTCCCCGAGCGCGTCGGGGGCCCGTCGTCACCGGAGGCGGACCCTTCCTCGTCGCCGTCGTCGGGGTCGTAGTTCGCGAAATCGCCCAGATCGGACATACGTCGACTCTCGCCGCGGTCGAACAAAAACCCCCGCATGCGGCGGTCGGCGGGTGCGGTGCAAGCGTTTTTGTGCCCACTCCGCAACCGACGGCGTATGGAGCACGTCCCGGACGCGTTCGAGGAGACCGAGGTGGAGCCGGGCGTCCACCTCGCACAGCTGGCCGTCGGCGAGGCGATGAGCATCCAACACCTGCGGATGGAGCCGGGCGCGCGGGTTCCGGAGCACGACCACCGCCACGAGCAGGTCGGGTTCGTCTACGAGGGCGCACAGACGTTCGTGCTCGACGGCGGGGCGATCACCGTCGAGGCCGGTGGATCGTACGCACTGGAACCGGACGAACGCCACGCGGCCGAAAACCGCGGCGAAGGGACGCTCCGGGCGATCGACGTCTTCTCGCCGCCGCGGGCGAACCCGAACTGGTTGGAGTGAGCGCCCCTGGCCACGTCGGTGCGGACGCCCTCAGACGTTCACGTCTTCCAGGCGCTGGTTGACGACGACCTGGCCCTGGGACGTGAGCGACGCCCCGTCGGGGCCCTCCTCGATCAGCCCCTTGTTCCGGAGGGAGTTCATCACGTTCGTCGCCCGGGCGGCGTCGCCGTCCAACACGCTCGCGAAGTCGATATCGCCGCCGGTCGCGTAGACGGTGACGAGCAGCCGTTTTTCGGGTTCGTTGAGCTCGATGTCGGCGACCTCCTCGAGTAGCTGTCCGTACTCGATCCGCAGGAATCGCCCGAGGAGGTTCAGCTGCCGGCCGGAGAGCGGCGAGACGAGCGACACCGACGCCTGCCCGTCGGCGGCGTGTCGAACCTGCAGCGTCGGGCCGTCCGAGCCGCCGAGGCCGCGATCGACGCGGTCGAAGCCGATGACGTCGGTGATGTCGATCGCGAAGTTGCCGTCCCTCGTCTTGAACCCGACCCGCTCCGGCGAGATGGAGAGCTTCGCGTTCCGGGCCGGCTCGTCGGTCACCCGGCCGCCGACCCGTGCGGGGTGTTTGATCCTCGCTTTCGCCCCGTTGAGGAGGCATCTGAAGAGCACGGACCGGAACTTCGACAGCGTCTCCTCGCCGCTCTCTATGAGGACGGTCTCGACGGTTCCGTTGTCGGTCCGGTAGCCGATCGTCACCGTCGAATCGAACAGGTCTCGGAGGTCCGGCGGCACGTTCCCGACGACGACATCGACGATATCGGAGAGCGGAACGGTGATCCGGTCCTCGGCGGCGATGACGAGTCGCCGCTTGCTCATGACGATACGGGCACTCTCCGGCTCCTCCCCGACCCCGGCCTTCGGGTTCTCCGCGAACCGCCCGGTGAAATCCGCGACGGCCTGTTCCTCCCCACTCATAGTTCCACATCGAGTAGCATGCTAATCAGCGATTCGGTCGCGACGGCGGTCAGACAGCCGACCCAGATCAACGCCACGAAATGGAGGAAGGCGTTGCCGTAGTGGCCGCCGTCGGCGGTTCTGATGGTCAACGAGGAGACGACCGCGTTGAAAAGCAACACGAGAAGCAGCAGGTATCGCAACAGGGGGACGTTGTACAGCTCCGTGTGAAGCAGCTGGCCGAAATCGACCGCCCCGCTGCCGACATCGATGTCGAACCCGGCCATGATGATCGCGATCTCGAGGCCGGTGAAGAAGGCGAACGCCGAGGCGGCGCTGATCCCGTACAGCAGGCCGATGAGCGTCACCGTGACCTGTCGCCTGCGTTCGCGGAGCTGTGCGAGCTCGTTCATGTTCGTGCTTATCAGCTCGCCGAGTTGCTTCGGGTCGCCGCCCATCTCCCGGCCGATGAGGTACATCTCGCTGAACTTCTGGATCACGTAGGAGTTGGTGTCCTCGGCGAAGTACCGCCAGGCGTTCTCGGTGTCGAGCCGCATGTTCAGCCGTCGATAGAGGTCGTCGAGGTTCCCGGTCAGCGCGCCGAAGTCCTTTTTTCGCAACGTCTTGAGCACCATCGATGTCGTCGACTGCTTTGCGCTCTCGCTCGCCCCGAGCGCCCTGATGAAGCTCGGGAACTCCTCGTCGCGTTCGATGATCGCCTGTTCCTGTTGCCGGAAGAAAAACGCCGGCAGCAGGAAGGGCAGCGTCGGGATCGCGAGATACAGCGGCTGTGGGATCGACCCCATCGGGACCAACGTCGTGAACGGCGCCACGCCGAACGTGCTCGCGATCATCGAGAGGACGATGAGCGAGAACAGCGCCACCGCGACCGCGGTGCTGCCGACGAGCAGCTGTTTCGAGCGCGTCCGGTAGCCCTCCTCGACGTACCACAGCGGATCGTAGGGGACGATCGCCCGGATGACGAGGAAAAAGCCGATCTGGACGAAGACGAACATGGCGATGACGGCCGCGACCGTCCACGTCGGGTTCGTCCCCGTCAGGATCGGAAGCACGACGGCGAACACCAGCGCGAACGTCATCGAGAGGACCATCGAGAGGTACAGATCCTTCATGACGTCGAGGTTCTCCAGGGACTGCTCGTAGATCGTGCTGTAGTTTTCGATGATGACGCTCTGTTCTTCGAACAGGAAATCCGACATCTCCTGGCCCGCCCCGAGCGTGTAGGCGAGCCGATCGAACAGATCGGAAAGCGAGTCGCTCGGGACCTGTTTCGCCCGCCGCCGGAGGGCGTCGTCGAGGCTCTGGTTCCACGTGTCGACGAGCTGGACGATGCGGCGGTTCTCGACGGTGAGTTCGCCGTACTCCTCCTCGTTTGCGAGCTTCCGGAACACCTCCATCCGGTCGATGTTCGTCGTCGAGAGGACGGTCATGTGGGTGACCATCAGATGAAAGCGGTTCTCCATCTCGATCCGGCGGCTGTCGACCGCCACTTTCGGGTAGGCGATCCCCGTCGCGAGGAACACGGCCCCGAGTACGGGGAGCAACAGCCGGACAAAAAACAGCGTCTGCCAGGCGATCGCCAGGACGACTGACGCGACGAAGACGAGGGTGACAGGGAGCAGGACCGCGAACACGTACCGTTTTGAGTCCATCTCCATCCGGTCGTACGCGTCGAGGATGGAGCCGACGAGTTCACTCGCCTGTGCGGTACGGGCGGCGGCACCCATGTCTCAATCACTCCGTGTGACGGTGAACGGAAGGCCCTCGATCCCGTCGCGCTGGAAGTCCGAGATCGCCTCGTTGACCTCGTGGTAGCCGAGGATGTCCTCCTGGATCATCCGCTCGATGATGTCGGCGCGGTACTGGAGATCGTCGTAGATCTTCCGGGTATCCGGGTAGCCGAGCAGCTCGGCGATCTGATCCTCGAGCACGTAGGAGTTGTTCATCCCTTGAAAGACGATCTCGTCCTCGACGGGGTCCCAGTAGAACGCCTGTCGGGTGACGACGCCATCCATCTCCTTCGAGTAGCCCTCGATCTCCTGGACGCTCGTCACCCGCCGCAACACGTCGTCGCCCTGCTTGACGCGGTTCTGGAACAGCGCCACGTCGGCGTTGTCCATGAACGTCTCCGGGACGTTGATCGGCTCGCCCGTGAACCGCTGGATCATCGAGACGATATCGGAGGCGTGGAACGTGAGCATGACCGGGTGGCCGGTCTGGGCGGCCTGAAAGGCCATCCGTCCCTCCTCGCCACGGACCTCCCCGACGATGATGTACTCGGGGCGCGAGCGCAGCGCGGCCTCGACGAGATTGAACATGTCGACGTCCTCGGAGTCCTCGCCGC
>OBKM01000623.1_pt1 | contig 17300 bp, 18 predicted proteins | sample 1519691 | NCBI WGS metagenome assembly OBKM01 (sample SAMEA37050418, study PRJEB22526) | metagenome | biome: saline pan; feature: lake; material: water | place: Egypt | collected 2015 | depth 0.5 m | reverse complement strand
CCGCTGTACGTCGTTTCCAGATACTCGACGATCCGCGACGATTGGCTCATCTTGACACCGTATTCGTCGTCGACGAGGGGCAGGACCTGCCGCTGTCCGGTAACCGATTTCACTCGGTCGCGCTTCGAGTGAAGACCCTCGACTCGGATCTCGGCGAACGGAACGCCCAGTTCGTCGAGTTTGTCAACGACGAGTTCACAGTACGGACAGCCCTCCAGCGAGTACAACGTAACAGCCATAGTGTTACGACGGTCCGGCGGCAACAAAAACCCGCTGTGGGGGTGAAGTGTCGTTGCCCCGAACGACATCCCCAAAACCGCTCGAGACGTATCCCGTATATGACAACCCCGGTTACGTACTACTGTCCGCGGTGTGAGACTGTCGTCGAGCTCCGTCGAGAGGGGTATCTCGCCGACAAATGCGTGACACGAAAGCCGCTCGAGGGATGGACGTACGCCCCTGTCGACGAGGAGTACGACGCCGAGGGGGTCGACGGAGTCCGGTTCGTCTGCGGTCGGGACGGGTCGGCTCGCGACCCGGACGCAGAGGGGTGCGGTGAGCCGTTTTATCTCTCCTTTGTTCGTCCGGGGACGACGGCGGCCGGCGCGGCCGTCGATCCGGCCCGTCGGACGGATTGAGTTCGTTTACGCTACTGCGCCCCCCGACGACAGCAGGCTTATAACTGCCCGCTGACACCGACGCGTATGCGACTCGACGGAGTCTCTGTCCTCGATCTCACACGGTTGCTTCCCGGTCCGTACGCGACACAGTTGCTCGCCGACGCCGGAGCCGACGTAATAAAAATCGAGGACACCGACGCCGGCGACTACGCCCGCCGGATGGAACCGATGACGGAGCAGGGGATCGGTGCGGTGTTCGACGCAGTCAACCGCGGAAAACGCAGCGTCGGCCTGGATCTCAAATCCGAATCGGGCCGGGAGGCGTTTTATGAGCTCCTCGCCGACGCCGACGTTGTCGTCGAAAGCTTCCGTCCCGGCGTGGCCGAGCGCCTCGGGATCGATTACGGAACAGTAAGCGACCACCGATCGGCGGTGATCTACTGTTCGCTCACCGGATACGGACAGAACGGTCCGTACGCCGAGCGGGCCAGCCACGACCTCAACTGCGTCGGGCTGTCCGGGTTGCTCGATATGACGCGGCGGAGCGTCGATGAGGCCCCCCGGATGCCGGGGTACCAGATCGCGGATATCGGCGGCGGGTTGCTCGCCGCCTTTTCGATATGTGCCGCGCTTCTGTCGCGCGAACTCGGCGACGGCGACGGTGAGTATCTCGACGTGTCGATGACCGACGCGGTCGTCTCCTTTTCGCAGGCGCTCGCCCCGGCGGCGCTTTGCGGTGATGATCCGCGGCCGGGAGAGACACCGTTTACCGGACAATATCCGTGCTACGGCGTCTACGAGGCCAAGGACGGAAACTATCTGACGCTCGGCGCGCTCGAACCGAAGTTCTTCGAGACGTTCTGTGCCGCCGTCGACCGTCCGGAACTCGCCGAGGAGCATCTCTCCGAGGATCCGGCGGTTCGGGCCGCACTTCGTCGCGAACTCGAGGCAATCGTCTCCGAACGGTCCCGCGACGAATGGGTCGAATTCCTCGCGGATATCGACACGGCAGTCGGCGGCGTCTACACACCGCAAGAGGCCCTCGAACATCCACAGATCGAGGCCCGAGGTTACGTCCAGCGGCCGGAAGACGGTGTTCCGCGGCTCGGGTTCCCCGTTTGTGGGTCGGACGTGCCGGAGCGGAACGACGGCGACGTTCCCGGCCACGGCGAGCATACGACAGCGGTGCTCGAGTCGGTCGGCTACGACAGCGATGAGATCGACCGACTCCGCTCCGACGGCGCGGTCGAGTGAGGAACTAGCCGGCCGCGGCGAGTACCTCGGCGATCGCCTGCCGTTTGAGGAGCCCGAACCCGACGCAAACGACCAAGAATCCGACGACGGACAACAGCCCGATCGATTCCCCCAACAAAACGACACCGGCGATCGTCGCGATAACCGGGACGAGATACGTGACGAGGCTCGCTTCGAAGGCCCCGCGCTCGCTCAACACCGTGAAGTAGATCACGAACGCGATCGCGGTCGAAAAGACGCCGAGATAAACGACCGCGCCGATCGCGATCGGTTCCCCGCCGCTTGCGTCCGGGACTTCTCCGGTCACAAGGCTGAGGGCATGTAGTACGACGCTACCGACGAGCATCGCCCAGCCGGTCATCGGGACTCGTTCCATCGAGGGGTTCACCCGCTGGATGAGAACGCCCCCGAAAGAAACACTCAGTACCTGCCCGATGATGAAGAGCCGGCCCACCGTATCGTCGCCGAACAGGTTACCTGGGTCCGGCTGGACGAGCAGCCCGATACCGAGAAATCCGACTGCCACGCCGACAGCACCGACAGCCGAGAGCCGCTCGCCGAGAAGCGCAAGCGCCCACAGCGCGGTCACGATCGGGACGAGCGCTTGCATGATCGCTGCGATGCCGCTCGGAACGGTCTGTTGACCGACGAACAGGAGTCCGTTGCCGGCGACTAAAAAGAGCCCGCCGCCGCCGACCGCGATGAGGTTGTTCCGTCCGGTCGGCCACCAGTTGTCGGTCGTTACAACGGCATAGCCGAGCAGGAGAACGGCAGCCACGTCGTAGCGGAGTGCCGCGAACAGAAGCGGCGGCAGATACTCCAACCCGACCGAGATCGCCGGGAACGACAGCCCCCAGAGAAGCGAAAGGCCCACGATCAAGGTCGGAATGTAGAACCGGGACACAGCCAGGGTTCACGCGTGGGAACAAAATCCCTGCCGAATTGCGAGCAGACGATCCGACCGCGACTGGCGAGCGTGGATCGCGGTGGGCGTAGCCAACGCCGCGCTCCCGCCTCGGCGACTCGCCAGCGACTGTTCAGGGCATACGGGCGGTGGCTCCGTTATTATTTATAAACCACGGGGGTGATCGGAGCCGGTAGCCGCGCGCTCGCGTCGTGGGCCGTTCCTGTCGGCTTAGGCGGATGATAGCGCACGGACGGTCGTTTCGATCCCTTCGAGTCCGACATCACGGGGGAACGCCACCGCGACCCCGTCGAGTTCGTCCATGTCGGTGAACTGCCGCAGGCGTTCGCGTGCGTCCTCCGGCGTTCCCCAGACGGCCAGTTCCTCCAACAGCGAGTCGGGGATCACCCCGATGGCTGAATCCCGGTTCCCGTTCTGCCAGCTGTCGTATATCTCGTCCGCGGTGTCTCCGTATCCCTGGCGTCCGAGACTGTCCCGATAGAACGTTCCCATCCCCCCGACGTAGAACGCGATATGCTGTTTGAGGAGCTGTTTCGCACGCTCGGGGTCCGAATCGACACAGCAGGGCAAAGCGAGGGTGATCCGTTGCTCGGAGCGGTCCCGACCGCCCAACTCGGATCCGCGATCGAAATCCGCCAGCCGGTCGCGGAGTCCACGGCGGGTAAAAAAGATCGCGTGCCACCCGTCGGCGAACCGACCCGCCAGTTCGACGGCTTTCGGTCCCATCCCGGCGGCCTCGACGGTCGGAGCCGGCTCCGGGGGCTCACACCGCAGACGGAACCCTTCCAGATCGAAGTATTCACCGTCGTAGGTGACCCGTTCCCCCGACAGCACGCGCTTGACGATCTCGACAGTCTCGCGGGTACGCCGGAGAGGTTTCTCGAACGTCGTTCCGTGCCAGTTCTCGATAACGATCGGCCCGGATGACCCGACTCCGAGCCGGAAACGGCCCCCTGAGACCTCCTGTAGCGTCGCCGCGGTCTGTCCGATAAGCGCAGGCGAACGTGAGTACACCGGCATGATCGATGTCCCGAGACCTATCTCGTCGGTCCCGTGGGCGATAGTCGAAAGCGTCGTGACGGCGTCACGACCCCACGTTTCCGGCAGCCAAGCGGCCCCGTAACCGAGGTCTTCACAGAGCTTTGCCTGCTCGAGTAACGCGTCGACGCTCGGCTGTGACGCGACCGGCAAAAACACCTCCAGTCGGCTCATGCTCGAATCGCACCGTTGCGTTCCATATCGACTCGACGCCCCCTCAACGCATGTTTGTTTGGCAATCGGGGAAACCGAGTCCCGGTTTCCGTCCGGCGACGGAACCAGTTAATATTGCTCCTATCGCTGACAAAACCAGTAAATATACGTTCACGGATCGATCACCACGGTGTATGGACGACGATCGGGCCGGAGTAACCCGACGCGCGATCGATCGATGGACGGCCCTCGACACCGACTGGCAAGGCGTGCTCGTCGGCGTTGCGGTCGTCGCTTTCGTCGTGGGACTCGGCGTCGACGTTCCATGGTAGCCGACGCCGTCGAACCCCTCCCGGGAATCGCGGTGCTCTGTTTCGGCGCGCTGTCGGCCCGTCTGTTATCGGCTGTCATCGGAGTGAACGAACTGCTGTTGGCGATCGGCCTCGGCGTCTTAATGACGAACACAGTCGGCGTTCCCGACCTGTTCGAGTCAGGCATCGGGACCCACAGCATCTGGCTCGCCGCGGGGATCGTCCTCCTCGGAGCGTCGCTGACGGTAGGAGCCGTCCTCGAGATCGGCAGCGTCGTCCTTGTTTTGTTGCTCGTGGCCGTGACAGCGACTGTCCTTTTGGTCGAAGGTATCGCCCGGAACACCGCCGGAATAGCCGAGCGATTCGGATCGCTGCTCGCGGCCGGGGCAGGGATTTGTGGCGTTTCGGCGGTCATCGCCGTCGGCGGATCGATCCGCGCCAAAGAGACCGAGATCGCATACGCCGCCGGCGTCGTTCTGTTGATCGATGCGATTACGATCGTCGTCTATCCGATCGTCGGGTCCGCGCTCGGTCTCCCGGGGACCGTCTTCGGGATCTGGGCGGGCATCAGCATGCTTTCGACCGGTCCGGTGGTCGCCGTCGGGTTCGCTCACTCGGATATCGCCGGCCAGTGGGCGACGATGACGAAACTCGCCCGAAACGCCTTGATCGGTGCCGTTGCGCTCGGATACGCGTGGTACTACACCCGTCGCGGCTCCGGTGGAGCGGTCTCGTTCGGGACGCTGTGGTCGAAGTTTCCGAAGTTCGTCGTCGGCTTCATCGCGTTCATCGCACTCGCAAGCGCCGGCGTCTTTTCTCCGGAAGAGCAAGCGTCGATCGCGAGCGCGGTCGATTGGCTGTTCCTGCTTGCCTTCGTCGGTCTCGGGACGGAGATCCGTATCGGAAGCCTTCGACGGACGGGGGTCGCCCCCCTCCTCGTCGTGTTCACCGCGATACTCGTGGTGAGTGCTCTCTCGCTTAGCGTTTTGCTCGTGATCTTCTGAACGGCCGAACCGGGGGGATCAACCGGGAGCTTATTTGTCCGTCCGCCCGTCCGAACGGTATGGAACCGTCGACCCTCGTGTGGTATCTTGTCCTCGCTGCCGGGGTCGTTCTCTCCCTTTCGGTGCTCGTCTACGTGGGCCAGCCCCGCGGTCGATGGGGGCTGATAGCCCGGAAACGCCTCGTGATGGGTGTTCCCTGGGGGACACTCATCGCGGTCGTCGTCGTCGCCTGCTTCTATCTGTTCGTCCAGGACGGTCTCGGGAACCCTCGGAACCCGATCGATATTCCGTTCCGGGCCTACAGCTATTTTTATCCCCTCGGTGTCCTCACATCCGGGTTCGCCCACTCCGGAGTGGGTCACGTGACCAGTAACCTGCTTGCGACACTTCTTTTCGGCTCATTAGCGGAGTACGCCTGGGGTCATTTCCCGACGGAGCGAGGGAGTTCGTCGTTTGCCTCGCCCGGAACGAACCCGTTTGTTCGGATCGCCGCGTGGGTTTTCGGGATCGCCCTCGTCGGTATCTCGACGTCGGTTTTCGGCCTCGGACCGGTGATCGGCTTTTCGGGCGTTCTGTTCGCGTTCGTCGGCTTCGCGCTGGTTCGGTTTCCGATCGCGACCGTCGTCGTGGCGCTCTCGACGCGGATCCTAACCCAACTGTACAACGCGTTCCGGATGCCGGAGGTACAACAGACGGCCGCGGAGACGTTCTCGCGGCCGTGGTGGGCCGGGATCGCCGTCCAGGGGCACGCGCTCGGGCTGTTGATCGGTGTCGTGGCCGGCACGGCGTTGCTGTACCGACGCGGCGTCCGCCCAAAGCCCGAACACGTCTGGCTCGCCGCGCTCGCTTTCGCCGTCGACCGGGGGCTCTGGGCGCTTTATATACCAGAGGGCTCCGAAACGTATCGGCTGTTTCGGGCGCTCGGGATGGCGGCCGTCTTCGTCCTCGCTGCGCTTATCGCAAGCGGAGCGGCCGCAACGACCCGTGAACTGCTTTCCGACATCGATCTCTCCCGGCGGGAGGCGGCGTTCGGAGTAGTCTTGGCGGTGCTTTTGGCGGTTGCGTTCGTCGCCGTCCCGCTGAACCTTTATGCCGTCGATGACCCATCGGCCGGACTGGAGAACGCCGAACCGATTGAGGTCGAGGACTACACGGTCTTTTACGCCGAGGATGTCGAAAACCAGTTCGTCCCTGCAGTCCCGATCCCCGGTGGTGACAACCAAACAGCGGATCGGATCGGTTCGAGCGGGGTGATCGTCGTCTCGGAACGGCGAAACATCTGGTGGGAAGAGGTCTCGACGGCGCGACTCGCGTCGGAACGCACAGCGACGGTTCGGGTTGGCGGGCTCACCTGGAACGAGGATATCCGTGCGACCAGGACGGGGTGGACGGTCGCTGGCGGTAACTCGACGTATTTCGTCCGGCTCGGGGTCGCCGACGAGGAACGTCCAGTCGTGTTCCGCGCACCCCCAGCTCAAACTGACGCGGTTCTCGACGGCCGAAGCGTCTCGGTCGAGCCCACGGAGGATCGGTTCGATGTCGCGGTTTCGATGGACGGCGAGCGTCTCGGCGTCGCTCCGATTCCGGCGGACAACGAAACATCGACCGCCGGCGGGATCACGTTCGTCCGTGAGGAACGAAACCTCATCGCCGAGCGCGGCGAAACGCGGGTCCGGATCGCCCAGCGGTCGGAATAACGCTTAGCTCCACTCGATACGGTAGACCTCGGTATCGATCGATCGGGACGCCGAGCGGTGGTGATCGAACTGTCTGGGTAACTCGAACTCCGCGGCGAAGGCGTGGGTAACCGCTCCCCCGTTGTCCGTCGCGAACGCCTCGATGAACGATTCGCTCCCGGCGTTGTGGACGGAATAGGAGACGTTACCCACCCCGGCCGCGGTTTCGAGAAACGCCCTGTCGGCTCCCGTGTTGCCGGACTGTGCGCCGAACGGAGGGTTCATAAGCACAGTCGCTGCCCCGTTCGGGGTCAACGGGGGTTCGGTCACGTCGCCGCGGACCCACGAAACGTCGGTCATCGCCCCGACCCGACGCTCGTTTTCCCGCGCCGTCGCCAGCGGTGCGGGATCGATGTCGATCCCCGCGACCCGTTTCGGCCCCCGCAACGCCGCACCCAACGCGAGCATACCCGTTCCGCAGCCGAGATCCAACACGGTTTCTCCTTCTATGTCGTCCTGTAAATCCGCGATATGGACGATGTGTGCGGCCAGATCCGGCGGCGTGTGGTACTGCTCTAGGGGGGCATCGGGATCCTCGAACCCCGCCACGACGGCCAACTCCTGGGCCAATCGTCGCCGTGTCGCACCCGTCGATCCCTCCGTCATTATTATAAAATACTCTTCGAGAATAGATATAAATATTTGTATGCATATCAGTAATAAAACGCGGACAGTACTTTCTTTTCATGCCCCATGCAACGAACGGATATGGAGTGTCCCCGCTGTGGCGGACCCCTTGGACGGTATTCCCTCGGGGATCGAGAGGCCATCCGGTGTGAGTCCTGTGGCTACGTCGGGGTTCCTGTGGAACACCGCGGCGAACGAAAGCGGGTCGAGTCGTGGGAGGAGGCCATCTCCCGGTACGCCGACGCCGCGGCGAACGCCTCGGTGACCGTCGAGACCGTCGACGGCGACTCGTCGATCGAACTCCTCCTCGGATCCGGCCCCGACTCCGGCGGCGATCCGGAACCGACGGTCGTCCGTGTCGAGCGAGCGGACCCGAAACTGGCGTCCGCGCTCGAAGCGGCTGGGGAACGCGGAGCGGAGTTTGTTTGCGATATCTGCGCTTCGACGTTCGACTCACGCGCGGACCTGTACGAGCATTTGACAACCCACTCGGACTGAACACTTGACAACCCACTCCGACGAGAGGAACAGAATCGACTGACCGCGGCCTAAGGCGGTGTTATTCTCCGGCCTCTGCTTCGGCCTCGGTGTTCGATTCGCTGCCGCCTTCCTCGGTTCTGGACGCAACGAGCGCACCGCGGGCGACGCTGTAAAGCGGCTCCTTTGCTTTCCGGACCCTGCTGATCGAGAACGGAATGTCAGCCTTATCGAGACGCTCCTGGAAGAGCCTCTCGAAGCCAGCGGGACTCGACGTACCGCCGGTGACGACGACCGGAACGTCGAGCCCTTCCTCGACGTCCTCCTCGTTTATTTCGCGGGCGATGTTCTCGATGACGTAATCCAGCAGGTTGTCGTAATAGATGGAGAGTGCCCCCTCGACGCCACCGGCGTCGGTAGTGAAATCGAGCCGGAAATCCTCCTCTTTTATAGAGGTCACCTTATCGACCGACTCCCCGGTCGCCGTGGCGGTCTGTTCGTCGATCCAGTCACCGCCCCGGGCGACGGAGAAGGTCATGACCGGAACCGCGTAGTAGGACAGACAGACGTTCGTCATCCCGGCCCCGAAGGAGATGCCCAGTCCGGTGAAGTTGTGATCGGCCAGCTCCGAGTAGATGACTGCCATCCCCTCGTTGATCGGCTCCGGGTCATACCCGATGTCATCGAGGAAGGATTCAAGCGTCTTCTGGTGATACAGCGTCGAGAGATCCGAATCGATCGGATCGGCCGGCGTCGAGAAGTAGATCCGCTCGTTCGGCCGTTCGGGTTCGCCGACGACCTGCTCGAGGATGAGCTTGATCATCGGGATCGCGGATTTTTCCTCCGATGAAAGGATGCCGTGTTTCATCGGCCGCCGCGTCTCCTCGTTGAAAATGTTCGCGAAGTTCAACGCGTCGTCGCCGACGACGTAGACGTTGTCGTCCTTTCGGATGTGGAGGACGTCCGATCGGCTGAGCATGCGCTCGGCCATGTCGCTGTAATCGATCTCGACGAACGAGTTGCGTTGCGATACGAAGACCGTTTCGTTGCCGTCCTGCTGTGCCGAAACGATGTTCATCGTCCCGACGTCAATCCCACGGGCCATACGCAAACCGCCGCTGGCGCGCTATTAAAACTACTCCCCGTTTCCGAACCGACAGGACGCGCGGCCCCCGGTTCGGGCGGTCGTCACCGATCGAAATACGATTTGACCTGTCCGAACAGGCCGGCCTCCTCGTTTTCGACCTCGTTTTCCTCGCGGCGCTGCTTTTCGCGGAGCTCCTTGAGAGCCGCCGCCTGGTCGTCGACGCCACCGCCGCTGTCGGTTCGCTGCTCCCCGCCTTTCATCCCCTGTAGCGCCGACAGCTGGTCGTCGATCCCCGACGATCGGTGGGTTTTCGCCGACGCCCGGTCGAGGGACTGTCCCTCGAGGTTCTCGTCCGGCGTAATGCGTAGCGTACCCGTATCGTCCTTTTCGACGCCCCCCCACGTGATTTCGGTTCCGGACATCGCCTCGTCGATATCCGCCTGTACCCGGGCCTCGGTGGCCTCGGGGTCGACCGCTCCGGTCTCTGTCCCCTCGCTGCCGGTCACGTCATCCGCCGTCGTCGCTTCAGCCGCCGGGTCACCCCCGGTTCGCTCGATGTGATAGCCGACGAGCGCAGCGCCGGTCGCAGCGAGAACGCCGACGAGGCCGACGGCGTAGACGGTAACGCCGTGGAGGCTGTAATCGGGCGTTCCGTGGTTCCAGTTGGAGGGATACACCGCCAGGAAAAACCCGATCGACACGACGGCGACGGCCAACCCGCCCAACGCCGCATAAAGCGTGCGCCGATCGGTCGGCAACAACACGACGACAGCGACCAACACGAGCGGTAGCCCGAGCGCGCCCATCGCGAAGGCGACCTCCCGAACGCCGAAAACGATGCCCTCGAGGACCGCCCGTTCGACGACGAACAGAAACAGGCCGAGCAGCCCGAGTCCGAGCCCGCCGAAAAACAGCGCGAAGCCGAGATACACGTCGGTCCGTCGGTCCGGTTCCCCGATGTACGTCCGGTAGAGTTCGACGAGGCGGTCCCCGTCGGTCACGTCGGAGGAAGCCATTTGTCGGTCTTTCCGGCCCGACCACTATGACTGTTTGGCCTCCGAGTACGCGATCGCGGGGGATCACACCGGATCGCTTCGGGAACCGTCGATCGCTGACCGTACGGTGTTCGTGTCCTCCACCGTCCGCTTCGCCGCGTTTGATTAACCGTATAGGATGTTACCAGGTGCCATGGAAGGTATCGAACGAGAGGCTATCGAGCGGCTTCTCGCCGATCGCGATCCTGTACTCGCCGGGTGTGAGCATCGGCTGTTTGAACTGCGGGCCGTCGTCGGTCGTGATCCGCGGACAGCCGGTGTTGACGTAGGCATCGAACCCGAAGTTCGTCAGCCGATCCGGCGTGACCTCGTCCATCGTCAGGAGATATGCGTTGTCGTTGTTCTCGACGATCTCCTCCGCGATCTCCCAGCGGCCCTGTCCGATCTTCGTACAGAAGATGACACCCCACTCCTCGGAGTCCATCGCCCGATGGACCGCGCCGTAGCGCTGTTTCATGAACGTCTCCGTGTCGGCGATCGTCACGACGTTGTTGACCGGATCGGCGATGATGACCTTCTTTTCGGGGTGTTCCATCGCCAACCCGAGCGGGTGGAACTTCCCGCCGCCGACGTAAAGTATCTGGTCGGCATCGACGTCCGCGGAGGCGTAGTTGCAGCCGAGCACCTGCCCTTCATGGGTCAGCCGCTCGTCACCGCGGCGCGTCTCGACGTCGTAGCCGCGGTCCTCCAGCCACGAGCGCATCTCCTCGAATTTGTTCATGTGTTGGGCCGTCGTCACGAGTCCGACCGCGGGGTCGTCCTCGGGGGCGGAGAGTTCTGCCAGCGACTCCTCCATGATCGGCGTCACGTCGACGTTCGAAAACAGCGGAACGTAGATGATCTTCTCCGATTCCTTCATCGGCGAGTGGCCGAAGTGGACGAAAACGTCCGTCCGCCGCATCATGTACGTATCGAGGTCGCAGGCCCCATAACAGGGCTGTCCGGAGATGAGAACGTTCGTCTCCTCGGGAAGGAGTTCGCGGAGATCGTCCGCGACGCGTCCGGCACGCCGCTTGAGTCCTTCGGGGAACTGCAAGCCGACTTTCTGTGCGCCGCGTTCCTCGACGGCCTCGACGATCCGATCGAGTTCGTAATCCCAGGTCCGCTCGTGTTTGAGTGCCATGCCGGTGTTCCGGAGGTCACCCGCCGTTCGTTCGGCATCCGATTCCTGACTCATTACCGTCGGTTGTGGGCCACGGGGTAAAACAGCCGCGTTTCGGGCCATCGGTTCCGATCGACGGCCCCATCCAACCCGCCTGAGCCCTTTCCCCTTCGGCACGCATTTAGGGGACCGACCCAAACGATCTACCGATGAGCGCCGAGACGACCGACCGGACGAAAGCGACCGAACTCGCCGAGGAACTCGGCGAGGCAATAACCGAACTCGCCGTCTACGAGGAGTTCACCGAGGCGAAGGCGGCAATCGAGAACGACGCCGAACTCCAGCGTGAAATGCGGGCCTTCGAGGAGCTTCGCGAGGAGTTTCTGATGGCCCGCGAAGCCGGCACCGCCTCGAACGACGACCTCCGGGAGCTACAGGCGGCCCAACAAGAACTCCACGGGAAACCGAAGATGTCGGCGTATCTTCAGGCCAAATCGGACGTCGAACTCCGCCTGCAGGAGCTCGACCACATCATCTCCGAACCGCTGGAAGTGGCGTTCGGGGAGACGGCCGGCGGCTGCTGTCAGGACTGAGCCGCTCCGTCCCGATCGATCGGACGGCTTTTTGGGACCCGCAGTCACAGCCACACGCATGACGATCTATTCCGATTGGGGCGATTGGCTCCCGAACGCCGTCTCGGCGGCCGATCCGGACGGCCTCGAGCTCTGGTATCTCGGCTGCAACGGGTTCGTGCTCAAAGCCGCCGACGGAACGACCGTTTTCATCGATCCGTACCTCGGAACCGGCGACCCGCCACGGACGATCAGAATGGTCCCGGTTCCGTTCGCCCCGGAGGACGTTGACGCCGCCGACGCGGTGCTTGCGACCCACGAACACACGGATCACACCCACGGCCCGTCACAAGCGCCGATCGTCACCGGAACCGACGCGACGTTTTTCGGCCCCTCCGCGTCGGTCGAAATCGCCGACGGCTGGGTCGACGAGTACGGCGTCGACGACGGCGACATCGTCGAGGTCACCGAGGGGGATACCGTCGAGGTCGGATCGCTGTCGATCCACGTCGAACCGGCGAACGATCCCGACGCCGAACACCCCGTTTCGTACGTCATCGAACACGAGTCCGGTACGTTCTTCCATGGCGGTGACGCCCGCCCGAGCGAGGCCTTCGAGGACATCGGTGCGCGCTACGACATCGACCTCGCGGTCGCTGCCTTCGGCTCCGCCGGGATGATCCCCGATAAGCGAACGCGGGAACCGAAGCACACGAAATGGTACTCCGACGGGAACATGGCGGCCGAGGCGGCGAACCAGCTCCGGACGGACCGACTGTTGCCGACACACTGGGATATATGGAAAGGTCTTACCGCAGACCCCTCCTCGCTCCGGGATCACGTCCGGGGATTCGACCACCCGCGAACGCTCGAAGTACTCGAAATCGGCGACAAAACGTCGCTGTAACCGCTGGTTCGTCGATCCGAGGCCGCACGTACGTTTATGGTCCGGCGGCCGCACCGGACGGTATGACAAACGCCAACCCTGACGAGGTCCTGGTTGCCGACAGCGATGGCGTCGCGGTCGAGAAATCGTTTGAACCGGACGATTTCCCCGTTCCGGCGATCGCGTTCGCGTTGCGTTCGGATCGGGATGAGGCCGTCTCCGTCCGGCTCGTCGACACGGTCCCGGACGATGTCTCCCCGGAGAACATCGGTTTTCATCCGAAGTACGGAGCCGAATTCTGGGACGTTTCCGGCGAGAAAATCGTCTTCGAGCGGGAACTGGCCCCCGGCGAGGAGTACACGACGGTCTATGGGCTCCGCGGTGACGATGCGGACGTTCCCTCGAAGTTCATGAGCGATCCGCGGATCGAGTCGGTCACCCCCCGCCTCGGTGACGACACCGGTGGCGGTACCCAAGGCGATAGGGAGACCCCGACTGGCGCCGGCTCGGCCGCCGATACCGGGAGCGTCGACGGGGTTGATTCGGACGTGGACGACGCGGAACCGGACGCGGACGATGCGGAGACAGAGCTCAGCGACGCGGAGGTGGATGCCGACGATGTGAGGGGTGACGACGACGCGGAGGGTGACGACGACGCGGAGGGTGATACCGACGGGAGCTCCGGAGCCGTCGAAATAAGAGCAGATCCCGGGGACGACGCCGACTCCGAGGCTGACTCGGACAACGAGATCGATCACGACTCGGCGTTAGATACTGTTTCGATCGATGTCGGCGTTTCCGGGGAGGAGCACGACGACCCGCCGACAACCGATCCGGACACCAGCCGGTTCGACGACGACAGCCTCCTCAGCGAACTCATCGACGAGATCGAGGGCGCCGATCCGGATGACCCGGAAATCGTCGCGCTCCGGGACGCCCTCGGGATCGATCCTACCAAGGCAACTGTCGAGGCTCGGATCGACCACCTCCAGTCGGCTGTGTCCGACCTCGAAGCGTACACCGACGCGCTCGAAGCGTTCTTGGATGAAAACGGCGACGCACAGCGAATGCTCGGCGAAATCCGCGAGCGGTACGAGGAGACGACGACGCGTCTCGATCGCGTCGAGACAGCCACCGAGGAAGCGAGCGAATCGATCGAATCAATCGAATCACAGGTCGACTCGGAACTGGAGGAGGTTCGTTCGGAGATGGCAGATCTCGAAGCGGGGATCGAGTCACTCTCCGAGGAACTCTCCGGCGTAGGCGCCCTCGAAGCGGAGATCGAGTCACTCTCCGAGGAACTCTCCGATGTCGTGGAAATGCGTGAGCGGCTCACGCAGGCGCTCGGAGGCGTCGCGGGAGGCTCCGTTGGCGACGGGGACGACACCGACTCCGGAACGTAGTCGCTCGAACGATACGTTCGACGCATCGTTCCGTTCGCGATTCCCTCGGGGTGAACCAATCTAACTTTATTTAGCGAGCATCTCACACCGATAATGACGACGATTCCCGTTGCTGTTCCGCGGAAGGGGCGGCCGCTCGAGGCGGTTTTGGACCGCGTCGCGACTATCGCGGGTATCGAGGCCAAAGCTGACGGGATCGCCTCGACACTTCGATACGAGAAAGCCATCACAAAGGACGATCAACGCGCCGAAAGCGGGGTTTACGATCGGTTGCAGGCATACAGCGATACGGACCGGTACGAGCCGGAATACACGTTGCTTCGTGATGCCCGGCCCGGAGTCCCGCGTCGTATCGTCTTCGATTCGTTGTTCGTGGATCTGGGAGCACACGAGCTCCACCTCGTCGGACGGGAAGAACCGTTCCGGGCGCTCCGGAAACACGAGTTTCCCCTCGGCTTCGACAGCGCCGATCTCATCCTCGAGGAAGTCGTCGGCATCGAACGGGAGCCGTTGCGGTCGCTCGATGAGCTCAACGACCGCATCGATCCCCACGACACCGACGTGCGGGTCGTCGACGGGCTCGGAGATACGGTCGACCACGCGCTGCTTGCTGCCCCGGATATCGCGGAGAACCCCGACCGATCGTTCCTGCTCGACTACGAGGGGCCGCTCTGTATCTCCCCTCGGTACGAACGACTCGTCCGAGCGATACTCGGCACCGACGCGATGGACGGGATCTCGTTTCGATACCCCGGCGACCGCGAGGAGGAGGCCGCGATCGCCTCCACCGGTGTCGGCGTCTACCTCACGGTTACGGGATCGACGGCCCGCGACCATGGGCTCAGAGTCGGCGAACGGCTGTTTCCGAGTGAAACGGTGCTTCTGGAGAATCCCGCCGAACGGGTGGAGGCGGTACGCGACGTCGCTGATCTGCTCGTCAACGGCGTCGAAACGACGGTCTGAGCCGTTTCTGCGGTCTCTTCTATCGTTGAGTAGCCGTCGCTTCCCGGACCGACCGATCGAAATTTTGTATAGCAGTATGAGGTTTATGTATTCGATGCGAAACGGATACTGTCGAATACAATACGACAAAAGCGAGCAACGACCCCATATCAGTAGGATCTACGGCTTGAAAAGCGAGTAGATGTTCGTTTCATAAACCGTACGGACACGATCACCCCAACTGTGGGTGTACGTATCGATGACGTCCGTCGCGACATCGCCCCGGAGGTATTTGACAATCCCTCTGTCTCCCGTCCGATCCCGGAGATGGGTAGTGAAGAAATGCCGGAAGTAATGTGGTGTCACGTTCTCTTCGGCACTCGCACCCGCCTGATGCCAACCCCGATCGCTGGCGTGCTCGGTAACGCGTTTACGGACCATCGACGGCGTTATCCGACGCCCCCACTCGCTCGTCGAACAAAAAAGCGGATTCGCCCCGGAGGTCGTATCCGGTCGGATCGCAAGCCAGGTTTTAAGTATCTTTTTGACCTCTGAATCGATCGGTATCACGGTATCCCGCTTCCGTTTGTTCGAGGCGGTCCGCTCCGTGCCGTTGTACACCTCCCCTTTGGTCGGCTCGGACGGAACGTATATCGAATCCGGGCGGCTCTCGAGTGCCCCCCGGTGTGGGGTTTTGAAGGCCGCAGCGACCTCAGGGTCATCGATATAGACGTCCCGCAGATCCAGGTTACAACACTCCCCGACACGCATACCGGTTTTTAAAAGTATCCCGATGGTGGCCCGTTCGAGCGGATGTGAAACCCCCCGAAAGAACGACCGCATCTCGTCGACGGACACCTCACGCCGTGTCGGGTCCGTATCGATCGACTCATCCATCTCCTCAGTAACGAGCGCCATCGGATTGGATTCGAAGATACCGACTTGACCCATATACGCGTAAAACCGATGCACGTAGGCGGCGTACGTCGCAACGGTGCTTTCTGCGTGTTTATCGCGCAACGAATGGACCCAGCTCATACACGCACGTTGGTCGGCGGTTGCGAAGTCGACACCCCGCTCGTCGAGGAACGATTCGAAACCCCTCAAAACCCGCCTGTAGGCCGCTTTGGTCCGCTCGCTCCGTCCATGAAACGTCATATCCTGAAGAAAATACGAGACCGGATCGTCCGGTTGGAGGGAACCGGAGCGGTTCTCAGCGCTCATCGTCGGTCACCGTGTACCCGCCGTGTCGCCCGCTGTATCTGATCCGGTCCGCGGACTGGAGTTCATCGAGCGCCTCCTCGAGGCGATCCTCGATGTCGTTCGTGACGCCCGCGAGGATGTCGTCCCAGCCGGCGAATTCATATTCGTTTAGAACGTCGAGAACACGGGTTTGTAGGCCATCAACCCCCGGAGTTGCGTCCGATATATCCCCCTCGTCGGGGTTACCAGTTTCAGTATATAAATCCTCGCCAGGAGTATTTAAATCGAAACTCCGACGACCCGCCTGTACCATCGTTCGAACGTATTCGGCGTTGCTCATATCGAGTTCCGCCGCTTCTTCACGCCAACGGTCCCGTTGGGCCTCCGTAACGTAGGTCTGTACGTGAACCCGTTCGCCATCGCTCATTAACGGACTGTCGAACGCCGTATACATCAAAGTATGTCAGACACACCGATAAAGGCCCTTATCATCGTATCTATGTTCTGAGACGCCCCGCTTTTGAATTTTTATAGGCGTATCTAAAGTATAATCTGCAACTGAACTGTATATTAGACGATAAACAGTTAGCGTATCGGCTCGATCCGGTCGAGCCGACAACCAGCGGCGATCCGAACACCGGGCCTTCCGGTCGGATCGGTCATACTACAGGAACCGTTTATCGCTTTCAAACACCTTGAGCTGAGCGTGTCGACGATGGCGATGGTCCGAACACTAACCGCGAGCCGATCAAAGACAACGCTAACACCCGAGCGTCACGCGTAGCGTGTGGAGTCATATCGTGACAGTTTTCAGTATAGCCCAAAAAAGCGCGGTATCCGAGTTCCGCCGTCTGTTACACCGCCGTTCACGTTCTCACACATAGTCGTACGAGCAGCTGAAGCGT
>OBKM01000622.1_pt1 | contig 17301 bp, 21 predicted proteins | sample 1519691 | NCBI WGS metagenome assembly OBKM01 (sample SAMEA37050418, study PRJEB22526) | metagenome | biome: saline pan; feature: lake; material: water | place: Egypt | collected 2015 | depth 0.5 m | reverse complement strand
CGTGAGCGGGTCGTCGAGGCTCTCGCCGCGCTCGAACGGCGGGACGGGCATCGTCGGCGAGGCGAGCACGTCGACCGACTCGAAGGCCGCATCGAAGTCCTGTTTGACCCACGCGCGGGCGTCCTGGGCCTTCTTGTAGTATTTGTCGTGGTAGCCGGCGGAGAGGGCGTACGTCCCGAGCAGGATCCGGCGTTTGACCTCCTCGCCGAAGCCGATATCGCGGGCGTCGGCGAACGACTCGTTCCAGTTGCCGTCGCTGTCGCTTCCCGCGCCGTACCTGACGCCGTCGAACCGCGCGAGGTTCGAGGAGGCCTCCGACATCGCGATGACGTAGTACGCCTGGACGGCCGTCTCGACGGACGGCAACGAGACCGTCTCCGTGGTCGCCCCCTTCGATTCGAGCGTGGCGATGGCGTCCTCGAACACCGCCCGGACGCCGTCGTCGGCCCCCGCAAGCAGTTCCGTCGGAATGCCGACAGTGAGCCCGGAGACGTCGCCGTCGGCCGCGGCCGCGTACCCGGTGTCGGCCGCCGCGGGCGGCTCCCGCGTCGTCGCGTCGTTCGGGTCGGGGCCGGCCAGCACCTCGAGTAGCTCCGCGGCCCCCTCGACTGTCGGTGCCAGCGGCCCGATCTGCTCCAGCGAGTTCGCGTACGCGACGAGGCCGTACCGGGAAACGAGCCCGTAGGTCGGCTTGATCCCGACGACGCCACAGAAGGCGGCCGGACACCGCACCGAACCGCCCGTATCCGAACCAAGCGCCAGATCGGCGTCGCCGGCCGCGACGGCGGCGGCCGATCCGCCGGAGGAACCGCCGGGGACGCGCCCCTCGGCGGCGGGGTTTTCGACCGGTCCGAACGCCGACGTCTCCGTCGTCGTCCCCATGCCGAACTCGTCCATGTTCGTTTTGCCGACGATCGTCGCGCCGGCGTCTTTTAACCGCTCGACGACGGTCGCATCGTAGGGCGGGACGTACTCGGCCAAGGCGTTCGATCCGCAGGTCGTCCGGACGCCGTCGGTCGAGATGTTGTCCTTGACAGCGACGGTCCGGCCGGCGAGTGGGCCCTCGGAACCGCCCTCGATCCGCGTCTCCGTAATAAAGGCGTTGTGGCTCATGAGACCTTCGGCCCTTTGAAGTACCCGTCCTCGGTCTCCGGGGCGTTCCGGAGCGCCTCCGCCTGTGTCAGCCCCGACTCGATCTCGTCGGCACGCATCACGTTCGCCAGATCCGGTTCGGGCTCGACCGATGGCACGTCGTCGAGCGCCTCGAAGTACTCGAGGATATCGGCGAACTGATCGGTGAAGCGCTCGGTCTCGTCGTCGTCGAGGTCGACGCGTGCGAGCCGGGCGACGTGGCGGACGTCCTCGTCGTCGACAGTCATGGCTGTAGGTGGGTGGGGACTGTCACTAAGGGTTTCGATGGCGCCTACTCGTCGCCCGGACCCTCGGAGAGCCGCCTGCGGCCCTTTTCGGTCAGCCTGTACGTGCCACCGCTCGAGGCGACCGCGATGTAGCCGTCCGTCTGGAGGTCATAACACTGGCGATCGACCGTAACCGGATGCTCCCCGAGCGCGTCGGCGATCCCCGAGATCGACCGCCGATCGGCGGCGGCAAGCAGCTCCAACACGTCCGTTTCGAGGCTTCCCTCCATGCCTTCTTTTTGTTTCAGACCGGCGATCGGTATCAGGCTTGTGCTCGCTCCGGCGGCCGGGGGGCAAATTGTCCCTTCGGAAGCCACAATTTTTAAGTTGCATGGAAAACAATAGATATTTAGCAAACGACTTTTCCGAAACACGAAATCAAAAACGATAATGACCGACTCCACAATCAGACAGCGACGAACGGAACGGGAGGACGACGCCGGGCGAAGCGAGCGGGGGACCGAACTCGCCTGCCCGGAATGTGGTGGCGACCTCACGGCCGACTCCGAGCACGGCGAGACGGTCTGCACCGAGTGTGGACTGGTCGTCGAGGAAGACGAGATCGACCGCGGCCCCGAGTGGCGGGCCTTCGACAGCGCCGAGAAGGATCAAAAATCCCGCGTCGGCGCGCCCACCACCAACATGATGCACGACAAGGGCCTCTCTACCAACATCGGCTGGCAGGACAAAGACGCCTACGGGAACTCACTCGGGTCCAGACAGCGCCAGAAGATGCAGCGGCTCCGCAAGTGGAACGAACGCTTCCGGACCCGCGACTCCAAGGAACGAAACCTCAAACAGGCCCTCGGCGAGATCGATCGGATGGCCTCCGCGCTCGGCCTCCCCGAAAACGTCCGCGAAACCGCAAGCGTCATCTACCGCCGCGCCCTCGACGAAAACCTCCTCCCCGGACGCTCCATCGAAGGCGTCGCCACCGCCGCGCTGTACACAGCCGCCAGGCAGGCCGGCATCCCACGGAGCCTCGACGAGATCGAGCGCGTCTCCCGTGTCGACCGGATGGAGTTGACCAGAACGTACCGATACATCATCCGGGAACTGAACCTCGAAGTCAAGCCCGCCGATCCGGAGAGTTACATCCCCCGGTTCGTCAGCGACCTCGATCTCTCCGACGAGGTCGAGCGGCGTGCACGCGAGTTGATCGAGGCGGCACGCGGCGACGGCATCCTCTCGGGGAAGTCGCCGGTCGGGCTGGCCGCCGCCGCCGTCTACGCCGCGGCGCTGCTCTGCAACGAGAAGGTCACCCAAAACGAGGTCAGCGAGGTCGCGGATATCTCCGAGGTCACCATCCGCAACCGCTACAAGGAGCTCCTCGAAGCGGGCGAAATCGCGACCGCGTAACGGACCTCCGAGCTCCGTCCCGCGGTCCCGAAACCGTGACAAAGGTTTTCATACCTTGCCGCCGTTGCGGGTGGTATGGAAACGTACGCCAGACTCCTCTGCCCCGAGTGCGGCAAGAATTGGCAGAAATCCCCCGCTGATCTTCCGAGCCCCGAGAGAACGTTTCACTGCCCGAACTGCCACGCAAGCCGGCGGCTCTCGGAGTTCGCCCGGACCGAACACGATCTCCGGACGCTCAAGACGCTCTGAGTATCGGCTTCGAAGCGCCGGCGGCGGTCAGTAGACGTGGTATAAAAGCCCGTAAATGACGATGCCCATCGAAAAGGAGACGAGCCACAGGCTCGCGGCGATCCGACCCGCTCGACGGTGGTTCGTGGTCCGGATCTCTCGGACGGAACGTGTCCCGGCTAGCAGGAGAGTATAAAACACGAACGGGACACAGAGTACCGCAAGCGAGATATGGACGGCGAGAAACGGCAGATAGAGGAACGTCCGAACGACCTCGGGGCCCGGAAACGCCGTCGGACCGAGCAACGATACGCGGTAAAGATACAACGCGAGAAACGCGGCGAACAGTCCGAAACTGACGAGCATGAAGGCTCGATGGCGGGCGACGTTCCCCCGGCGGATCGCCCGAACGCCGGCAAGAATCGTTCCGATCGCCGCGACGCTGATCGCTGCGTTCGCGTGCGGAATGGCCGCCAGTAGTGGTTCCGATCGGGGGAGAACCGTCGCCGGGATCACCCCCAGCGCCGAACCGAACACGAGCGCGAGCGATACTGCGGACAGCGCCGCCGTCAACGCTGGGACGTGCTCGCCGACGCGTTTTCGCGTAGCCATACCTGAGGATACTGTTGGGAGCCGAATATACGTTGATGATCGTCCCCCGTGAGTGCGACCGGAGACTGATCCCCCGTGTGGGGGTCGTTCGATGAGAACGACTGCTCGTCGAGCAGTTCCGTGAGAAGTTTGCGTGGGTGCTGTCTGCGAGCACCCACATTAGTGACGGCGGCGGTGAGCCACCGGCAGTGCGTGGGACCGGATTTGAACCGGAACAAGACATTCCGGGAGGCTCGCTTCGCTGCGCGTCCGGGCTGTGACTTGCAGGGCTCAAATCCTCATCGCGACGAAGCCGCTCGCTTTGTTCGCTGGCACGGGCGGATTCGGTGAAAGTAGACACTCATCGGGCGGTTTCATGAAAAGTTTGCGTGGGTGCTGTCTGCGAGCACCCACACTGGTGACGGCGGCGGTGAGCCACCGGCAGTGCGTGGGACCGGATTTGAACCGGCGGACCTCTACAGGACAGCGCCCTCAACGCTGCGCCGTTGGCCTGGCTTGGCTACCCACGCACGGTGTTTCTGTCCGCACACGACCGTAATCCGGGGGACAATAAAAGGGCTTTCCTTTGATTCTACGACCAGTCCGGTGGCCGGCGGAGGGTCACCTCGTCGGGCGGATGGGGATCGGGCCGAACGCTCAAGCAGGGGTCGCCACGACGGAGCATGCGGCGGTTCGGCGGCGGTACCCCAGATTGAAATACGCTCCGGGAGTTAATTCGAATATGGCGAAGTACTCTACTGGCGGTGTCGGGGGTGACTCCGGTGGTGCCTGTGAACTCTGTGGAACCGAAGGGGCGTCGCTGGAGAGGGCGACGGTTGCCGGGGCGGAACTCGAAGTGTGTAGCGACTGCGCCCAACACGGGGAAACGGAAACGAAAACCGACGACGACCGCGACCGGCGGCGGAAGGCGGCACAGAACGCGGCGAGGATCAACGACGCACAGTCCGTCGAGACGAACTGGGAGGAGGGCGGCGACTACGAGGACGACCCACTCCCGTATCTCATCACGGGGTATGGAAGCAGACTCGAAACGGCCCGACAGGAGGCCGGACTCCGGATCGACGAGCTCGCTGCGGAGCTAGAGCTCAAGGAGAGCGACGTCGAGGCGATCGAGCAGGGACGAGCCGCGCGTGCGAGCGTCGGCGGCTCGGTCGTCGAAGCGATCGAGAAAGAACTCGACATCGAGCTGTCGGAGTGAGGACGGCAAAAACACTGGGGGCGGAGGGAGACAGCCGGGCGAAACCGGCGTCACTCGGAGCGATGCGACCGCCGCCGCGCGTAGAGATACACCGGAATGCCGAGACAGAGCCAGACGACGGCTCCGACCCGTATGGCGAAGTTCGCCCGTTGTCCCCACGTTGCCAACTCAACGCCGAGTGATTCGGCTCCGAGCGACAACAACGCGACCGCGGGGACGCCGACGACGATCGTCAACACGAACGTCGTCTGCATCACCCACCCGTAGTCGACGCCGTCGGGATCGGTCGTCTCGACGCTTGGGGGCACACCCGGATCTGGGTGACTCGACGTGTAAGCGGTTACGGTTCCGGGCCGTGGCGGTCCGAAGCGGGAGGGTTAACCCCCGCCGCACCGCAGACGGAGGTATGCGAGCGAAGGACATCCGTGCGAAGGCCGGCGAGGAGCCGATCACGATGCTTACCGCCTACGACGCGCCGACCGCCCGGCTGATCGACGAGGCCGGAATCGACATCGCGCTCGTCGGTGATTCGGTCGGCAACACCCGGCTCGGATACGATTCGACGCTTCCGGTCACTGTCGACGAGATCGCGAGCCGGACGGCGGCCGTCGCCCGGGCAACCCAGAGCGCGCTCGTCGTGGCCGATATGCCGTTTCTCTCGTTCGGCGCCGACGACGGTGACGCCGTCGAAAACTGCGGTCGGATGCTGAAGGAAGCCGACGCCGACGCGATCAAACTCGAGTGTGGGCCCCATACCATCGAACTGACGCGGACGCTTACGGAACTCGGGATCCCGGTACAGGCGCATCTCGGGTTGACACCCCAACGCGAAAACGAGACGGGGCTGTACCGGCAGGGAACCGACGAGCGGTCCGCAAGGCGGATCCTCGATCTCGCCCGCGAGCACGAGGATTCCGGCGCGTTCTCGCTCGTTTTGGAACACGTTCCCGCCAATCTCGCCGCATCGGTCACGGAGGCGCTGTCGATCCCGACGATCGGAATCGGTGCCGGACCGAACTGCGACGGACAGGTGCTCGTCGTCGACGAGGTGGTCGGGCTCTCCGAGCGAACGGCCCCCTTCTCGAAGCGGTTCGGCGATGTCCGCGGCGAGATGGCAGCCGCGATCGACGCCTACGCCGACGCCGTCGAGTCAGGTGAGTTCCCCGGCGAGGAACACAGCCACCACGAACCGGACATCGAAGAACTGTACTGAGCGGATCACTCCCACTCGCCGTCGACGATATCTGCCTCCGCTTGATGCGCCATCGTCACCTGATACTCCGGAAGGTGGAGCGCGAGGTCCGTCGTCGTGACGATTCCGATCGCGCGTCCGTCCTCGACGACCGGGAGTTTCTTGACGCCGTTGCGCCCCATCCGCTCGGCGGCCGTTCGGATCGATTCGGTCCGCCGGACCGTCACGACGGGGTCCGACATCAACGCCTCGACCGGCGTGTCCGGGGCGACCTCCTCGCCGACCGCAGTAACGATATCCGATTCGGTCAGAATGCCGGACAGTCCGTCCGTTCCGACGACGAGCGAGCCGATGCTTCGATCGCTGAGCGACCGTGCGGCCTCCGCCATCGTCGTTTCGGGGCGTACTGATTCGACTGGGGACGACATCAACTGCTCGATGCTGGCTTCGTGATCCGTCATACTCCCCGGTTGTTAATGAACGATTATAATAGTACGGTAGGTGAATGAGACCATGGAACATGGGGGCGGCGGGAGAAAACTGCACAGCAGGGAAGACCGTGGATTAACCGCTCCACTCGCCCCGACAGTCGGGGGTACAGAAGTGAGCCGTGGCGACCGATCCGTCCTCGATCCTCGTGACGACCTGGTGGGTGGGTTCGTTCACGATCGGTTCCGAACACGCCGAACAGCGCGGCGCTGTCTCCTCCGTTACGTCCTCACCGAGATCCGATGTCGGGTCGACCATCTTGTTGGATCGTTAGGCCGCCAGTATATGAACGGTTATGTTTGATCGGCGGCGGGCGATCGGTCGCGGGTGACGGATTCGCCCGGACTCGTCCGCGCTCCGGCCCCAAGAACGATCCCCGGTGCGAGGCTGGTGTTGATTGCGGTCTTTGCGCCCGGCCCGACGACGGCTCCGTACTTCCGGCGGCCGGTCGAGACGCGGTCACCCTTGACGGTCTGTCGGACGTCCCGGCCGTCGTGTCTGAGGTTTGCGATCTGGGTTCCGGCCCCGAGGTTTACCTCCGGACCGAGCAGGCTATCGCCGACGTAGGAGAGATGTGGTACGTTCGTCCCGGACATGAGAACGCTGTTTTTGAGTTCGACGCCGTGGCCGACGTGGCAGTCCTCGCCGACGAGGGTCGCGCCACGAACGTAGGCGTTCGGACCGATGTCGGCCCCGGAACGGACGATCGCCGGGCCCTCGATCACGACGCCGGTATCGACCGTCGCCCCGGATTCGACCACGACATCGCCGCGGAGCTCCGCGTCGCCACACACCTCCCCGTCGACGCGGCGATCCAGTTCCCCGATGCGCCACTCGTTTGCCGCCAGAAGTTCCCATGGTCGGCCCACATCGAGCCAGCGTGTAAGCGTTATCGGCGCGACCGCGGTCGACTCGATGGCCTCCGCGAGTACGTCCGTTATTTCGTGTTCGCCGCGCTCGCTTTCGCCCACGTCGAGCCACTCCAGGGCGCGTTCGGGGAAGGCATACGCCCCGGCGTTCGCCAGATTCGACGGCGGATCGGCGGGCTTTTCGACGATACCGGTCACACGAGATCCGTCAGGCGTCGTCGAAACGACGCCGTAGTTTCGGGGGTCCTCGACTCCGATCGCCGCGACGGCCGGTGCCGAATCGAAAAGCGCCGCGATCCCCTCGGGATCGTAGATGTTGTCCCCGTTGAGCACAACGAAGGGGCCGTCGAGACGCTCCCGTGCGGCCCTCACCGCGTCCGCCGTGCCCCGCTGTTGCCGTTGGACCGCGATCGAAACCGGAACGCCGCGGTAGGCGTCACCGAAATAGCTCCGAACCGTGTCGGCCTCGTACCCGACGACGATGACGAGCTCGTCGGCCCCCGCATCGACCGCCGCGTCGGCGGTGTGTGCACACAGGGGGCGATCCGCGACCGGCAACATTGGTTTCGGGACCGTCTCGGTCAGCGGGCGCATCCGTGTTCCCTCGCCGGCGGCGAGGACGACAGCTTGCATACGGCCAACCTCGACCGCCCGTGGCATAAAAAGTCGGAAGGAAACAGCCGGAACAGACGGCCCGAACGGCGGGAGAGTTCACTCCTCGAGTGTCGTCTCCTCGAGCGCTGCCGGCTCGCCTTCGTCGGCCTGCCGTCGGACGTCGACGTGGTAGTGTTCGAGGATGTCACGCCCCAAAAGCAGCGGATACTCCATGTGTCCTCGGTCCTCGATGCTCGCCGTCACGGTGTGTTGTTTGCCGCCGATCCCGACGACCAGATCGACGACCGGGCGCGATCGGCCGGATTTGACGCTGCCGGATTTGATCTTCACGATGTCCTTTATCGGCCCCGTCCCGATTTCGGCGGCGAGGTGGGCGTCGATACTCGTCCGCGTCGCGCCGGTGTCCGACTTCGCCATCACGGTCCGTTGTCCGCTCGTCCCCATGGCGACGACCTCCTCGACGTATCCGATAACGGAGATTTCAGCCGGGGACGGCGGTTCCGGCTTCGGCATACAGGCCGGCCGCGAATCGTCGAGATTCGCCGTCAGTTCATGTACCCGTTCGGGATCGACGTCGCCGCCGGCGCGCTCGATCGCGAGCCTGGCGATGTGCGGGGCGGGCGATCGGCCGGTCGCTTTGAAAAGCCCCCGGAAACCGGCCGTCGGGTTCACTTCGAGGATGTGGTAGCCGTCCGCACTCTCGACGATATCGACGCCCGCGTAGTCGAGGCCGACCACGTCGGTCGCCCGCTTGGCCATCGTCACCACCTCGTCGGGGAGTTCGTCGGTCATGTTTTCGACCTCGCCGCCCAAAGCGACGTTCGTCCGCCACTCACCGTCCGGGGCGTAGCGGTTCATCGCGCCGACGACCCGTTCGCCGACGACGTAGACGCGGAGGTCGTGGTGTCGTTTCTCGTCGTGTTCGATGAGTTCCTGGAGGAACGCCTGCCTGGAGCCGACCATCGGGTTGACGGGGTCGTCCGTATCGAGCTTCCAGGTGCCGCCGCCGTGGGTTCCGATCGCGGTTTTATAAACGACCTCGTCGCCGAAGCGGTCCCGACGGGCGTTCAAAACGTCGCCGGACAGCGCCATGAGCGCGTCCGGCACCGGGAGTCCCGCCTCGGCCAACGCGACCCCGGAGGCGAACTTGTGCATCGCCGTCATGGTCGCGGTCGGGGTGTTCAGTACGGGACGGACGCGGTCGAGCATCGTTGCCAAGCCGAGCGCCTCGGCCGGCTGTTCTTCCTTCGAGAGCAACAGCCGGTTGATGACGATATCGACGTCGGGTTCCACCGTTACGGTCCCTCCGGAGATGTCGACGGTGGTGTTTTCCGCACGAAGCCACTCGGTCGGGTAGCCGAGGTCGTCGACGGCGTTCAGGATCGCTTTCGTCTCCTTGGAGCTGTGGAGACTGAGAACGCCGATGGCGGGTGGGTCGGACATACCCGATTTTCTCGCGGTTTCGGCAAAACGGTGCCGATCCGGACTGACGGGACGGCCGGATCGGCTCGGGTATCCAGCATCCGGATCGACTCGGGCATCCGGATCGGTCCGCGCGCTTAAGAGCCCCCACGTCGTGGGGCGGAATGTGTCCGAGCGATTCACATACGACGGCGGGGCGGTCGATCCCGGCGAGACCGCAAACGTCCGCTTCACCGTCAGCGAGACGTATCTCGGCGACCCGGTCCGGATCCCCGTGACGGTCGTAAACGGCGAACGAGCCGGGCCGACGCTGTGTCTGACCGCGGCGGCACACGGGGACGAGCTCAACGGGATCGAGATCGTCCGCGAGGTGGCCCACGAGTGGGATCATTCTGAGCTCCGCGGAACAGTAGTCTGTCTCCCGGTGCTCAACGTCCCGGGGTTCATCGCCCAACAGCGCTATCTCCCGATATACGACCGCGATCTGAACCGCTCGTTCCCGGGCGACGACTCGACGACGAGCGCAAAGCGCATCGCGGCGAGGGTGTTCAAGAATTTCATCGAACCCTGTGACATCGGGCTTGATTTCCACACCTCGACGCGCGGCCGGACCAACATGCTGCACGTCCGTGCGGACATGGAAAACCCGTCGGTCAGGCGGGTCGCAAGCGCCTTCGCCTCGAACGTCGTCATCGCCAGCGAGGGACCGAGCGGCTCGTTGCGCCGGGAAGCGAGCGCGGCCGGAACGCCAACGATCACCGTCGAGTTGGGGGAAGCCCATCGGTTCCAGCGCCAGCTTATCGATGCGGCCCTGGAAGGTGTCCTCTCGGTGATGGCCGAGTTCGGGATGTCGGAAGCCGAGGCTGTCAAATGGCCCGGCTGGCGAACCGTCATCGACGAGAGCGAGGAAAAGACCTGGCTCCGGGCCGACACCGGCGGCCTCGTCGAGATGCACCACGACCGTGGCTCGCTCGTCGAGGCGGGCGAGGCCGTCTGTACGATCACGAACCCGTTTAAAACCGATGCGACAACTGTCGAAGCGCCGTTTACCGGCATTCTCGTCGGCGTCCTCGAGAACCCGCTCGTATACCCGGGGAACCCGCTGTGTCATCTCGTCTCGCTCGATGGCCCGACGCTCCGGGCGTTTCGCCGGAGTCGGAACCGGAGCGAGGCCAGATAAGGCCGTCGTTCGCCGGATCGTCGAGGTCGGAGAACAGCCACGAAGAGAGCCACACCGGCAGCTGTCGGAACAACCGTCCGTGCTCGTGAAACGTTCGCATGTAGTAACTACTATACCACCGCAGTCCCGAACATAGGTTGCATGAGTCAATCGTACGACCGGGGTCTGATAGAGGACTTCGGGCGGTGGCAGGAGTTCTCCGCCGGGATGTGGGCCTGGATCTTCCACAAATTCACCGGCTGGGTGCTCATCGGCTACCTCTTTACCCACGTGGCGGTGTTAAGCACCGCCACCGTGGACGGGGCGACGTACACACAGACGCTCCAGGGGCTCGAGAGCCTGCTCGTCGTCCGCTTCCTCGAAGTCGGCCTGCTCGCGGTCGCCGTTTTTCATATTCTCAACGGCGTCCGCCTGCTGTTCGTCGATCTCGGCGTCGGACTGGAGGCACAGGACAAGGCGTTCTACGCCGCGTTGATCGCGACCGCGGCGATCACCGTCGCAAGCATCCCGACGTTCCTGCTGGGGGCGTTCTGAAATGGCCGAACACTACTCCTCGTTCGAACCGAAGGGGACGCGCTGGCTGCTACAGCGCATCACGGCCGCGTTCCTCGTCGTCGTGTTGGCGTATCACTTCCTGCTTTTGCATTTCGTCAACCACGCCGCCGACATCACCTTCGCCGGAACGCAGGCTCGGATGAGCCAGGTCGGCTACTTCCTCACGATGGTGTTGTTCCTGATCGCGGGGGCGTTCCACGGCGTCAACGGCGTCTACAACGCTCTCGTCAACCAGGGTCTCGACGGGACCCAAAAGACCGTCGTCAAGTGGCTGCTCGTCGTCGCGGGAACGCTTCTGATCGTCCAGGGGATCCGCGTCGCGATCGCCATGACGGGGCTGTTCTAACATGAGTACGCAAATCAAAGAGCAGGAGACCGAAACCGAGACCGAAACCGAATCGGAGGAGACGTCGGAACACCAGACGCGGCGGCTCTCCGAGAAGCGCGAGCGCGCCGACATGAAGGAACGCGCCGAGACGGAACTCTCCGATTCCGACGAGACGGTCCGGCTCAAGGTGTTCCGCTACGACCCCGAGGTCGAGGGCAAAAAAGACCCCCGCTTCGACACGTTCGAGGTGCCGTTTACGAAGGGGATGACGATCCTCGATTCGCTCATCTACGCGCGGGATCACTTCGATTCGAGTCTCACGTTCCGACACTCCTGTCGGCAGGCTATCTGTGGCTCCGACGCGCTGTTTGTCAACGGCAAGCAGCGCCTCGGTTGTAAGACCCAGATGGTCGACCTCGAGTGGCCCGTTCGGATCGAGCCGCTCCCGCACGCCGAGGTCGTCAAGGATCTCGTCGTCGACATGGAGCACTTCTACGACCAGATGGAGGCCGTCGAGCCCTACTTCCAGACGAACGACCTCCCCTCGGACGGCGAGCAACGACAGAGCCGTGAGAACCGCGAGAAAGTGAAGATGTCGACGCGCTGCATCTGGTGTAGCGCATGCATGTCCTCCTGTAACATCGCCGCGGGGGACAACGAGTATCTCGGCCCGGCAGCGATCAATAAGGCCTACCGCTTCGCGATGGACGAACGCGAGGGCGAGGACATGAAAGAGCACCGCCTCAACATCATCGAACAGGAGCACGGCGTCTGGCGCTGTCAGACGCAGTTCTCCTGTACCGAGGTCTGCCCGAAGGACATCCCCCTCACGGAGCATATCCAGGAGCTGAAACGGGAAGCCGTCAAGAGCAACCTCAAATTCTGGTAGCAGTAGTCTGAAGTCGTTCAAAACCCAACACAACACCATGACAATACACGAACACGACGTGGTCGTCGTCGGCGCCGGCGGTGCCGGTCTCCGGGCGGCGATCGCGGCCGACGAGGAGGGTGCGGACGTGGCGATGGTCACGAAACTGCACCCGGTCCGTTCACACACCGGTGCCGCCGAGGGCGGTATCAACGCCGCCTTACGGGACGGCGACGACTGGGAGCTCCACGCCTACGACACGATGAAGGGGTCCGATTACCTCGGGGACGCGCCCGCCATCGAGACGTTGGCTCAGGACGCCCCCGAGGAAGTCATCCAACTGGAGCACTGGGGAATGCCGTTTTCCCGCGAGGACGACGGCCGCGTCTCCCAGCGACCCTTCGGCGGCCTCTCGTTCCCGCGGACGACCTACGCCGGCGCCGAAACCGGCCACCACCTGCTACATACGATGTACGAGCAGGTCGTCAAACGGGGAATTACGGTCTACGACGAGTTCTACGTCAGCCGCCTCGCCGTCACGGATCACGACGATCCGGAGGACCGAGAGTGTCACGGCTGCGTCGCTTACGACATCAAATCGGGCGACATCGTCGGCTTCCGGGCCACGAACGGCGTGATACTGGCGACCGGGGGTGACGGGCAGGTCTTCGATCACACCACCAACGCGGTCGCCAACACCGGCGACGGCCCGGCGATGGCGTATCGTGCGGGGGTCCCGGTGGAAGACATGGAGTTCGTGCAGTTCCATCCGACGACGCTTCCCTCGACCGGCGTTCTCATTTCCGAGGGCGTCCGCGGCGAGGGCGGTATCCTCTACAACGGCGAGGGCGAACGGTTCATGTTCGAGCACGGCTACGCGAACAACGCCGGCGAACTCGCCTCCCGCGATGTGGTCTCCCGTGCGGAGTTGACGGAAGTCAACGAGGGCCGCGGTGTCAACGACGAGTACGTCTATCTCGACATGCGGCACCTCGGCGAGGAGCGGATCTACGACCGCCTCGAGAACATCATCCACCTCGCGGAGGACTTCGAGGGCGTCGACCCCGTCGAGGAACCCATGCCGGTCAAACCCGGCCAACACTACCACATGGGCGGTATCGAGACGAGCGAACACGGTGAAACGTGCGTTTCGGGGCTGTACGCCGCCGGCGAGTGCGCGTGTGCGTCGGTGCACGGATCGAACCGCCTCGGCGGCAACGCCCTCCCGGAGTTGATCGTCTTCGGAGCCCGCGCCGGCCACCACGCCGCCGGCCGCGATCTCGGCGAGGCCGAGGTGCCGATCGGCCCCTCCGCCGAGAGCGAACCGGAGGAGAGCCTCGACACGCCGGTCGAACCGGGCGCACTCGACACCGGCGACGAGGACGTCGCCGCCGACGGCGCGATGGTCGAGCCCGCGGAGGTCGTCGACCACGCCGTCGAGTTCGAGCGCGCCCGCGTCGAGGACATGCTCGAACGCGACGGCACCAACCACGCCGAGATCCGCGAAGATCTCCAGAAGGCGATGACCGAGAACGTCAACGTCTTCCGGGAGAAGGAAGGCCTCAAGCAGGCCCTCGAGACGATCCGGGAGTGTCGAAAGCGGTACCAAGACGTCGCCGTCGCCGACCCCTCCCGGACGTTCAATACCGATCTCATCCACACGATCGAGACGCGAAACCTCATCGACGTCGCGGAGACGATCACGCTCGGTGCGCTCGCCCGCGATGAGTTCCGCGGCGCACACTGGCGGCGCGAACACCAGGAGCGAAAGGACGACGAGTGGCTCAAACACACGATGATCTCGTGGAACGACGGCACTCCGAAGCTGTACTACAAGCCCGTCATCCTCGAGGGTGAAAACAAGGAGTACGAGCCGAAGGTCCGTTCGTACTGAGCAGCCGGGTATCGGTCGTTTGACGGTTTTTTCTTTTTCAACGTATGGCGTGTACGAACGCTCACGTCGCCGAGTGACTGTTTTCGAGCCAGGTTTCGAGCCGTGAGAGGAACGCGTCCGGACGCTCGCGTGGCACCCAATGGCCGCACTGTTCGAGCGTGCGTAGGTCGGCGACAGGAACCTCGTTCGCCGCCCGTTCCGAGACGCCCAAAGGGATGAGGGGGTCGTCCGTTCCGTGGACGAACAAGGTTTCGACGGGGAGCTCGGAAAGTCTCCCGAAGTAGTTCGTCCGGGGACCAGAGAGGTGCATCTCACCGCGGGCAAATCGGACGTAGGCGTCCCCGGAGTTCGGCCGCCGCACCTCGCGATAGATATCGTCGACGAACGATTCGTCTATGTTTTCGGGGAGCGCCACGTTCTCGAGTGATGCTTTCGTCACTTTCCGGCTCTTCTGCATCGCCCACCACGATATCTCCAGCAGTTTCGGGATTTTGACCATCACGGCGGTTTTTCTGCCGCCCGGTACCAGATCGCCGAGGCCGAAGCTGGCGACGAGGACGAGCTGTCCGACGCGGTCCGGGGAGTCGAGCGTGTACCCGAGGACGATCCCGCCCCCCTTCGAGATACCGACGAGCGCCGGATCGACGAGATCCAGTTCTTCGAGAAGGGTATCGAATACGCCGACGTAGAAATCAGTCGTCGGTGTGGCGTCTGGAGGGACACGGTCGCTCTCCCCATACCCCGGTAGATCCGGTGCGATGACGCGATAGGAGTCGGCGAGGGCCGGAAACGTTTCCTTCCAGGACACGCCCGCTGCATCCGGCCCGGCGCCGTGGACGAGGACAACGGGCGAGGCGTCTTCCGGGCCGGCGACGTGACAGCGGACGGCCAAACCCCCCACGTCAACATCTCGCGTTTCACCGCCGAGTTCACTCATACCTACCGTTCGATCTGAGTATATAAATAGCGTGGCCCGAAAATCAGACGCCGACCCCCGATTCAGTGCCACGAGCGAGAAGCGCTTGTCGTTGGACGCACTGCCGGGTGCAACCCGCAAAGCCCTCAGCAGCACCGCCCCGTCTCAGCCGACAAACCCGTCCGTGCTCCACTCGGCGTCGCCGTCTTCGGGTTCGATCGACGCCGGCGCGCTGATCAACACGAACGCGCTCTCCTCGCCGTCGTTTCTGATCTGTCTCGTCGCCTCGGGCGGGATCCAGACCGCGTCACCGCTTTCCATCTCGATCGACTCCCCGTCGATCGTGACGGTCGCGGAGCCCTCTATGAGGACGTAGATCTCCTCGTGGCCGTTCTCGGTGTGGTCGTGGGGACGGCTGTTCCAGTTGGGCTCACACCGGGTGATCGTTACCCCCACGCGCTCGCTGTCGAGGGGCTCTCTGAGGAAATGCATCCCGCCTGAGACCGGTTCGATGTCGCGGTAGTTGACGCGTTTGTACGAACTCATACTACCGCTTCGGCGGCCACCGAAATAAGGTTTCACGCGCAGTTTCGGTTCACGGGGCCGTCGCGGCGGTGGGAACGCTACGCCGTCAGGACGCGCTGGATCGAAGCGTTCCGCGGCGTCGGCGGGTTCTCCGCCATCCCGGCGACGGTGTCCAGAAACGCGGTCTTGTAGCTCGCCGGACCGTTCCACTCGCCGTCTTCGACGGCGCGTTCGCCCGCCAGGCCGAAGCCGACGGTGCCCGAAATCGCCGCCTCAAGAGGGCTTTCGACGCCGATCCCCGCGGCGAAGGTCGCGAGCGTGACGCCGAGCATACAGCCGGTTCCGACGACCCGACCCATCATCGGATCGCCGACCGAGATCTCGTATGCGTTCTCGGAGTCCGCGACGACGTCGGTTTCGCCCGACGCGACGGCGATAGTGCCGTATTCGCGGGCACACGACAGCGCCGCCTCGGCGACGTCTGCGTATTCGCCGACCGACTCGACGCCGCGGACTTCGGCGTCCTCGCCGGCGAGTGCGGAGATCTCGGCGTGGTTCCCCTTCAGGATCGTCACGTCGAGCTCCTCGACGAGTCGCGTTCCGACTCGGGTCCGCGTCGGCGTTGCGCCGATCCCCACCGGATCGACGACGAGCGGGATCGAGCGGTCGTTCGCCGCCTCGCCGGCAGTCATCATCGCCGCCTCGCCGGCATCGTCGACGGTTCCCATGTTCAACAGACAGCCGTCGGCGGCCGCGACCATGTCGGCGACCTCCCGTTCGTCGTCGGACATGACCGGAAGTCCACCCCAATGGAGCGTGATGTTCGCGACGTCGTTGACGGTGACGTTGTTCGTGATCGAGTTGATAAGCGGTCCCGTCTCGGAGATCGCTTCGAGCGCGGCCGCGAGATCGATCTCGACGCCGGTTTCAGACACTCGAGGTCACCCCCTCGACCGCGGCCGAGAGACGGCTTGTCGCTGCCGCCGGATCCTCGGCGGCGGTGATCGCTGAAATAACCGCGACGCCGTCGGCCCCTGCTTCGACGACGGCGGCGGCGTTTTCTGGCGTGACGCCACCGATGCCGACGAACGGGAGCTCGGTCGCCTCGCGGACCGCACGGATTCGTTCGAGGCCGATGTGTGATTGCTCGGGGGTCGTCTCCTTGGACGTCGTTCCGTAGACCGCGCCGACACCGAGGTAATCCGCTCCAGCCGCTTCGGCCTCGCGGGCGGCTACCGGTGTCGAGACCGATCGGCCGACGATTGCGTCCTCGCCGAGTTGCTCGCGGGCGACGGGGACCGGGAGGTCGTCGTCGCCGAGATGGACGCCGTCGGCGTCGATCGCGGCCGCGATGTCGATCCGATCGTTGACGATCAACGGCACGTCGGCGTCCCGCGTCAGCTCGCGGAGTTCGAGCCCGAGTTCGTAGCGCTCGTTCGCGGTCGTTTCCTTTTCGCGAAGCTGGACGACGTCGACGCCGCCCTCGATGGCGTCCTCGACGATCGAAACCGTCGAACGGCCCTCCGAGAGCCCGGCGTCGGTCACGAGATACACGTCGAAATTCCGGCTCATACAACCGAATGGTAGCCGGGGGACATCGGTCTTTCCGTTCGACCGTCCGGACGGGATCTAC
>OBKM01000621.1_pt1 | contig 17380 bp, 13 predicted proteins | sample 1519691 | NCBI WGS metagenome assembly OBKM01 (sample SAMEA37050418, study PRJEB22526) | metagenome | biome: saline pan; feature: lake; material: water | place: Egypt | collected 2015 | depth 0.5 m | reverse complement strand
AGCCGTGATCGATATTGCGGCGAAAGACGAGGACCGTGATGAGATGAGAGCCCATCTGAACGAACGGCGGACCTGTCGTTCATCAGCTCCGGGCCACACGGTATCTACATCCCGAACGGGCAAGGGGCACACGTTGATACTGCAGACTGGCTTTTAACGAACACATCGCTTCAGGAGTATCTGATACGCGCGACACTCTCCCGATTGCCTCCCGAATGGCCGGATTCGTGACATCCGACGACGAGGGTTTCGTTCCGATCCGACGGTCACACCGAACACCGATCTTCCTCGCTCTCGCGATCCTCACAGCCAGTGGCCGAGGACGTGGATGCCGCCGACGAGCGCCGCCCCGCCGACGGCGTGTTCGGTGCCGACGAGCCCCGCCATCGAGCCGAGCAGCCCGAACAGCCCGTCGGGGAGATCCTCGGGGAGGCCGTCGTCGTCGTCCGCTTCCTCCTCGCCCGCGTCCTCGGTTTCGTCCGCATCCCCATCGTCCTCCTCGATACTGTCGTCGACGGCGTCCTCGTCGCTCTCGTCGTCTTCCTCGTCGCTTTCGGCGGCCGCCTCCTCGCCGACGGCGAGGGTACCGCTCGCCTCGTCGTCGGGCGTGACGAGCCTGTACTCGTAGCTGCCCGGCTCGAAGACCCCGACGTCGAACTCGGCGGTCAGGTTCGCCCCGCCCTCGATCGCCCGGGTGATCGCGTTGCGCTCCTCGCCGTCGACCTCGAGTGTGATCCGTCCGGTGCCGTCCTCCGTCCCGGCGTTTTCGATTGTCGCCGCGATCGTCGCCGCCTCGCCCTCCTCGACGACCGTCCGATCGGGCAACTCGGCGACCTCGAAGCGGCTCGGAAGCGTCTGGGTTTCCAGTACCTCGCCGCCGCGTTTGTCGACGACGCGGTCCTCGGCGTAGAACTCGACCTCGACGCCCTCGCCGACCCGAAGCGCCGAGAGATCCCGCGTCGCCCGGAAACGCCCGTCCGTGGAGACGTTCACGTCGTCGATCGTGATCCGCGTCGGCGTCGAGCGGTTGTCGGCGACGACCTGGATGTAGAACTCCGAGTCGGGCGCGACGTTCGTCTCGCCGGTCAGGGTGACGTTCGTCCCGTTCGTCAGCGCCACCGCACCGTCGGGCGTGGTCTGGTCGTACTCGGCGAAGGACTCCTCGACCCGAAACGGCGCCGTCACCGACTCGCCGGTCGCCGCGCGGCCGAGATACGGGAACTGCTCGGTGCCGTCGTCGGCCGGCTCCGAGGCCGGGTCGAAGGGGGCGGGCCGATCCGCGAGCCCGCCCGAATCGAAGCGATACCGCTCGTCGTCCACCGACTCGTGGCCGTACTCGAACTCGAAGTCGGTCGCCTCGCCGGCCCGGAAGCCGCCGTCGAAGGCGCCCGAATCGCGGGTGTCGACGACGAGATAGAACCGCTCGCGGACGGGATCGTCCTCATCGACCGGCTCCGGGACCACGAACGCCTGGCCGTCCGTTGCGCCCCCGAGATCGAGTTCGGCCGGGATCTCGTTGGCCGAAAGCTCCCGTTGGATCGCCTCGAGGACCACTCCTTCGTGGTGATCCAACAGCTGTTGGGCGTTTCTCGGGTGAACGCCGTCCTCGAACTCCGGCTCCGTCTCGCCGTCGAGGTAGTGTAACGCGCCGTAGATCCCGGTGGCGTTGACCTCGATGACGAGCCGATCCTCCTTTGCGACGGCCTCCCGTTCTGTCAACACCGCCGAGAGTTCCTCGAAGTGCTCCTCGAGATCGTCGACCCCCGGCTCGCCGATGTCGTTTGCCGGCCCCCGCGGCGCGACGAAGGTCCGCACCGACTCGACTTCGGGCTGTGTCAGCCGCAGGTTCGAGCGCGCGATCGGCTCCCGGAAGTCGGCGATCCCGTCGTCGCGCTCCTCGACGGTGCCGTCCGCGCCGAGGACGAAGCGGTATCGCTCCGGCTGGATCGGCCGCGGCTGCGGCGTCATCCCGAGCGCTTCCCGGAAGGCCGTCAGATCCTCGTAGGTGGTGCGGCCGTTCGCGTCCTCGAAGCGGACCTCCGCGAGCCGCTGTTCGAGGCTGGTGCCGTCGCCGTCGGGGCCGTCGTGGAGATAGCTCGCGAGTTCGGCGTTCGGCCCCTCCGTGCGGTAGACCTCGTCGCCGTCGACGTCGGTCCCGAGCAGCCGGGTGTTCACCGTCAGGCTGTCGGCCTCGACGTAGACGATATCGAGGAAGTTCCGCGGCCGCTGGTCGCTTTCCTTGTGGTCCGCGCCGACGAGGAGGTACGCGCCGTCGAGCTCCTCGAGATCGATCTCGACGGTCACGGAATCGCCCGCGGGCACCTCGTAGTGGTCGCTGTCGAAGGCGCCGTCGATCTGCGGTTCGACGACGTCGACCTCGCCGGCGGTAAAGACCGTCGAGGCGACCGGCGTGGCCTCGATCCGGTAGGTCGCGCCGTCGAAATCCCGGAACGACGCCTCGTATTCGCCGGGCGTGACCAAGATCCGTTCGTCCGTCCGCGTCACCTCGCCGTCCGCGTCGTCGGGGGCGAGGATCTCGGCGAGATCGTCGTCGGAGAGATCCGGCGAGCTGACGACGAGCGTTTCGCCGTGGGCGTCCCCGAAGTCGTCGCCGAGGCCGAACTCGACCGCCGCCGTCTGCTCGTCGTTCGAGCCGACCGCCGCCGCCTCGCCGCCGGTCACCTCGAGGCCGACGCCTTGTACGTCGATCGTTGCCGACTGCCCCTCCCCGTCGATCGTCGCTCCCGACTCCTCGACGAGCGTCGCGTCGATATCGTACCCGTCGGCGGCGGTCGGGTGTGTGAGTTCTACCCCGAGGATGACCTCTCCGTCATCATCCAGTTCGGCGGTGACGACTCCGTCCGTCGGCCCATCGACACTGCCCGTATCGTCAACAGTCACGTTGCCCGCCCACGCCTCGAACGCGATCTCGACCTGCTCGTCGCCCGTGGCGTTCGTCGTCTCGACGGTGACGGTGTGTGTCTCCGTGACGCCGGCGAAGGACACGTTGTCGTCGACGCTTACGCTCTCGATTTCGCCGTCCTCGGCCGCTGCGACCCCGCCCAGCCCGCCGACGGCCACAAGCGCAACGAAGAGCACGCAAACCGAGACCGCGAGGTGCTGACGCGGCTGTCGGCGGCGGCCGGGCTGGACTGCCATTACCCGACCGTTCCGCGGCGCGGCATATCAAGACGTGATCGCTTTCGGCCGCCGAAACGGGCGCTGTATCGCTTTCAGGACTCGACGCCGGCGGCCAGTCCCGGTGGGGGTGCCGGGGCGAACGCCGCGTTCAGGCGGTCGCCGTGTCGTACTCCCAGCGGTCCGTGTAGGCCTCATACAGCCGTCTCGCCATCCCGGCGTCGGCGGCGAGCCGAAGCGCGGTCCGTGGGTCCCGCAGGACCCGGCCGATGACCCGCCGTGGATCGCGCGTGATCTCGTCGATCGTCAGCCCATCGAGGGTCTCGACGACGGCCGCAAGCAACGCCGGGTCCTCGTGTTCGACCCAGGCTCCCCGCATGAGGTGTGCGAGGCGGTACTCCGGTCTCATCCGCCCGTAGAGGCGGTCCGGATACGCCGCCTCCTCGCCCGCCTCGATGAGATCACACAGCAGGTACGCCGAGCGGATGCCCTGACAGATCCCCTCGCCCTGATAGCGGTTCGCAACGCCGGCCGCATCACCGACGAGAAACACGTTCCGGTCTGTGTCACAGACCGCCTCCGGGGGGAGACTCGGCCCCCGCGGGATGGTGTCGATGTTGACGTCCGCCCGCGCCGGGACGGGAACGCCGTTCCGCTCGGCGGCGGCTTCGAAGGCGGCCATGTAATCGTCTGGGCGTTCGTCGCCGGCCCACCCGATTCCGACGTTCGCGTGGCGCTCCGATTTCGGGAACGACCACGCGTACCCGACGTACCCCTCGAAGAAGATCCGCGGGCGGTCGACGTACGCTGAAAAATCCCCCTCGACCGTGGCGTTGAGCGCGACCATATCGCCGGTGTAGCGTTCCGTCTCGCCCCGCGATTTGAGCGTGAGCGAGGGCTGTCCCGACGCGTCGAAGACGTAGTCGTGGCTCTCGACGAGGCGCTCGTACGCCGACGGCGAGACGGACCGTCCCGTCTCGAAGCGGACCCCCTGTTCCGCGAGCGCCGCCGCCCACCGCCGCTCGACGGTCGCCCGCTCACAGATGTATCCGGGCGTACACCGAAGCGTCGACGCGGCGAGTGCCGCCCCGCCCTCCGGGCGATCCGTTCCGGGAAACACCCGCAGCTCGAACCCGTCGATATCGTTCACGAACCCGTTCTCCGGGGTCTTCGGAAGCGGCACGAGCGCCGCGTCGTTTATCGCCTCCCCGCAGTCGACGCGTTTTGTATCGTACGTCTGCCGCTCGAACACGGTGATCTCGTCGAACGAATCGTTCTCCGAGAGCCGGTGTGCAACGGCGAGACCCGACATCGAACCCCCGACGATCGCTGCGTGACGGCCTTCAGGCATCCGGGTTGAGTACGCCGCCGTCCGTTATTTTCCTATCGAAAGCGGGCACCGACGCCGGCTCACCCCGTCCGGAAGGACAGATCAAGCGCCGGCGCGGAGTGGGTCAGAGAGCCCATCGAAATGACGTCGACCCCGCTGTCGGCGTATGCGGGCACCTCCTCGACGGTGATTCCGCCGCTCGCCTCCGCGAGCGTCCCCTCGGGAAGCGACTCGACGCCCCGTTCGACCTCGGCGGGCGGAAGGTTGTCGAACAACACGATGTCCGCCCCCGCCTCGGCCGCCCGCCGGCCCTCGGCCGGGGCTTCGACCTCGACCTCGATCTTCGTGGTGAAGGAGGCCCGCTCGCGGAACCGCTCGATCGCCGCCTCCATCCCCATCTCGGCGACGTGGTTGTCCTTGATCATCACCGTGTGTGAGAGATCGAGCCGGTGTGTGTCGCCGCCGCCGGCCGCCACCGCGCGCTTTTCGACCCCGCGCAGGCCGGGCGTGGTCTTCCGCGTTGCCGCGACCGCGACGTCCGCACGCCGCTTTCTGGCGGCCTCGAGTGCACGTCGGGTCTTCGTGGCGATACCCGAGGCGTGGCCGGCGACGTTGGCCGCGACGCGCTCGCCGCGGAGGACATCGCATGCGGGGCCATCGACGCGCAAGACCGCCTCGCCGGGGGTGATCCGGTCGCCGGCGTCGGCGGTCGCCTCGGTGTCGACACCGAGATACGAGAAAACAGCACTCGCGGCGTCGAGGCCGGCGGCGACCCCCGCCTCCGTCGCGACGAGCTCGCCGGTCGTCTCGCCCGTGGCGTGGTTCGTTACGTCGTGGTGGCCGATGTCCTCCCGGAGCCACGCCTCGATCCGGCTGTCGGTAAGCATTATCAGTCCGCCCCGGCCTCCGACCGGTCGGCGAGATAATGACAGCCGATCGCCTCGTCGTTGTCGGCGGCGGCGCGGGCAACGAGGAGGGCGACGACTGCCGCCGACCGGAGTTCATACAGCGATCGCGAGGTCCGGGTCCGGGCGTAGGCGTCGACCTCGCCTTTGAGCCGTCGCAGCACGGACCGCGCTCGGTGAAGCCCCTCCGGCGTCCGCTCGATCCCGACGTTTTCGTCCATCACCCGGCGGAGCCGTCGGAACTTCCCGCGGGCGAACTTCGTCGGCAACTCGGGATCGCGCCCCCGAAGATCCGGCGGCTCGGTCGCCTCGATCGGGGTGTCGACGGCCTCGGCGCCGGCGCGCAACCCCCACACGAGCCCCTCCAGAAGCGACGTGCTGGCGAGGCGGTTCGCGCCGTGGACGCCGGTTCGGGCGCACTCACCGACGGCGTAGAGCCGATCGAGGCTCGTCCGTCCGCGGTCGTCGACGACGACGCCGCCACAGAGGAAATGCTGGGCGGGCGCGACCGGGATCCCCGAGCGCCACTCGATCCCCTCGCCCCGACAGGTGTCGGCGAGCTCCGGGAACGCCCCCCGGAAGTCGAACGCCGAGACGTCGAGGGTGACCTCGCCGGTCGCCTCGCGTTCGCGTTTCACGGCCCGAGCGACGACGTCCCGCGGGGCGAGTTCGGCGTCCGCGTGATAGCCGGGCATGAACCGCTCGCCGTCGCCGTTACGGAGGATCGCCCCCTCGCCCCGCACGGCCTCGCTTATGAGAAACGTCCCGTCGCCGGCGTGACACGCCGTCGGATGGAACTGAACGTACTCCATGTCGGCGACGTCGGCCCCGGCGAGGGCGGCCATCGCGATGCCGTCGCCCGTCGCCCCGGCGGGGTTCGTCGAGCGTGGGTAGAGCGCGCCGATCCCGCCGGTCGCGAGCACGGTCGCCCCGGCGACGGTCGGCGCCCACTCCCCGTCCCGTTCGAGGACCGCGCCGTGAACGCGGCCCTCCTCGACGAGGAGCTCGAGCGCGGCGGTGTCCTCGCGGATCGTCACCCCCGTCTCCTCGGCGACGTGGTTCAAAAGCGGGACGTGGACGTGTCTTCCCGTCTCGGCGTTGATATGCAGGATGCGTGCCTCGCCGTGGGCGGCCTCCCGGCCGTAATCGAATCCCGACCCGTCCGTGTCGAACTCGATCCCGACGGTGTCGACGAGGACGTCCCGGACGGCGTCGGTCGCGTTCTCGACGAGGACGTCGACCGCCTCGGCGTCCGCGGTCCCCGCTGAGGCCTCCCGGATGTCCCGGGCGAACCCCTCGGGATCGTTCCGGGAGACGGCGATGCCGCCCTGGGCCCACCACGTCGAGGCGTCCTCGGGTCGCTCCGCCTTCGTGGCGAGCGTCACGTCCGCGCCGTCCCTGTCGGCCGAAAGCGCCGCCGCGAGCCCGGCGATCCCCGATCCGACGACGAGGACGTCCGTCCGGTCGCGTTCGATCCCCGTCATATTTCGAGCATCCGGTCGAGGGCGACCCGTGCGAGCTCCTTCTCCTCGGGTGCGACCTCGATGACGTTTCGCTCCCGGCCCTCGACGAGCTCCTCGAGCACCCAGGCGAGGTAGTTGGGGTCGATCTGGCGCATCGCGTTGCAGTCCATGCAGGCGTCGCCACACAGCGGCAGGACGTTCACGTCGGGGTGCCACCGCGAGAGGTGGTTCGTGAGGTGGATTTCCGTTCCGATCGCCCACGTCTCGCCGGGATCGGCCGCCGCGACCGTCTCACAGATGGTCGCGGTGCTGCCGACGACGTCCGCGGCCTCGACGACCTCGCGGCGGCACTCGGGGTGGACGACGACGTTCGCCTCCGGGTGGGCCTCGCGGATCGCCTCGACGTGGTCGACGCCGAACCGTTCGTGGACCTGACAGTACCCCTCCCAGAGGATCACGTCGTTGTCGGTCACCGCCTCAGCGGAGACGCCGTCCGCGTCCCAGGGGTCCCACTCGACGGTCTCGTCGGCCATCCCGAGCCGGTGGGCGGTGTTCTCCCCGAGATGTTTGTCGGGCAAAAACAGGACCTTGTCGCCCCGCTCGAAGGCGTACTCGAACGCCTTGTGGGCGTTCGAGGAGGTGCAGACGAGCCCGCCCTGCTCGGCGCAGAACGCCTTCAGGTCCGCATAGGAGTTCATGTAGGTGATCGGGACGATCTCGGCGTCCGTCGCGGCGGTCAGCTCCGCCCAGGCGGCGTCGACCTGCAGCGCCTCCGCCATCCCGGCCATCGGACACGACGCCTCCATGCTGGGGAGGATCACCGACTGGTCGTCGTCGGTGATGATGTCGGCCGACTCGGCCATGAACGTCACGCCGCCGAAGATCACGTACTCGGCGTCGGCCGCGGCGGCCTCCTTCGAGAGGCCATAGGAGTCGCCGACGAAGTCCGCGTGTTCGACGATCTCGCGGCGCTGGTAGTTGTGCCCGAGGATGACGACATCCTCGCCCAGCGTGTCCAGCGCCGTCTCGATGCGTTCGGTGCGCTCCGCCTCGGTCAGCTCCCGGTAGGCCGCCGGGAGCTGTTCGAGGCTGTCGTATTTGAAGAGGCTCAACTCCGTATCGAGGCTCGTTGTTTCCATCTGTGGCATTCGATCCGTCCCCTGTGGGTGACAGTCGTTAGGAGCGTTGCTTTGAAAAGATTTCTTTTGCAGAAACTGGTATCGAGAGATGGGGTAGTTTCATATCCGGTGTCCGACGAAAAATACTACCCCGGTTCGTGGATCGCTCGACGGGGCACAAGAGGTATAAACAAGTAGTATAACTAGGTTATATGCCTCGGACGCAGCTCCAGCGCGCACGCGACGGCGAGGTGACGGCGGCGATCGAACGAGTGGCGGCTCGGGAGAACCGCGACCCGGAGTTCGTCCGTCGACAGGTCGCAAACGGGCAGGCGGTCGTTCCGAACAACCACGCCCACGAGGCGCTCGACCCGATGATACTCGGCCGGGAGTTCTCGACGAAAATCAACGCTAACATCGGCACGAGCGGGACGACGAGCGATCTCGAAACGGAACTCGAAAAGCTCCATACGGCGGTTCGACACGGCGCGGACACGGTGATGGACCTCTCGACGGGGTCGGATCTCGACTTGGTGCGTAAGGCGCATATCGCACGTTCGCCGATCCCCGTCGGGACGGTCCCGGTTTACGAGGCGGTGACCCGCGTCGACGGCCCGACCGAGCTGACCCGCGAGTTGCTCCTCGACGTCATCGAGAAACAGGCCGAACAGGGGGTCGACTACATGACGATCCACGCCGGCGTGTTGGCGGAACACCTGCCGTTGACGAACGGCCGGAAGACCGGTATCGTCTCCCGCGGCGGGTCGATCCTGGCACGGTGGATCGAGGAGCACGGGGCGCAGAACCCGCTGTACACCGGTTTCGGGGAGATCTGTGAGATACTCGCCGAACACGACGTCACTGTTTCGTTGGGTGACGGGCTCCGTCCTGGGTGTCTGGCCGACGCGGGCGACGAGGCACAGTTCGCGGAGCTCGACACGCTGGGCGAACTCACACGCGACGCCTGGGAGCACGGCGTGCAGGTGATGGTCGAGGGGCCGGGCCACGTCCCGATGGACGAGATCGCCGACAACGTCGAACGACAGCAGGCGGTCTGTGACGGGGCCCCCTTCTACGTGCTCGGCCCGCTCGTCACCGACGTTGCGCCGGGCTACGACCACATCACGAGCGCCATCGGCGCGACCGAGGCGGCGCGGGCCGGTGCCGCGATGCTGTGTTACGTCACCCCGAAGGAACACCTCGGGCTCCCCGAGCGCGAGGACGTCCGCGACGGGCTTGCTTCGTACCGGATCGCCGCCCACGCCGCGGACGTCGCGAACGGCCTGCCCGGTGCCCGCGATTGGGACGACGCGCTCTCGGAGGCCCGCTACGAGTTCGACTGGCGAACGCAGTTCGCGCTCGCACTCGATCCCGAACGGGCCCGGAGCTTCCACGATCAGACGTTGCCCGAAGACAACTACAAGCGGGCGCGGTTCTGTTCGATGTGTGGCACCGAGTTCTGTTCGATGCGGATCGACGGCGACACCCGCGACGCCGACGGCGACCTGTCGGCGCTCGGAGGCCGGACCGATCTCGGGGACTCGCCCGCCCCGGAGACGGACCTCCCGCCCGTCGGCACCCACGACACGAGCGGCGTCCCCGAAGAGATCGAGATCGACGGGGTCAGGTTCACCCCCGATTGCGGCCATGCCGACGACTGAGTCGGGACCGCCAACGGGGCAGCCGCCGTAGGCTCCGTCGCATCCGACCACCGAGATCACCTCCCGGCCCGTCACGAAACCCACCCGTGTCGATCCGCCCCGCCGGACTCGTATCCTTCCGCCGCGGTCCGGAGACGAGCGCCTTTTGTACCGACGCGCCGAAGCACACGTATGACCGACGCCGTCGATCGTTTCCTACGGAAGGCCGACGACGCCTACGAGGAGTACGACCAGGGGTACGCCGACGCGGACGCGACGCTCCGGCGGCTCGAACGACACATCGAGGAGCTGCGCGACGCCGACGACTGAGACGTTCTACTCCTTGCTCGCGTCGGCGGTGTCGATCCCGAGCACCCGGCCGATCCACGCCGCGACGGCCGAGCTGTCCTCGAACGTCGAGAGCCGCCCGATCGCGTGGCGCTCGCCGGCGCGGAACGACGCCGGCTTGCGGACCACGAGGGGGTGTTGGGGCGCGCTTCCGGCCCGCGTCGACGCGATATCGCCCAATAGCTCGACGACGAGCCGGCGGATCCGGCGGTCGTCGATCTCACAGTAATCGAGGACGTACTCCAGGTCCTTCCGCTTCGAGAGCGCGTAGACGATCGCCTCGCGGTCCTCATGGACGATCTCACAGTCGCGATCGAAGCGGGGGATCTTCGCCGATAGCTCCCGCTGGAGGAGCTCGAACTCCCCACGGACCGCCCGCGCGCTCGGGGCCGACGCGCCGCCCCGCGTCTCATACCGGCGGAGCCGCCGGTCGAGCAGCTCCGCCGGGAGGATGTCGGCGGCGTCGCCGCCGCCCGGGACGGCTGTCGCCCCGCCCTCGTCGTCCGGGAGGTCGAGGATGTTCATATTCGCACGTTGATACGTACGGTACCCGACGGTAATAAGCTATGTGGCGGCTTCACACACCGTCACGGCGAGGGCGCTTCCCCGCGGATGAGCTCCAACACTCGCTCGTAGTGGCCGCCGAACTCGGCGTCGGATCGCGCCCGCGGTCGCGGGAGATCGACCTCGACGATCTCGTCGACCTGGCCGGGCTCTTTGCCCATCACGACGATCCGGTCGGCGAGCTTGACGGCCTCCTCGACGTCGTGGGTGACGAAAAGCACCGTCTTTTCCGTCTCGCGCCAGATATCGAGCAGCTCGGACTGGAGCATCTCCCTCGTCTGGGCGTCGACCGCACCGAAGGGCTCGTCCATGAGCAACAGATCGGGGTCGGCCGCGAGCGCCCGTGCGATCGCGACGCGCTGTTTCATGCCGCCCGAGAGCGATTTGGGGTAGCTGTCGCCGAACCCTTCGAGGCCGACGAGTTCGACCAGCCGATCGACCCGCTCGCGGCGCGTCTCGCCGTCCACCCCGGTCTTTTCAAGCGCAAACCCGACGTTCCCGCGGACGGTCCGCCACGGGAAGAGATGATACTCCTGGAAGACGACGCCCATGTTCGGAGTCGGCCCCTCGACGCGCTCTCCGTCCAGGAGGACCGTCCCCTCGGTCGCCGCTTCGAGCCCGGCGATGATCCTGAAAAGCGTCGTCTTCCCGCAGCCGGAGGGGCCGACGATACAGACGAACTCGCCGTCGGATACATCGAAGGAGACCCCCTCCAGCGCCTGCACCGGCCCTTCGGCTCCCCCGTAGCGCTTCCCGACGCCGTCGATCCGCACGCGCACCTCGTCGTTCAGCGCCACGCCAACAACCTCCGTTGGGCCGCTCTGAAACTCACGTCGACGAGCAAAAACATGAGGCTCAACACGAGGATGTACGCGATGACGAGATCGACTTGGAGGTTGTTCGAGGCGCGTAGGATCCGCCGGCCGATGCCAGGGACTCCGAATATCTCCGAGGCCACGACGAGCATCCAACAGCGCCCGATCCCGGTCCGGATCCCCGTCAGGATCTCCGGGGACGCGGCGGGGACGACGACCGACCGCAACAGCTCGAGATCGCCCTCGACGCCGAGGCTGCGGGCCACGTCCAGCAAGTCGTCGGAGACGCCCTCGACGCCGCCATAGGCGGCGTAGAAGTTGATCCAGAAGGCCCCGACCGCGATGATGAAGGCCGCCCCGGCGTGGTTGATTCCGAACCACGCGATGGCGAAGCCGATGAGCGCCAGCGGCGGCACCGGGCGCAACACCCGGACGATCGGCGCGGAGACATCGTCCGCGATCGAACTCCACGCCAGCCCGACCCCGGCGGCGACGCCGAGGCCCGTCCCGACGACCGCCCCCGGGATCCAGTGGCGGACGCTCTGACCGATCGCGGTCGTCATTTCGCCGCTCGCGGCCTCCGCGTAGAACGTCGATCCGACGGCGACCGGCGACGGCAACACGAACGCCGGTTGGGTGAGCGAGACGGCCCACCAGATCACGAGAAACCCGACGATCCCGACGCTCCCGAGGACCGCCCGCCGGGAGCCGATCCCCTCGAACGGCGAGTCGAACCCCTCCTCGACCTCGGTCTCTACGTCAGTGCCGGTCGCCATCCGTGTCCTCCTTCATGAATGCGGTCGTCACAGGCTATCGTAGACGTCGTAATCGAAGATGCGCTCGTTCGATAGCTGTTCGTCGATCTGGCCGTTGCCGTGAGCGAACTCCGAGAAGACCTCCGTCCCGCTCTCTATCGCCCGCGGGTCGGTGACGAAGTTCGACAGCGGCGAATCGAGGGCTCGCCGCGCCCGATCAGTCGGCATCCCGATCCCGCTCTCGACGTGTTCGGCGGTTCGGTCGGGGTTCTCGTCGATAAACGCCGTTGCACGAACGTGTTGCTCGAGGAACTGCCGTGAAAGCGGCGACTCGCGGACCTCGTCGCTCATGAGCGTGACCGCCGCGGGTTGGCCGGGCATGATCTCGCTCGCGGTCCGGAACATCGTCACGTTCGAGTTCTCCTCCGCGGCGATCGTCGGCACCGGCTCCATGATCGACGTGCCGTCGATTTCCCCGCTCGCGATCGCTTGCCAGACGGCGTTTGCGCCGTTTATTTCGATGATATCGACCGCCGACTCGGGATCGACGCCGACGACATCGCGGAGCCAATAGCGGAGCAACACGTCCGGTACGGACCCCTGCGGGAACGTCCCGAACCGGAACCGTTCGCCGTGTTCGTCGGCCCAGATATCGAAGGCGTCGCTCCCGTGATCGGCCCAAAGCGCCTGGAACTCCTCGTCGGCCATGATCCCCATCGGTTCGACGATGTTCGCCGCTGTCACCTGCGCCGGGATCCCCCGGTCGATGACGATCATCGAGGGGACGATCCCGAACATCGCGACGTCGAGTTCGCCGCCGCCGTACGCCTGGATGATCGCCGGACCGTCGGTGAACTCGCGGCCGTCGATCTCCGCGTCGATCTCCGAAAAGTACCCCTCGCCCTCCATCACGAAGTACTGAAGATCTGGGTAGATGGGCATGTACGCGACAGTGAGCTCGTCGAGGCCGTCGCTCCCGCCGCCGACACAGCCGGCCGCGCCGCCGACAAGCCCCGCGCCGATACCGCCGAGATACTGCCGTCTCGAAACGTCGAAATCGCGCATTACACCCTTTAAAATGGCACGACGTATGCCCGGATAGGTACCGGAGAGGAGACGCCGCGGTGTACGACAACTGTATGAGACGAAATCGGACAGAAAGGCGGTGAAGTGGCGGAAAAAGAGAAGTGTAACGGAATCAGATTTGTCATATATACAAGCAAAAAATGCTGCGAACGGATACGCCGGACCACGAACGCGACGGTGCGGATCCCGTCCGGCTTGAGGGCTGTGTTGAACACGCCGACGCCTTCCCGACACGGCAGAACTATTTGCCGCCCGGTCCCCTAGTGGTGCATGAGCGAGTTCTCCGCCCGCGTCGAGCGGGTCTCGATAAGCGGCATCCGCGAGGTGTTCGAGGCGGCCGGCGACGACGCGATCAACCTCGGGTTGGGACAGCCCGACTTCCCGACCCCCGATCACGCCCGCGAGGCGGCGATCGAGGCGATCGAGGCGGGCCGGACGGACGCCTACACCTCGAACATGGGGTCCGAGTCGCTGCGGGAGGCCATCGCGGCGAAACACGACCGCGACAACGACTTTTCGGTCGATCCCGACGAGGTCATCGCGACGGCCGGCGGCAGCGAGGCGCTGCATATCGCCATCGAGGCCCACGTCGATTCGGGCGAGGAGGTCATCTTTCCCGACCCCGGTTTCGTCTCCTACGAGGCGTTGACGCATCTGGCCGGCGGCGACCCCGTCCCCGTCGAGTTGCGCGAGGATCTCACGATGGCCCCCGAGGCCGTCGAGGACGCGATCACCGACGACACGGCGCTTTTCGTCGTCAACAGCCCCGCGAACCCGACCGGCGCGGTCCAAAGCGAGGCCGACATGCGCGCGTTCGCCGAAATCGCCGACGAACACGACGTGTTGTGTCTCTCCGATGAGGTCTACGAGCCGTTCGTCTTCGACGGCGCCCACCACTCGCCCGCTGATTTCACCGACTCGGGCAACGTCGCCGTCGTCAACGCCTGCTCGAAGTCGTACTCGATGACCGGCTGGCGGCTCGGCTGGATCGCCGCCGCCGGCGAGCGGATCGAGCGGATGCTCCGGGTACACCAGTACGTCCAGGCCTGCGCCGCCGCGCCCTCACAGTACGCCGCCGAGGCGGCGCTGTCGGGACCACAGGGTCGCGTCGACGAGATGCGCGACGCGTTCGAACGTCGCCGGGACGTCGTCGTCGACGGCCTGGAGGGGATGGGCCTGGAGGTGCCGACGCCGAAGGGGGCCTTCTACGCGATGCCCCGCGTGCCCGAGGGGTGGGTCGATGCGGTCATCGATCGCGGGTGTGTGGTCGTCCCCGGCGAGGCCTTCGGCGCCGGCGGGGCGGGCCACGCCCGGATCTCCTACGCCAGCGACGTCGAGACGCTGAAGGAGGCGCTCGAAATCATGCGCGAAGCGACGGCTGCGGTGCAGTAAGGACGGACACTCCCACGCTCCCGCGACCGCGCGCGCGATCCCGAGTCCATTGTCGGGGATAGACAGTCAGGTAGCTGTGGGTACTCCAGGTTTCGGTGGAAAAAATCGGGTATCGGAACGTTCGACAGAGCGGTTCGAAGCGTCGGTGTGTGGTGAGACAGTGGCCGGCCGAACTTACATCATGCCGCCCATGCCGCCGCCCATACCGCCCATGCCGCCGCCCATACCGCCCATGCCGCCTGCGCCGCCGGGGCCGCCGGGCGCGTCGTCGTCGTCGTCGTCGCTCGCGCCGCCCTTCAGGTCGCCCGCGGCGATGACGTCGTCGATGCGGAGGATCATCACGGCCGCCTCGGTGGCGGACTCGATGGCCTGCGTCTTGACGCGGAGCGGCTCGACGACGCCCTCGCTCTCCATGTCGATGACGTCGCCGGTGTAGGCGTCGAGGCCCGAGGTGCTGCCGTCGGTGTGGGCGCTGCGGAGCTCGACGAGGGAGTCGATCGGGTCGAGGCCGGCGTTCTCCGCGAGGGTTCGCGGGATCACGTCGACCGCGTCCGCGAAGGCCTCGATGGCGAGCTGTTCGCGCCCGTCGACGGAGTCCGCGAAGTCACGGAGCCCGAGCGCCAGGGCGATCTCGGGGGCGCCGCCGCCGGGGAGCACCTGCCCGTCTTCGAGAGTCGTGCGGACGACACCGAGGCTGTCCTCGATGGCTCGCTCGACCTCGTCGACGACGTGTTCGGTCCCGCCGCGGAGGATGAGCGTGACCGCGCGGGCGTCGTCGACGTCCTCGACGAAGATCTTCTCGTCGCCCGCGATGGGTTTCTGGGAGACGGAGCCGGCGAACCCGAGGTCCTCCTCGGTGATATCGTCGATGTTGGAGACGACGCGGCCGCCCGTCGAGCGGGCCAGCGCCTTCATGTCGGATTTCTTGGCGCGGCGGACCGCGAGGATGCCCTCCTGGGCGAGGTAGTGTTGGGCCATGTCGTCGATGCCCTTCTGACAGAAGACGACGTCCGCGCCGACGTCGACGAGCTGATCGACCATCTCGCGGAGCTGTTTTTCCTCCTGTTCGAGGAACTGCTCGAGTTGGTCGGGGTCGGTGACGTTGACCTCGGCGTCGATCTCGGTCTCTTTGACCTCGATCGCGGTGTCGAGCAACGCGATGTCAGCGTCCTCGACGAGGGCGGGCATGTTGTCGTGGACGCGCTCTTTGCCGACGAGGACGCCCTCGACGAGCTCGGACTCGTCGACCGCGCCGCCGACGACCTTCTCGACTTTGATGTTGTCCGTGTCGATGCCGTCGTCGTCGGCGACCGCGCGCACGGCGTCGACGACGAGCTCGGCGAGCAGCTCCTTCGAGTTCTCCGCGCCCTTGCCGGTCATCGCCGTGGAGGCGATCGATTCGAGGATCTCGGTGTCGTCGGCCTCGACGTCGATGGCGATGTCGCCGAGGATCTCCTTCGCCTCGGCGGCGGCCTGGCGGTACCCCTGTGCGAGAACGGTGGCGTGGATGTCCTGTTCGAGGAGGTCCTCGGCCTGCGAGAGGAGCTCACCGGCGACGACGACGGAGGTGGTCGTGCCGTCGCCGACCTCCTCCTCCTGTGTCTCCGCGACCTCGACGATCATGTTGGCCGCGGGGTGTTCGATGTCCATCTCGCCGAGGATGGTGACGCCGTCGTTCGTGACGACGACGTTGCCCGTCGAGTCGACGAGCATCTTGTCCATCCCCTTGGGGCCGAGCGTCGTGCGTACGGACTCGGCGACCGCCTTTCCGGCGGTGATGTTCATCGACTGGGCGTCCTGCCCGGAGGTGCGCTGGCTCTCCTCGGAGAGGACGATCATCGGCTGGTTGCCCATCTGTTGTGACATAGTCGTCCGAATGATTGTCTGCGGTTCTATATAAACTTTTCTGAACCGCGAGCGCGAAAACCGCCGGACGGGGCACGGACTACCGTGTGAAATGTACGCACGAAAGGTTTATATACAATATTGTTGCAGTTCCGGCGTTCGACCGCCCTCGATCGGTTTCGGGGGCGCCGTCGGTTCCGGGCGCCGATGCAAACACGGTTCGGAACAACCCGAGGGCGACCGCAACGGGGTGATCGATACCCGCGCCCGCGCGAACGCGGAGCGCTCCCGCCCGTCGACGACTGAACCAACCGTATCGTCCCGATACGCGATCCGAGCTAAGTGTTACAGTACGTCGTGTACGTTGCATCGAACTCCCTCGGAGGCGGCTGTTGGAACCGCGGATCCGCGCTGTCCGGCTCGTATGGGGTCTCCAACACGTCCAGCAGACGCTCGACCGCGGACAGATCCCCGCGTTCCAGATACTCGTCCAACGCCTCCTCGACGAGGTAGTTGCGGGGAATATAGCGGGGATTGGCCTCCCGCATCATCCCACTGTCCAGGCCGATGTCGGCCAGCTCCTCGCGGATGTCTTCGAACGCCGCCGACGAGTAGGCCGGGTCGTCGAAGGTGCCCGGGCTCTCCAACTCGATGAACGTGTTCGTGTAGTCCGCCCCGGACTCGCGGAGCCAGTTCAAAAAGGCGTCCACGACCGCCTCCGTGCCGTCCGATCCGATCCCCAGTTTTCGCTTCATCATACTGTGGTGTTTTGCCTCGAAGATCCCGTCGAAGTCGTTCAGTTTGGCCTTGATCGCATCGAACCCGCCGGGCGACCCCTCGAAGAGCGGTTGCAGCGACTCCGCGAAACGCTCCAGGTTCCACTTCAACACGGGGCGTTGGTTCCCGAAGGCGTATCGCCCCCGCTCGTCCACGGAACTGAAGACGGTGTCCTCGTCGTAGTAGTTCATGAACGCACACGGC
>OBKM01000620.1_pt1 | contig 17403 bp, 20 predicted proteins | sample 1519691 | NCBI WGS metagenome assembly OBKM01 (sample SAMEA37050418, study PRJEB22526) | metagenome | biome: saline pan; feature: lake; material: water | place: Egypt | collected 2015 | depth 0.5 m | reverse complement strand
CGCGGAGAAGAACCACGAGATCGAGGCCGTCGGCGAGGAGCTTCGCGGGCTGTTCTCGTGGCAGGAGAGCGAGGAAGACGAGGAGGAGACGGCGGAGGTGCAGGCCTGATGGCCGGTTCAGAGGAGGCGACCGAGATGCGGGCGGAAGAAGCTGATCGACCATCGATGGCCGATATCTCCCACACGAATCCGTACACGGGCTCGACGCTCGGCGGCGTGTTCCGCCGCGGTCCAGCCGTCGCCGACGGCGGCGCGGTGACTGACGAAACCGACGGGAGTGACGACGACGCGGCTGACAGCGATCGCACGACGATGGCGGACGTCGACCACACGTCCCGCGCGTCCGGCGTCAACGACGTGTGGACCCGTGGAGTCGCTCGCGGCTCGATCAGTGGATGCGACGTAGGCGGTGACCGACGATGAGCGAAGGGACGCTGTACGATAAGGTGTGGGAACGCCACAAGGTCACCGAGCTTCCGAACGGGCAGGACCAGCTGTTCATCGGACTCCATCTCGTTCACGAGGTGACGAGTCCGCAGGCGTTTGGAATGCTCGAAGAGCGCGACCTCGACGTCGCGTACCCCGATCGGACGTTCGCGACGACCGACCACATCGCTCCGACGGAGGCCGAAAAGCGAGAGCGTCCCTTGGCGGACGACCAAGCGGAGGAGATGCTCTCGGCGCTGGAACGGAACACGAGCGAGAGCGGGGTCACCTTCTTCGGCTTCGACTCCGGGAAACAGGGGATCACGCACGTGGTTGGCCCCGAGCTCGGACTCTCCCAGCCCGGCATGACCGTCGCCTGCGGTGACAGCCACACGGCGACCCACGGTGCGTTCGGCTCCATCGGTATCGGGATCGGAACGAGCCAGATCCGTGACGTGCTGGCGACGGGCTGTATCGCGGCCGACAAACAGAGCGTCCGCCGAATCAACGTCGAGGGCGAGCTCGGCGAGGGCGTCTACGCGAAAGACGTTATCATGAAGATAATCCAAGAGCTCGGCGTCGACGGCGGCGTCGGGCACGTGTACGAGTACGGCGGGCCCGCGATCGAGTCGCTCGATATGGAGGGACGGCTCGCGGTGTGCAACATGTCGATCGAGGGTGGCGCGCGTGCCGGATACATCAACCCGGACGAGACCACTTACGAGTACCTTGACGGACGCGAGTACGTTCCTGACGGCGAGGCGTTCGAGGAGCTGAAGCAGTACTGGGAATCGGTCGCCTCCGACGCGGACGCGGAGTACGACGATATCGTCACGATCGACGCCGACGGGATCGACCCGCTCGTTACGTGGGGGATCAACCCCGGACAGGTGATCGAGATCTCCGAGACCGTTCCGGCGCCGGACGAGTTCGAGGCACGGACGGATCGAGAGGCAGCCGAACAAGCGCTGGATCATATGGATCTCGAATCGGGCCAGTCGATGCTCGGGTACGACGTCGATGTGGCGTTCCTCGGTACCTGCACCAACGGTCGCGTCTCCGACTTCGCGGAGGCGGCGGCGGTGCTCGAGGGCAACACCGTCGACGATGGCGTCCGTGCGCTGGCGGTTCCCGGTTCCGAGACGGTTCGCCAGGAGTGTGAGGAGCTCGGCATCGACAAGACGTTCATCGACGCCGGATTCCAGTGGCGGCGAGCCGGCTGTTCGATGTGTCTCGCGATGAACGACGACGCGCTGGAGGGTGACGAGGTGTGTGCGTCCTCCTCGAACCGAAACTTCATCGGACGGCAGGGGTCGAAGGCTGGCCGAACGGTGCTTATGAACCCCGCGATGGTGGCCGCGGCGGCTGTGGAAGGGCAGGTCGCTGACGCTCGCGAGTATCTGGACTCGGATCCATCGGAGACTGCGGGCGGAGTCGAGGAGGTGGCGGACTGATGAGCGACGACCAACACATCACCGAGGTGTCCGGTACCGGCGTACCGATCCCGGGCGACGACATCGACACCGACCAGATCCTGCCGGCGAAGTTCATGAAGGAGGTCACGTTCGACAACATGGCCGACTACCTGTTTTACGACGCCCGGCGGGACGACGACGGCGAGTTCAACGACCATCCGCTCAACCGGTTCGAGGGTGCGTCGATCGCCGTCGTCAACTCCAACTTCGGCTGTGGCTCCTCGCGTGAGCACGCGCCGCAGGCGATGATGCGCTGGGGGATCGACGGAGTAGTCGGCGAGTCGTACGCCGAAATCTTCCGCGACAACTGCAAGTCGCTCGGCATCCCGGCGGTGACGACTGACCACGAGACCGTGGTCGAACTGCAGGAGTGGATCGAGGCGAACCCCGACGCGGAGATCGATATCGACGTCGAGAACGAAACCGTCACGTACGATGGAACGACGATCGATGTCGACATCGACGACGCGATGCAGGAGGCGCTCGTTGACGGGATATGGGATACGACCGCGCTGATGTACTCGAACATGAGCAAGGTCGAAGCGACCGTCGCGGAGCTTCCGTACGCCGAAAGCGACGACTGATCCGACGCGCGTTCCCTCAGCCATCGACGTGTCATCGCCGACATCGACACCCTCTTTTCGTTGACTCGCGCACTTCGTTTCATGAGTGAGCATATCACCGTTATCGAAGGCGACGGGATCGGTGCGGAGGTCGTCCCGGCCGCCGTCGAGGTGCTCGAGGCACTGGATCTGGGGTTCGAGTTCGTCGAGGCCGACGCGGGCGACGCGGTCGAGGAGGCGACGGGCGAGGCGCTACCGGCCGAGACGTACGAACTCGCCGCCAGCACCGATGCGACGCTGTTCGGTGCGGCGGGCGAGACGGCCGCGGACGTAATTCTGCCACTGCGGGACGCGGTCGGCTCGTTCGTCAACATCCGTCCGGCGCGGGCGTATCCCGGCGTCGACGCAGTCCGCCCGGAGACGGACGTCGTGTTTCTCCGGGAGAACACCGAGGGCGTCTACTCGGGCCACGAGAGCCGACTCTCCGAGGACCTCTCGACGTTGACGCGCGTCGTCACGTCGTCGGCGTCCCGTGAACTCGCGGAGTTCGCCTGTGAGTTCGTCGAGGACGGACGAGGTCCGGAGGGAACCGACGGATTCACCGTCGCACATAAGGCGAACGTGATGCGCGAGACGGACGGCCGATTCCGCGAGGACGTGCTCGCGGTCGCGGAGGAATGCGGCGTCGACGCCGAGGAGGAACTGATGGACGCGTTCGCGACGAAGCTCCCGCTGAACCCGACGCAGTACGACGTCGTCGTCTGCGGGAACCTGGCGGGTGACGTGCTCTCGGACCTCGCGGCCGGGCTGGTCGGCGGGCTCGGGCTCCTGCCGTCCGCGAACGTCGGTCACGACAACGCGCTGTTCGAGCCGGTTCACGGGACCGCCCCGGATATCGCTGGCGAGGGGGTTGCAAACCCCACGGCGGCGATCCTCTCTGCGGCGATGCTCGTCGAGTACCTCGGGTACGTCGACGACGGTCAGCGGATCCGGGACGCCGTCGAGAACGTCCTGCGCGATGGTCCGCGCACGGGTGACCTCGGCGGGTCCGCGACGACCGGGGAGGTAACCGACGCGGTCATCGACCGGCTGTAGGTCGAGCCACCGCCAGGGCCTCCGCACCGCGTCGAACCACAAGACACGAAACCCTGCGGTCCGTCCCTCGGGGTATGAGCAACTACTTGGTCGCGATGGAAGCCGCCTGGTTGGTTCGTGACGTCGAGGAGACCGACGACGCCATCGGCGTCGCGGTCAGCGAAGCCGGAAAGCGACTCAACGAGACGGACAAGCAGTACGTCGAGGTCGAACCCGGCGTCACCGGCTGTCCCGCCTGCGGCGAGCCGTTCGACGCCGCGTTTCTCGCCGCGAACACGGCGCTCGTCGGACTCCTCCTGGAGATCGAGATCTTCAACGCCGACAGCGAGGAACACGCCGAACGGATCGCGAAAAGCGAGGTCGGCGGTGCGCTCCGTGACGTGCCGCTCGAAGTGATCGAGATCGTCGAAACGGACGCGGACGATAACGGCGACGAAGCCGAGTAGGTCGTCGCGAGCACGGCGCCGTCCGGTCAGCCGAGTCCCGGGCGAAACCGGCCGCCGCCGAAAGCTTTTCTAATTACCTATAGTTATTAGGCGTATGGAGCTCCCGACGCCACAGGACCTACGCGAGCGACGGACAAGCCTCGATCTGACACAGAGCGCCCTCGCGGACGCCGCCGGCGTTTCACAGCCGCTCATCGCCCGGATCGAGGGTGGCGACGTCGACCCGCGGCTCTCGACTCTCCGACGGATCGTCAACGCCTTGGACGAGGCTGAAGGCGAAGTCGTTCGGGCCCGTGATCTGATGCATGAGACCGTGATCAGCGTCGCGCCGGACGACGCAGTCGCCGCCGCCGTCGACCTGATGGAGGAGGAGGCGTACTCGCAGCTTCCGGTGCTCCAGAACGGCGTGCCGGTCGGGTCGATAAGTCAAGGTGACGTTATTCACGCCGGCGAGAACGTCGGCGAGCTTCCCGTGACGGAGGTGATGAGTGAGTCGTTCCCCACGGTCGCGCCGGACGCGACCGTCGACGAGATCCGTAACCTGCTCGACCACTACAAAGCCGTGATGGTGACCGACGGCGGCGAAACCGTCGGTATCATCACGGAGGCCGACATCGCAGCGTACCTCTCGTAGGACGTTTTCGGGCCGAACCCACGGCGTCGGCTCCGGTGGCTCCCTCGTCAAGAACCGTCTACCTTGCCACGGCTTATATACGATACCGACCCAGACGACTTGTGGTCTGAGAGTCGACCGCGACGGTCGAGGCGGGTGTGCGGCGCGCCGTCGCGGAGTCGAGTGACGCTGCCTGTTCGCCACGCAACCCGGCACGTCTGGTCCGGCAACACTGCCAGTGTCGGTGATACCCCAGAACCCCGGACTTACAGCTCCAACCCGCGGATAGCGACGCTGCTCCCCGCCTCGACACGGCCGATCACTCGTCCGTCGGTCGCCTCCGCCAACGCCTCGGCTCCGGCCGGATCGATGGTCGCGACGAATCCGGTCCCCATGTTGAACGTCCGGTGCATCTCCTCGTCGGAGACGTTCCCCTCCGATTGGACGAACTCGAACGTCGGGTGTACGTCGAACGGCTCCTCGACGACGTACCGATGGTCACCGAGTCGCTCGAGGTTCGTCCAGCCACCGCCCGTGATGTGGGCTGCACCGCGAACGCCGTGGTCCCGCATGGGGTCCAACAGATCGGTGTAGATCCGGGTCGGTTCCAACAACGCCTCGCCGATCGTTTCGTATCCCTCGAACGGACACGCATCCGTGTACGCGTGGTTCCGGGTCGTTGCCTCGCGAGCGAGCGTCAGCCCGTTCGAGTGGATCCCCGATGATCGCCACCCGACGAGCGCGTCTCCGGGCCGCGCTCGCCCGTCAAACACCGCGTCCTTCGCGGCCAGTCCCGCGCAGGTTCCGGCCAGATCGAGTCCCTTCACGACCTCCGGCATCACGGCGGTCTCCCCGCCGACGAGTTCCATGTTCGCGAGCTCCGCCCCACGCGCGAGCCCCTCGCCGACCTGTTCGGCGAACCGCTCGTCCGGTTCGTCAACAGCGAGGTAGTCGACGAATGCGACCGGACGCACCCCGGCAGCGACGAGGTCGTTTACGTTCATCGCGATGCAGTCGATCCCCACGGTCGAGTAGTCGCCGAGCGCCTCGGCCACCAGTAGCTTCGTGCCGACCCCATCGGTCGCCAGCGCGAGATATCGGTCGCCGATATCCAACAGCCCGGCGTAGTCACCCTCGCTGTCTCCGACCGCTCCGATCAACGCGGCGGTCGCCGCCTCGCTCGCGTCGATATCGACGCCGGCGTCGGCGTACGTGAGTTCCTCGCCGTCGCTTCCGTCCTCGTCGCTCATACTGTAGCGGGGTGTCTCACGGAGCAAAAACACACCGTTGTCCCGACGAGTGGATCCGGATGCGTCCCGCTCCGGATCAGAACGGTCCGCCGAACCCGAGGCCGAACATGAACACGAGCACGAACGCGAGCAACACTGACGGGATGAACGTCAGCGTCCACACGGATTTGCTCCATCCGATCACGGTCTTGCCGTCGAGTGGACCGTAGGGGATAAGATTGAACGCAGCAAGGAAGACGTTGATCGCTATCCCCCGCTCGCCGACTAACGCGAGCAGCTCGCTCCCGAGCGCGACGCCGACGACGAGCACCGGGACGAACGCGACCATCAAAAGCAGGTTCACGACGGGACCGGCGAGCGCGATGTGCCCGTGTTCGCGTTCGGAGAGTCGACCGCGGTGATGGACCGCTCCGGGAGCGGCAAAGATGAACCCGAGGAGGGCGCTCATCACCGCGAGAAACAACATACCGTTGTCGGCGCGGAACTCGGCGACCTGTTCGTAGCGGACCGCGACGACCTTATGTGCAACCTCATGCAGTAGAAACGCGATCCCGGCCGTAAGCAGGCTGACGAGGAGCGGCAGTACGACCCCGGCCGCGAGCAACCGATCGAATCCGGCGGTCCCGCCGACGAAAAACAGCATGAACGCAACTCCGAGCGCGAGCCATGCGACGAGCAAGTCCCGGAGTTCGGTACCGCTGAAATAGAGACCGCCGATCCGGCGACCGCGCACGTTCACACTCATGGGATCGTAACCATCAGAAAGCCGTAGATCAGCTCCGCGCCGGTTCGTGCGCCGTCGACCATGAGCCGACCAACCTCATCGACGCTGCCGACCTCAGCGCCAAACATCGCCGGGAGGACGTACACCGCAAAGAGGAAACTGGCAATGATGCTTCCCACGTTCGTCATCGCCACGACCATGATAAGCTTGAACAGTGGGACGTCGAGCATCGCGCGCACGAGCTCCGAGGGCGGCCGCGTCTCGTCGGAGAGCAGCTCGTTGAGCGTTCCGATGTCGGCGACGTTCACCGTGAGCTTCCGGAGTTCGACGTATCCGGCGAACCAGCCGGGCGCGAGCATCGGGTTGATCGACGTCATCCACGCCACCGCGCCGCCGACGCCGGCCGAGGCCCAGCGCGCTCCGGCGAGCTTCGCGAACGAGAACGCGAACACGGCGTTGATGAGGAACCACGCGCCGAACAGTCGAAGCAGGAATCCGTCCTCGACGCCGCCAAGCGCCAACAAGACGAAAAACGTCACGAACGCGACGGCGACGAGGTAGCCGATCGCTTTCCCCCACGGGAGTCGGCGACCGCTCTCCTGCCCGGTCAGACTCTTGACGGGTGGTAGCGTTTCGGGGTTCGCGAGGTATCGTTCGATCCCCGCACGATGGCCTGCCCCGACGACGGCGACGACATCGTGTCCCGCGTTTCGCAACGCAACGAGTCGATGCGCGATGAACGCGTCGCGTTCGTCGATGAGTGCCTCGGCACCGCCGGGTGAGAACTGGCGGAACTCCTCCATCATCATCGTCACGACGTCAGTATCAGTGAGGTCCTCCATGTCGAGCTCCTCGATCCCGCCGTACTCCGGCTCGGTGCGACCGCCGAGCGCGCCGATCAGCCCGGCCGCAACGACCCCGATGAGTAGCCCGAATCCGATCCCGATCCCGAGACTTCCGATCGCCCGGACGGTGAACCCACCGAGATACGTCGTCACGAGATCGGTCCCAACGCCGAACGCGCCGACGATCGCGCCCGCACCGAGTCCGAGTCCGGCGGCGGCGTACAGCCGCGAATCCGGTGATAATCCGGCTTTTCCGACCTGATCGACCACGAGGGCGACGAGGAGCGCCGCCAGCACACCGGCGGTAACGCTCGTCAACACTGCATCGGTCACTCCGAGGCTGTCGCCGAACAGCCCGATCACGGGTCCGGCGACGATGCCGACGATCAGCCCGGCCATGACCCCGGCGACGCGGGAGTCCGTCACGCCGAACGCGAGCCCGCCGACCATGCGGAGCTTCTCAAGGACGGTCATCCGCGCCCAGAACCGCTGGATCGTCGTCTGGATGTCCCGATCGACGAGGGCAACATCGATCCCGAGCTCGTCGGCGACATCGATGGCGGCCTGCATATCCGCACCCGGCTCGATGTCGAACCGCTCGCCGAGCTGTGTCTGGACGTACGAGAGCATCCAGTATGCCAGAAACTGGAACACGGTGTTTCCCTTCAGCAGATCACCCGCGTCGAGCTCCTCCGGAGTCTCTCCCTGCATCTGCCGATATCGCCCCTCGTCGAGTTCGACGGCGACGACGTCCGGACGCTCTCGGTCGATCGTCTCTTCGACTTCCTCGACGGAGCGTTCCGAGATGTGAGCGGTCCCGACGACCGTTACCGTCCCGGGCTCTCGGCGCGGTGGCTCGTCGGGAGGATCGTTCGCGGAGACCGATGGCGGCACGTCGCCGGGGCCACCGGGCGTTTCACTCATTGACGATCCGTACTCCCTGGTCGCGTTTAGGGTTTGTGAGTTTACCGTCGGACCGGTACATCGTCGCGTGAGTGGGTCGCCCGGGTGGCTCACGAATGGGCGAGACAGCCGTCCGCAGCTCGGGTGGTGGCACGTTTTGGAGGAGCACTGACCCAACAAGTTTGTATCCGTGGCTGTTCGACTGCCGTATATGTCCCGGCTGCTTCCCTCCCTGCCGGATCCGACGCCCGACGACCGCGATCCGCGCGTCGTCGGCGTCAACGACGAGGAGGCCGGCGAGGTTCTCTCCGTACTTGGCTCGGAGACCGCACGGGAGATCCTATCGACGTTGTATGAGGAGCCGGCCACGACCTCGGAGGTCGCGGACGAACTCGACACGTCGCTGCAGAACGCACAGTATCATCTCGGTCGCCTTTCGGAGGCGGATCTCGTCGATGTCGTCGGTACGGCGTATTCGGAGAAGGGTCGGGAGATGAACGTGTACGCACCCGCCGACGAGCCGGTCGTTCTGTTCGCCGGAGCTCCGGCCGACTCCGGCGGGCTCAAGGCGGCGCTCAAGCGACTCCTCGGCGGATACGGCATCCTTGGTCTGTCGGCTCTGGTCGTCCAGCGGCTTCTCTCAGTGTCTCCGTCCCCCGATGACGCCGTCGCGCCAGCCGTGACCGACGACGAGGTGGCCGAGGAGCCGGTCACGGACACCGACGACGCGGTCGACCGGGTCGACCTCGCCGCCGAGTACGCGCTCTCCGTGCTCGAGCCCGGCGTGGTGTTCTTCCTCGGTGCGGCGCTCGTGTTCACCGCCGCATGGCTCTACTGGCATCGAGGCTGGGTGCACGCGATCCGGTAGCGGTCGACGCGCACCGACCTAGATTCGGGTCGCGGCGGGGACAGCTATTCATGCCGGCACACCGATGATCCGATATGGAACACGAAGCCGAGGTCGTCGGAGTCGGTGCCGGCTCCGCGCCCGGCGGCGACGTCCCGGCGGTCGTCCTCTCAGTGCGTGACGAGTACGTTCCCATCTTCGTCAGCGGCGACCAAGCCCGCTCTATCGGGATGGTGTTGGAGGGGAAACCGTTCGAGCGGCCGCTCACACACGATATCCTCGTCGAGATCCTCACCGAGTTCGGTGGCGCGATCGACCGCGTCCGGATCGACGACCTCACAGACGGAACGTTCTACGCCAAGATCGACGCGGAGCGATACGAGGACGGGGAGCCCGAGCGGTTCGTGTTCGACGCTCGCCCGTCCGACGCGCTTGCGTTGGCCGTCCGAACTGAATGCCCGATCGTCGTTACCGACGAGGTAATCGACGAGGCGGGCCGACCGCCGGACTCCATCCAGTTCGGGGAGGGCGGCGAGGGGAACACGTGACTGATATCCGACGGCGAGTCGGCGCCCATCTGTAGCTTCAAGGTAGCCCGGGTACGAGTCGACGCATGAGCGATACAGTTTCCCTCACGGAGTCGTACACCGAGATGACCGAGATCCTGCTCCCGAACGACACGAACAATCTCGGTCGTGCCCTCGGAGGTGCGGTGTTACACTGGATGGACATCTGCGGCGCGATCGCGGGGATGCGCTTCTCGAGCCGACAGGTCGTCACCGCGTCGATGGACCACGTCGATTTCATCTCCCCGATCGAGATGGGAGAGGTCGTCGTGGTCGAGGGATACGTGTTCAACACGGGACGAACGAGTCTCGACGTCAACGTCGACGTGCGAGCCGAGAATCCGAAAACCGGCGAGGAGCGCCGAACGACGACGTCATATTTCACGTTCGTCGCGCTCGATGACGACGGACGACCGACCGACGTGCCGGATCTCGTCTGTCCCACCGAGCGTGAAACGGAACTTCGTGAAACCGCCCTCGAGGGCCGTCGCGAGCAGTTGCGGAACGTTATCGATCGATACGAACGTTAAGCCAGACGACCGGACCGGTCGCGACGGTCGAACTCCCTGGGTTTGCTATCGCAACTCGGCGTCCGCGACGACGGCGTCGTGAACGGCTTCAACCCGTCCCGAGAGCGACGCGACCTCGTCTGCACGAGCGAGATGGGTGCGGCAATCGCAGTCGGAGGCACCGAACCCCTCGACGGGCCCGTCCGGCAGTCGCTCCGCAACGCCACACTCGATGTCGACACCCTCGCTCCGAACAACCCCGACGATCCGCGTGTCGGGGACACCGAGCAGATAGTCCACGTGCCAGTGTCGGACGTCGTGTTCACCGCGGGCGATCCGACGGTGTCGATCCACTCTCGAGAATCCGCCCGTGCCGAGCGCGCTCCCGGTGTAAACGTATCCACCCGCCGGGAAGCTCCGTTCACCGAGCGCGCCAACGGCGATGGGTGTCTCCGTGGGGAGGTCGACGATCAGCGAGTACGTTCCGCCGACCACACCGTCATCCCTGGCGTTGCTCCGTTCGATTCCGCGTCCGGTGGCGGGGTCACCGCTCACGAGGTCGCCTCCGGCGGCTCGCTCGCTGCGGGCCTGAGATCGTCGACGAGTTCGCTCGCCTCGTCGGTGAGCTCGTACTCGTCGTGGTAGTCGGCCGGGTCCCGGCCGCGTCCGGAGAGCTTGCCGACGGTGTCGGCGATGCGGTCGTAGTTATCCCTGACGAGCCCGCCGATGATCCCTGGCGTACCGGCTCTGCTTGCCAGCTCCTCGGCCGCGGAGCGCCCCGCGTACACCCGACGCTCCTGTGGGTCGACGAGCACCATCGCGAACGGGCGCGCACCGAACTGCGCGTCGAGAAATGGCCCGACGGGATCGGCTTCCCACGGGACCGCCACGACGCGTTCGAGTCGTTTCAGTGCCACCGCGGCGATCGAACAGTACGGGCAGTCACCGTCGAATATCAGAACCGGCGCTCCCACGTCCTCGCTCATACGATCCGTAGCGGCCGCTGCCTCTTAAGCGGTCGCTCCCGACCGCCCCGAGTAACGAGGGAGATGAGAAACGAGGGAGAACCGACAGCGGCTCGTCGCTCAGTGGGAGTGACCGAGCGCGTCCTGCAGCGACTGTCCGAACCGCTCTTCGAACAGCTCCTCGGCGGTCTCGTTCATCCGCTCGATATCCTCCGGAACCTCCCCTTGACTGTGGTGGACGATCGCGTGTGCCTGCTGGGCCATCGCCTGGACGACCACGTCGGTGACGACCGCGGTTTGGGTCTCGCCCTGTTCGCTCATGAGATCGACGAGTCCGGCGGGCAGCTCGAACGACTCCTCGTCGCCGTCGGGTCCGGTTACGGTGTACGTCTCGGTTTCGGCCATGAACATCACTGGGAGGCCCGTACTTAAGGGTCTGTGGAAACCACACGTACGGACCACCCGACGTCTTTCGACTCCTGTTCGAGGTTGCAGTCGGCGGTGTCGAGATACGCGTTTGCCTGGTGTTAGAGTCAGAGACGGCCCGAATTAGTGCCAGGAGATGGAGGCCGAGTTGTTGGAGACGAGGATCGACACGAGGTACGCTCCGATCGCGATGACGATGATCGATCCGCCGGGGGGGAGCCCGGCACTGATGGCGATCGCGAGACCGCCGAGAACGGCCACCTGTCCGATCAACACGGACAGCCGAATGGTCTCCCGGAAGCTCCGTGACAGCTGGGACGCCGCCGCGACGGGGATGACGAGCAGGCCGGCGACGAGAATGACGCCGAGGATCTGCATCGCGCCCACGACCACCGTCGCAGTCATGACGATGAGGAGCGCGTTGTATCGGTCGACACGCAGCCGGGCGACTCGCGCGGCGCGCGAGTCGAACGTGATGAAGAGAAACTGTTTGTAGTTGTACACGACGAGCGCGACGACGACGACGGTCAACACCGCGACGAGCCGGGCCCCGGTCGCAGTGACGATCGCGAGACTTCCGAACAGGAAGTCCTCGATGTCTATCGCGATGGCGACGAACTCTCGGCTCCAGCTGATAACGAGCGTACCGACCGCAAAACTCCCCGTAAGGACGATGGCGATCGGGACGTCGCCGTAGCTGTCCGTGCGTTCGGTCAACCACTGGAGACCCAGAGCGCTGGCCGCGCTCACGATCAGCGCGACGATCAGCAGCGTCCCGCTGGACCCGAACACGGCGACTGCCCCGCCCGCAACGCCCGCACCGAGCGCGATGAACAGCATGCCGAACGCGACGCCGGCGAACGCCGTGTGAGCGAGGGTTTCGCCGATCAGCGCCATCTGGCGATGGACGAGGAACGAACCGACTACGGGACCGACGATACCGACGAGCACCCCCGTAGCCGTCGCGCGCCAGACGAACGGATGCCGGAACACGTTCGTTCCAAGGTAGAAGTCCGCCCATTCACCGAGGACGAGGAACCCGGCGAACCAGCCGGCCGTGACTGTCCCCAGCGCTCCGGGCGCCTCGCGGAGCCAGTCCACTGCGAGGAACCCGAGCATCCCGACGGCGAGGACGGCGACGAGCGCGATCCCGGCAATCTCAACTCGATCCCGAAGCGGCATCTCCGGTCTTACGAACGCGGCTTCCAGCGCGTCAGCTTCGACCGCGCTCCTGCCACCGGGAGTCGTTCCGGTTGCGATAGCGGTTCCACCGTCAACCGTCGCCTCGCCGCCGGTCCGTTCATCGCCCGCCGTCGCCTCGCCGCCGGTCCGTTCACCCTCATTCGTGCCGTCCCGTTCGTCAGGCTTTCCGGTCATGGATGGTTATGCTCGATGATTCCGCTCCCGCGACCGTACGCCTCGGTGAGCGCGTCGCTTTCCAGGAACGACACGGTATCCCCGTGGTGGTATAACTCGACGTTGATGCAGGCGACGGTGTCGACGTGTTTCGTGAGGACTCCGATGTCGTGTTCGATCAGGACGATCGTCATTCCCTCGCCGTTCAGCTCGTTCAACAGGTTATAAAAGCTGTCTCGCGAGTTGGCGTCGATCCCGACCGTCGGCTCGTCGAGCGCGAGCACGTCCGCTTCCGAGGCGAGCGCCCGGGCGATAAACGCCCGTTGACGCTGGCCGCCGGAGAGCGCGCTGATCCGCCGTTCGGCGAGCGGCAACACGTCGACGGTGCGCATCGCCTCCGCGGCGATCGCGCGGTCTTCGTCGGTCAGTCGCGATCGGCCCGCGTGTGCGAATCGACCCATCAGCACCGTCTCGCGAACGGTGACCGGCATCGCGTCCCCTCGGTCTGATGACCGCTGACCGACGTAGCCGATCCGCTCGCCGGCACTGAACTCGTGGGCCGGCTCCCCGAACAGCGAGACGGAGCCCTCGTCCGGCTCGTGTAACCCGAGCATCAGATGGAGAAGCGTCGTCTTACCGGAGCCGTTCGGACCGATCAATCCGAGGAACTCTCCGTGTTCCACCGAGAGCGTCACCTCGTCGACCGCAAGCGTCTCGCCGTAGCCGAACGTGACGTCGTCGACATCGATCACGGTACTCATCGTGTGCACCCCTCCGTTAGCAACCCCATGTGGTCCTCTCGCTGCAGTGTGAGCGAACCAACGGACTGCCTCGTGTTCTCACGCATCGAGCGCCTTCCGAAGCGATGGAACGTTGATGTTTAACATCTGTTCGGCCCATCCCCAGTCTTGGTCCGCCCACGTCGCGGTCGTCCCTTCCGCCGGAGTCAACGGCTCCGCGTCGGTGGCGTCCGTGTTCTCCAGGAGAAGCTCGACCATCTGTGGGACGTCCGTCTCGGGGTCGGGGGCTTCGAACGGGTCGTACAACACCGTGTGGATATCGTGGTCCTCGATGACGTCGACGAGTCCCGAGACGTCCTCGAACGATTCGGCCGCGTCCGGAGAGATACCCGTCGGCGTCCGGAGATCGAACCCGTACCGCCGTTCGATGTACTGGAACGAGTCGTGTCCGGCGAACACGGCAACCTCGCGCTCAGCGGCGTCGGAGAGATCCTCGAAAGCGCCATCGACCTCCGCCATCCGCTCGACGTACGCGTCGTGGTTCTCCTCGTACGTCTCGGCGTGTTCCGGATCGAGTTCGACGAGCGCGTCGCGGATGTTCCCGACCATTCGCTGTCCGAGAACGGGGTCGGTCCACACGTGCGGGTCGTGGAACTCCGTGGCCCCCGACTCGCCATCCTCGATCACGTCGAACGCGGCCGGCTCCGCGGCAGTGTCGTGGATGACGTCGTCGCCATCCAATATCTCGAAGACGACCGCGGTACGGCCCGTCTCGACTCCCGTGAACTCCACCTGCCGACCGTGAGCGTCGATGTCGACGATCTCCGGTTCGCCGTCGGCGATCCGCGCGTCAACCGAGTATCGTTCGGCGTCTCCTAACGGTACGACCCGGCCCTGATCGTCTTCGAGCACGATCCCGATCGGGACCGTCGTCTCCATCGGTACGTCCGGGACGCCGCCGTGCCAGTGGTCGGTGTGCCAATAGCCGAGCTGCTCGTCGGACCGGAGGTCGTAGATGTCGAACTCGTCGAGCTGGAGCGCCTCGGTCGGGTAGTCGTGGCCCCGGTCGAACTCGGGTAGTTCCCCCGAGTCAAAGCCGATGAGGTACGGTCCGAGCCCCTCAAGCAGGTCGTACGTCGCCACGTCGTCGTAGTCGCGCTCGAGTTCGCGAGCCACGTCCTGCGCCCAGGAGAACTCCGGCGTATCGAGATACAGGAACACTTGCGTCGAGGCGATGTCGCGCGCGATGTCCCCACCTGGACTCCACCCGTGTCCCATCTGTCCGACCGAGATAGGGTTCTCGAACTCGAACTGCTCTCCCGCGACGTGCTGTGCCCAGTCCTGAATGGTGAAAAACGCCGTATACCCGGAGCGCTCCGAGTCGTCGCCCACGGGACTCTCGACGCTCGCACAGCCCGCGAGGCCGACCGCCGCCGCGGCTCCGGCGCCGGAGCGGAGAAACGTTCGTCTCCGTAGTGTCATGCGCTGGTATTGAACGCAGACGAGTAAAAGCGTTATTATACGCGTGGATTCCATTAATAACACCCTCGGGACTCCATGACCCGATCCAGCTCCGCAGCCCCACCGTGGCGGACCCGAGTCAGCCATGCTTGATCCATCTACCCCACCGCGACTACCCGTCCGCATACGAGCCGCGGGACGCCGGCTCCGCCGGTATCTCGCCGGGCGTGTCGCCGTCGACACCCGTTCGCTTGCAGCGTTCAGAGCCCTCCTCGGTCTTCTCGTGATCGCAGACCTTCTCCTCAGATCCCGGAACTTCCGACTCTACTACACGGACGATGGCGTGGTTTCGCAGTCGCTTGCCGAGCGCGGGACCGCCGAGCATGCGGTCTCCGTGTACTACCACGTGGGGGAACCGGAGTTCATTGCGGGTGTGATGGTCGCGCAAGCGGTGTTCGCACTGGCGCTCGTCATCGGCTATCGGACACGGGCAGCGACCGCTATCTGCTTTCTGTTCGTCGTGTCGCTGGACCACCACAATCCGTACGTGTTGAGCTACGCGGATACGCTGTTCCGGCTGCTGTTCTTCTGGGCGATGTTTCTCCCGTTAGGCGAGCGGTGGTCAGTCGATGCGCTCCACGCGGGCGGGTCACGGCGTCAGGTCGTCGCCGGTGTCGCGACGGCGCTGGCGATGATGCAGATGGTGTTCATGTACCTGCTCAACGGGGTCCACAAGGCCACATCTCCGATGTGGCGTAGCGGTGACGCCGCGCCCCTCGTCTTCGGGATCGACGAGATGACGTTCCTCATCGGTGATCTCGTGCGGACCGTCCCGACGCTCGTCTCGTACGGCGGGCTGTTGTGGTTTTATATGCTGCTCGGATCCCTCCTGCTGATGGTGCTTCGCGGACGGCCCCGTACTGCGATGGTCGCGTTGTTCGTCTGTGGGCACGCTTCATTCGCGCTAACGGTTCGGATCGGTGCGTTCGCGTACGTGGCTATCGCCGGACTGACGCTGTTTCTGCAGCCGTCCTTCTGGCGCGATGCCGGACGAGTCGCCCGTCGGTTCGGCATCGACCCGGCGTCGGTCGAGGCGCGAGCACGGACGAGCGTCGGTGTTCCTCTCGCCGCGACGCTTCCGGCGTTTCGCGTCGTCCCGCCGAGACTGGACCGGCTGACGCGTGCGGTCTCAGTTCTCGGTGTCGGGCTGGTCGTGGGTGCGCTGGCGCTCGTCGTCGCGCTGGCGCTTTTCAACGCCGGCGTCGTCGCCGGCGACACGTACGATCAGAACGAGATGAACGCCGTCGTCGAGGCGGATCCCGTGGGGGAACACGTGTATCTCGTTGCGGAGTCGCTCGGAATCAGACAGCCCAACTGGAGCGTGTTCGCTCCCCATCCGCGAACGACCGATCGGTACTACGTGTTCGGCGCGCGGACCACCGACGGTGATCAGCTCGACGTGTACAACGACCGGGCGTTCACCTGGGACCGGCCGGGCAGCCAGCTCCAGAAGCAACACGACACCTACCGGATGCGGTTCTTTATGAACAGTGTCCGGCGCGGCTCGGGCGGCGGTGACCTCACGGCCAGTTACGGCGAACACATCTGCCGGACGTACGCCGAGGAGCACGACATCGAACTCTCACACATTAGCATGTTCGAGGTCACGGAGCGGATCACGTTCGAGACGATCGACGATCCGGCCGAACGCGAGACCGACCGGAACCACTTCTACCGGCACAGATGTACTCCGTGATCCGAGGACGCTGCACGGTAACGGATCGTTGACCGACGAAGCGTTCAGTACGAGCGGCGAGTCCTACTCCGCAAAGTCGAGTTCAAAAGATGGCGTAAGCGGCTTCGATCTCTCGGTCGCTGAACGGCGAACTCGTCGCCGACGAGATTCTGTCTACGCGTCGGGCGTTAGCTCGATCAGAACGCGGCCGTGGTCCGCCTCGGCAACGACGTAGCGGTCGATATCCGCACAGGCTCCGACCTCGTCCGCTTCATGGACTGTGTGACCCTCATGGACCGTCACGGAGCCGCCAGTGGTGAAGAATCCGAAGGTGTCACCGTCTCCGTGGTCATGGTCGTGGTCGTCGTCGTGGTGGTCGTCGTCGTGGTCGTGATCGTCGTGATGGTCGTCGTCGTGGTGGTCGTCGTCGTGGTCGTGATCGTCGTGATGGTCGTCGT
>OBKM01000619.1_pt1 | contig 17428 bp, 16 predicted proteins | sample 1519691 | NCBI WGS metagenome assembly OBKM01 (sample SAMEA37050418, study PRJEB22526) | metagenome | biome: saline pan; feature: lake; material: water | place: Egypt | collected 2015 | depth 0.5 m | reverse complement strand
CACGGCTGTACCGGTAGCCGATCGTCGAGTAAAACCTCCGGAGGTTCTCGGTATCAGTCTCGATACCAAGACGGAGCCGGATGGTGTCGGCGGAGTCATTCGAGTCGACCTCGAGTTCCGTGATGCCGGTAGTTGCGATGCCGACCCCTTCCAGAAAGTCGGCGAGCTCGCGCAGGAACGACCGACCCGCCGCGACCGTTTCGTCGGTGTGGAGCTGTGACACCGTCGGACCGGAGAGGCTCGTCTCGTCCCGGGCGGCCGGCGGGGTCATCTCGGCGCCGAAGTACGCCGAGTAGTACAGCGCCGTCTGCCAGTCCGTGAGAGACTCGAAGTACCGAGGCGTCTCGAACGTCGAGTCGACCGTGTCTCCGACGGGCCCACCGAGCTTCGCTACGAGGGCCCGGAAGGCCCGCGAGGTCGTCGTGAAGCTGTGTTCGTGATCGGGCGAACAGGTCTCGCCGTCTGGCTCGCGGTCGTGTGCTGGCGTCTCGACGGGCGTAGTGTCGATACCGAGTTCGTGGATGTCAGCCCGGATCCGTTCGAGATCCTCCGGAGGGCCGTAGAACCGTATCTCGTCGTCTCGGACGGTCCCGCTGCCGGCGAGAAAGCCAAGGATCGTGAGAAGGCGGTTGAACGCCGGGTCTGCAGTCGACAGCGGGAGCAGCCCCGTGGCGTTCAGCTCCCGGCGGAGCTGGTCGCTCTCGTCGGCGAAGTCACGCTCGGTGAGCAGCGTCACGTCCGGGGGATCTTCGTGTTCGAGCCCGCGGAACGGCTGGACGAGGACCGTCGCTCCCGGTGTTAGGTCGGCGAGTTCGACCATCCCGTCGGGGGTGAGAAACGGGTGATCGGCCGTCGCTTCGATCCGTTCGCCCGTGTCTGTCTCGACCTCGTACACCGGTTTCTGACCCGATTCGGTGAACAGTCGGATCGGCGACTCGGTCAGCTCCTCGCCGGCCACCACCGCCTGTTCGTCCTCGAACCGGTCGCGCAGCTCGCGGATCGGGAGCCGCCGGCCGAAGGAGAGCCGGACCTCTGTATCGCCCGGCAGGCAGTTGATATCATAGCCCACCGCACCCGGACTGATGCAGCCGTTCTCTGCGTCGATACCCGCGACGCCGCCGACGGGAAAGCCGTACCCCTGGTGGGCGTCGGGCATCGCGAGCGCGTACTTTTGAATACCGGGCAGATGGGCAGTGTTTTGCAGCTGTTCGAGGCTTTTGTCTTGGACGATCTCATCGAGGAGCCGCTCGCTTGCGAGGACCCGGGCAGGCACGCGCATCCCTCCCGACTGAGGGATCTCCCAGACGTTCTCTCGGACGCGCTCGAGGGTCACGTCGCCAGCGTCGTAGGTGGTCATAGACGATCGTCGGCGCCAGACGGGCAAGAATGGTTCGGGACCCCACGCCGGACGAAGTGCCGAGCCGCCGGTGGGCCCGCAGAGAGGCACCTATTAGTAACTCCACCGTCGAGTACCGTCGATGGTCGACCGGCTCGCCGCTATCGTCGAGAAACCCAGCGCACAGGCGACGATCGGCGCGCTCAGAGCAGAGGGCGTCTACGACGATACACGGAGTGTCGTCGAGTACGGCGACGACGCGGTCGCGATTCCGGTCACCGAGTCCCCGGTCGAGACCGACGTTCGGCGTATCGTCGAGGCGACCGGGCCCGCCCGGAACCGAACGCTCGCCGATCAGCTCGAGCAGCGGGGCTGGACCGACGACGAGATCGCCGCCGCGCCGAGTTCGTGGGCCGTTCTCGGCAGCGTCGTACTCGTCGACGCGGACGGCGTCGAGCGACCCGGAGAGCTGGGCGAGGCGTTGCTCGCGCTGGTCGGAGGCGCCGATACGGTGATCGACCGCGGGCCGATCGAGGGACCACACCGCGAGCCGACCGTCGAGGTGATCGCCGGCGAGGGCGACACCGAAACCGTCCACCGCGAGCACGGCACCGTCTACGCGATGGATCTGGCGACGGTGATGTTCTCGCCGGGTAACAAACGAGAGCGCGCCCGGATGGGCGAACTCGCCGGGACCGGCGAGCACGTCATCGATATGTTCGCCGGGATCGGATACTTCGCGTTACCGATCGCTCGAGCCGGCGCACGGGTGACTGCCGTCGAGCGCAACCCGGCCGCGTTTCAGTACCTCCTCGAGAACACCGTCCGCAACGACGTCACCGACCGGATCGAGCCGTACCGTGCCGACTGCCGAGACGTGATCGCCGCCGGCACCGATCCAGAGAGCGACGCCGACACGCTCGCCGCCGACCGGATCGTGATGGGACACTACGACGCCCACGAGTACCTCGACGCCGCCATGTCGGCGCTCTCCCCGGAGGGAGTCGTCCACCTCCATGCGGCGACGCCGGCGACGCTCGTTCCCGATCGTCCGTACGACCGCCTCCGCGAGGCAGCGGCCGCCGCCGATCGATCCGTGATCGAGCTGTCTCACCGGGTGGTGAAAACCTACAGCGAGGGCGTCGAACACGTCGTCGTCGACGCACAGGTTGCGTAGACAGGTATCCGATCGAAACGACTACGAACATCGGTAGAGTAGTCGGAGGTATGACGGCAGAACAGTGGATCGCGATTTTCTTCGTGATCCTCATGGTGGGATCGATGGTCGCCTGGGGTGCCGTTAGCCTAACGTGACCCACCTCCCGGTCGTCGTACGGTGTGAGCCCGACCCACAGAAGAGCTTCCACGCCGACGCGTTAGCCGGACACGTGCCCGGTGCTCGCGAGGTCGCGCTCCCCGGCGAGGCGTCTGTCCCACCGGTCGAGCGGATCGGCGCGGCCGTGATCACCGGGTCGAGTGCCGGCGTCTACGAGGATCGCCCCTGGATCGACCGAGGGCGAACGCTCGTCCGGGAGCTGGTCGGTGCCGGCGTGCCGACCCTTGGCGTGTGTTTCGGACACCAGCTCGTCAACGACGCGCTCGGTGGTCACGTGAAACCGGACGAAGAGTTTCACGCCGGGCTCGTCGCGGCCGAGTTTCGGCCCGATCCGCTGTTTCGGGGCGTCTCTCCGGTCGTGCCCGCTCTCCACGGCGATATCGTCACCGAACCTGGCGCCGGACTCGACCCGATCGCACGCGCCGATCACTGTCGGGTGTTCGGGACACGACACCGCAGTCAGCCGGTCTGGACGGTGCAGTTTCATCCAGAGCTCGACCGATCCCACCGCGATCGGTTGGCCGAGACCGGCTGGGAGAAAGAGGAGGCGTTTAGCTTCGAGCAGGTCACCGCGGCCAGAGTGATCGAGAACTTCCTCGGGCTGGCTCGTGCCCACACGCGTCCTTGACCGGGGACTGCAGAGCACACGCTCCGGGGCTCGTGGCATCGTGGCGGGAGCCGATTCTGGCCGACTCCCAGTGGCGTCGGTCGGGCAGACGCGCGTGACTGTCACGAGACGCGTAATGCTTAGGCGGGGTGGTGACGTACCGCCGGTAGGCCCAGGCCCGGACATGTACGACAGACTGCTCGTTCCGACGGATGGGAGTCAGGCGACGGAAGAGACGCTCGAACACGCCCTCGAGCTGGCGCGGCGATACGACGCGTCGGTACACGCCCTCGGAGTGGTCGACGAGCGGCAGTTCCACCGACTCGACGGGAAACAGCGCTACGAGACACAGAACGCACTCCGCCAGAGCGCCGAAGCTGCCGTCGACCGCATCGCAGCCCGGAGCACGGAGATCGACCGGCAGATCACGACGGCCGTCCGCCAAGGTCACCCGGCGGCACAGATCACAGACTACGCAGCGGCAAACGCGATCGACGTGATCGTCATCGGAACACACGGCCAGACCGGGAACGGCGTCGCCCCCGTAGGAAGTGTCACCCAGCGGGTCGTCGAGACCGCCTCGATTCCCGTCTTCGTGGTCCACATCGGTGAGGAGAACGGACAGGAGGGCTGACTCACCGGTCGACGACGAGCAGTGCCACCCGCTCGTGGACCAGCTCCGGCAGCTCTGCATCGGTCGCGGCCAGCTCTCGTTCGGAGATATCGAAAAACTCTGTGACCAGATCGCGGTCGTACCTGCCGAGCACGTCCGCTGGCGCGAGGTGACCCCGGACCTGATCGGCCGCCGAGGCCTCGTCGCCGCCGACGACTGCGACCACGACCGGCTGGTCGGGTCCCTCGGAGATGCCTATCTCGAGCGCTCGGCTGATCTGTCGGCGTCCGGCCGCATACAGTAGTATCTCCACGGCTGGATCCCGGGCAATACCGGCCCCGCGTGCCCGCTCACGATCGGCGAGTTCGGCGGCGAGCTCGAGGTGATGGCGGTCCACGACGTACCGCGCGTCGACGGCTTGGACGACCGCGTCGTGGGCCTGCCCAATCTGTGTAAGCTCGGCGAGAAAGGCATCGAGATCTCGGACCGTGGCAGTGCCCTCGACCAGCTCCATCAGAAATCACCGAGGCTCGCCTGGTCTTGCTCGGCGTCGCGGTCGTCTTCGCTGCGGGCCGTGTCGTCTGCTCTGTCGGAAGCCGCGCTGGTCGCGTCGGGATCTCCTGAGAGATCATCGGCAGGCTCGATGTCGTCCATCGAGGGGTCGGGTCGTCCGGCGTTGTCGAGGACCGTCTCGGCGGTTTTCCGGCGACCCCGTAGAGCAGCGAGCACCCGCCCCTTGTCGGCTTCTCGGAGCGCTGCGGGAGTCTCGATGCCGGCCTCGTGGAGCCGGCGGGCTCGCACGCGCCCGACCCCGCGTATCTCGGCGAGCTCAAGCAGCTCCTCGCGGACGCCGTGCTCGACCCGACGGCGCGCCCGGCGAATCGCCTGACGGACCCCCTGATCGACACCGACGTTGGCAGCCAGGGATTCGGCCGCGCCGAGAAGCCACCCGGCGGCTTCGACCTTCCCCCGGATGTCACCTGGCCCGACGCCGTACTGCTCTGTAATCTCGTCTTCGTCGGTCTCGCCCGCCCAGTCTTCGAGCAGCCGGGCGGTTTTGAGCGCGGCCAGCCAGTCGTCGAACGCGTCGTCGAACTCCGAAGGGGCCCGTCCGAGCAGCTCGGCCTCGCGCTCGTAGGCCAACATCGTGTACTCCTCCTCGTCACCCGAGCGGAGATACAGCTCGTAGAGATCCGGCGTGCGCGCGATCAGGTGGTACAGCCCGAGCGCGGTCGGCTCGGTCGCGTCGTCGAGTCCGTCGATGATCTCGGCCGCGCTCATCGGATCGAGATACAGCCGCGAGACCGTCTGGCCCAGACTCGTCGCTTGTAGGCCATCCTCGCGGGTGAGAAAGTCGTTGGCGGCGAGATACGCGATCACGTCGTCAGTGACCGATTCGAGCCGGTCACGGTCCGGGGTCTGTTCGGCGTACAGCGTGCCCTCCAGAAACTCGAGAACGCCCGCCCGAGAGCGCGCAAAGCCCGAGGCGACGGTCGCGAGTACGTGGGTTCGCAGCGCAGGCTCGGCGGCGAGTTTCGAGCGGACGGGCTCTGGCTCGGCCCAGACGTACCGCTCGAACAGCTCGTCGAGCTCGTCGTGGCTCTTTGCAATCAGTACGGCCTCGCCGTAGGGATCCCGACCGGGCCGACCCGCCCGGCCCATCATCTGGTGGACCTCAAGCACCGACAGCGGTTGCATCCCGCCGGCACTGCCGTCGTACCGTCGCCAGTCGCGAACGATCACGCGCCGGGCGGGCGTGTTCACGCCGGCCGCCAGCGTCGGCGTCGCACAGACGACCTTGATCAGCCGGTCGCGAAACGCCGTCTCGACGAGCGACCGGTGCTCGCGAGCGAGCCCGGCGTGGTGGAAGGCGGCGCCGCGTTCGACGGCGTCTGCGAGCTCGTCGCTGGTGTCGGTATCGCTGACCGCGCGGATATCGGCAGCCACCTCCGCGAGTTCGGCCGCCTCCTCGTCGGTCACAAACCGTTCGGTTGTCCGCGTGAGTCGGCGCGCGGCAGCTTCGGCGTTGCGCCGTGAGTTCACGAACGTAAGCGTCGAGCCGCCCTCCTCGAGGGTGTCTCTGACGATCGCGGCGGGCTGGTCGTCGCTGTCTCCGACGGGGAGCTGGGTCTGGCTGCCGTCCTCAAGATGCAACGCGTCGCCGTAGTGGACACCCTTCCGGAGCTCGATCGGCCGCCAGGCCGAGTCGACCAGTTCGGCGTCGAGCCAGTCGGCGAGCTCCGAGGCGTTGCCGATCGTCGCCGACAGCGCCACCAGCTGCAAAGCGGGGTTGAGCGACCGCAGCTTCGCGAGCGTCACTTCGAGCGTGGGCCCGCGCTCGCCGTCGTCGACCAGGTGCACCTCGTCGGCGACCACCACCGAGAGATCCTCGAGCCAAGGGGCGTCGTTGCGCACGAGCGAGTCGACTTTCTCGCTGGTGGCGACGATGATGTCTTTGCCGGCCAGCCACCCGCCGTCTGACTCGTAGTTGCCGGTCGTGACGCCGACGTCCAGGCCGTACTGTTCGAACGCCTCGAACGCCTCGCGTTTCTCACTCGCCAGGGCCCGCAACGGGACGATGTACAGCGCCGTTCCGTCCTGGGCCTGTGAGAGCATCGCCAGCGTGGCAATCATGGTCTTGCCACTCGCGGTCGGCACTGCCGCGACGAGACTCGCTCCCTCGGTGACACCACGCGTGACGGCCGCTGCCTGTGGGGGGTACAGCTCCTCGATCCCGTCTGTCCGGAGATGCTCGGGCAGCCACGCGGGGACGTTTGGAATCTCCCCGACGTCCATTATGTTCCTGTGTGGCGTCCGGCGGCTTGAACGTTCGCTTCCAGCGGTCGTCGGCCGTCGGTCTGCGGCCGGCGGTGATCTCCGAGCGGGCCTTTCGGAGCTGGGGCTGGCTCTCCCGTGGCTGGCTGCGGTCGTCGACCCGGTGGCGGATCTCCGGACGAGATAGCGTCGCCGGTCGTCGGTCGATCGCCCGCAGATCTATTTTCCTCGGGACCGTACCCGGCTGTATGCGCATCGAGTACGACCGGTCGATCTGTATCGGCATGTTCCAGTGTGTCGCCGAGTGGGACGCCTTCGAGCGCGACGAGACCGCCGGGAAGGCCGTCCTCGCGGAGAGCGACGAGCCCGACGACGATGGGGTGTTCGTCCGCGAGGTTCCCGCGGACGCAGAGCTCGACGCGAAGTTTGCCGCCCGAGCCTGTCCTGTCGACGCGATCACCGTCTACGACGACGACGGCACCCAGCTGGTCCCGTGACCGACTCTCCGTCCTGCACGCGATCATGAGCACAGCGACCGAACTTCTCGCCTGGACGATCGGTCTTGCGGTGGCCGTCGGGCTCGCGATGCTCGTCGGACTCGCGCTGCTGTGAGCCGATTGACCGTCTCGGGCACGCGCGTCTCGGAGTCGACCCGTGACCCATGAGCCAGCAACGTATACACCGAGTGACTCGCTACAGTCGGTCGGTAACCGCGTCCGGATCGTAGTTCAGCGACAACTCGCGGGTCCGACCACGGCCGTCGACGTCGGCGTAGCTCGCCTCGATGATCCCCAGCTGGTCGAGCTTGTTGACGATCTCCGAGTAGCGGGTGTACCCCAGCTCGGTCCGATCGTGAAAGGCCTCGTAGACGGCGCCGGCCTGCTCGCCGTCGTGCTCGGCGACGACTGCGACCAGCGCCTGCTCTGAGTCTGACAGTCCCTGGAGCCGCCGCGAGAGATGGACGTGTTTCGAGGTCTCGTAGGCCGCCTCGACGTCGTCGGTCGTGACAGTCGTACTGCCACGCATCTCGGCGTTCAATCCCGCCCGCCGGAGGAGGTCGATTCCCACGCGCAGGTCCCCGCCCTGGGCGGCAGTCAGCTCTGCGACCCGGTCTAGAACTGTCGTCTCGAGGACACCCTCGTGGAATCCACGCGCGACCCGCTCGTCGAGGATGTCGGCGATCGCCGGCTCGTCGTAGGTGGGGAAGTACACGTCCTCCGGGCGGAACACGCTCTGGACCCGCCCGTCGAGCTCCGCGATGATATCGAGCTCGAGATCCGAGGAGACGACGATCACGCCGATCCGGGCTCCGCCTTGCTCTTCGTGGGCGCGCAACAGCGAGTACAGCGTCTCCGAGGCGGCCGACTCGTAAAACAGGTAGTTCACGTCGTCTAACGCCACCACGAGCACCTCGTCGTCCTCAACGAGCGTGTCGGTCACCTGCGAGAACAGCTTCTTGAACGACACCCCGGACGAGGGCGGCTCGTAGTCGAACACCCCCTCGAACAGCCGGGCGAACACCGCGTACCGGGTGTCGTTCACCTGGCAGTTGATCCGGACGGCCCGGACGTCGGTGTTTGCCTGCAGCTCGTCGAACAGCAGCTGCACGGCCGTGGTCTTGCCGGTCCCTGGCGGACCGTGAGCGAGCACGTTCAGCGGACGGGATCCCCGTACCGCCGGCTTGAGCGCGTACTTGAGACTCTCCATCTGTGTCTCGCGGTGGAGGAACGTCTCGGGCACGTAGTCGATCTCGAAGACCCGCTCGTTCCGGAACACCGACTCGTCCCAGGAGAGCATCCCCTCGTCGGGGTCGTCTGGCATTACTTTCACCGAGCTTGCCGCGGTACTTGAAACCTACGGGGGTCCGACCGGTGGGATTATGTCCACCGGGCGTCAGCCTGAGGGCATGCGCCGGGTTATCGCCGAGGGGTCACTCGCCGCGGCTCCGGCATCCGAAGAGACCGCACGAGAGCTGTACCGCCAGCTGGTTCGTGTCCGTCGGTTCGACGAACGCGCACTCTCGCTTCAGCGCCGGGGCTGGATGAGCAGCTACCCGAGCTACCGCGGCCAGGAAGCCTCGCAGGTCGGTGCGGCAAGCGCGCTCGCGTCGGCAGACTGGCTGTTTCCAACTTACCGGTCGAACGCACTTCAGATCGCCCGCGGCGTTCCGATGCACGATATCCTGCTGTTCCGCCGGGGGTACCCTGAGTACACCTCGGGCCACGAGATTCCGGTCTTCCCGCAGGCCGTTCCGATCGCGACCCAGCTCCCACATGCTGTCGGGGCCGGCATGGCAGCCACGTACGACGGAGCCGACCACGCCGTGCTCGCGTACCTGGGCGATGGAGCGACCTCCGAGGGCGATTTCCACGAGGCGATGAACATGGCGGGCGTGTTCGAGGCGCCGGTCGTGTTTTTCTGCGAGAATAACGGCTGGGCGATCTCGACGCCCCGGACGCGCCAGACCGCGAGTGCGACGCTCGCGCAGAAAGCCCAGGCATACGGCTTCGAGGGGGTGCGCGTCGACGGGATGGATCCGATCGCCGTCCGCAAGACCGTGAGCGACGCGCTGGCAGACGCCCGCAACGGGACGCCCGTCTTCATCGAGAGTCTCACGTACCGGCAGGGGGCACACACCACGAGCGACGATCCCTCGCGGTACCGCCAGCGTGGTCCGGAGCTTCCCGACTGGCGGACCGCCGACCCGCTCGAGCGGTTCGAGACGTACCTCCGCGAGGCAGGCGCCCTCGACGAGGAGCTGATCACGACCGTCGAAGAGGCGGTACAGGCGGAGATAGATCAGGCAGTCGAGCGGGCCGAGGCCACCCCCGAGCCAGATCCCGAGGCGCTGTTCGACCCAGTCTTTGCAACACCGACGCCGCAGCTGGCAGACCAGCGCGCTCGGCTTCTCTCACAGAATCAGGAGTGACTCAACGGGCAGCCCGGGACTCGGAACGAGGCCAGCGACCGGACACCGGGCGCGATCAGATGAACTCGTTGTTACGCCAGTCGACGCCGTTGTCGTCGCCGTCTCCGGCCGGCTCTTCGGTGACCGTCACCGACGCCGGCTGCCGCTCGCCGTCGACGATCCGGACGGCCTCGAGAGTGCCGTCCTTGGCCGCAACTGCCGTGAGGACGCCTTTCTCCGAGCGCTCGGCGATCTCACACAGCACCTCGAACATCTCGTACTGGAGTGCGGTGTTTTGCAACACCGTCTCCCGGTCACCCTTGAAGCAGGCGTACTCGACGAGCTCGGACTCGATCTCTTCTTCCTCGTCGTCGAAGGCTCCCCACTGCGGCCGGGAGTTGCTCCGGGGAGGCTTGCCCTGCTCGGTCTCGGGCTCGTCCTCGTAGACCCGGTTTTCGGTGACGCTGGCTTTGAGCTGGGCCGTCGGCGTGTACTTGCCGATGCTGTCGTCGTCCGAGATGGCCCTGATGATCAGCGTGTTGTTGCGCCGGGTCAACTCGATGTCCGCGACCCCCTCTGGAAGGAGTGGCTCTTCGAGGTACTCGTGAACGTCCTCGAGGGGCAGTTCCAGCGTCGAGTGGAGTTTGTATACGCGGCCGGTCATAGTTTGCCAACTGTGGGAAGACGACCGTTTCCCGCTCGTACCAGTCACGTCAATATACGTACCCCATACATAAATGGTCTACCATTCACCGCCGTCGCTCCCGGTGCCGTCGGGACGGGTTTATGTCTGGGGTCGGTGTTGTTCGGACAGATGGCGCTCGCAGACCAGATCCAACACACCGAGGTATCACCCACCGCGGACCGAGACCGGATCGTCGCGTTTCTCGAAGAGTGTCGCACCCACGGGTTCGACGGTGCGATGGTCCAGCCCTGTTGGGTGCCACTCGCGGTCGATCGACTGGCCGACACCGACGTGTCGGTCTGTACGGCCGTCGGCTACCCGATGGGTGGGGACCGCCGCCTGGGGACGGTGGCGGCGATCAGAGACGCGGTCGCCGCCGGGGCCGACGAGATCGACGTGATGGGCAACGTCGGCTACCTGAAATCCGGCATGGACGAGCAGTTCAGGCAAGGGCTCGAGGCGATGGTCGAGGCCGCCGGGCCGGCGACGATCAAGCTCATGCTCGAGCTGGGCGGGCTGACCGACGCCGAGGCCGACCGCGAGATCGACCACGCGGTCGCGGCCGGGTTCGACTACCTGAAAAACTCGAGTGGCTTCGGCGCCGGCGGCGAGGCGACCGTCGAGCGGATCCAGTTCATCGCCGACCGCGTGCCCCCAGAGGTCGGCGTGAAGGCAAGCGGCGGGATCGCGACGGCCGCTCAGGCCGAGGCGCTACTGGAGGCGGGCGCGGACCTACTGGGCGCCTCGAGTGGCGTCGAGATCGTCACTGGCGAGCGGGGCGATGGGTACTGACAGGTCCGAGGCGGCGACCGACGATCCGGCGATCGCGGTCGTCGGCGCGTACAACCAGGGGCTCGCGATGACCGTCCCCGAGATTCCCGTCCCGGGAGAGACGGTCACCGGCAGCGACTACACCGAGGGGCCCGGCGGGAAGGGATCGAACCAGGCGGTCGCGGCCGCTCGGCTCGAGGCTGCGGTCTCGTTTGTCGGCCGGGTCGGTGACGACCGGTTCGGCGAGCAGGCTCGGGCGCTGTGGCGTCGTGAGGGAGTCCAGGCGGTCGTCGAGACGGTCTCCGAACCGACCGGCGTGGGCTTCGTGATCGTCGACGAGGCCGGCGAGAACGCGATCACCGTCGCTCCGGGCGCCAACGCCGCGCTCGACGAGTCGGCCGTCAGGGCAGCCGCTCCGGAGATCGCGGCGGCCGACGTCGTGCTCACACAGCTCGAAGTTCCCGACGAGCCGGTCGCCACGACGGTGGAGATCGCGGCCGAACGAGACACGGAGGCAATTTTGAACCCCGCGCCGGCCCGGGATCTTCCCGACGGGGTGCTCGCAGACGTCGACGTACTCACGCCAAACCGGACCGAGGCCCGGACGCTCGCCGGGTACGCCCCCGACGCCGACGTTTCCGACGACCGGGTGGCCGCCGCGTTACTCGATCGCGGACCAACGGCGGTCGTGCTCACACAGGGCGGGGACGGGGCGCTGATCTGCACGGCCGAGCGGACGGTCAGCGTCCCCGCGCCGTCGGTCGAGGTCGTCGACACCACCGGCGCCGGCGACGCGTTCAACGCCGGCTTCGCGGTCGCCCGTGCCGAAGGTGCTGATCTCCCGGCCGCGGCTCGGTTCGGCACTGTCGTCGGCGGGCTGGCCTGCACCGACTACGAGGTGATTCCGGCGCTCCCCGACCGGGAGACCGTCGAGGCTGCTCTGAACTGAAAGAGCTCCGGACACGTTGATTTCCGACGACGTGATCGTCCGGTGTGGTGACACCGCGACGGTAACGAACGCTCCGACTCCGGCCGTCAGCCCTACACGAGCCCGCTGTGCTACCCTAGTCGTGCTCGGGTCCCACGTGTCGCCCTCGTCGGACTGACTGCCCGCGCAGTTCTCAGTGGGCATACGCGTCGTGTTGGTCGGTTGGTAGGACCGACATATAGTACTGCTGACTGTGCCGCAATATCCCGCCCGACCTGTCACAGTCAGGAGAGACTACACTGTCGTGTATTCACGACGAGCACCCGACGGTCCACGGCGCTGACCGGGAGGTATTTGCCCTCGGACGGGCTCGAATGCGTATGTCCACGGACACCCGTCGCGTGATCGTCGACACCGACACCGCGGGCGACGACGCACAGGCGCTGTTGATGGCGGCGACCTCAGACCGAATCGACCTCGAGGGGGTGACCATCTGTGCCGGCAACGTCGAGTTCGACTACGAGGTCGAGAACGCAAAGTACGCGCTCGATCTCGCCGGCGTCACCGACTCGGTCACGGTCTACGAGGGAGCCCGCGAACCGCTGGTGAAAGATCACACCTACGCCGACTACGTTCACGGCGACGGCGGCCTGGGTGGGGAGCTGTTCCCCGACACCGGGATTCCCTCCGGGGACCGTCACGCCGTCGAGTACATCGTCGAGACGGCACGGGCGAACCCGGGCGAGATCACCCTCGTCTGTATCGCGCCGCTGACGAACGTCGCCATGGCACTGCGCCAGGAGCCGGCACTGGGAGAGCTGCTCGACGCGGTCTGGGTGATGGGCGGCAACGTCAACTGCCTGGGGAACGTCACGCCCGCCGCCGAGTACAACTTCTGGGTCGACCCCGAGGCGGCCAAGATCGTACTCGAGGAGCTCGACGTGACGCTGTTTGACTGGGGGCTGACCGAGCGGGACACGACCTTCGACGCCGAGACCCTCGCGGCGATCGACGACGGTCCGGACACGGAGCTGGCGGAGTTTTACCGGACGCTCACGCAGTCGGTCCGGGCGTACAACGTCGAACGGAGCGGCGAGGAGCTGGTCACCCACCCCGACTCGGCGGTCACCGCCGCACTGGTCGAGCCCGCCCTGATCGAAGAAGCGAGCACTTACTACGTCGAGGTCGACGACCGCGAGGGACTCACGCGCGGGTACAGTACCGTCGACGAGAACGGAGTCACCGACGGCGAGCCCCGGACGAGGGTCGTCGAACGGCTCGACGCCGAGCTGTTCGAGACGATGACGCGGGACTTGCTGTTCGAGGGCCGTCCCGAAGCCTCGCTGTCGTAACTAGTCGTCCGCCGAGGCGGGCTCGTCCGTCTCGGCGTCTGCCTCGATACTCGGGGGATACTTTCCACGGTGGAGCACCAGATCAGACTGTGGTCGGGCCATACAGGTCAGGGCGTACTCCTCGCGTTCGGCCTCGGAGAATCCACGGGCGGCCGGCTGGACGACCTCGCCGTCGATGATCTTCGCCGAACAGGCCAGACACATCCCCACCCGACAGGAGTACTCCTGGTTGATCCCCTCCTCGATGGCCCGGTCGAGGATCGTCTCCTTGTCGGAGACGGTCATCGTCTCGCCGGTTCCGACGAACTCGACGGTGTACTCGGTCATGGCCGCCGGTACGGGAGGTCCTGGCAAAACTCTTTCCGAACGGCCGAACGAGAAAACCACCCGACTGCGCCGTCTCCCCCGTCGGGACGGTAATAAAGAGTTTTGCGCCTCGGGCACACACCGAACGGTATGGCAACCACAGAGAGTGCGGCCGGCTCCCAGCGACGGACCGCCTGGGACGTCGTGGTGGTCGGCGCCGGGACCGCCGGCTCGTACGCGGCGGCGACGATCGCCGACGCGGGCTACGATGTGGTCGTGCTCGAACGCAAGACCGAACAGGAGGCCGGGCACATCGCCTGCGGCGACGCACTGAAGGGGGCAAGTAACTTCCCGGACGTGATCCCGCGGTCCCAGCTCGAGCCCGCGATCACGAACACAGAGGTCGATCACGGGCGCTTCGAGATCCCCCAGCTCGGCGAAGAGCTTGACATTCCGGTGCCCGGCGAGCTCGCGGTGATCGACCGCCACGAGTTCGGCCGGCAGCTGCTCCGCGGGACAGAGCGTGCCGGCGCGACGATCCACTACGAGACCGTCGTGCAAGACGTCCGTCAAGACGAGACCGGCACGGTCGAGGGGGTCCAGGCGAGTCACAACGGCCGGCCGGTGACCTACGCCGCGGATCTGGTCGTCGACGCAGCGGGCGCGATGTCGCTGTTGCAGGACACGATCGACTTCTCGGGGACGACCTTCGACCAGAACGTCACGTACTCGCAGTTCTGTTCTGCCTACCGCGAGATCATCCACGTCGACGAGCCCGTCGAGTGGTCTGACGCCTTGGTGTTCAAGCCCACCGAGCGGGCCGCCGGCTACCTGTGGTACTTCCCGCGAACGCCGACCGAGATCAACGTCGGCCTGGGCTTTCAGATGACCGAGGAACCGATGCAGCTGATCGAGGATCTCCGCCGGGATATCCGGACCCGCCCGGAGTTCGACGGCGCAACCGTCGACGACAAGCTCGGCGCGGCGCTCCCGACCCGTCGGCCGTACGACTCCGCGGTCGCCCCCGGCTACGTCGCGGTCGGCGACGCGGCCGGACACGTCAACCCGACCACCGGCGGCGGGATCGCCGGCGCCGCCTATGGGGGCACCTACGCGGGCGAGGCCGCGGTCACGGCGCTTGCCGACGGCGGGCCGACCGAGGCGGGCCTGTGGGAGTACAACGAGCGTGTGATGGAACACTTCGGCGCCCGGTATGCCGCACTCGACGTGTACAACATCTTCACGACGGCCGCCGACGTCGACGAGCTGATGGGACTGCTCGCCGCGCTTCCGGTCGGAAAGCTCTCGGAGGCGCTGTACTCAGGCTCTGCGAACGTCGGCTGGCTGCTCAAGGCAAAGATCGCACTCCAGACCCGGGGACACTGGGACACGATCTACGACCTGTATCAGACCAAACAGCTGGCCGACGAGCTGCTGACCCACTACGAACAGTACCCCACAGATCCCGGCCGGCTCGACCGCTGGCAGGCAGAGCGAGACGCGATCATGGAGCGGGTCTACGATGAGACCGGCGCCGACCCGAAGTACTGAACTCAGTCGGCCGTCGCCTCGTCGGTGACCGTTGCCGTGTCGTCTTCGTCGTGTCCGCCAACCGTGAACGCGGACAGATCCGTTTCGAGCTGCTCAGCCTTGTCGGTGAACGACTCCGTCGAGCTGACCATCTGATCTGCGGCCGACTCCTGTTCTCTCGCCGTCGCAGCGAGCTCTTCAGTGTCGGCTGCGGTCTTCTCGGAGAGTTCCGTGACGTTCTCAACGAGTAAGACGACCTCCTGTGTCGAAGCTGCCTGCTCATCGGCCGCACGATCGATCTCTTGGACTGCGGAGTTGACTTCGAGAACTTGTTCGACGATCTCTTCGAGAGACTCGATCGTCGCACTCGTTGCCGCTTTCGTGTCGTGTACACGGGATTGAGCGTCCGTGATCTCGGCTTTCGTGTCGGCGACGTTCGTCTGCATCTGCTCGATCAGCTCTTCGACCTCGTCGGTGGCCTCCTGAGTCTCGCCGGCTAGTCCTTTGATCTCATCTGCGACGACGGCAAAGCCCTCGCCGGCCTCGCCGGCCCGGGCAGCTTCGATCGAGGCGTTCAGCGCGAGCATGTCGGTCTGCTCGGCGATCTCGTCGATCAAGTCGACGATCGCGGCCATCTCGTCTGCCAGCTCGTCGAGATGTTCGACGGCGTCGACCGCCCGCTCGGTCTGTGCTGCCGTCTCGTCCATCGTGGCTCGAACGTCGGAGGATGTCTCTCGTGTGTCGCGGCCGATGTCGGCGATCGTGTCTGTCTGTGTCGCGATCTGTGTCACCGACGAGGACAGCTCCTCGACGGTCGCCGAGACGTTCTCGAGTTCCGTCACGGCCGACTCGAGCTGAGACTGTTGGTCTGCGGTACGATCCTCGATCTGGTTTGCCGTGTCTGTGACCGAGCTCGTCTCGTCCTGTAGGCCGGCGCCAACCGCGACGACCATCTCGCCGCTGGCCGCGACCGTTGTCGCCACCTCTTGGCTCTGCTCTAGCGCGGTCCCGAGGCGACCGAGGGTACGATTGATCTGCGAGCCGAGCTCGGCCATCGGCTCGGTTGTAGAATCGGGGTCGACACGCCGCGTGAGGTCGCCGTCGGCGGCGGCGGCGAGAACCGCTCTGTACTCGTCTGCTGTCCGCTGGAGCTGGTCTGTCAGCTCAGAGAGCTCCTCTCGCTCAGACGCTACCTGCTGTTTTACGCGCTCGGCTTGTTCGCGGTCCTGTTCTGCCTGCTCGCGAGCGCGGTTAGCCTCGGAGACGGTCCGTTCGAGCGACGCCGCCATCTGCTCAAGCCCGTCGAAGGTCTCGCCAATCTCGTCTGGGCGATTCGTTCCGAATTCGATGTCGTACTCACCACGATCGACGCGGGCCACCCGGTCGTTGATCTGCCGTAACGCACGGTACATCTCGCAGTACCCCAGGAATCCGGTGACGGCGACGACGATCGAAATAAACGCTGCTGCAGGCAGCACGTCTTCGAACAACACGACAGACATGCCGGGGGCGACGACAATCGACATCGCCGCCAGGACGAACAGTCGGGCACCGAAGTTTCGCCGGATCGGATTCGGAAGTAACCGTTCGCCCCACATCGGAATCCGGCCGACGCCGACCAGCAGCCGCTCGGAAACTCTCGCCGTGTCTCCCTGTCGTGTCGTCATTCGTTCTACGCGTTATGCACTTGCCCACGAGACTGCCTGGTCGACGCTCTCGAACGACGCCACCTCAACGTCGACGTCCAAGTTCGCCGTCACCGCTGAGGACATCATCCCGTCGGCGACGTATGCGAGACGATCGACGTCGACGGCCTCGCCCAGCTCCGACCAGTGTTCGTTGATACGATCGAGCGACTCTCTGAGGTCCGCACCGAGTGCTTCCGCGTTTTCGATGACGACCACGGTCCCGGTCATCCCTTCCGCAGAAGCAGTCTCCCGGTAATGTCGTTCCCCGGCTTCGATGTCTCCGGACTCGTAAAACGACGCGAAGTCTGTGATCGTCCAGACGCCGACGGTTCCCTCTCGTTCGTATTCGACCGTTTCCATATTGCTAACCGACATGCGATACGATGAATGGAACTTATTATTATATCTTTACCCGCAGTTTTTCTGAATGATAACAGAGAGCATACAGCGTTTCCGAACACCTTTGCGGGGTCGTCGTCTCAGCACGGTGTATGAGCTACCAGACGCCGACGCTTGATGACGTCCCGACCGTCGAGGGCATGCCGATGTTGGGGCTCGGGACCTGGGAGAACACCGACAGCGACCAGTGTGCA
>OBKM01000618.1_pt1 | contig 17434 bp, 20 predicted proteins | sample 1519691 | NCBI WGS metagenome assembly OBKM01 (sample SAMEA37050418, study PRJEB22526) | metagenome | biome: saline pan; feature: lake; material: water | place: Egypt | collected 2015 | depth 0.5 m | reverse complement strand
GCATCCGGGTTCGCGTACAGATCCGCGGTCACGAACGTGAGTGGCTCACAGCCACAGCAGCTGTGCGTGCCGCGTCTCCTCGAACTCCAGTACGGTCTCCTCGTCGACGAGGCCGGCATCGACGGCGACGCCGACCGCTTCCGTCCCGACGATGTTCGCGACCTGCGCGCGCTGCAGCCCTGCGACGACCTCCTCGGCGGTCGCCTCGACGGCGTCGTCGCCGCCGTAGAACGACTCCGAGACGGTGATCGTCGCCGTGCCGTTGTCGTACGTCTCGCCGAGACAGTCGCTGTCGCAGACGGAGACGAGTAACCCCTCCTTCGTCTCGCGCTCGCGAAGCAGCATTTAAAAGCCCTCGGGGCCCTCGCCTTGCAGATCGCGTTCGCGACCGTCGCCTCGTCCGCCCATCGGGCCGCCGCCGGCGTGTTCCTCGACCAGCCGTCCCTCCGTCTCGCGGCGGATCTCCTCCGCCTGCTCGGCGACCTCCTCCGCCTGCTCGTGCTCGCCGGCCTCCTCGAGCGCCCGGGCCTTCTCCTCTAACACGTCGGCGTCACGATGTCCCAGCCGGATCGCGTTGTCGAAGCATTTCACGGCGTCCTCGGCGAGCCCCCGCTCGATCAGGAAGAAGCCGCGGTTGTACCACGCCTGCGCGAATCGGGGGTCGATCTCGACGGCGCGCTCGGCGTGTTCGAGCGCCTGTTCGTGGCGGCCGAACTCCCAGAGCGCGTACGCGAGGTTGGTCTCGGCGGTCGCGGCGTGCTCGGAGTCGTCGTCGATCCGTAGCGCCTCCTCGTACGCGCCGATCGCCCGGTCGAACTCCTCCAGCTCCGCGTGGGCGACACCCTTGTTCACCCACGCCTCCTGCTCGTCGAGGCTGTCGTCCTCGGCGAACCGCGCGGCGCGCTCGAACGTCTCGGTCGCCTCCTCGAAGCGGTTGATCTCCATGTACGACAGCCCCACGTCGAGCAGCTGGTCGACGTCGACCTGGTCGCTGGCGACGTTCCGCTGATCGAGCTGGTCGGCCAACACCCGGGAGTCGACGGGGTCGACTTTCGTCGGGTCCACCTTCAGCTCCGGCGGGTCCAGCGTGAACTCCTCGTAGTCGGCGTCGACGCCCTGCCCCGAGGAGAACTCGTGTCGGTCGTCGTCCCGCTCGTCGGTCATACCGGCGGATTGGCGACCACGATGGGTAAGGGTTACGTCGTCGGGAGCGGCGCGTGACGCGCCCACACGTACCGGTCGCGGTCGGAAACGACACCCACCAACCCGCACGACTTATGTCCCGGTCGACCGCTACCGGACTCATGGAGTCGCTGCTGTTCACGGGACTTTTCGCGCTCGTCGCCGCGTACGGCGCGCTGTGCGTCTCCGATCCGGCACTCTCGCTCCGTCTCGACCGCACCGCGAAACGGACGGATCCCGACCGGGCCGCGACCGCGATCCGCAACCGCCGCTACGCGGGCTGGATCGCCATCGGCGTCGCCGTGTTCGGCTCCGTCTCCCTCGTCGGATTCACCGCGCTCGTGATCTCGGTCGCGGCCGCGCTCGCGACGCTCGTGGTGACCTCGATGCGGTGAGGTTCGGTTGCTCTCGATGTAGTGAGCTTCGGCTGTTCTCGGTGCGACGATGCTTCGTTCGGCCGGTCCGGTGGACGGCCGACAGTCCGGCGGATCACGCTGGACGGCAAACGATCCGCAGATCCCTCGTTTCGGCCCCGTAATACTGCCGCAGCAGCGTCTCTTCGTTCTCGAACGACGTCCGATTCACGGTTCGTGACGGCACGTTCACGACGATCGGTGACTCCCGAAACGGATACGGGGAGAGTCGGTACTCGGCCGCTCCGGTCGGTCTCGCGGTCAGCGTCGTATCCGCGCGACCCGGCTCCGTCGGCACCCGGCCGACCGATATCGCGTCGCTCACCCCGGGGTCGCTCGGCGGCGTCGCCGAACAGAGCCGGAGGGCCAGCGCGTCGAGCGCGGCGAGCAGCCGATAGTTCCGCCAGAGTCGTGACTGGTCGCCGTCCGTCCCGGAGCCACCATCGGCTCCCGCTCCGCCGGAGTCGGTTGCGGTTCCCGCTCCGCCGGATCCACCCGGTGGGCGACCGGTTTCGTGGATGGCGTCGAGGAGTTCGACATCGGCCGCGGAGAGTCGGTCATCGTCCGGATCCTCGCGAAGCTCGGCGGCGAGCGCTCGCTGTCGACGCTCCTCGCGGTCGACGAACTCCCGAAACGCGCTCGGCGTTGCCCCCCACGACGGCGAGAGCCCGTACCGCTGTCGCCGGAGCCCGGAGCCGTGCATCGAGACGAGCAGTCCCGCGTAGCGGTCGACGCGAGCGACGTCGTCGATCCCCCGTCCGTACAGATCGATCCACTCCGAAGGCGGGAGCTCGTAGAACGCCTGCGGCGACCCGTCAGCGTTGCGTCGCGGTCGGCGGTCCCGAGGCCACCAGCCGTCGTCGTGGGCATACACCGCGAGTCGGACCGCGGCCGTCGGGGTCGCCCGGGTGAGTTCCGACCCGCCCCATCGCTCGGCGAGCCGTCCCGCCAGCGCGGCGTGGTCCGGCTGCGTCACGAACCGGATCCGGTCGTCGAACTCGGCGAGTATCATACTCGACCGTGGGCGATGACGCTCATAAGTGTGGGTGACGACGTCGCTCACGGAAGGACCCGTGATCGACTTCGATGCGCGGGGTCCGACCGATGGAGTAGATGCTTTCATTATCCAGAGGCCGCAATAACGTCTCGAAGCGGAGATTTCGGGCCTTTCACCGCCCGTTTGCCGAGGGCGCATCCCGACGCTCCGGGAGCTGGTCAATGACGGAACACCCCACCGACTCCGACGGAGACGAACGCGCGACCGATGGAATTGCCGTGCTGGCGGCGGATGGATCCGTTACGTTCGCAAACGACGCGTACGCGTCGTTTTTCGGTCACGACGAGGCAAGCTCCGTCGTCGGCTCCCACTGGGGGTCGCTCCATGCGGACGTGGAGCGGTTCGAGATCGACTGTCGGTCGGCCGTGGAGGCCACGGGGGAGTGGCGGGGTGAAGTCACTGCCCCCCAGCCGGATGGATCGGAGATTCCGGTACAGGTGTCGATGACGGAGCTTGATTCGGGCGAGTTCGTCTGTGTCGCCCGCAGCATCGTTACGGAACGGCGAACCGAGGAGATGCTGACCGGACTTGCGGAGGCGGGGCGGGAGCTTCTCCGCTCGGCGGACGACGACTCGGTCGCGTGGATCGCGGTCGAGACGATCGAGAGCGTTCTCGGATTCGATCTGGGCTGTGTCAGACGGTATGACTCGGATGCAAACGAGCTGGTTCGAAGCGCCGTGACCGAGCAGGCCGCCCGGCTTCTCCAGTCGGCAGTCGCGTACGACTTGAGCGCCTCGAACGCCGGTGCGGCGTATCGATCCGGAGCGATCGTTCGGAGCGAGACGCCGGTCGACGACGCGTACGCGAGCGACCCGTGTCACGCTGAACTCCACGTGCCGCTCGGCGAGTTCGGCGTGTTGAGCGTGTTCGACCGGGAGGAGGCGCTCGACGACCGGGACGTGCGACTCGTCGAGCTGTTCGCCGAACTCGTACAGTCGGCGTTCACGCGGGCCGAGCGCGAGGAGCAGCTTCGGTCACAGCGGCTGGAGTTGGAGCGTCGGCGGGACGAGCTCGTCGCATCCGACCGGTTCAACGACCTCGTCACCGAAGTGATCCGGTCGGTGCTACGTGCGACGAGCGGACGGAGCGTCAAGGAGAGCGTCTGTGAGGGACTTGCCGACTCCTCGCTGTACGATGCGGCGTGGATCGCGACGGTCGACGAGGAGACTGACGAGGTCGATGTCGCGGTGCGCTCGGTCGCGACCGATCCGTTCGTCGAGCGTGAGGGTGCGGCGTTCGTCAACTCGCCGTTCGTTCACCAGCTGGTGCGCAAGACGGACCGGGACGATGGGTCAGTCGTCGAACGCCGACGGTTCGAATCGAGGGAGCTCGGCGACGAGGAGTCGATCGCTGCCGCCGTTCCGGTCGCCTGCGGACGACAGCGGTTCGGCGTGCTGGGCGTCGCCGGAACCGAGGAGAGCGGCTTCGGGGAGACGACGAGGAGCGGGCTCGAACTGCTCGGCGAGACGCTCGCGTTCGCCCTCATCGCCGAACGCCGACGGGAAATGCTCACGAGACGCGATGTCGTGGAGCTTGAGTTCGCGTTCGAGAGTCCCATGGGTGAGCTCTCGGCCGCGTTCGACTGTCGGTGTGACCACCTCGGACGCACCGAGGACGACGGCGACAACGGGTACGAGATCCGCATCACCCACGGCGCGTTCGACGAGATTAGGGAGTTTCTCGCGGCGTATCCGTCCGTGCAGGCGTGCGAGCTCGTCACCGCCACCGAAACCGAGTGCGTCATCAGCGTGGAGGTCGACCGCGCGCCGCCGCAGCTGCTGGCGGAGGCGGGGTTCAGTCTGGAGTCGCTGTACGCGGAGGACGGGGAAACCAGACTCGTCGCGGAGGTGCCGGAGGACGAAGACGTAGTCCGGGTGCTCGAGTCACTCCGAGACCACTGGGAGGACGTCCGACTGGTGGCGAAACGGCAGACCCCGACCCGCCGTCCGCCGGTTCCGCTTGCGACCGAGACCGCGTCAAAACTGACCGACAGGCAGCGGTCCGTGCTGGCGTCCGCCCACGAGATGGGGTACTACGACTGGCCGCGCGGCCACACTGCCGAGGAGGTCGCGGACGAGCTCGACATCGCTTCGGCGACGCTACACCAACACCTCCGAGCGGCCGAGCAAGCCCTCGTGTCGGCGTTCGTCGCCGAAATCGAGTGAGACCGATAGTCCAACCCCACGACACCTACGTGTCTCGGTAGGGGCGATCCGACGTACGTAGCCTCGGAACCCATGCCGTGGAAACTCGATCTCATCATATGAGCACCGAGCGAATCCCGGTCGCGCGGATGGACAGCACGTACGCCGGCACCCAACAGCTCCTCATCGAGGTCGCCGACATCCTCGGCCACAAGTGGCATCCCGTCATCATTCATCAGCTGCTTCGAGAGGAGTCGCTGACGTTCAGCGGGCTGCAGTCGGCGATCGTCGACATCTCGAACAAGATGCTCTCCGACAGCCTTTCCACGCTTGAATCGCAGGGGCTCGTGGATCGGGACGTCGTGAGCGAGAAACCCGTTCGCGTTCGGTACAGCCTGACCGACAGGGGTCGCGAGCTGGAGTCCGTCCTCGACCCGATGGTCCGATGGGGACGCGATCACCTCGACGACTCAATGTGCAGCATGACCGGATCGACGTCGGCTGAGACGCCGGAATCGGCCGGGTCGACGTCGGCTGACCTGCCCGGATCACCACGACGCAACGGAGGGACCGAACGATGAGCAGCAACACCGACACCGGGAGGCGACGAACGGCGAGCCTCCACCGGAGTGGTGCGCGGGGAGGTGATGTCGCGATTTCGACTGCGGCCGAAAATCTCGACGTGGCGGAGCCGACCATCGATGACGTGTTTCGCGTCGTTTTCGGTCTCGGCGACATCGACGTCCGGACGTACGAGACGGTCGAGCAGGATCCGGGAGCGACGACCAGCGAACTTGCAGCCCGGCTCGATCGCGACCGGAGCAACGTGAATCGGTCGCTGAACAGGCTCCGAGACGCCGGACTGGTCACCCGCGGACGCCAGCTTCTCGACGGCGGTGGGCACGTGTACCAGTACTACGTCACTTCCGGCCACGCCCAGAACGACGTGACCGCCGCCCCCACGGCCGACGGGGCTGAAACGGCCCCGAGTGATGTGCTCGTCGAGGCGATCGAGCGGTGGCGGTCGGCCGCGATCGAGGCTGTCAACGAGCTGTAGCTCCGACGCTCGTTCACGAGTCCCGTTCCAGCGCTCCGTTGAGCACCTTCGCCGCGACGAGGATCGGGCCCCAGACCGGACTGAACGGGGGTGCGTACGCGAGATCGAGTCGTTCGAGCTCTGCCACCGTCAGCTCGGTGTCGAGCGCCGTCTCCGGTGTCGGACGGGTCGCGTTGCGCTCGACGCGGTCGTGGTCGACGTGGTCGACGCCGATCCGGTCGAACGCGTACGATCCGGGGTCGGTGAGATACGCGTCGATCGCCGCCGCGGCGTCCATCTCGTGCAGGGTGAACGCTCCTGCAACCCCGCGCACGTCGAGCGGGCCGGTGACGGCACGTCCGCCGGTCGCGACGAGCAGGTCGGCGTAGGGCTGTTCGGCGGACTCGCCGCCCGCGGTCTCGACGCGAACCTACTTCCTGTCGGGGTGAACGGCGACGACCTCGTGACCGCGCCGTAGGTCGATTCCCCGCGCCTCGATATCGGCGGGTGACAGCGAGAGGAGATCGGCCATGCGGTCGACCTGCCCGCTGATGAAGTACGGCATCCCACAGTAGGCGAACGACACCCACTGGCCCTTCTCGAACACGATCACCTCCCGGTCCGGCGCTTCCCGACGGAACTTGCTCGCCGCGCTGAGTCCGGCGGCGTCTGCCCCAACTACGACGAACGGCTCGGCCATACGTACGGGTCGAAACGGCCATTGTTAAACCCACGTCGCGCGTGCGGACCGCCTGCGACAGGGCTCGTCGCTGGAATTCGCCTCGGTCTCCCGACGCCACGCCAGCATAGTCAGTGACGTTTCAGGGTCGTCGTTTTCGCGGTCGGGTCCTCCACCCGATAACCGGTAGGTTATGAGGTTACTGACGGCTCGAATACGGTTTTCAGACGGCCCGTGTTCGAATTGCACGTGGTAACCTTATGACGACGGAAACACGCACGGCGTCTGCAACTGTGGAGGCCACGTCACGACAGTGGGCAGCCGGCGCGGTCGGCGGCTTCGTCGGGAGCATCCCGTTCGGACTGATGATGATGTACGTCATGCCGCCGCCGATGCTGGAGATTGCCATTCCGGCGATGTACGGGATTGAGGGGCCGGCGCTGGCTGCCGGATGGGCGATCCACCAGTTCCACGGTGTCGTCCTTGGACTCAGCTACGTCGCACTCGTGGAGTTCGGCGGATTGCAGGGGACCGCCCGTAGTCGTTCTGGAGCGATAGGGCTCGGCGTCGTCTACGGCGTCGTGACGACGGGTCTGCTGGCGGTGCTGGTGATGCCGATCTGGCTCGGTGCGCTCGGCTTCCCCGGTGCGCCGCCGTTCCCGAACCTCGCCGTTCCGGGAACGATCCTCTCGACAGTCGGTCACATCGTGTACGCGCTCCCCGTGACGGTTGCGTACCTGATCGCTACGGAGTGACGGGCCGCACTCCTTCCGTCAGCGACACTCCGAACCTTTCTATCGATGTGTAATCAGGGACGGGTCGTCTACCGGCTCCGCGAGGCGGGCGGCGCGATCTGGCTGGTGTGGGTGGCCGGCACGGTCGCGGGATCGCGGCCGGGGTCGAGCTACCGGCCGACGACCGCCCTGAGCGCGAACAGCGCGTTCGACTTGCGTTCGCGGATCCGCCGGTAGAAGTAGGAGACCCACTTCGACCCGTACGGCGCGTACTGGTACACATCGATGTCCTCGGCCAGCTCGAACTGTGCGCGCTCGCGAACGCCCATCAGCATCTGGATCTCGTAGGGGGTCTCGTGTTCGGCGTCGAGCTCGCGGGCGTGGTCGATCATCGTCGGGTCGTGGCTGCCGACCGCGACGCCATCGTCGAACGCCTCGAACGCGTACCGCAGGTCCTCGCGGTAGGCCTCGTCGACGCGCGCCTTCGACGTGTATGCGACAGCCGCGGGCTCGTCGTACGCGCCCTTTACGAGCCGGACCTTGCCCGGGAGCTCGGCGAGCCGTTCGAGGTCCTCGCGGGTCCGTTTCAGATTCGACTGGACGCAGACGCCCACGTTTCCGTCCGTCTCGACAGCGTAACGCTCGAAGGCGTCGAGCGTGACGTCCGTCGTGTGGTGATCTTCCATGTCGATCCAGACGAACACGCCGGCGTCCGCGCCGGCGGCGACGATCCGGTCGAGGTTCTCCCGAAAGATGTCGCCCGCGACGTCGAGCCCGATCTGGCTCGGCTTCACGGAGACGCAGGCGTCGAGGTCGCGATCGGCGATCGAACGGATCAGCGAGACGTACTCGTCGGCGTCCCCGTCGGCCGGTTCCCGCTCCGCGTAGTGCTCCCCGAGGAGGTTCAGGATGCCGGCAACCCCGCGGTCGTTGAGCTCCTCGACGTGTGCCAGCGCCGCGTCCGGATCCTCGCCGGCGACGAAATCGTTCGCGATTGGCGGTAACATAGTCGAATCCGGGAGCCGTTCTCACTTATAAAGACACCCGACCATTCATTCCGCCGACGTTCGTCCGAAGAAATCGCCGCTCGCATCGCATCTCGACATGGAGCCGGCGTGGGCGACCATGGTCGGGGGTGGATTCACCGAGGTTAATATCCTGTGAGCGATAGAGGGAACGTATGCCACGAGATATCACGGACCGGCGGACGGTGCTGAAAGCGAGCGGCGGGATCGGCATCGCCGCACTCGCAGGGTGTCTGGAAACGACTGACGAGGATCCGGCCGACGACGACACGGCCGATGACGACACGACCGACGACGCCGGCGACGACGACGGAGACGAGGCGGCCTACGAGATCGGCATGGTCGACTCGCTGACCGGGTCGCTCGCGGACTTCGGGGAGCGCAACCAGCGGGCCCTGGATCTGGCGCTGGCGGACGTCAACGACGTGGGCGTGAACGGGCGCGAGCTCGACGTCATCGTCGAGGACTCCGAAAGCGAAAGCCAGGGGGGCGTCGCGGCCGCCCAGAAGCTCGTCAACCAGGACGAGGTGCCGTTCCTCATCGGGGCCGTCGGCTCCGGGGTGTCGCTGTCGATCTACGAGAGCGTCATCCAGGGGACCGGCGTCGTCCAGTTGAGCCAGAACTCCACGGGACTGGGGCTGACCGACTTCCCCGGCCTGCTTCGGATGTCGCCGAGCGGCCGGACCCAGTCGCTCGCGCTCGCGGACATCATCCTCGAGGACGGCTACGACGAGGTGGCGGTCACCTACATCAACGACGAGTTCGGCGAGAGCCTCTTCGACGCCTTCGAGGAGGCGTACGAGGGGGAGATCGTCTACGACAGCTCCCACGACGGCGAGGCCGCGTCGTACTCGAGTCTGGTCTCGGAGATGAACGGCTCCGGCGTGGAGGCGTGGCTCTGTATCACCTACCAGCAGGAGTTCGCGACCATGGTCCGGAACATGTTCGAGAGCGGCTACGAGCCGCAGCTGTATGGGGCCGACTCCAACCGGGGCGATACGGTCATTGAGAACACGCCGGAAGGCAGCATGGACGGGATGAAGCTCGTCGAGCCCGCCGCCCCACAGGATCAGGAGAACTACCAGGCGTTCGCCGCCGCCTTCGAGGCGGAGTACGGCGAGTCCCCGACCGCCTGGTCAGCGTTCGCCTACGACTGTGTCGTCACGGCCGCGCTGTCGATCCAGGCCGCGGACGAGTTCACCGGCGAGGCGCTGGGCGAGGTGGTCCGCGACGTCACCCGCCCGGAGGGCGAGGAGGTGTTCACCTACGAGGAGGCCCACGCGATCCTGGCCGACGGCGGCGGCCCCGACGACATCGATTATCAGGGCGTCAGCGGCCCGATCGACTTCGACGAGAACGGCGACCCACGGGGAAGCCTCGCGGTGTTCGAGGTCCGGGACCACGGCTACGAGACCATCGAGTTCCGGCAGTCGTAACGGCTCTCTCAGTTCATGTCCACACTCGAATTAGTCGCCAACGGGTTGGTTTATAGCAGCATCATCGTCCTCGGGAGCATCGGCCTCTCGCTGATCTACAGCATCGCCGGGTTCGCGAACTTCGCCCACGGCGACACGCTGACCGTCGGCGCGTACGCCACGCTCGTAGCTTTCGGCCTCCTCGGCGGGGTCGGGTTTACGGTGCTCGGGCTCCCGCTCGGATTTTTCGTGGCGCTCGCGGTCGGCATCGCCGTCGCCGCCGTCGTCGCCGTGATCACCCAGCGGATCGTCTACGATCCGCTCGAGATCGGCTCGATCGGGCTGTTGATCACGTCGATCGGCGTCGCGTTCATCTACCGGGCGCTGATACAGCTCGGCTTCGGTGCCGACGCGATCCGCTACGATCTGCCGACCTTGCGCCCGATCGAGTGGTTGATCCCCTACGGGATCCGGATGACCCAGCACGACGTCGCCATCGTTTTGACCGCGGCGGCGCTCGTCGTCGGACTCCACGTGCTGCTCCAGCACACCGATCTGGGGCGGAAGATGCGGGCTATGGCCGATAATCCGGATCTCGCACGCGCGAGCGGGATCCGTACCTACCGGGTGAAGATCTGGTCGTGGGTCATCGGCGCCGGGCTCGCCGGCGCCGGCGGCGCATTCCTCGGCCTGTTCAACCAGCTCGTCCCCCGGATGGGGTTCAACGTGCTGCTCGTGATCTTCGCCGCCGTCATCCTCGGCGGCATCGGCTCCGTCTACGGGGCGATGCTCGGCGGATTCCTCATCGGCATGGTCGTCGAGATGACACCGCTTCTATCACGGGCCGGGATCCCGATCGGCATCGAGTACGCCGAGGCCGTGGCCTTCGTGATCATGGTTGCGGTCCTGCTCGTGCGACCGACGGGGATCGCCGGGGACGGGACCGCGGGGGAGGGGTTGTGATGTCGGCCCTTGCTCTCCGCGAACGGTGGGCGTCGATGACCGCGACGGAGTTGGCCGTGACCGTCGGCCTCGGCTTCGTCGCGCTCGCGCTGTTCGTCGCGATGTTGTCGGGCGCGCTCGGCCCCTCGTACTTCCTCTTTCTGTTCGGACTCGGAGGGATGTACGCGCTGCTTTCGCTCGGGTTGAACTCCCAGTGGGGGTTCACCGGACTGATCAACTTCAGCGTCGCCGCGTTCTTCGGGCTCGGGGCCTACGGCGCCGCACTCATGACCGGAAGCAACTCCCCGATCGCCGGCGGCTTCAACCCGCTGGCCGGACTGGCCGTCGGCCTCGTGTTGGCGGCGGTCGTCGCCGTCGCGATCGGCATTCCGACGCTGCGACTGCGGGCGGACTATCTCGCGATCGCCACGCTGGGGCTCGCCGAGGTGATCCGGCTGATCGTCCGCAACGAGCGGCAGTGGACCAACGGCAGCGCCGGGATCCGGGGCATCCCGAGCTTCTTCGAGGGGTGGCCGCTGCTCGGTGTCTTCCCGGAGACCATGCCCGGGCTCCGGATCGAGGTGGTCCCAGGCTCGCCGGTCGTTCTCGGCACCACCTTCTGGCGCCAGCTGCTCAACGTTTCGCTGATTTTGGCGTTCCTCACGGTCGCGTTCCTCGTGCTGCGGCGCGCGCAGCGGTCCCCATGGGGGCGGGTCCTGCGGACGATCCGCTCGGACGAGAACCTCGCGAAGGCGCTCGGGAAGAACACGTACGCCTACAAGATGCAGGCGTTCGTGCTCGGGAGCGTCCTGATGGCGCTGGCGGGCGTCTTCTACGCGCACCTCAACCTCTTCGTCAACCCCGGCGACCTCGACCCGATCACGACCTTCTACGTCTGGGTCGCCGTCATCCTCGGCGGGAGCGGCTCGAACCGCGGCGCGCTGCTCGGGGGCTTCGTCGTCGTCGCGATCCGGGAGGGCTCCCGGTTCGTCAACGACGTCGCGTGGTTCCCCATCGAGGGGGCGCCGCTCCGCCTGTTGATGATCGGGTTGTTGATCGTGCTTGTCATGCGGTTCCGCCCACAGGGACTGCTTCCACCACAGCGGGAGCTGATCTGGCCGAGCGCCGTCTCCGGGGCCGCCCCGAAGCGGCCGGAAAGTGGCGTGCGCGACCGCAAAGGAGGTGGGTCGGATGAGTGAGACGGCGGGCTCCGATCACGCCGGCGTCGACGACGCGGACGACCACGCCCGACTCCCCTCCGGCGCGGTCGAGGGGAAGGACGATGTCGTGCTCCGGGTCGAGAACCTGGAGAAGTCGTTCGGCGGCTTGATGGCGACCGACCACGCGACCTTCGAGGTCGAACGCGGCACGATCACCGGCCTCATCGGGCCGAACGGGGCCGGCAAGTCGACGCTGTTCAACCTCATCTCGGGCTTTTACCAGCCCGACGGCGGGACCGTCACGGTGGACGGAACCGATGTGACCGGACACGCGCCGTACAAGGTCGCCGAGCACGGGCTGATCCGGACGTTCCAGACGCCCCGGAAGCTCGAGGGGATGACCGTCCGCGAGGCGATGCTCGTCGGGCCGCGTCGCCAGCCGGGCGAGTCGTTCGTGAAGCTGTTCACCTCGCCTGGGACCGTCGGCGAGACCGAAACGCGGAACCTCGAGGCCGCCGAGCGAATCCTCGAGGAGTTCGAGATCGACCACCTGGCGACCCAGCCGGCCACGGACATCTCCGGCGGACAGATGAAGCTCGTCGAACTGGCCCGGGCGATGCTGGCGGAGCCGGAGATTCTGTTACTCGACGAGCCCGTCGCGGGCGTCAACCCGACGCTCGCGAGGAAGCTCGAGGAGCAGATCCGCCGGCTCAACGAGGATGGAACGACCTTCCTGCTGATCGAACACGACATGGAGTTCGTGATGGATCTCGCGGACCCGATCGTCGTCCTCGATCAGGGAAGCGTCCTCACAGAGGGGTCGCCGGAGACGGTCAGAGCCGACGACCGCGTGATCGACGCCTATCTCGGGGGTGGCGCATGAGCGAGACCGTCCTCGATCTACGCGATGTCGACGGGGGGTACGGGGAGGTGCAGGTGCTCCGGGACCTCTCGGTGCGACTCGACCGCGGCGAGATCGTCTGTCTCGTCGGGCCGAATGGGGCCGGCAAGTCGACGGTGCTCAAAACGGCGTTCGGCATGCTGACGCCGTGGGAGGGGTCGGTCACATATCACGGTCGGGACATCTCCGGTATGGCGCCCGAGAAGATCGTCCGGGAGGGGATCGGCTACGTGCCCCAGTCCGAGAACGTCTTCAGCTCGCTGACCATCGAGGAGAACCTCCGGATGGGCGGCGTTGCCCGCAAAAACGGGCTCGGGGAGACGATCGACGAGCTCTACGAGCGGTTCCCGCTGCTCGACGAGAAGCGGACCGCGAAGGCACGAACCCTCTCGGGCGGCCAGCGGCAGGTGCTGGCGTTCGCGCGGGCGCTCGTCATGGAGCCGGACGTGCTGCTGATCGACGAGCCGTCGGCCGGACTCGCGCCCAACACCGCCGACGAGGTGTTCGAGGACGTGCAGGCGGTCAACGAGATGGACACGTCGATCCTCATGGTCGAGCAGAACGTGAAGAAGGGGCTCGGCATCTCCGACCGCGGCTACGTGCTCGACCAGGGAACGGTGCGGTTCGAGGGGACGCCGGCGGAGCTGCTCGGCGACGAGGAGGTCTCCCGGCTCTACCTCGGCGGCTGACCCAGGGCGATTTCAATCGTTCCGCTGGCACGTCACGCCGCCGTCGGCCGTCGGACCGCCACTCGGATACCACGCCAGGGGATGGTCGGCGACGAGGTCGACGCTCACCCACTGGTCGAGCTCGAACTCCTCGACGTGGTTGTGGAGGCAGTGCACGGACTCGCCGGAGTCCAGCTCGACGCGGTAGATGAACGAGGGGCCCACGTACTGCCGTGAGACGACCTTTCCGTCGGCGACGGCCGCGTCGGCCGGGGTAGCTCGCAGGTCGTCCGGACGCACGAGCACGTCGACCGGCGCGCCGTCGTAGACGGTGTCGTACCCCTCGAGTGCGGCGGCGTTGAACCGCCCAACGCCGGTTTCGACCTTTCCGTCGCAGAGACACCCCTCGAGGAACGACGCCCGGCCGAGGAAGGAGGCGACGAACTTCGACTCCGGCTGCTCGAACACCCCCTCCGGGCGACCGATCTGCTCCAGTTCTCCGTCGTTCATCACGGCGACGCGGTCGGAGATGGACAGCGCCTCCTCCTGGTCGTGGGTGACCGACACCGCGGTGACGCCAGCCGCCTTCAGGATTCGTCGGACCTCCTCGCGCATCTCCACGCGCAGCCGGACGTCGAGGTTCGAGAACGGCTCGTCCAGAAGGAGGACGTCGGGCTCCGGCGCGAGCGATCTGGCGAGTGCGACTCGCTGCTTCTGGCCGCCGGACAGCTGATCCGGCGTCTTCTCCCCGTGTTCGGGCATGTCGACCAGCTCCAGCAGCTCGTCGACGCGGTCACGGGTCGCCGCCTCGCTTTCGTCCTCGAGGCCGAACGCGATGTTCTCCCGAACGGTGAGATGCGGGAACAGCGCGAAGTTCTGGAACACGATCCCGACGTCCCGACGCTCGGGGGGAACGAACGCGTCGCCGTCGGCGACCGTCTCGCCAGCGAGCGTGATCGTCCCCCCGGTCGGCTCCTCCAGCCCGGCGATCATCCGGAGCGTCGTCGTCTTTCCGCAGCCTGACGGTCCCAGAAACGTCACCAGCTCCCCCCGTTTGACCTCCATCGAGACTCCTTCGACGGCGGTTTCGGGTCCGAAATCCTTACTCACGCCGGCGAGCGACAACACCGTCTCCTCCGACGCCTCCTCGCTCGATGCCGACTCGAGCGAGGCCGGCGTTCGCTCCTCCGAGCGTGTCGTCCCGACCGTGTCTGTTTGAGCCATCGGTGGATGCGGGCGTCGGTTCGCCGACGTCCCGTCTTATCCGGATATATTTTAGGAGACCCTAAAAGAATATCGTTCGCTTTCGCTCGACGGGAATCACCGGTAAAACGGACGATATCGGCCGCTCACGCGAGTTCGCGCTCGATCACGCCCCGAAGACCGCGGATCCGGTCGGCATCGACGTCGAGGGTTGCGGCGTCGGCATCGCCGGCGTCCGTTCGGACGGACAGCGACAGCGTCCCGTCGGTCGTCACCTCGCCGAGACGAAACACCGGGATGGTACCGGCTAGCTCCGCCACCGATTCGGGGTTCGTCGTCTGGACGACGAGCCGTCCGGGCGTCTCCTCGAACGTCGCGACGTGGTCCGGCAGCTCGACGGTCGCGCCCGCTTCGTCGGTGACGAGCTCCGCGAGCGCCACCGCGAGCCCGCCGTCGCTCACGTCGTGGGTCGCCACCGTGTCGTCGTGGCGAGCGATCCGCGCGAGCGTCGCGACGAGCTCGTCCGGGTCGTCCGGGAGGTCAGGGAAGCGGTCGGTCCCGCCGAGCCGCGCGAGATACTCCGACCCGCCGAGCGCATCCCCGGACTCGCCCACGAGCAGGAGCGTGGAGTCGTCCGCGACGTCGGCGTCGAGCGCGGCCGGCGGCGCGTCGTATCCGCGTTTGGTCCCGATCAACGCGAGCGTCGGCGTCGGCGGGATCGGCCCCGCGACGCTGTCGTTGTACAGCGAGACGTTGCCGCCGACGACGGGTGCACCGAGATCGGCACACGCGTCAGCAAGCCCGTCGACGATCCCCTCGAACCCCCCGTACACCTCCGGCTTTTCAGGGTTGCCGCCGTTGAGACAGTCGACCGCGGCGAGCGGAACCGCACCCTTCGCAGCGAGATTCGTCGCGTTCTCGACTGCGACCGCGCGAGCGCCCTCGTAGGGAGCGACGCTCGTCCAGTTCGGGTTCGCGCCGGCGGAGAGCGCGACCCCGACGCCGTCACCCACTGCGGGCTCGGCGTCGGTCTCCGCGGCGGCCGCTTCACGGACCGCGACGATGGCGGCATCGTCGCCGGGTTTCATCGCAGTGCGCGTCCCGACCTCGTGGTCGTACTGGCGATACACCCAGCGTTTGCTCGCGGTGTTCGGGCTCGCGACGACGGCCTCGAAGGCGTCCGCGAGCGTCGGTGCCGGGAGGTCGCGGTCGGGCTCGCTCGACGGCTCGCTCGCGAGGTCGTTCATCGGCGCGCCCTCCGCGAGGAACTCCGCGTCGACGTCGACGACCGTCTCGCCCCCGAACTCGCAGACGTAGTTCCCCTCGGTCACCTCGCCGATGACCGAACAGCCGAGGTCGAACCGCTCGGCGAGCTCGCGGACCCGGTCGACGTCGGCCGGATCGACCTCGTAGCACATCCGCTCTTGACTCTCCGCGAGCAGGATCTCCAGCGCGTTCATGTTCGGCTCGCGCTGATGGACGCTGTCGAGCTCGATGTGGGCACCCAACCCGCCCTTGGCGACGAGCTCGGAGGACGCGCCGCCGAGGCCGGCCGCGCCGAGGTCGCGCGCGGAGCGGATCAGGTCCTCGTCGAGCAGCGCCTCGTTGCACTCGATCAGTCGCTTTTCGGCGTACGGGTCGCCGACCTGCACCGCAGGACGGTCCTCAGTTTCGGCGTCCTCGGCGAGATCCTCGGAGGCGAACGACGCGCCGCCGAGCCCGTCTCGACCCGTCGCGTTGCCGACGAGGACGAGCGCGTTCCCCGGCTCCCGTGCGGTCGCGGTCACCAACCGGTCCTCGTTCGTGAGGCCGACGCAGGCGACGTTGACGAGGGGGTTTCCCTCGTAACCGTCGTGAAACGCGACGCTGCCCCCGACGGTCGGGACGCCGATGCAGTTGCCGTAGTGGGAGATCCCCTCAACGACCCCCTCGAAGAGGTATCGGGAGTGCTCGCGGTCGAAGCCGCCGAAGTACAGCGAGTCGAGCAGAGCGATCGGGTACGCGCCCATCGACATCGTGTCGCGGACGATGCCGCCGACACCGGTCGCCGCGCCGTCGAACGGGTCGACGTACGACGGATGGTTGTGGCTCTCGATGCCGAACGTGACGTAGGTGTCGCCGTAGTCGTCCGAGTCGCGGTCGGTCGGCGGGGTGTCGGCGACCTCAGGATCCGGCAGCGCGAGCACGGCCGCGTCGTCGCCGGGACCGACGACGACCTGGTCGCCCTCGCTGTCGAACGCCGACAGCAGCGGGCGCGAGGAGCGGTACGCGCAGTGTTCACTCCAGAGATTCTCGAACAGCTCGGCCTCGGCGGGCGTGGGCTCCCGGTCGAGCTCCGCGACGACGAGCTCGTGGTCCGTCTCGGGCAGGCTCATTCATTTATGTGGTTATCTCTCCGACTCTAATGCTTTTCTATGTGCACGTTCGTGGATTCCCTTGACCGATGCTCACAACGCGGCGACCACGCCGCCGTACACCAACAGCGCGCCGGCCACGGCGACGCCGACCGCCCGCAGATTGAGTCGGATCGCGCGCTGGCGGTCCGACTCCAGCGCCCGCGGGTCGGTCACCTCGTGGGTTCCGTCGCCGACGTCGAACACGCCGACGCCGGCGAAGCCGACACAGAAGCGCGCGCGGTACTGGATGAACCCCAACGCCGCGCCGTAGAGCGGGAACACCGTCACCAGCAGCGTCCACGCCGGTAACCCGATCGAGATGACGGCCGCCACGATGACGACCGCGGCGAGCAGCGAGGCGACGCCGAGCGCGAGCCGCTTTCGCTGCTCGGACGGGCCGATGTTGCAGACCCCGGGCTGATACTCCATACGTCCACGTTGTGCGGTCTCCCTGAAAAGGTGTTTCACCGAGAGCAACC
>OBKM01000617.1_pt1 | contig 17436 bp, 15 predicted proteins | sample 1519691 | NCBI WGS metagenome assembly OBKM01 (sample SAMEA37050418, study PRJEB22526) | metagenome | biome: saline pan; feature: lake; material: water | place: Egypt | collected 2015 | depth 0.5 m | reverse complement strand
GCACCCACCCGCTGGTCGACCTCCAGCCGGCCGGTCACGTCGCCGGGTCACGGGCGGTCATCGTCGAGGACCCCGACGGCACCCGGTACTGTTACACCGGCGACGTCTGCACCCGCTCGCGGCTCTACCTGGGGGGGTTCGAGCCGCCGGACGTCGACGTGCTCGTCGTCGAGGCGACCTACGGCGAGCCGGGGTACGAGTTCCCACCCCACGAGACGGTCGCCGCCGAGATCGTCGACTGGCTCCGGGAGACCGACGCGCCGGTCATCCTGCTCGGTTACGCCTTCGGCCGGGCACAGAAGCTCCAGTTGCTCGCCGACCGGGCCGACCGGGACCGCGTGCTGACGACCGAGGGTGTCCGACGGATCAACGAGCCGATCGAAGCCGCGCTCGGGGTCGAGTTCCCGGCGGCACCGTTCGACGGGACCGAGCTCCGGCCAGGTGACGCCCTGGTGTTGCCGATGACAAGCGCCCGGATCGACTGGGTTGACCGTCTGGCACGGGAGGCCGGTGCACGCACGGCGGGCTTTTCGGGCTGGGCGGTCGACAGTTCGTTCAGGTTCCGGGGTGACTTCGACGTCACGTTCCCGCTGTCGGACCACTGTGATTTCACCGAACTGCTCGGGCTCGTCGAGGCCACTGACCCCGACCGGGTGTACACCCAGCACGGGAGCGCGTCGACGCTCGCGGCGGAGCTGACCGCCCGCGGGCACGACGCGACCGCGCTCAAACAGGGCCAGACATCGCTCGGTCAGTTCTGATACTGGTTTTGCGAGTCATTCCGGTATCGACCGCCCGATGATGGGCGGTCGTACCGGTAAACAGTCGCAGTAATCACTATGAGCCCGACTCAGCCCTTTTGTCCCCGGAGCACGTACAGCGGACAATGTCACACAGCCGGCCGGACCGCGTTGGTGCCGTTACAGATGACCTCCACGACCGTGGCTACACACTCACACGGGAGGAGGGGGCGGTGGTGAGCGATGGCCCAGGGGGGCTGACTAGCGCCGACGCCCCGCTCGCGGTTACCAGCCTGGTCGACGGCAACCCGCTGACCGTCGTCTCGGCGGTTGCAACCGCCACACACCGGGGGTTCGTGCCGGTGCTCGTCACCGACGGCTCCCCCGCGGCGGTCGAGGCGCTCCTCTCGGAGCCGTTTTTGCTCCGGGGCCGGGAGGCGGGTCGTGAGTTTGTCAGCGTGGAGGACCGAATCAGACTCCCCGACGACAGCTACGCGTGTGTCGGCACCCGCGGCGAGTTCCGGTGGGCCGAGAGCCCGAGCGGACCGACAGACGACCCCCGGCTGGTTCTCACGGTCGGTGACGAGGTGTGTGCCGTGTTCGACTCGGTCGACGGGCTCACCTGCCCTGGGCCGTCGGCGTCGGCGTTCCGGTACAGCTACGCCCGCGGTGCGGACGGCCGGTTCCGTGTCCTCGAGGACGGGGCAGCTGTCGGGGCGTACACCGGTGTGAGTGCGATGCGTGCCGACGGCTTCCGACCGGTTCCGCTCCCGCTGGTCCCAGAACATCACGTCCGTGCCAACGGGCGGCTTGCCCGGAGCACCGTCGTGGCCAGCGTCGAGGCGGGGACGGTCACGTACTGCTCGTTCCCCTGACCCCCAGGACCCCAGCCCCGCGGACCACCGAGCACGTCGCCCCCGACTCGGGGTGAGTCGACCGTCGGGCTTTTGATGACGAGCGGTGTACCCAGAGTATGCAGACGCTCACGCTGGGGCCAGCAGGAACCTACTCACACCGTGCAGCGCGGGCGGTCACCGACGGTGAGATCGCCTTCACCGAGTCGGTGACCGATATCGTGGCGTCGGTGGTAGCCGGGGACCACGACCGGGGGGTCGTCCCTGTCGAGAACAGCATCGAGGGGTCGGTCACGGAGGCGCTCGACGCGTTCACTGAGTACGATGCTGCGGTCACCCGGGAGGTTGTCACGCCGATCAGGCACGCGCTGCTCGCCCGGGAGCGGTCCTTCGAGACGGTGGCGAGTCACGCACAGGCGCTTGCACAGTGTCGTACATACCTCGACGAGCAGTACCCGGAGGTGGCGCTTGAGGCGGTCACGAGCACGGCTCGCGGGGTCGAGCGCGCCCGCGAGGACCCCTCGGTGGCGGCCATCGGACACCCGGCAACCGCCGACACCGGGATGAGCGCCGGCGCGGAGCTGCGGGTGCTCGCGGAGGACATCCAGGACCGCGCCTCCAACGCCACCCGTTTTCTGGTGGTCGCAGCCGCCGCCGAGCGGTCCGAGGCCGGGAGCAAGACCTCGTTCATCGTCTACCCCGGCGTCGACTACCCGGGGTTGCTGTTGCGGATGCTCGAGCCCTTCGCGGAGCACGACATCAACCTCACCCGCGTCGAGTCCCGGCCCAGCGGCGAGCGGCTCGGCGACTACGTGTTCCACATCGACATCGCGGCCGGCCTCTACGAGCAGCGCACCCGGAACGCACTCGACAGGGTCGAAGCGATCGCCGAGGACGGCTGGGTCCGTCATCTGGGCTCGTACGACAGCGAAACGGTGCTGTGACCGGCCGGTGTGGGCCACCCGGGCAGACCGGCTGGCGCGCCAGCGCAGGTATTTAAACCCGTTCCGTATGAGAGGTTTTAACACGACTCAGACGGCGGTAGAGGGACTCTCACGGACGGCGACCAGCAAATTTATGTAGAAGCCCATTCAATCATAGAACGATTATGGCTCAGCAGATGGGTAACCAGCCACTGATTGTACTGTCCGAGGAGAGTCAGCGGACCTCCGGGAAGGACGCCCAGTCGATGAACGTCTCGGCCGGAAAGGCCGTGGCGGAGTCGGTACGGACCACACTCGGTCCGAAGGGGATGGACAAGATGCTCGTCGACTCGACGGGCAGTGTCGTCGTCACGAACGACGGCGTGACCATCCTCGACGAGATGGACATCGAGCACCCGGCCGCGAACATGGTGGTCGAGGTCGCCCAGACCCAGGAGGACGAGGTCGGTGACGGCACCACGACCGCCGTGGTCATCGCGGGTGAGCTCCTCTCGGAGGCCGAGGACCTGCTCGACCAGGATATCCACGCGACCATCCTCGCGCAGGGGTACCGCCAGGCCGCCGAGGAGGCAAAGGACACCCTCGAGGAGATCGCGATCGACGTCGACGCCGACGACACCGAGACCCTGGAGGGCGTTGCCCGAACGGCGATGACGGGCAAGGGTGCAGAGAGCGCGAAGGACCTGCTCGCCGGTCTCGTCGTCCAGGCGGTTCGCTCGGTCGCCGACGACGACGATATCAACACCGACAACGTCCAGGTCGAGACCGTCGTCGGCGGGTCCATCGACGAGTCGGAGCTCGTCGAGGGTGTCATCGTGGACAAAGAGCGGGTCCACGACAACATGCCCCAGCTGAAGCAGGACGCAGACATCGCGCTGCTGGACACCGCCATCGAGGTGCCAGAGACCGAGCTCGACACCGAGGTCAACGTCACCGACCCCGACCAGCTCCAGGAGTTCCTCGACCAGGAGGAACAGCAGCTCCGCGAGATGGTCGACGCCATCGCGGCTGCGGGCGCGGATGTCGTCATCTGCCAGAAGGGCATCGACGACATGGCCCAGCACTACCTCGCAGAGGAGGGCATCCTGGCGGTTCGCCGGGCGAAAAGCTCGGACCTGCAGGCGCTGTCGCGTGCAACGGGCGCGACTGTCGTCTCCAACATCGAGGACATCACCGCGGACGATCTTGGCTTTGCCGGGACCGTCGCGGAGCGTGACCTCGGCGGCGACCAGAAGCTGTTCATCGAGGATGTCGACGACGCGCGGTCGGTCACGCTGGTGCTGCGCGGCGGCACCGAGCACGTTGTCGACGAGGTCGAGCGGGCGATCGAGGACTCGCTCGGCGTCGTCGCCTCGACCCTGGAGGAGGGGAAGGTGCTGACCGGCGGCGGCGCGCCCGAGACGGCGCTGTCGCTTGCCCTGCGTGACTTCGCCGACAGCGTCGGTGGTCGCGAGCAACTCGCCGTCGAGGCCTTCGCCGACGCCATCGACGTGGTGCCGCGCACGCTCGCGGAGAACGCCGGCATGGACCCCATCGACTCGCTGGTGAGCCTGCGCAGCGAACACGACGCCGGCAACACCACGTTCGGTCTCGACGCCGAACTGGGCGAGGTCGGCGACCTCGAGGGCGAGGCCGTCGAGCCGCTCAGCGTGAAGACCCAGGCCATCGAGAGCGCCACCGAGGCCGCGGTCATGCTGCTGCGCATCGACGATGTCATCGCCGCCGGTGATCTCAAGGGCGGCGGCAGCGACGATGACGACGACGAGCCCGCTGGCGGCCCCGGCGGCGGTATGGGCGGCATGGGCGGCGGCATGGGCGGTATGGGCGGTATGGGCGGCGCGATGTAGGCCCGGCACACCCGCCCCACCGCTGAGCTGCACCGCCCCCCGAACCACACACGTTCTCTCTTTTTTCCCCCGCCAGCCGCAGGTCAGTCCGCGAGCGCCACGGCACCCCTGTCGACGGCTGCGAGCAGCAGTTCGGCGTACGCCTCCCGGCAGGCGGAGCCGAACAGTTCGTGTCCGCCGTCGTAGAGGACGGTCCGGTCGGCGGGAACCGCCCGGCCGATGGCCCGCGTCGAGACAATGGGGTCGGCGAGCGAACAGAAAACGACGGCGTCGTCCTCGATGGGGGGCAGGTCACGGTGTGCGCGCCGGGCCTCACGGAGAAAGGTCGGCGCGGCCCGCGAGGGGAGCTCACGGAGCTGGCGGTCGGTGGTCAGCGCCCCCAGCGCCCGCCGGGAGGGGGTGGGGACCGGCAGCACCGACCGGGCGGTCGGGAGTCGTGCGGCAAGCCCGAAAAACGCCGCGTCGAGACCGACCGCCCCAGACGGGACGCCCCAGAACGGGCTCAGATACGTCGCCGTGTGCGCGCCGTCGAGATACGCAGCGACGAGCCCGCCAGCACTGTGACCGACCAGCCTGAACGACTCGAGATCGGCGGCGTACCCGGCGACCGGCCCGATGTACTCCGCCTCGATGTCGGTGATAACGGTCGGGATCTCGAAGGCGTGGACGCGGTAGCCGGCGTCGACAAACCGGTCGAGCAGCCACTCGACGGGGTCGTGGTTGAGCTGGTTACCCCAGCCAAGCACACAGACGAGATCCGGCCCGCCCGCCGGACCGTGCTGTTCGACCTGCATGTGTCCTGGTCGCGGCCGCCAAGGTAAATCCGTTTGCACGCGACACCGCTCGGTCCCGGGGGCTCACGCCGGCCGGTCACACACGGCCACCGGAACGGTGGCGTGGAGCCGCAACCCCTAATTCCGCCCGTCACGGAGTGTGACCGAATGGAGATATTCGGGTCGAGTGGCGTGCGCGGTGTCGTCGGTGAGGAGTTCGTGCCGGCGGATGCGGTGCGGGTGGCACAGGCTGCAGCGGTGACGCTCGAGGCCGACCGGGTGGCGGTGGCGCGTGACACCCGCCGGACCGGCGGGATGTTCGGCGACGCCGTGGCGAGCGGGCTGGCGAGTGTCGGGGCGGACGTGCAGCGGGTCGGTGTCGCACCGACGCCGGCACTGCAGGCCTACTGTGCGCGCGAGGCTGTTCCGGGTGTGATGGTCACGGCCTCGCACAACCCCGGGGCGTTCAACGGGCTCAAGCTCGTCGGCCGGGACGGGGTCGAACTCACCAGCGACGCCCTCGACCGCGTGGAGGCGCAACTCAACGGTGCGCCATCGCTCGCGACGTGGCAGGAAACCGGCGAGTCACAGCGGGTCGCCGGCGTCAGACGGGCCTACCGCGAGGAGGTGCTCGCGGCGGTCGACCGGGACGCGATCGCCAGCGCGGAACTGACGGTCGCTGTCGACCCCGGACACGGGGCCGGCGCGCTCACCAGCCCCGACCTCCTCGCGGAGCTCGGCTGCACGGTGCAGACGGTCAACGCACAGCCGGACGGCCAGTTCCCGGGTCGTGACCCCGAACCCGTCGCGGAGACGCTCGGTGATCTCCGGGCGCTGGTCCGCGCGGGCGACGCCGACCTGGGCGTGGCACACGACGGCGACGCCGACCGCGCGATGTTCGTCGACGAGACCGGAGCACACATCGAGGGGGCGGCCGCGCTCGCGGCGCTCGCGGCAGCAGAACTCGACGCCGGCGAGACGTTCGTCTCGGCGGTGAACCTCTCCCAGCGGCTCGTCGATGTCACCGAGTCGGCGGGTGCAGACGTGGAGCTGACACCGATCGGGAGCACCCACCTCATCACCACGATACGGGGGTTGCAAGCGGCCGGTGAGACGGTCCCCATCGCGGGCGAGAACAACGGCGGCATCTTCTTTCCCGGGTATCGCATCGCGCGGGACGGTGCCTACACCGCGGCGCGGGTTCTGGAGCTGGTCGCCGAACAGCCCGCGAGCGAGGTCGTTGCCCCCTACGAGGGCTACCACAACGTCCGGCGGAACCTGCATCACCGGACCGGCGACGAGCGCGCGGCGATGATCGAAGCGATCGGCCGGGCGGCCAACGAGGCAGCGACCGAGGACGGCGCGGCGGTCGACAGGACCGACGGCTGCCGGCTCGACTACGGCGACGCGTGGGTGCTCGCCCGGCCCAGCGGGACCGAGCCGCTCATCCGGGTGTACGCCGAAGCCCGCAGCCACGACAGGGCCGACGACCTGGCCACGTGGATGGCCGGACGTATCGAGGCGGCGCGAGAGGGTGTCTGAGGCCGACAGACGACGCCCGGGTGAGCGGGGCGCACGCGGCTTCGCCGGTAAAACGGTGTCCTTAAGGCTGTTACGGCAGTTTCATCGGTATGAGCAACGACCCGGAGGGTGACGTCGACGAACCCGCCGAGACAGTCGCGGAAACCGGCACAGAGACCCCCGAGGAGGCGGCATCCGAGGAGCCCGAGGAGCAAGACGAGCCCGAGGGGTTCGAGTACGGCGACTTTCTGCGTCTGGAGTACGTCGCCCGGACCGCCGACGAGGACGGACACCTCGTCGACACGACCGACGGTGACCTCGCGGCAGAGGAGGGGATCGACGACGAGGACCGCGAGTTCGGCCCGCGGACAATCGTGCTCGGGGAGGGGCACATCTTCGAGGGTGTCGAGGAGGCGCTCGTCGGAACCGAGGTCGGCGACACCGGGACAACGACGATCCCGGCGGCGGAGGCCTTCGGCGAGTACGAGGAGGAGAAGGTCCGGACGGTGAGCAAGGACAAGATCCCCGAGGACGACCAGTACCCGGGTGCACAGGTCCAGATCGACGGCGAGAGCGGCTTCGTCGAGACCATCATCGGTGGCCGCGCGCGTGTCGATTTCAACCACCCGCTGGCCGGCGACACAATCGAGTACGAGTGGGAGGTCGCCGGGACCGTCGAGGACCGCGAGGAACGCGCGACCGAACTGCTCCAGACGTTTCTCGATATCGACCTCGAGATCCACTTCGAGACCGATACCGTCGAGGAGGAACGGCTCGTCGAGGACGAGGAGACCGACGATGACGAGGACGAGGAGGGGCCGACCTACGAGACGGTCGAGGTCGAGCGGGAGTCGCTGTACATCGACGCGACGCCGGAGTTGACGATGAACCAGCAGTGGATGATGGGCAAACAGCAGATCGGCCAGCAGATCATCGACCTGCTCGGCATCGACCGCATCGTCGTCCAGGAGGTCATTGAGGGCGGTGGCTTCCCCGGGATGATGGGCGGGATGGGCGGCATGGGCGGCGGCGGCCTCGAGGAGGCGCTCGAGGAGGCCGACATCGACGCCGACGACCTCGCCGAGGAGCTGTAGCCGCCCCCTGCGGCCGCTGTCAGTACACTCGAAGGGCCCGGAACGGACCAGATCCCGTCGGGTGCGGTCGCCAGCAGCGAGGACCGTCAGTTGCCGGGGTCTGCCGACAGAGTAAAGCCGGTGTCGCCTGAAGGGCGGGTATGGACACATTCGACGGGGTGAGTACCCAGTCCGTCGAGTACGAGCCGCTCGGTGTCAAGAGCCTGCTGGTGGCGATGAAAGACCGGTCGGAACTCATCGTCGACCTGGCGTACTCGGCGCTGTTGCACAACAGCGAACCGCTTGCCGAGGAGGTGCTCGAACTGGAGGCGGAGATGGACATCCTCCAGTTGCAGACGCGAATGAACATGCTGATGGCGGCGCGCAACACACGCGACGCGGAGCAACTCGCGCCCGTCCTCGGGATGGTTGGTGCCGCCGAGAAGCTGAGCGAGGCCGCCGGGGACATCGCGGGGCTGGTACTCGGCGAGGACACGCTGCCTGTCGCCATCCGTACGGCGCTGCCCGACGCGATCGAGGTGCTCGCGCGGGCCGAACTGGCCGGGGGATCGGTCTACACCGGTCGGACACTCGCCGACATCGACCTCGAGACGGAGACCGGTGTTCGCGTTATCGCCGTCCGGCGGGGTGGTGAGTGGCTGCTCAGCCCGAACCGGGACACCCGGCTCGAGCCCGGCGATATGTTGCTGTTGCGGGGCCCCGAGCACACGCTCGACGAGGTCTACGAGCGGGCGACCGGGGAACGCTACAAGCAGCCCGACGAACGGGAGGAGCAGCTGGCGGATCTGAGCCGCGCCGTCGAGACGATCGTGCTCATGAAAAACGTCAGCGAACTCGCGGTCGACCTGGCGTACGCGAGTGTGCTGTTCGACGACGAGGCACTCGCCGAGGAGGTGCTCGACCTGGAGGTCGAGGTCGACGCCCTGCAGTCCCGGCTGGAGGCGTGGACGCTGCAGGCCGCCGCGGAGGTGGACGACCCGGTCTCGCTGCGTGGCTTTCTCGGACTCGCGGGGAGTGCAGAGCTCATCAGCGACGCCGCACTCGAGATCACCGAGGGGATTCTCCGGGACATCGACACCCACCCCGTTATCGCCGAGTCTGTCCGCGAGAGTGACATCGCGGTCCGCCGTGTTCGTGTCGAGCCTGGCGGGCGTCTCGACGGCGCGACAATCGACGACCTGCTCGCCGAGTACGCGGGCGTCTCGCCGGTTGCGATCCACCGGACCGACGGCGAGTGGGTGTTTTACCCCGAGAGGGAGGACCTGCTCGCCGGCGGCGATGCCGTCATCGTCCGTGGCACCTGGGACGCGACGGCGGAGCTCGTTGCCGACGCCGGCCCCGCCTGACCGGGGCACAGACACCGCGCGGACGGTGAGCACAAGCTTTACACTCCGGTCGACCGCCGTTTCGGTATGGAAGAGACAGTGCTGCTTGTCGGCGGCGGCGGCCGCGAACACGCAATCGCACGCGCGCTCTCGGGGTCGTCGGCCACGCTGTACGCGTGTGCGGGGAACCGGAATCCGGGGATCGCCCGCATCGCAGCGGGGTTCGAGACGCTGGAGACCACCAACCCGACAGCGGTGCGCTCGTACGCCCGCGAGGTCGACGCGACACTCGCGGTTATCGGCCCCGAGGCGCCGCTCGCGGCGGGTGTCGCCGACGCACTCGACGAGGACGGGGTCTACGCGTTCGGCCCGCAGGAGGCCGAGGCGCGCATCGAGACCGATAAGGCGTTCCAGCGGCGGTTCATGCGCCAGCACTCGGTGCCTGGCTGTCCCGAGTTCGAGACCTTCGAGAGCGCCGAGGCCGCCTGTGAGTACATCGATAGCTACGACGGTGACCTGGCGGTCAAGCCGGCCGGCCTCACCGGCGGCAAGGGTGTGAAGATCATCGGCGACCAGGTGACCCCCGAGGAGGCAAAGAGCTACATCCGGGACTCGGCGTACGACCGTCTCGTGCTCGAGGAGCGCCTCGTCGGCGAGGAGTTCACCGTGCAGGCGTTTGTCGCCAACGGCGACCTCCGTGTCACCCCCGCTGTGCAGGACCACAAGCGCGCCTACGAGGGTGACGAGGGCCCCAACACCGGCGGGATGGGCTCGTACAGCGACAGCAGCCTCACGCTGCCGTTCATGCACGAGGACGAGTACATGACGGCCGTCGATATCCTGCAGGCGACTGTTGATGCCCTGTCAGGGTACAAGGGTGTTCTCTACGGGCAGTTCATGCTCACCGCCGAGGGTGTCAAGCTCGTCGAGTTCAACGCCCGCCTGGGCGACCCGGAGGCGATGAACACGCTGCCGGTGCTGGAGACGGAGCTCCTCGAGGTGCTTGTCGCCGCCCGCGAGGGCGAGTCGCTTCCGCAGTTGAGCTTCGCCCCACAGGCGACAGTCTGCAAGTACGCTGTCCCCGAGGGATATCCGACCGAGCCGCAGGGTGGAACACGCGTCACCATCGACGAGGGGAGTGCCGGCGGCGCCTTGCTGTACTACGCGAGTGTCGACGAGCGCGAGGACGGGATCTACACGACAACGTCGCGCGCGTTCGCGGTCGTCGGCGTTGCCGACTCGATTGCAGCCGCCGAGGAGGTCGCCGAGAGCGCACTCGCCACCGCCGGCGACGAGGGGCTGCGCTCGCGTCACGACATCGGCAAGCCAGACGTGGTCCAGCAACGCATCGACCACATGGACCAGTTGCGCGGCCGATAGCGGTCACAGCTGCTTTTGCATCTCGACGTGTGGGATCGCCGCCTCCTCGAAGACGCCGCTTGTCGTCTCGTAGCCCAGGCCCCGGTAGAACGCCTCGACGCGTACCTGTGCGTGTAGTCGGGCGCACACACAGCCCTGGTCGCGGGCCTCCGCCTCGATAGCATCCATCAGGCGCCGCCCGATATCCGCACCGCGGTACGGTTCGAGCACCGCGACCCGCTCGGGTTTTGCCACCCCCGGTTCGGGGACCCGCAGGCGCGCCGTGCCGACAGGTCGCGATTCGCCCCTGTCGGCCCGGCCCGTCTCACCACCGGGTGGGGTCACATCCCCGTTGGGCGCTTGCGTATCCGTGTCTGACAGGTATGCGACGACGTGTGTCGCCGCCTTGTCGCGGCCGTCCATCTCCTCGGCCTCGGGGACACCCTGCTCGTTGATAAAGACGGCCCGGCGGACGGCGTGGGCATCCGCGAGGCTCCCGTCACCGGGAACGCGGCGGATTTCGACCATCACCGGGATTACCCGTCGACGGACACTGAACGTTTCGGGCCGAGTACAGAGCTGGGTGGTGATGTCCAGACCTGTCCACTCCGGGGGGCACACGCGGGGTCCTGTACGTCACTGTTCGGGAAAGACACATGCAGCGGGGCCCCGGAGAGTTCGCGCGTGTACGAATCAGCGATGGTCTCCCGGCGGGAGTTGCCCGACCGCGAACACCGGGTTGCGGCGCTCGCGGCGGCCGGCTACAACGTCTTCGGACTCTCCGCGTCGGATGTCTACATCGACCTGCTGACAGACAGCGGCACCGGAAGCATGAGTACCGACCAGTGGGCTGCGCTGCTGGGGGGTGACGAGTCCTACGCCGGCAGCGAGAGCTTCGAGCGCCTGGAGCGGGCAGTCACCGACGTGCTCGGGTTCGACCAGGTCGTGCCCGCCCACCAGGGTCGGGGGGCCGAACACCTCCTCTACGGCGCCATCGTTGACGAGGGTGACGCCGTCCCCGCCAACACCCACTTCGACACGACGCGCGCTCACGTCGCCGAGGCCGGCGGCGAGGCGGTTGACTGTCCGGTCGCGGCCGCGTTCGACCACGACGCTGAGCACCCGTTCGGCGGCAACCTCGACATCGAGGCGGCGCGGGACCACGCAGAGGCGGTCGGAACAGACCGGGTGCCGGCTGTCGTGGTGACTGTCACGAACAACTCGGCGGGGGGACAGCCGGTCTCGGTCGAGAACCTCCGTCGGGCGCGCGAGCTGGCCGACGACCTCGACGCCCGGCTGGTCGTCGACGGCTGCCGGTTCGCCGAGAACGCGTGGTTCGTCTGCGAGCGCGAGCCCGGATTCGAGGACGCCACGGTCGCCGAGGTCGTCCGCGAGCAACTCGCTGTGGCCGACGCGGTGGTCGTCAGCGGCAAGAAAGACGGGCTGAGCAACGTCGGCGGGTTCGTCGCTGTCGCCGACGGCGAGCAAGGGCTGTTCGCCCGACTCCGGGAGCGTGCCATCCTCTACGAGGGCTTTTACACCTACGGCGGGATGGCCGGCCGCGACATGGCTGCGATGGCGGTCGGCCTCCGGGAGGCGGTCGAACCGTCCTATCTCGACCACCGCGTCGGACAGGTCCAAGAGCTCGCCGACCGGCTTGAAGCACGCGGCGTGCCGGTGTTTCAGCCCGTCGGTGGTCACGCCGTCTACCTCGACGCCGGTGCTGCCCTGCCCCACATCCCGAGCGAGCAGTTCCCCGGGCAGGTGCTTGTCTGTGCCGGGTACCGCGAGGGGGGCGTCCGGGCGGTCGAACTCGGAACCTTCGCGTTCCCCGGGACAGACCGGCCGGACCTGGTGCGACTCGCCCTGCCACGCCGGCGCTACCACCGCGAGCATATCGAGCACATCGCCGAGACGTTCGGCGAGGTGCTGGCCAGCCGCGAGGAGCTGACCGGCCTCGAGATCGTCGAGGAGCCGAGCCGGGAGGCCCTCCGGCACTTCTCGGCGACGCTCCAGCCCCTCGAGTGAGCGTCAGGTCGACCAGGGGACGCGGCTGGCCGGTCGCTCAGAACACGACCGTCGGGACCGCAACACAGCAGTCGGTTCGTCTCTCGGACGGGGTCGACGAGGTTGACCCGAACCCAGACGTCCCGGGTACGCGACCCGTTCCAGGCTTGTGGCTGACCGGGTTCAGATCCGTGGACCCGGTTGCCGCTCGCGGGTCGTTCGCGATAAAGGTGGGCCCGGGCGGATTTGAACCACGCCCACTTCGCCCCCTGCGGTCGCTCGTGGTCTCCCTCAAATCCGCCATCTGCCACCCAGACGCCGCTGACCCCTCGCTTCGCTCGTCGCAGGCGGTGTCAGAAGTGGGTTCGGGCGGATTTGAACCGCGAGGACTTCGCGTTGCTCGTCCTCTGGGTGTCAAATCCGCGGGCCCATTTGCCGCTCACGAGTTGTTCGCGGCAAAAGTGGGTTCGGGCGGATTTGAACCGCCGGCCTCCTCCATGTCAAGGAGGTGTCATAACCGACCTAGACCACGAACCCTCGCAATCGTACGTACTCAGCAAGAACAGTTGAAGGTTTCGGAGTCGGGTGGTCCCAGGCCGCAACCCATATGTGGGTACCGGGCGACCCGCCAGTATGTTCATTCTCGTCAATCTGAAGGCATACCCGTGTGAGACAGTCGAGGTTGCCCGGGCAGCGAGCAGCGTCGGGGACACGGACGCGACGGTCGCCATCGCCCCGCAGACCGCACGTCTGGGGGCGGTCGCCGACACCGGCGTCGAGACGTGGGCCCAGCACGTCGATCCCGTCGCGCCCGGCAGTCACACCGGCAGCGTACTCCCCGAGGCGGTGGCAGCGGCGGGCGCGGCGGGGACGCTGTTGAACCACTCCGAGCGCCGCCTGCGCCTTGCCGATATCGACGACGGTGTGTCGGCGGCCGAGCGTGCGGGGCTCGAGACGGTGGTCTGTGCGAACAACCCGGGGCAGGTCGCCGCCGTCACCGCGCTCGGCCCCGACGCCGTTGCGGTCGAGCCACCGCAGCTCATCGGGACCGGGACGCCGGTCAGTCAGGCCGATCCCGGTATCGTGCGCGATGCGGTCGATGCCGCACGTGCGGTCGACCCCTCGGTCGCGGTCTACTGCGGGGCCGGCATCTCCACCGGCGAGGATATCGTCGCCGCCCGTGAACTGGGGGCCGACGGTGTCCTGCTCGCAAGCGGGGTCGCCAAGGCAGCCGACCCGGCGGCCACACTCGCCGCGCTGGTCGACCCGCTCTGATACGTTGTCACCCCCGTCCCGAACAGGGACCCGTGGCTCCGGTTGCCGTGCCGAACGACGAGGGGTTGACGACCGCACCACGGGGCCCCACGGGAGCCGGCCTCGGTGCAGGGAAACACATATATTCGTTGCTACCTACCATGTGGTATGGAGCAAAACGTCGGCGCGACGGATCAGCTTGTCAGAACAGTTCTCGGCGCGGGGGCAGGGGCGATATCGCTCGCGGTTCTTGCGGGGGCCCTGTCGGCCCCGGTGGTGCTGTCGCCGGTGCTGGGTATCATCTCAGTCATCCTGCTGGTCACTGGAGTGACCGGGACGTGTGGGCTGTACTCGGCACTCGGTGTCTCCACGTGTCCACGCGACACCGCATAGCTCCCTCGTCTGAACGAACGCCGTCCTGTCGGGTTCCCACAGCGTAGTGTCGCCGTCTGACAGAGAAGGTGGCCCGCGGTTCAGTCGTCGGCAGTCGCTTCGACGGTCTCGGACTCGTGGTAGTACCGCTCGATGTCCGCCTCGTCGATGCGGTTGAGCTCCTCGCGGGGGAGCGTCGAGAGCAGTTCCCACCCGATAGCGAGCGTCTCCTCGATGTCGCGGTTGGTGTCGTAGCCTTGCTGGACGAACTCCTCTTCGAACCGGTCGGCGAAGTCGAGAAAGCGGTTGTCGCGGTCGGAGAGCGCCTCGCGGCCGACAATGTTCACCAGGTCACGCAGGTCCTCACCCTCGGCGTAGGCCGCGTACAACTGGTCGGAGACGTCGCCGTGGTCGCCACGGGTCAGCCCCTCGCCGATGCCGTCGTCCATCAGCCGTGAGAGGCTCGGCAGGACGTTGATCGGCGGTTTGATGCCCTGACTGTTGAGGTCGCGGTCGACCTGGATCTGTCCCTCCGTGATGTAGCCGGTCAGGTCGGGGATCGGGTGGGTGATGTCGTCACTGGGCATCGTCAGAATCGGGATCTGGGTCACCGACCCCTCCATGTTCTTGATACGGCCGGCGCGCTCGTACAGCGACGCGAGGTCGGTGTACATGTAGCCGGGGTAGCCACGGCGACCCGGCACCTCCTCGCGGGCCGCGCCGATCTCGCGCAGTGCCTCACAGTAGTTGGTCATGTCGGTCAGGATGACGAGCACGTGATACCCCTTGTCGAAGGCCAGATACTCGGCGGTGGTGAGCGCGAGCCGGGGGGTGACGGTCCGCTCGACGGCGGGGTCGTCCGCGAGATTCATGAACACGACCGACCGCTCGAGCGCGCCGGTGCGCTCGAAGTCGTCCATGAACTCGTTTGCCTCCTCGGCGGTGATACCCATCGCGCCGAAGACAACCGCAAACTCCGAGCCATCCTCGCCGGCCTCCTCGGGCACGGTCGCCTGCCGGGCGATCTGGAGCGCCAACTCGTTGTGGGGCAACCCCGACCCCGAGAAGATCGGCAGCTTCTGTCCCCGCACCAGCGTGTTCATCCCGTCGATGGCGCTGATACCGGTCTGGATGAACTCCTCGGGGTACTCCCGGGCGTAGGGGTTGATCGCCGCGCCGACGATGTCGCGTCGCTCCTCGGGCACGATATCGGGGCCGTCGTCGATCGGGTTGCCCGACCCGTCGAGAACGCGACCGAGCAGGTCCTCCGTCACCGGCATCTTCATCGTCTCGTGCTCGAACCTGACCTCCGATTCGCGGTCGATGCCGCCGGTCCCCTCGAAGGTCTGGATGGCGACCAGATCACTCGACGCGTCGAGCACCTGCCCCTTCCGTATCTCCCCGGTCGGGGTCTCTATCTCGACCATCTCGTCGTAGCCGATCGGCTCGTCGACCTCGACGAACACGAGTGGTCCGCTTATCTCCGTGATCGTCCTGTAGCCTTTGTTGACTGTCATTGTTAGTAGAGTGCTCGCAGTTGCTCGCTGATGTCGGCCTCCAGCTCCTCGATGAACGCCTCGACCTCGTCGTCCGGCGTCGTGCCGATGCGGTTGAGCCGCGGAAGCGCGTCGACACCGGTTATCTCATCGACCGGCACGCCCGCCTCGAGTGCCTCGAAGGCCTCGTCGTGGAAGGTCTTGATGGCCCCGAGCGCCTGGTGGGTCTTCTCCGGCGGGCAGTACTGGTCGACCTCGCTGAGGGCGTTTTGCTGGAGCCAGGCCTCCTTGATGAAGCGGGCCACCTCCAGCGTGAGCTGCTGGTCCTCGGGCAGGGCGTCCTTGCCGACCAGCTGGACGATCTCCTGGAGTTCGCCCTCCTCGTCGAGGATGTCGATCGCCCACTGGCGCTGTTCGGGCCAGTCCTCGGCGACGTGCTCGACGAACCAGTCGTCGAGCTGGTCACGGTACAGCGAGTAGGACTCGTTCCAGTTGATCGCCGGGAAGTGACGCCGCTCGGCGAGATCTGAGTCCAGCGCCCAGAACGTCTTGACGATGCGCAGCGTGTTCTGTGTCACCGGCTCCGAGAAGTCACCTCCCGGTGGCGACACCGCCCCGATAACCGAGATCGACCCCTCGGTTCCGTTCACGTTCTCGAAGTAGCCGGCCCGCTCGTAGAACGCGCTGAGCCGGGCGGCCAGGTACGCCGGATACCCCTCCTCGCCGGGCATCTCCTCCAGCCGCGAGGAGATCTCCCGCATCGCCTCCGCCCACCGCGAGGTGGAGTCTGCCATCAGCGCCACGTCGTAGCCCATGTCGCGGTAGAACTCCGCGATCGTGATGCCGGTGTACACGCACGACTCCCGGGCCGCGACTGGCATGTTCGACGTATTGGCGATAAGACAGGTCCGGGCCATCAGCGCGTTCCCGGTCTGTGGGTCCGGCAACTCGGGGAAGTCGTCGATCACCTCGGTCATCTCGTTGCCCCGCTCGCCACAGCCGATGTAGACGACGATATCTGCGTCGGCGAACTTCGCCAGGGACTGCTGAGCGACAGTCTTACCAGAGCCAAAGGGGCCTGGAATCGCGGCCGTGCCACCCTTGGCGAGCGGGAACAGACCGTCGAGGATGCGCTGGCCGGAGGTGAGTGGCTCGGTCGGCGTCTGCTTGTCGACCGTCGGTCGTGCCTCCCGGACCGGCCACTGCTGGCGCATCTGTATCTCCGCTCCGGTTGCGAGTTCGACCACTGGCTCCTCGACGGTGAACTGACCGGACTCGACAGCGACGACCTCGGCGGTCTCGTCGTCATCAAGCGTGTCCGGCGGGACCATCACCTTGTGGTCGATGCTCGGGGTCTCCGGCACCGTCCCGACAATATCAGTGTTGCCGACCTCGTCACCGACCTCGACCGTCGGGGTGAACGTCCAGGTGCGTTCGAGGTCGATCCCCGGCGCGTCGACACCGCGGTCGAGAAACGCCGAGCCCATCTTCGTCTGCAACACGTCGAGCGGCCGCTGGACGCCGTCGTAGATACTGTCGAGCATGCCGGGCCCGAGGTCGACCGACAGCGGCGCGCCCGTCGACTCGACGGGTTCGCCGGGCGAGATCCCGGAGGTCTCCTCGTACACCTGAATCGTGGTCAGGTTCCCTTCGATCTCGATCACTTCACCCATCAGCCCCTCCGTGCCGACGTAGACGACGTCGTTCATCCGCGCCTCCAGATCGACCGCGGTCACGACGGGGCCGCTTACGCTCTCGATGACACCGTCACTCTCGGTGTCGGGCTCTGTTGCCTTGCTCATGTGTCTTCGTCCATCAGATCGATTCCGATTGCTCGTTTTATCTGCTCG
>OBKM01000616.1_pt1 | contig 17459 bp, 16 predicted proteins | sample 1519691 | NCBI WGS metagenome assembly OBKM01 (sample SAMEA37050418, study PRJEB22526) | metagenome | biome: saline pan; feature: lake; material: water | place: Egypt | collected 2015 | depth 0.5 m | reverse complement strand
TCGAATACGCCGTCGAACTCAACCGACTCGTCGAACTCGAAATGGAAGGGTCGCTCGGGTGATAGTATGCCACAGTGTACACACTGCGGAACACACGTGTCACAGCGCTTCGTGAACGTCTTCGGACTGGACGGCGACGGCGTCGTGGCCTGTCCGAGCTGCTCGGGTCGGAGCCACGTCGCGGAGACGATCAGAAAACGCTGCTGAGACGCTCACATGGAACACTGCTTCGCGTGCGACACTGCGTACGGGTACCTCGGCACCACGCCCCACGACGGGTCGTGTCCCGACTGCGGCGCCACGACGGTCACGCCAGCCGGCACGCTGGACGTCGTCGACACGACCGTGTGGGAGAGCGCGAACGGGCTCTCGACGCTCCGGATAACGGCGGTTGACGCCGGGTCGCGGCGATTCGAGTTCGAGGTCGCCGCGCGACGCGGGCGTGGAACGCTCGTCCGGCTTGCGATCGAAGGAGTCGCGGTGCCGACCGAAGCGGTCTGGTCGGTCCCGCCCGCCGTCGCCACCGTCGTGACCCAACACGGGATCAGAATCGGCGACGATCCGTCGAAACCGACTCCCTGCTGAACGTTACACAACCGGTCGAGGGAGCCAGCGAGCCGTCCCCCGTCCCGGCCAGCTCCGATGTGATGGCTCGGGACGAGGACCGTACCTCGATTCGAAGATCGCGGCTCGATTCTAGTATTACGATTATGCCCAAAAGTATTATTTTGGGTGTTGGTGTAGCTTCAGTACGGGCAAACATGCGCCGATGCTCCCGACGCTCGTTGCTAGCCGGTCTGAGCGCCGGATCACTCGCCGGTGCTGCCGGGTGTGTTGCCGAACCGCTCACCACCGGGACGAACGGCGAGACGATACAGGACCAGGCGGGGAGGGAGGTGACACTCCCGGAGACGGTCGATCGGGTCGTCGGCGTCGGTCCCGGGGCGCTCCGGCTGGTGTGTCATCTCGGACTGGCTTCGCGGGTCGTTGCGGTCGAGTATCCCGAACACGCCGACGATGACTGGACGCCTCCGTACACCCTCGCACATCCCGAGTTCCGTGAGCTCCGGACGGCGGGCCCACAGCACGGCGGCGACGCCGAGTCGATCGTGGAGGCGGCTCCCGACCTGATCGTCGCCGCCACGGAGACGCCGGAGCGGGCCTCCCAGCTCCAGTCCCGTACCGGGGTGCCGACGCTGTGGGTCGATCAGGGCGATTTCGCCGACGGGCGTGACTCACTGTACGCCGCGTGGCGTACCGTGGGAAAGGCGGTGGATCGTCGCGAACGCGCCGAGGAGCTCGTCGAGTTCGTGACGTCGACCCGTGAGGAGCTCAGCACGATGACGACCGACGCCGGCGCGCATCCGTCGGTGTTCGCCGGGGCCGTGAGCCACCGCGGCGGCCAGGGGGTGACCGCAACCGAGGTGCCGTTCCCTCCGTTCGCGATGCTCGGTATCCGGTCCGTCGCCGGGGAGCTCGCACCGAGCGGGAACGGCGAGAGCGGCGGGACGGTGAAACGAACGATCGCCGCGGAGCGGCTGCTCGAGTGGGACCCCGACACGCTGTTCGTGAACCGAGCCAACCTGGCGATCGTCGAGGCTGAGCTCCCCGGCTCCGGCCTCGATGAACTCTCCGCGTTCCGGAACGGGTCGGTGTTCGGCGTCCATCCACAGTACTACTACGAGTACAACCCGTCGACGATGCTTGCAAACGCCTACTACGTCGGGTCGGTCGTGTACCCGGACGCCGTCGACGGAGTGGATCCGGCGGCGGCGGCCGACCGGGTGTATCGGGCGTTTTACGGGACGGAGCTGTACGACCGGCTGTCCGACGCGTTCGGGCCGTACGGGCGAATCGACCTGTGAGACGGTCCGTCATGGCATCACCAGACCCACACGTCCGATACCGGAAACGGGAACGGCGCAAGCTGCTTGCCGGTGTCGGCTCCCTGGTGTTGCTGGCGCTGGCCGTCGCCTGGTCGATCGCCGCCGGCGCTGCCGATCTGTCGGTGCTCGACGTGGTGGCAGTGCTCGCCGGTGATGGGGCACTGGCGGACCGAACGATCGTCTGGCGGATCCGGCTCCCGCGGGTCCTGTCGGCGGTCGCGGCCGGACTCGGACTCTCCGTTGCCGGTGCGGTGATGCAGAAAGTGCTGAACAACCCGCTCGGCTCGCCGTTCACCCTCGGGATATCCCAGGCCGCAGCCTTCGGCGCGGCGATCGCCGTAGTGGTCCTTTCGAGTACCCGGCTGGTGGTGTCGCAGTATCTGATCGCCGGCTCGGCGTTTCTGTTCTCGCTGCTGTCTGCGGGAGCGATCCTGCTTCTCGTCGTCTACACCCGGGCGACGCCGGAGACGATGATCCTTACCGGTATCGCGCTGGGGTCGCTGTTCGCCGCGGGGACGTCCGCGCTCCAGTATCTTGCCGACCCGTCGGACGTCTCCGCGATCGTTTTCTGGACGTTCGGGGACGTCGGCCGCCCCGGAGTGTCCGAACTGGTCGTGATCTCCGCGGTCGCTCTGCTCGCAACCGGCTACTTCGTGTACAACAGCTGGGATTACACGGTGTTGTCGGCCGGCGACGAAGCCGCTGCGGGGCTGGGCGTCGACGTCGACCGACTGCGGACGAGCGGCATGGTCGTCGCGTCGCTCGTCACCGCGACCGTCACCGCGTTCGTCGGGATAATCAGCTTCGTCGGACTCGTCGTGCCACACATCGTCCGGAAGATCGTCGGAGGTGACGACAGATACGTGATCCCGGTCGCCAGCGTCGTCGGCGGACTGTTGCTTCTCGTCTCCGACACCGTCGCACGTACCGCGTTCGATCCGGTGGTGCTGCCGGTCGGGATTCTGACGGCGTTTCTCGGAGCGCCGCTGTTCCTGTATCTGGTCATCCGTGGGAGGGAGTACTGGTGACCGACCGCGACGCGGCGGACGCGACCGGATCGCCTCCGGTTATCGGCGTCGAGAGTCTCCGGTTCGCCTACGACGACGTTCCCGTCCTCGATGGCGTGGATCTGACCGTCGACGCAGGTGAGCTGGTCGCGCTCGTCGGGCCGAACGGCTCCGGGAAAAGCACGCTGCTGCAGTGTCTCAACGGTATCCTCCGCCCGGACGGGGGGCGGGTGTCGCTGTCGGGCGACGCGGTGTCCTCGCTCAGCCGTCCGGAAATCGCGCGTCGGGTCGGCTACGTGCCACAGCGAGAGCGGGGTCGATACCCCACCAGCGTGTTCGATGCGGTGTTGCTCGGGCGACGCCCGCATGCCACCTGGCGTCCCGACGAGGCGGATATCGAGGTCGTCAGCGACCTCCTCGACCGGCTGGAGATCGCCGCGTTGTCCGACCGGCCACTCGAGGAGCTCAGCGGCGGGCAACGACAGAAGGTGACGATCGCCCGTGCGCTGGCTCAACAGCCGCGGGCGCTGGTGCTCGACGAGCCGACGAGCGATCTCGACGTGAGACACCGGCTGGAGGTGCTCGACGTGCTCGCGGCGGAGCGCGACCGGGGACGCGCGGTCGTGATGGCGATCCACGATCTGAACGTCGCGGCGCGGTACGCCGACCGGATCGCGATGCTCAGCGACGGCGAGCTGTACGCGGTCGGGAGTCCGGAGGTGTTGACCCCGGAGACGATCGCCGACGTGTACGGCGTTCGGGCGGACGTCCTCGACAGGGACGGTCGGCGGATCGTCGTCCTCGACGCGCCAACGGACCAGCCGCTGACCGACCCGGACCGGTAGCCATCGGCACATCCTCTACGTGTGACCGTTGTGTGGTGTAACACACGGGGCGAAAACGACTCGTCGGGGCGAAAACGACTCGCCGGCACGAACAACGGCGGCCGATCTTCGTCCCCAACGAATTGATATATAAAACCTGTACTATTCAGAGATGCATTAATTATGAATGATGTATATCTTTCGCATGGAACCAACAAACATCGGGGAAACACAGATTTCCATGAACGAAGTTCCAGTACTTCCGGTCGAGTAGTAACGAACAACGACTCCGGCGTCGGTGTCGAAACGGGTCGGGCACCGACACCGAACGAGTGGCGGACGGACGCGACGGACCGAACCAACCGTACACACCACGACGATGTCACGATCACATACGGACGAATCCGGAGATGGTGGCGGCGGCACCGTTTCCTCCCGGCGAAACTTCCTGCAGCTTGCTGCGGGAGCCGCGGCGGGAACCGTCATCACACAGTACAGCACCGAGATCGGATCGGCGTTTGAGCAAGTAACTGAGGGGGATATCGAGGTGGCCTGGCTCCAGGGTCAGTCGTGTACCGGCTGCACGATCTCGGTTCTGCAAGGCCAGTACCCATCGCTCGAGGAAGTGTTGAGCGAATTCCGCCTCGACGTCACGTTCCACCCGACGATCATGCCCGAAGCGGGGGCTCCGGCGATCGAGGCGATGAGCACGGAGCCGGACGTGTTGATCATCGAGGGGTCGATTCCGGTGGATATCCCGGAGGCGGCGACCGTCGGCCAGACCGCTGACGGGGCGAGCAAACCCATGGTCGACTGGGTCCAGGAGCTCGCCCCCGAGTCGGAGTACGTGATCGCGGTCGGTAACTGTGCCTCCTTCGGCGGCTGGCCGGCCGCCGAGAACAAACGGAACCTCCACGATCTGGGCACGAACGTGACCGGGGCTCGCGGCCTCCAGTTCGAGAAGTTGGAGGATAGAGGCGTCCTCGGCCCGGACTTCACCTCCGGTGCGGGGCTGCCGGTCGTCAACCTCGCGGGCTGTCCCGTCCATCCGGACTACGTGCTGTTGACGATCGCGACCGTGCTGAACGGCCACGTTCCGGAGCTGGACGAGTACAACCGACCGAAACCGTTCTACGAACCGCTGGTGCACGATAACTGCCCGCTTCGAGGCTACTTCGACCGCGGGGAGTTCGCCGAAAAACCCGGCGACGAGGGGTGTCTGATCAAGGCCGGCTGTGCCGGACCGTACACCCACTGTGACGACCAGAGCCGGCTCTGGAACGACGACACCAGCGTCTGTCTCAACGTCGGTGCGCCGTGTATCGGCTGTATGGAGCCCGGCTTCTGGGACCGGTTCGCGCCGATGGAAGCCGAGATCGAGCGCCAGTCGTTCTTCGGCTCGGCCACGGCCGAACAGGCGGGCTGGGCCGGCGTCGTCGCGGCGGGCGTCGGGATCGGAGCCCACGCGGTCCGGAAGGCGACCGGGTACGGCGACGTCGACGACCGCGCCGAGGCGAAGACGGCGACGGGAGACACCGACGAGCAGGCGGAGACGGTTACGGAATCGACGGGTGAACAGTCAGCCGACGAATCCGAGGAGCGATAACAATGGTCGAAGTCACCATCGATCCAACCACGCGAATAGAGGGGCATCACGGAACGACCCTGGAGGTCGAGGACGGCCAGGTCGTCGAGGCCAAAAGCCAGATGAAGATGTTCCGCGGGGCGGAGATCGTCACGATCGGTCGCAGCCCGCGTGACGCCGCACAGCTCACCGGCATGGTGTGTGGCGTCTGTTTCCTCTGTCACCGACTGTGCTCGTCGAAGGCGTCGGAGGACGCCGCGATGAACGCGGGGGTGTACGAGGGGCCGCCGCGCAACGCCGTTCTGCTTCGCGACGCCGCGGAGGGGATCTTCTACCTGTGGAACCACGCGATCCACCTGTTCGCGCTCGCCGGGCCGGATTACAGCGACGCGGTCGCCGGCACCGGCTTCGACCGGATCGATCCGCTCGAGGGGGAAGGGTATCAGAGCGCGTTGGCGAACCAGCGCAAGCTGATGAAGGCGCTGACCGAGTTCGGCGGCCGTGCCCCCCACCCGGTCGGCTACATCCCCGGCGGGCTGGCGACGAAGCCCGACGCCTCGACGATCCAGCAGGTGAAATCCCGGGTTGCCGAGGTAAGCCGGTGGCTCGGGCCGACTGACGCGGTGCCCGAAGTGATCGAGAACGTCCAGAACGACGAGTTCGACCCGGCGCTCGGCGAGGGACTGCACGACATCGTCTCGATCCTGGTCGGCGCGGCGGAGATGGGTGCGGCGGAGCTCGGCGAGGGGCCCAACCGCTTTTACAGCAACGGCATCTTCGTCGATCCCGACACCGACGAGCTGTTCCTGCCGCGGGGCGTGTACCGCGACGGCGGGGTCGAACGCCTGAGCAAAGCGGAGGTCGTCGAGGGGATCACCGAAGATACGGAGTACTCCTGGTACACCGACGAGTCCGGCGGCCCGCCGACGGAAGCACCCCCGCCGGAGCCGGATCTGGACAAGGACGACGCGTATTCGTGGGGGAAGGCACCGCGGTTCGACGGCCAGTCGATGGAGGTCGGACCGCTGGCTCGGTTGGTCGTGGCCGACCTCGACCCGTTCGACCTCCGCGAGACGCTGGGTGGCGGCGCAGCCGAAAGCAACACGCTCAACCGACTGATCGCCCGTGCCCAGGAGGTGCTGGTCGTCCGCGATCAGGTGCTCGACTGGCTGGACGCGATCGACCCGGCCGAGCCGTTCGTCAACGAGTTCCCGACCGAGTTCACCGGCAAAGGTGTCGGCCTGTTCGAGCCGTCGCGGGGAGCGCTGTCACACTACGTCGACATCGAGGACGGCACGATCGAGCGCTACCAGATCATCACGCCGACGCTGTGGAACATCGGGCCGCGTGACGGCGAGGGACAGCCGAGCATCATGGAGGAGGCCGTCGTCGGCGACCCGGTCGACGACGTGGAACACCCCCTCGACATCCTGCGGACGGTCCGATCGTTCGACCCGTGTCTGGCGTGTGCGGTCCACGTTCGGAGCCCGGACGCGGAGTACGAGACCGTGATCGAGCCTGCACGCCCGGAGATGGAGGGCGGCCCCGGCGCGTGCGAACTCGGGGACTCCCCCGTGGTCGACGATGACTGACCGTCACGGAGAGCTGACCGAGTCGGGGGCGGGCTCGGAAACGGTCAGATCCGACGGCGGCCAGCCCGCCGAGGACCGCGTGACCGACTCCGGTGAGGTAGGGATCGTCGAACGGCTACCGGGCGGGTCGGTTGCCACCGACGTCTGGTGGGGGCTGGCGGCTCGCTACGAGCCGTATCTGACGCTCGAATCGGAGGATAAAGAGCCGATCAAACGATGGGGACTCGGGTCGATCGTCTCCCACTGGCTGTTGGTGCTGCTGATGGTCGTCGTCGCCGGGACGGGGTTCCTCTTCTGGACCGGCTGGTACGGCCCGCTCAACGTCGGCATCTGGGACGGGTACCAGCTGTCGTTTTACCTCCACACCTACGGTGGAGTAGTGATAGCAGTGATCGCGCTGCTCGTCTTCCCGATGTATCACAAGTTCGCCGACGGACACAAGCTGCTCGTTACCCCCACGCAGATCAAAGAGAATCTCGTCATCGCGCTGTCGTTCCTCGGGCTACTGAACTACATCCCGGGCTACAAGAACGCACGCCGGACCTACGACGAGGACGAGTCGGAGTGGGTCGGGTATCATCCGATGCAGACGGTGTTCTGGTACGTGACGTGGCTGTTCGTGGTCGTGCTCACTCTCACCGGATTCGCGCTGTGGAAGGCGCTGGCGATGGAGCCCGCGTGGTGGATCGCCGCCCTCGGCTTCATGGAGGGGTGGGCCACCTACGAGACGATGCTGCGGCTGCATCTGATCGCGACGTTCTGGGTGCTGGCGGCCATCGCAGTGCACGCCTACTTCGCGGTCCTGCCCGGTAACTGGGACTTCCTCCGATCGATGGTCTTCGGGACGGTAAACGGGTGGCGAGTTAGCGAGGAGACACGGTCGGAGATGGAGGAGTCGTTCCCGTCGGAGGGACGAGACGATGACTGATCGAACGCGGAGCCACAGATGACGACGACGGACCGGTCCGACGACGCGACCGCGGAACGTCGACGGGCGGACGAGGAGAGCGACCCGGAAGCCGCGGTCGTCGGCGTCGGCAACCGACTGCTGCAGGATGACGGCGTCGGGCCGCGCGTGATCGACGTCCTCGAGCGGTCGCTTGACGCACCGTCCGAAACGGTTCGTCTCTACGATGCGGGGACGACCGGATTCTTCGCGCTCGAAGCGTTGAGCGGCTGCGATCGGGCGATCGTCGTCGACGCGATACGGACGGGCGGAGAGCCGGGGACGGTCCGGGAGTACCGGTTCAAAGACGGCGGGTTCGATGATGAGGTGCCGCAGGTGACGATGCACGACGTCTCCTTCACCGAGGCGCTCACCTTCGCACGTGACGTCTACGAGCTGCCCGACGACGTTCGAATCATCGGCGTCGAACCCGGATCGTTGAACACGGGGCTCGAGCTCACCGACCCGGTACGGGAGGCGATTCCGGAGATTCTCGACCGGGTCGCGAGCTACGAGCCGGCTATCGCCCCGGATGAGCTGTCTGCGTTCGATCCGGACGACGAAACGACGGTCGGGCTCGGCGAGAAGTCAGCGGTCCAGCCGGGCGAGAGGTCAGCGATCGACACAGAACGACCCCATGACGACACCCAGACACCGACCACACAAGAGGTGAGAGACCCATGAAATCAGAATGGTACTGCACGGACTGCGAGACGCGGATCAGTAGCGACGAGATCGATGATCACGAGGCGCGGGACCACCACGTCAAGGGTCAGCTACAGCCCGATCGACTGATCGGGAACGACCCACACAACGTGACGGTGCTGAACAGCGGGGAGGAAGACGACGAGTCAGGCCGCGGTACCCTCGATGACGTGGGCCACGGAGACGAAACGACCGACTCGGAGGTGATCGACTGATGTGTCTGGGAATCCCCGGAGAGATCCTGGAGATCGACGGCCACGAGGCTCGCGCTGAGTTCTGGAACGTGGAGAAAACCGTCCGGCTCGACATCGTCGGCGACACCGTCGAGGAGGGTGATTACGTGTTGAACCACGCGGGGTTCGCGATCCGCAAGATCCCCGAGGAGGAAGTCGAGGAAACGATGGCGATCTACGAATCGTTCCTCGAGGGCGACGAGGACGAGGCGCTCGAAGAGATCGGCGCGACGGACGCGACGCTCGAGTTCGGCGAGCGACCGGCCGCGATGGACGGAACGAGCTCGGCGACCGTCACTTCCGACCCGGGAGACCGGCGGCGAGGGCCCGAGACGGAACCCCGGCAGCGAGGATCGGAACACCGGGACCGAGCGGAGCGGCCGGAACACCGCGACGAAACGGAGGGAGTGACGGATGGCGAGTGAGGCGGCCCTGCAGTTCCGTGACCCCGACGCAGCCCGGGAGATCGCCGACCGGATCGAGGAGCTGATGGCCGAAGTCGACGAGCCCGTGAGCCTGATGCACGTCTGTGGCTCCCACGAGCAGGCGATCGCCAAGTTCGGCTTGCGAAGCATGCTGCCGGACGGGCTCACGGTGCGGATGGGGCCGGGCTGTCCGGTCTGTGTCACGAACATGCCGGAGGTCGACGAGGCGGTCGCGCTGGCCGAGGACGGCGCGATCGTGGCGACGTACGGGGATATGTATCGGGTCCCGGGAACGAAGCGGAGTCTCGCGGACGCGAGCGCGGCAGGCGCGGACGTCGAGATCGTCTACTCCGCCAGCGAGGCGGTCGAACTCGCCGAGGAGCACCCCGACCGGGAGGTCATCTTCTTCGCGACCGGCTTCGAGACGACCGCCGCGCCGACCGCCGCGATCCTCGCCGCCGGCCCGCCGGCGAACTTCTCCGTGCTGTCGGCGCACAAGTACGTCCCACCAGCGATGGAAGTCGTCGCAGAGCTCCCGGAGACGGATATCGACGGCTTTCTCGCGGCGGGACACGCGGCGACGATCACCGGCTACGGACTGTTCGACGAGTTCGTCGACGAACACGAGATTCCGGTCGTCGTCGGCGGGTTCGAACCGCTCGACGTTCTGCTCGGCGTCGAGCGACTCCTCGAACACGTTCGAGACGGGAGAGCAGGGCTGGAGAACGCCTATCCGCGGTGTGTCACCGAGGAGGGTAACACCGCCGCGCTGGAGACGATGTGGGAGGTGTTCGAGACCACCGCCGGCGAGTGGCGTGGGATCGCCGACATCCCCGACGCGAACCTCGAGCTGCGCGAGGCGTACGCCGAGCACGACGCCCGCGAGCGGTTCACGATCGATCCGGACGTCGGGGCGGCCGACCCCCTGACGGAGCAGTGCCTCTGCGGGGATATCATGGCCGGGACGGCCGACCCGGACGAGTGCGAGCTGTTCGGCGAGGAGTGTACGCCGTCGAATCCGGTCGGTGCGTGTATGGTGAGCAGCGAAGGCACCTGCAAGATATGGCTCGAGTACGGCGGGAGGCCCGATCTCTGAGATGACCCGAAACGACGCGACGGCCGATCGAGCGGAGCCGGACACGGTCGCGGAGGACGGAGAGGTCGTAACCCTCGCGCACGGCGCGGGCGGCGAGGCGATGCGAGAGCTGGTCGATAAGCTTGCCGTCTCGCGATTCGGAGACGCGGCGAGCGACGCGACGGAAGCCGCGAAGCCGGGAGCCGTCGGGCTGCCGGATCTGGACGACGGGTCGGCACACCCGCTGGCGGCGGGCGACGCGTCGATCGTGCTCACGACCGACAGCCACGTGGTGAGCCCGCCGGTGTTCCCCGGCGGCGACATCGGCCGCCTCTCGGTTGCGGGGACGGTCAACGACCTCGCGGTGATGGGTGCGACGGAGCCACTGGCGCTCACCTGCTCGCTGGTGGTCGAGGCGGGAACGCCGACGGCGGAGCTGGAGGAGATACTGGAGTCGATGCGGGAAGCCTGCGAGGACGCCGGCGTCGCGATCACGACCGGCGACACCAAGGTGATGGGTAACGGGGAGCTCGATGGTCCGGTGATCAACACCACCGGGATCGGCGCGATCGATCCCGAGGCGGTCGTGACGGACGCCGGGCTCTCGCCGGGCGATGCGATCGTCGTCTCCGGAACGGTCGGCGACCACGGGATCGCGCTGCTGTCCGAACGCGAGGGGTTCGATTTCGGCGGCGAGCTGAAAAGCGACGTCGCACCGGTAAACGATCTCGTGGCCGCGGCGGTCGACGCCGGGCGAGTGACCGCGATGAAGGACCCGACCCGCGGCGGACTGGCGACGACGCTCAACGAGATGGCGGAGAAGGCGGCCGTCGGCATCGAGATCGAGGAGCGGGCGATCCCGGTCGACGACACGATCGCCTCCGCCGGGGAGGTGCTCGGCATCGATCCGCTGTCGGTCGCCAACGAGGGCAAGGTCGTTCTCGGCGTCGACCCGGCTGACGACGAGGCGGTGCTCGAGGCGATACGCAGCCACCCGCTCGGATCGGACGCGGCGATCGTCGGCCGAGCGACCGAGGAGAACACGGGGCGGGTCGTCCTGGACACCGGCTTCGGACGGCGGTATCTGAGCGAACCCGCCGGGGAGGCGCTGCCGCGGATCTGCTGACTGGCCGACCGAACGCGAAAGGAGACACCATGCACGAACTCAGCATCGCGATGGGGATCGTCGAACGCGCGCTCGAGGCCGCCGAGACACGCGGCGCGGAGACGGTCGACCGACTCACCGTCGAACTCGGCGCGGCGACCCACGTCAACCCCGACCAGCTTCGGTTCTGTGTCGAGACGGCAACCGACGGGACGGCCGCGGCCGGGGCGACCGTCGATATCGAGCAAACCGCACCGCTCGCCAGATGTGACTGCGGCTGGGAGGGTGAGCCGGAGGCGCTGGAGTCGGCGATGGTGTACGCCCCGGACGTGCGGTGTCCGGAGTGTGGCGATCGAACCGAGCTGATCAGCGGACGCGAGTGCCGGCTCGCCGCGGTCGAGATTCCGGACGAACGACTAACTCACCACGAACGATGACCTACCACACGAACGGCACGCTGGTACGGGCGCTGGACAGGCCGCTCGAGACAGCCGATCTGCTCCGTGACGTCGTCGACGTCGCGATCGGTCCGCTCCGTCTCCACCGGTTCGGACACGATCACGACCACGGTCACGACGACGCCGCGAGCGACGTCGAGGCCGACGTGCTCGCCGCGGTACGCGAGCGGGCCGGGGAGCTCCATGAAACGCTTGCCCACGACCACGGCGTCCACTGCGTCGAGTTCGCCGGATCGACCGGCGGCGGCAAGACGATGCTGATCGAGCGGCTGATCGAGCGGTCGCCGGACGACGAGACGATCGGCGCGATCGTCGGCGACGTCGCCGGCGAGGACGACGCATTGCGGCTTCGCGAGCGGGGCGTCCAGGTCGAGAACGTCAACACGGGCAAGGAGTGTCACCTCGATCCGACGCTCGTTTCGGAGGCGATCGACGCCTTCGATCTCGACGAACTCGACACGCTGTATCTGGAGAACGTCGGGAACATGGTCTGTCCGGCCGACTTTCCGCTCGGGGCGAACCAGCGAGTGCTCGTCGTCAGCACGACCGAAGGCGACGACGTCGTCCGGAAACATCCGATGTTGGTCCAGACGGCCGACACGGTCGTGATAAACAAAGTCGACGTGGCGGAGGCGGTCGGCACCGATGTCGATCGGATCCGGTCGGACGTGGAAACGATCGCCCCGGAGACGGCGGTGTTCGAGACCGACGCGAAAAACGGCGCTGGCGTCGGTCCACTGGCCGACGCGCTCGACGACGAGCGCGGACACCATGACACATGACGGACGCTGTAACCGAACACGACGACGTGACCCGGGTGGAGCTGACGGTCACCGGCGTGGTGCAGGCGGTGGGGTTCCGACCGTTCGTCTACCGCCGGGCGACCGCCCACGACCTCGGCGGATCGGTCCGGAACACCGGCGACGCCGGCGTCGATATCGTCCTCGAGGGACCCGAGGACGCCGTCGACGCGTTTCTGACGGAGCTGCGGGAGCGGCCGCCGCCGCTTTCAGTCGTCGAGTCGATCGAGATCGAACGGCGAGAGTCCATCGCGGCCGAACACCGAGGGTCGTTCGAGATAGCGGCGTCCACGGACGATGACGGAGGGTCGGGCACGATCCCCCCGGACACCGGAATCTGTGACGCGTGTCTCGCGGATCTCCACGACGCCGAGTCGCGATATCACGGCTACTGGGCGACCTCGTGTGTCGACTGCGGCCCGCGATACACCGTCATCGAGGCACTACCGTACGATCGTCCGCGGACGACCATGGCGGAGTTCCCGTTGTGTAAAGCGTGTCACGAGGAGTACACCGACCCCTCCGACAGGCGATACCACGCCCAGACGATCGCCTGTCCCGACTGTGGACCATCCCTCTCGTTGCTGGATCGTGATCGTGAGGCGCGAACCGAGGGCGAGGACGCGATCGCCGAGGCGAGCAGACGCCTCACCGACGGGGAGATTCTCGCGGTCCGTGGCATCGGCGGAACCCACCTGGCCTGCCTCGCGACCGACACGGCAGCGGTCACGCGGCTCCGCGAACGCACCGACCGACCGGGGAAGCCGTTCGCTCTGATGGCCGAGTCGGTCGGAGCGGTCGAGCGGTTCGCACGCATCGGCGACGAGGAACGAACGTTGCTGTCGGACGTGCGACGGCCGATCGTCGTCCTCGAGACCGCGACCGACCCCGAAGATCGACCCGCGTGGCTGGAGACGGTCGCACCCGGGCTGCACACCGTCGGCGTGATGTTGCCATACGCCGGATTACACCACCTGCTTTTCGAGCGGCTCGAGGAGCCGCTGGTGATGACGAGCGCGAACCGCCCCGGAGAGCCGATGGCACTCACCGTCGACGCGATCTACGAGAGCCTCGACGGCGTGATAGACGCCGCGCTCGTCCACGACCGGGAGATCGCCGCCCGGTGTGATGACAGCGTCGTCCGCGTCGTCGACGGGACCCGGCGGTTCGTTCGACGGTCCCGCGGCTGGGTTCCGCGGCCGTTACCGCGTCGAACGACGGGACCGACGGTGCTCGCGTTCGGGGCGGAGTTCGACAACACGGTCGCGATCGCACGCGACGACGAAGTACTCGTGTCACAACATCTCGGCGACGTCGACGGGCCGGAGACCGAACGGTTCCTCCAATCGACCGTGAGACACCTGACCGAGCTGTTCGGAGCGGATCCCGAGCTCGTCGCCTGCGATCTCCACCCCGAGTTTCTCACCTCGAAGCTGGCCGACGCCTACGCCGACCGGAGCGTCGACCGAGGCGGCGAGACGGCGACGTCGACGGATGGGGTCGGCTCGGTGGACGATGTCGACCCGACGACGCCGATCCGGGTCCAACACCACCACGCTCACGCGGCGGGGTTGCTCGGGGAACACGACCGAGACCGCGGGATCGTGATCACCATCGACGGAACCGGATACGGACCCGACGGGACGATCTGGGGTGGGGAGATCCTCGACGCAACACGTGGATCGTTCGAGCGAGTTGGCGGGCTCGGCTCCGTCCGACTCCCGGGCGGCGAGGCGGCCGTTCGACGACCCGCGCGCATCCTTGCGGGAGTGCTGGAGGACGATGACAGAGTCGATCGACTGCTCGCCGAGCGAGCCGGGCTGTCCCGGACCGAGGCGGCGACCGTTCGAGAGAGCGTCGAGGCGGGCGTTAACGCTCCCGAAACCACGAGCGCCGGGCGATATCTCGATGCAACAAGCGCACTGTTGAACGTCTGCACGGAACGTCGCTATCAGGGTGAGCCAGCGATCCGCCTCGAGGCGGCGGCCGCCGCGTCCGACCCCGTCGAAATCGGCCACGAGCGTGGAGCCCCCGCCGACGAACCGGGCGAGCTATCGGTGCCGTACACTAACCGCGACGGGACGACCGTGATCGATACGCCGCGATTGCTCCGCCGGCTGGACCGACTCCATGAGACGCGCTCGAGCGAGACCGTCGCCGCGACCGCGCAAGCGGCTCTCGCCGAGGGGGTAGCGACGATCGCGGTGCGGATGGCGTCGGACCGCGACGTGCCGGCGGTCGGCGTCACCGGCGGCGTGGCGTACAACGAGGCGATCTCGCGACGGGTTCGGGAGACGGTCGAGCGCGCCGACCTGCAGTTCATCGCGCCCACGCGAGTCCCTCCGGGCGACGCCGGTATCGCGTACGGACAGGCGATCGTCGCGAGCGCACGGGCGAACGGGCGGTCCGAGTCCGAGCGCGCGCGGTCCAACTCAGAGCGCGCGCGGTCCAACTCAGAGCGCGCGCGGTCCAACTCAGAGCGCGCGCGGTCCAACTCCGAGCGTTGAGCACCGGCGGTACCGACGACGGCGCGTATCGTCGCCGTTCGTCTCGTACCATCTTTACAAGACAAGCGGCGAGAAACACGGTACCGACCACTGACGGTTCCTATGCCAGACCACACATCGCTCCGCAGCACGTGGGGAACGAACGGATCCTTATACGACCGATACACGTCGAACGCGGCCGCGGAGCTGGCGTCCAGCGAGACGCTGCAGGCGGCCCACGAGGAGTGGGTGCAGTTCGTGATCACGCATCACGGAGACGTGTTCGAGGAGGTCGACGTCGAAAACCCGCGCGAACGTCTGTTCATCGAGACGCTCTACTACGACCTGGTCGTCGATCGGCTCATCGAGTTCGTCGAACGGTCGTTCGGAGTCCGTCTCGTCAACCGGGAGGCGACGGCGAACACCGACGCGATCTCGTTCGAGTTTCGGTCGCTCCACGAGTCGATCATCGATACGGACCGGGTCGACCGGACGGTCGCGGAGTCGATCGGGGCGCGTCCGCTGGTGGAGGTGGACGCCGCGTTCCTCCGGCGGCTTCACGAAACCGTCGTCTCCGACGGGCTGCGACGCAAGCTCGGCCAGTACTACACCCCGCGGGGCGTGGCCGAGCTCGCCGTGGCTGCACTCGATATCACGGACTACGAGTCGGAGACGTTTCTCGACCCGGGCTGTGGATCGGGCGTCGTTCTCGCCGCGTGCATCGACGCGAAGCGGGAGGCATTGCGCGATGCTCGCTCGCCGGACGCGCTCGTTGACGCCATCACGAACACGGTGTACGGCATCGACCTGAACCCCGTGGCGGTCAAAAGCGCGAAGCTGCAGTATCTTCTCACGTTGGGTCCGCTCCTCGATGCGTCCGATGTCGACGCGGTGGAGCTGCCGGTGTTTCTGGCCGACGCCCTCGAGCTTACCGGGACGCATCGGCTCCGATTCGGCGGCGACGAGCTCGACCGTACCGTCGACCATCTGGTCGGGAACCCCCCGTGGATCACCTGGGGAAACCTCTCCGAGTCGGTTCGAGACGCATGGCGCAACACGTACGCGACGGAGTTGGATCTGCTCCCGCACCGCGGCGCCGAAACGCGGCTGGGGCACGGCAACGACGACGTGTCGGTGCCGTTCGTCTGGGTCTGTATGCACCGGTATCTTGCCGAGGAGGGTGACGCCAGCTTCGTCCTGAAGCGGGACGTGATGACGGGGCCGGCCGGGAAGCTGCTCCGCAGCCAACGGGTGAACGGGCGTCCGGTCGCAGTACGGCAGATCCACGACCTCAACGGATTACGACCCTTCGGCGGGGATGCAGCCGTGAACGCCGCCGTCTACACGTTCGACGCCGACAGCGAGCCCGCGTTTCCGATCGCGGTCGACTCGTGGACGAACGCGGGCCGCACGCCCGACTTCTCGACGATCGGCGCGATGCGGAACACGATAGCACACGAGACCACCGGCGTGATCCCCGTCGATGAGGACGACCCATCCTCCGCGTGGATCAGGAAGGACGCCAGAAACCGGGCGCTTGGCGAGTGTGAACAGGAGATCCGACACGGCGTGAAAGACGACGCCAAAAGCGTGTACAGCATCGATCGAGCGCAGCTCGAGGAGCTGGAACGCGACCACGTGTATCCGTATCTCAGATCCAAGCACGTGGTGAAGTACGGCCTGTTCGGCTACGACCTGCATCTCGTCCCGATCCGGAAGGCGAACGAGGACAACGAGTCCGAGCTCCGACGAGCCTGCCCGAGGACGTACGACTACCTCGAGTCGAACAGACGGACGCTCGAGGATCGCTCGTCGACGTGGCTGAAGCAGGGAACGTTTTACAACGTGTTCGGGGTCGGCGAGTACACCTGGTCGGAGTACAAGGTCGTCTGGTGCCGTCTCGGATTCAAACCGCATTTCGCGGTCGTCAGCAGCGTCGAGGATGCGGATCTCGGCGAGAAAACGGTCGTCCCCGGAGATCATCTCATGTTCGTTTCGACGGACAGCGAACACGAGGCGCATTTCCTCTGCGGGCTGCTCAACTCCGCCGTGTATCAGGCGGCGCTCCGCGACATCGCCTCGGGCGGAAAGTCGAGCCTCTCGAAGGCCGTCGTTTCCCGGCTGTCGCTCCCCGAGTACGACGGCTCCGCGATCGCGACCCGTCTCGCCGAGCGCTCGATGGACGCCCACGACATCGTCCCGAGACACACCGACGTGAGCAAGCGGACGTACAATCGGACGGAGATCGAGGCGGTAACCCCGATCCAAGCCGAGATCGACGAGCTCGCCGAGCGGCTGCTGGCGCGGGGCGAGTCGCAGTGAGTCCGGAGCG
>OBKM01000615.1_pt1 | contig 17461 bp, 17 predicted proteins | sample 1519691 | NCBI WGS metagenome assembly OBKM01 (sample SAMEA37050418, study PRJEB22526) | metagenome | biome: saline pan; feature: lake; material: water | place: Egypt | collected 2015 | depth 0.5 m | reverse complement strand
GCAACTTGGAGTGGAAGCACAGACGATGACAGTAGGTCAGGGCATGGCCGAATCAGCGCCTGCGGAGACTGCGCTCGCTGGGGAGACTGAGGAACCACCCGATAAGGTGTCTCCAAAGCGCGTCGTTGAACCAGGAAGCCCCTGCCTCAAGGAGCCGCTAACGGCGGCGAGTAGGCAGGGGTAGTTCACTATTCTCTACGCCGTTACATGACACACACCAAGGCGGTTCGCCGCCGTTATAAACGGATAACATCGGATTCGGGAATCGATGTCTGAAGGAACCCCCTTCGGGCCGCTGGATTCCTGTTACACGGTAACTCCGAATCCCAAACGGGATAGGAGTAACGGCGGCATGGCCCCGCCAGGAGACCCGTCATGCCGATGGGTCTGCAAACCAGTAAATCTCCCAACGCTTACGGTGCGGTTCGGGAAGCCTCGTCGTTTACGACCAGGAGGAGGTCACATCTCAAAGATAATATTCTCAAACTGTAGTGATGATCTGATAGTTGCCTACTGATTGAGCTCAAACTCAATACGAACTGTATCTGCTCCCTTTGAGACCCAGTCAACAATAGAGATCTCTCCAATCTCCCCAAGCTTATCGACGTGTGTTCCGCCACAAGGGCACATATCAAAAGTTTCAATCTCGACAACACGTAGTGGATCAACGTAATCAGGAATTAAATCCAAGAGTGCTCTCCCTTCATCAACGTTGTTCTCAACTAAGTCCCGAGGCCGGTTTTCCTTGATTACCGATAAGTTCTGCTCAATCACTTGGTTTGATTCAGTTTCAATATAACTGATATCCGTTTCATCAAATTCAGCAGGCTCAAAATCAATTCGGGAGCGATCGGCATATACTTGATTTCCTGCTGTAGTTGCTCCATATTCATCTAGAACAACGCGTGAAACAATATGCTGTGCAGTATGCATCCGACTATGCTTCTTCCGTCGTGTTTCATCGATGTTGCCTTGGACAGGCTCATTCTCTACAGGCGACGATCCAGTATAACTATCCACATAGTGTCGAACATCGCCGTGCGATTTTTTCACGTTCTTAATCGACGCTGAACCATTCTCCCAGCGAATAGTCCCACGGTCAGCTGGCTGTCCGCCTCCCTCTGGATAAAAATACGTCCCATCTAAAATAATGTAATCTTGTGTCGCTTCGACGACCGTAGTTTGAAACGTTGTTATATTGTCGCTGTTTGGCAGATAACGAAGTTCAGTCACATAGAGAGATAATATCGGCTGCATACAAACAATCCACGGACTTATATAACTGATTTGGAGAGTTAATTCTTGCAGACTAAGCACCCATCTGTGAACCACCCCTGTCTACTCGCCGCCGTTGTCGACTCCTTGCGGCAGGGGCTTCTTGATTCAACGACACGCTTTGGAGACACCTCATCGGATGGGTCCTCAGTGTCCCCAGAGAGCACAGTCTCTGCAGGCGCTGATTCGGCTATGCTCTGACCTACTGTCTATGTAGTTACTTCAACTCCAAGCTTTTCCAATCCAAGGCGTGGCCGATATTCTTATGTGAGAGTGTGGATATATACCTGCTGACAGGTTTGAGCATGGTCCATGCAGCAGTAGGCGTCTCGGCGTATTCCAGCGTTACAGCGTACTTATGTCTCCTTGGACACTACTGATTTGTTAGGTTATTTGTCACTTGAACGTTCGGAAAGACAAGGAGTGTACGGATGTATCTCTGCCCTACTCGCTCCCGACGGTCGCTCCTTGAGGACGAGGACGTAGCCTGTAGAAGTTAAAGTCCACAACAACGGCGAGTAGAACAAGACAAGTTCACTCCCCAATAGATTTTGCGGCATCAAAGAATGCCTCAACATTTTCGACGGGGGTGTTACGATCAACTCCATGACCAAGATTGAGAATGTGCGGGTGCTCACCAAACTCACCCACGACAGACTGAGTCCGTTCATGAATTGTATCTGGCTCTCCATAGAGTAATGCTGGGTCAAGATTCCCTTGGAACGTAGGCACATCTATTTGCTGCAGCGCCTGTTGTACATCAACGGTCCAATCAAGGCTGATAACGTCGGCACCGGTTTCTGCCAGCAAATCGAGATTACCACTCATGTTTCGGGCGAAGACAATTGTTGGCACGTCTGTTTGATTAACAATCCGCTGGTGACGAGGTAAAATGAATTTTCGGTAATCTGTCGGAGAAAGTAATCCAGCATATGTATCAAATAACTGGATAACGTCAGCACCTGAGTCCGTCTGGAAGGCAATATACTCAACTAGAACATCCGTAAACTCGTCTAATAGCGTTTCAAATGCGGTAGGATGTTCCGCTCGAAGACGACGTACATCCATAAATGTGCGTGATGGCATTCCTTCACAAACATATGCAGCAAGTGTAAATGGGCCTCCGGCAAATCCAATTACAGCTGCCTGTTTGCCAACTGTTGATTCAATCCGATCAATGATCTCTGCCACATACCACAACTCGTCAGATACATCAGATCGACTTCGAGATACGTCATCGGTTGATGTTACTGGATTTTCAATAACTGGGCCGACGCCAGACTCAAGATGGTATGAAAACCCAAGAGGCTCGAGAACTGTCAAGATGTCTGAGTACATGACTACACCATCTGGCTTAAACCGATGCCAAGGTTGTAAGCTAATTTCGGCTGCAATATCCGGCGTTGAAATTGCTTCTAAGAATGAATACTCTTCTCGTATTTCTCGATACTCAGGCAGGTATCGTCCAGCTTGCCGCATCATCCATACTGGCGGCCGGTCAGTTTGCTTCCCTCTGGCAGCCTTCAAAAAACGAGATCTCATTAATTATAACATAGAGCCAAAGTGCCATAATGGTCCGGATTTTGTGACAGCTTGTATGTTAACTAGATATTAATAATTTCACAATTTTACATACTCCATGACATCCATTATTAGCGGTCTGGTGCAGATGCTATGCTCCCCGCTCTCAAGACCTCGTCAATGGCGGCGAGTAGGGCGGAGTAACTTACGAAAGATTTGAGACGAAAGCCTCACCTGTCAGGACGAGGGGAGGGTGTCAAATTCATCTTTGTCCAACTGAAATAAATATGCTGAGATAAACATGCAACAACATTCACATCCGTGGGTGTTGTACATATACATGTGGAGCTAACTGCGCCCCACGTCAAGTAACCATGCCCCACGACATATCCGACATCGAGGTCCCCATTTGGTTTGCTATCGTTGCTGGAGTGATTATTGGTGGAATCACTTTTTTTGGGATCGCTTTTAGCGCAAGAATAGCGATTACCTTGCTCCTATCAATTATTTCGCTAGGCATCTCACTCGTGATTCTGTACCTGTTATATCGATTCGTCGTTGCTGTGGAACAGATTGCAGATGCAACAGACCGAATCGCTGATCAAAACCGGGCTGATGAAGATGACTTATACAACTGATTGAAGGCCGTGTCCAAAGAATTTTGTCCCTCTCCACACGGCTTCAGCCGTATGAGGAGTCAACTAAGGGCTGTTCCACTCTTCGATTCGTTTAGCAAGACTGTCAGAAAAAACAGTAAGGTAGGCTGTCCCCCAGAATGCAGTGATGATTGCTCCGACAACATTGAAGATCATGTCAACAATCGTATCATCGACGCCATATTGTGCTAGCACCGGATCTAACCCGAGTATCAATGCCCCTTGATCTGCAAAAAACTCCATTATCTCCCAGACAACGCCCATGGCTAATACAAAAATAATTGTAAAAACGAACAATCCCCATGGCGGGAGATGAATGCGATCATCGTACAGGTGGATACTGCGTAAAGCGGCGTATCCAGCGGCAGCAACTACGGAAGCTGATAGCGAGTGTGTTAACCAGTCCCATCGAGTGATTCCGTCGTACAGCGCAAGCGTACCAAGTGTGTGAAAGAACACGGCAGCCGTGACCCATAGTGCAATCCCAGGATCAACGGAGAGACGGAAATTCCGACGGAGTATCCTCGGGATATACGTAACTGCGAGTGCAATTGTTGCATTTGTTATCACCGCAAGGTCCAGTTGCCAAAGACCGTATATCAGTATCCCTACAAGGATAACCCGCATTAATCGGACGATTTGTTGTTGTCGCCGCTGTGAAATGCCAAGCCGGTAACTGAGAATTGCCTTCTCTTCCGGAACAGGATCTGTAACCGGGGATTCACACGATTCAAGACTTATTAATTCTCGTTTAAATGCAGCATAGAAACAAAGGCCCGCCACGATCCCGGCACCAGTTATCTGCATCAACTCAAGCATGACAACAGTATTTAGCGTGTCCTGTGATCGCCCATCTAACAGAAATGACGTCCCAACAAGTTGATCCAAAGTCCACTGGGTGATTTGGACAAGTGCGCCCATTGCCATGCTAAACAGTGTGGTCAACACAACTGCGAACCATGGAACAAGTGATAGGGATGTAATGTCGTGTAGCTGGATTATAAACAACAACGAGAGTGTAGCCAATGCAATACTTGGGAGCAACTCGGTGGCAAAGAGATCAGGAGCGATCGTCTGACTTAATACCGGAAGTGAAACTACTCCAGTGAGGTACCATGGGGGAACCATTGTTGGATTTACCAGACGAATGACTGGTGCAAGAAGAATTCCAAGGGCAATGATACTGAAAAGTGCAGGTTCATACTGACCAACTGAGATACCGGTAGTGAAGTTTATGACAAGTAGGAGAATAAATCCCCAAGAGAGCCCTATATCACGTCTGGAAGCAGCAAAAAGACTTATTTGTTGAGTTTCGACCATTGACTATACGACATAGTAACAACCGTTCGTATATGTCGCTTTACACTGGTATTATTCTATTCATGTGCAATTTGCTCACTTGGGCCGTGGTTTAATAAATGATGGCACAATAACATGAATACATGAGTGAGGAATCACTATATGAGGAGAGCAAGCCAAAAAAGCGACGAGGTCTGTCAACATTTTTCAGTGGGCTCGCAAGACGACTTCGACGCGGGAAAAGAGTGCCCGTTAACGATGCACAAGATACCGTAGTAGACATCCCAAGTGAGGTCGAAACGGGAATTGAAGTGACACAAGAAAGTGATGAAGTCTCGCTGCAGGTTAATCTTTCTTGGTCAGAGGACGATATCGAAGAGATCATCGAAACAGATGTCATCGCGAGTAAAGCCCGGTTTGAAGTGTACCGCGACGCAGGTGATAAGCATCGTTGGCGGCTTATCCATGACAATGGCAATATTATTGCAGATGGCTCTGAAGGATATGCTTCAAAACAAAAAGCAAAACAAGGCCTAGAAAGTGTACGCTCGAATGCTCCTGGGGCATATGTTGTTGATGTCTCAAAAGATGAAGACACACCTAAAGAGGGCGGGAGTGATGCAACATTTGAAGTATTTAAAGACAAGGCTGAGGAATGGCGCTGGCGTCTTGTTCATGATAATGGTAACATCCTTGCTGACGGCGGTCAAGGGTACGCCTCAAAGCAGAAAGCAAAGCAGGGTCTCACAAGTGTTCAAATAAATGTACCCGGTGCACCTATCGAGGAACCTGAATAGTCTCTTCTGAGGAGTCAATTACAGGTTTCTCGGTATAAGCCTGAACTGATTGCATAGTGAACTATCCCTGCCTACTCACTCGTGGCAATAGCTGCTCGTCTCTTGAGGCAGGGGATTTCTGGGTCAACGATGTTTCTTGGAGACACATCACTGACTATCGTATTATTGACCCCAGCGAGCGCAGTTTCCACAGGTGTTGATTCCGCATACCCTGTCCTATATCTTCTCTCGGAGAGACGATTCTAAGCAAGTGTATTCCGGCGTTGCAGCGTACTTGAACAGCTCCTCAACCACGGCTGATTTGCTGGGTTGGTTATCACTTGAACGTTCGAAAACTCAGAGAGCGCGCGGCTATATCCTCGCCCCATCGTACCCGCTCCTAGCGGTTACTCCTTTGGGCCCGGGCTGTAGCCAGTAAGCGTTAAAAAAGATCTAACCGAGTTGCGCGTAGTGGTCACGACAACCGATCCTGTGAACTAATCCGATCAGATACGAATTCGAAGTCGATATTTGCTCGCTTTGCTGCTTCTTGATCGCGTGGGCTGTCTCCAATAAAAATCGCTTGTTCTGGCGCAGCCTCCAGATTCTCAAGGACCTTATTGAGTGGTTGTGGCGAAGGCTTCTGTTCCAATACCGTATCCCGGCCGACAACCGTATCAATATATGTGCTAAGGTCTGTTTGTTCAAGTGCGATACGGCAGGCAATTTCTGAATTAAGCGAACACACCCCAACTGGTACAGAAGCAGGAAGTTCTCCAGCTAGTGGTAATAGGTGTGCACTTCTAGCTCCTTGCTTTTCATGATCAGTGATTACTTGCTCGACAATCTGTTTTAGTTCTGCTTCGGCAGCACGAGTGTATACATCCCAGAGGCTATTTGTCGAAATAGTAAGTCCATGGTCTGCTAGTTCATTAATTGCATCCTGCCTTGTCTGTGCCCAATCAACATCTAATTGTACAAGTGTGCCATCTAGATCATAAATTATAGCCGCGTAGTTTGTATTCATTGTAATATAGAAGGTTCACTCCATCTTAGCTTTGAGTAATTCGATAACAAACACTGCTCCTTCTGGCTCATTGTCTTCAACCCAAACTGATCCGCCAAATGTGGAAACAAGACTATCAACAAGATATAGTCCAAGCCCACTTCCTGAACTTTCAAGCCCCTTTTCACCTCGTCCGAAAATTTCCCGCTTTCGTTCATCTGAGATCCCCGGCCCGTTATCAGCAACTCTTATATTAATCAAATCAGACTCTTCCTCAATAGATATCTCAATCTCAACGGACTCCTTGTCATTGTGGTAGACAGCATTGTGGAGCAAATTCCCAAAGACGGACCGCAACAGTGGGCTAGCTTGCACATGAAGTTCATTTGGAAATTGCTTGTCACCAGTGATTTTCAGCGGCTTTGAATGGCCAGCAAAATCAGACTGAACTTGTGCAATCTCATCTTCAATCACTTCGATAAGATCAATCGGTTCAAGATCAGGGTTATCAGACCCCAGCAATTCCGTAATGTCTCGGACCGATTCAGTTAATTCCATGGTATGCTGTGCTGCCGCTATGATACGATCTAGTGTGTCCTTGCTCTGTTTATCGATATTTTCCTCAAGTTGGGCTGCCCATCCAAGAATGACAGACATATCGTTACGGATATCATGACGCACGATTTGGTTCAGTAACGCGAGTCGATCACGCTCAGTTTTTAATTCTTCTTCCGTCTCTTTTCGATCGGTAATATCACGACTTGCTGTAATATAGCCATCAAGTCCATGCTTACCGTCCGCAGCAGTCCCGGTTGCTGCAATCCATATCCAGCCTCGATCTTTTGATCGAAACCTGAATTCAATCTCGGTATCAATGTATCCAGACTCTTCAACTAGTCTTTGAAATTGGCTAACAACTCGCTCTCGATCATCTGGATGGATGTATTCTGTAATATCTGCTCCATGCAGCTCTTCGGGAGCCCATCCCTTAACGTGCGTCGAGCTTGGAGATTGATATTTGATCGTCCCCTTCTCATCAACGACGGTGATCACATCCGAGGTTTGTTCAATGAGGAATTGGAACTGGTCAGCGGATAAATCCGCCGAATAACTCTGATCGCTCGTCATGCCGAGTATGTACTGTATGTACTATTGGAGAACATAATAACGTTCCTGTCAACTGCCTCGGGGTCAAGCCCCGTGGCATCCGCCTTGATATTCTGTGAACGCTCGCTGAGCGTAGTTATCTGCGTGCAGGTCAAAAAGGAAGAATCAGTCAGTTCTCAAACGGCGCGTTTAGACAATATGTGTTTTCTTTTGGACGGCACTGACACTGTCGCAACTGATAATACCCAGGAGAAACATCAGCAATAATCGGCTCTACTAAGTCTGCGAGTAATGCCGGGAACCGATCGTCATCATGTGGGACAGGAATTCGATGGAACGAAAATCCTCGCTCAACTGCCTCTTCTTTAAGATCAATATCCAGCTCGACAAGTGTCTCAGATTGTTCGTGCATGAAGCTCATCGGTTCGACAATAACGTGTTCGACTGATTCATCTAAGGATTCAATCACTGTCTCGATGTCTGGTTCGGTCCAGTCAATTCCACGGTTTTCATGATTTTGGAATCCGAGGTGATATTCCTCTATCCCAAGCACTTGACTGATCATCTCGGTATATTCATCGACATAAAGATCATAGCGGCTGTCGCCTTCCAAATACTTTATTGGCGTACCATGAGCTGAGAAAACAAACGCTGTGTTTGAGTCATTTGGTTCAAGATTATTACGGTCCAAATACGTGGTAATGTTCTCTGCCCGCAACCTAGTGTACGATGGTGATCGGTGCCATCCTGTAATCGAATAAAAATTAGGATTATACTCAGAAAGATCTGCAATGCTTTCTTCCAACGCGTTGATAGATGAAACTGTTGTTGACTGGCCACAAAGCGGATACACGGGAACCGCAATGACTTGTGAGATCTCATCAGCCGCCAGTTGTTCTGTAATATCCGGAATTAACGGATCAACGTGTTGCATTGCATGGTACACATTAACGGATTGGTCACGTTGATCTAGCTCTGTATCGAGAGCTTCCTTCTGTGCGGTGGCCTGTTTAATAAGTGGTGATCCATCAATTTCCCGGTATTCTTCAAGCAATCCAGGCAGACGTCGTTCAGCGAGTTGCTCTGATCGTTCTCGAATCTCAGCCTCGGTTGTATCTCCATCCAATGAGGCATTGTCCATAAAGATACGAATGAGATAGTCTCGAACAGTATTCCGATCTACGGTCTGTGGCTCACCATAATTAAGTAATACAATTCCTGTTTTCATGTTTCTCCCGACTGATTACGGTAAGCTCATATTGGAGTACACACAAAAAAGTCTGGTGAGGTACTACTTGGCTTCTTGAGTTCCAGATCCGCAATTTTTCTTGTCGCACTGTGACTATCTGACAACAATCACGGGGATTGGAGCACGTTTTGAGACCGCCTCTGCTACGTTTCCAACAAGGAATCGCCGGGACGCACGCTTCCAGTCTGAACCGTGTGCTCCAATAACAATTGTGTCATATTCTTCGGCACGGTCAATAATATTTCGCGCTGGATGCCCAATGCCAGTTAGCGTCGTGACTTCTCGGTTACGCTTTTTTGCAATCTCCTGGGCACGTTTGAATACCGGATCCGTTCGTTTGGTAACTGCTTCCTCAGCGTCATCTTCCAGTGCAAGCGTTGTTGCCTCACCCATCATCGAAGAGGGTACTCCAATTACGTGCAGGACAGATATTTCGGCCTCAGGAAAATTATCTATAGCATATTCGAGCGCTTTTTGGGCGTGCTCTGAGTCATCCATCGGTACGAGGATTTCTGACACCATGTCTCGATCAACGTTGCCTGTCAATGTGAATCACTAGGGAGGAATGCTTCAGATGTTACTAGTACAAATTATCTATATGCATTCACAGACGAATTAAGGCGGGTGACACGGAAGCTGTCCCAAAGGTGGTTGGCTGAATATCGTAAAGTCATATAAACCGCTGTTCGGCCATTTTATACGGTGGCATCCGTTAGCGGATAGTAATGACACTCACAAAACGCATCATTCCATGTATCGATGTTGACTTAGATGAAGATGGGAACGCAGCCGTTTATACTGGGGTAAACTTTGAAGACCTCAAGTATACAGGAGATCCCGTTGAAATGGCTAAGCGATACAATGAGGCAGGCGCTGACGAGTTCGTCTTTCTCGATATTACCGCATCTGCTGAAGGTCGTGAAACGATGCTTGATACGGTTTCTGCGGTTGCCGATGAATGTTTCATTCCGCTTACTGTCGGGGGTGGAATTCGAACAAAGGAAGATATCAAAGAAACGCTACGTGCTGGAGCCGATAAAGTCTCGATCAATACTGGAGCATTGAATAACCCTAAGTTAATTAACAACGGTGCAGCGGCATTTGGTTCACAATGTATTGTCATTTCCGTTGATGCTAAACGGCGCTTCGATGAACAGGGAGAGCATTATGCACAGATCGACGGTGAATCATGCTGGTTTGAATGTACAATCAAAGGCGGCAGAGAAGGAACTGGTCGCGATGTGATTGAATGGGCAAATGAAGCAGAATCACGTGGCTCCGGTGAATTATTCATCAACTCCATCGATGCAGATGGAACAAAAGATGGCTATGATATTCCACTTACTCGAGCTGTTTGTGATACGGTAAATACACCAGTTATTGCGTCTTCAGGTTGTGGTGGTCCAGAAGACATGTACGAAGTTTTTGCTGAGGCTAATGCTGATGCTGCTCTTGCAGCGTCGATTTTCCACTTTGACGAGTATGGAATCAATGAGTGCAAACAGTACTTAGACGAACGTGGAATTCCGGTTCGCAGATAACTTGGTTTGTTATAGTTGATACAATGCTACTGATCTGTTTTCTTTTTAGGTGATATTATGTCGCTGCTTCAAAAGCGGATGTGAATGCGTCTGTCTTTTCACGGACTTGGCTGGCACCGTCCTCAAGTGCGTCTAGGGGATCTACACCTGGTTCGGTCTTGATTGTTAGCACCGGATCAGTTTGCCCACCAGACTGTTCCGGGTTCATGTCATATGTCGCCGCAGTAACTCCTTCTGTTTCTAGTAGCGCACCCTTCAGAACATTCATAAATGTGTGACTCTCTCCGGCAATTTCAATTGAAAGTTCATTATCACTATGATCGATAACGCGAAGATCCATATTAACAAAGAGGTCCGTAATCTGTTTGTAATTTACGGAACAGCCCCTGTTGCTGAAAGAGAAATTTGTCCAACAATAATTCTGCGTTTTATATGCAGACAGTTCATACCAATGCACAATGGAGACGGAGCTTCTGTCTTATGCGTTTTCCGGACTTCTTGTTATTGTGTTTTTCATCTCGATCGCACTTGCGTTTCGGTTCAGTGACGGACACGTTCGTCTGCGAAAGCGGCTCAAATCGCGACTGATATATGGACTTCCCGTCGGTTCGATGATCACGATTGTGACGGTTCTTGCAGTATACCTCTTTTTGCAAGGCGGGATTCATGATTGGGATAATCCTGTTGTCCATCCTTTCAGATCATGGTCTTACTTTTATCCAACTGGTACAGTCGCCTCTGGATTTGCACATGGTTCTCCCTCTCACCTAACCAGCAATCTTACAACTACGCTGATCCTTGCGCCAATCGCTGAGTATATCTGGGGCCACTATCCAGATGGACAAGGTGGCACAAACGCTAGCCGTGATCAGCCGTGGTACCGGTATCCGATTATACGAGCTTGTGTTTTGTTCCCTGGTGCTGCGTTTGTGATTGCTGTGTTGACTGGAGCTTTTTCGCTTGGGTCAGTGATCGGATTTTCTGGTGTTGTATTTGCATTTGGCGGGTTTGCCGTTGTTTATTACCCGATTATCACAGTCGTCGGATTACTTGTCGTTGGTGTTGTTCGAACAATTCTTGACGGATTAGTCGAACCAATTTCCTTTGCTGGTGTAACATCAACTCTTCCTGGATGGACTAGCACAGCTGTTCAGGGGCATGGCCTTGGTTTTTTGATTGGTGTACTACTTGGAATTACGCTCCTCTACCACCGAAATAAACGTCCACGTATCTTCGAATTGTTTGTTGCACTCCTCATCTATGGACTTACTCGAGGGTTATGGCAGATTTACCGACCACTTGGCGGAAATGAATTTGTACTCTATCGTGCTCTCGGTGTGAGTGTCGTATTAATCGGTGCGGTTCTTGTTACTGCTACCGTTGTCGCGTCTAAACGACCGTTATTCGAAGGCTCTTCTGTCACTCAGCGAGAGGCGGGTGTCATTTCATTAGTTGCTATTTTGGCTTTTCTGATTGGTCCCGGAATTGTGACTAATCTTGTTATCATCGACTATCACGATGAGCCAGCAGATGATGAGTTAGCTGTTGAGGACTATATCATTGGATACGATGAGAATGCGGAGAATCCAACAGAATTTGTGTTTGATGCCCCTGGTACTGATGAGACAATCGAACGAACAAGTAGCGGCGTCTATGTTGCTAGCGATCAGCGACAACTCTGGATCATGGATACGTCACAAAACCAACTTCGGTCAACCGGAACTGCAGACATTCAGATTGGCGGGATTGGATGGCGTGAAACTGTTACTGCAGAGCGAGACGGATTGCAGGTTCTAGGTGCACAGTCGGTCTATGCTGTCGAGTTACGTCACGATGATCAGTTGGTCACAGCTTACGAATCCAACGCGTCAACAGCAAATATTCGCATTGACAATCGGAGTATCTCGTTTGCCCCCGACATAGATGACCGGTTTACAATTACGGTAGAGGGTTCTGACGGTGTCGAAGAAACAGCATCGATCCCGAGTGTCAACGAGTCAGTTGAGATTGGCGGAATTATGTTTCGAGCAAGCGAGACTAATGGTACGAAATTCATTAGCGCAGAACGTGATGGTACAGTAACAACAGTCGCCCAAGAAGAATAACTTGGCCTGTGTATCAGGGAAAGATAACCTCTAGACGGATGTCTGATGTTCACCCCCAGACAATTCGGAAGACTTCAGCATCGATAGATTTGGTTGCTTTTTCATGGAATGCAAACTGATGGTCAACATCTAACTCTGCTGCGAATTCGTGTGTGACTTCACCACCAAGTTCTTCGACAAAAGCATTAACAAACTCCTGACTCCCTGCATTATGCACCGAGTACGAAACTCGGGCAAGTGATTTGGCAGTCTTGAGGAACGATCGATCTGCGCCTTCGTTGCCATCTTGGGCGCCGAATGGTGGGTTCATCAACACTGTCGTCTGCGAACGCTTTGTGGAAAGAGGCGGATTGCGGGCATCTGCACAGATCCAGTCAACTGATGTATTTGTTGCAATACGCTGTCGGTTCTTTATAGCAGTCGATAGTGCGTCTCGATCAAGTTCAACACCAATAACACGGTCCGGGCCGCGCAATGCTGCTGCCAGAGCAAGCATTCCGGTCCCACTTCCAAGATCAATAACAGTCTGATTCTCGATGTCTTCGTGCAGGTCGGCAACGTGAACAATGCTGGCGGCTAATTCTGGGGGTGTTGTGTACTGTTCTAAATCAACAAGTGGGTCATCAAACCCAGCCACTACACCTAGTCGTTGGGCCAAAGACCGCCGTGTACTCATACACTTTAATACACTGTGCTAATACTAAAGTATTGTTGAATTACTTATGGTAATTCATCGAGAATCTCGGAGCTATCGTTTACCAAGTCCCATGGAACGTATCAAATGACAACTCATCCATTGGTTTTTGCCCGGTCGCAATCTCATACTCTTCCGGTGTCAGTAGTGGCTTTGGGAACTGTGGTCCGTCATCGGTCGTGATTCGCGGACAGCCAGTGTTTACAAATGCATCAACATCGAAGCTATGGAGACGGTCTGGAGTCACCTCGTCCGTTGTGATCAGATATGCGTTCTCGTTATCTTCCACAATTTCTGTTGCTGTCTCCCATCGGCCTTGTCCAATCTTTGTACAGTAAATAACTCCCCAGGTAGTTGCGTCCATCGCTTTGTGGATCGTTGCGTAGCGTTTTTTGATAAACTGTTCCGACTCTGCTTCGGTGACAATATTGTTTACCGGATCAGCTATCACAACGGTCTTTTCGGGGTGTTCCATCGCCAATCCAACCGGATGGAACTTACCGCCACCTACATAAAGGAGATATTCCGCATCAAGATCTGCACTTGTATAATTGCATCCCAAGACCTGACCTTCGCGAGTTAGTCGTTCGTCGCCGTCGTCAGTTAGTGGTGTGTAACCGTCATTTTTAATAAACTTCTTAATCCCATCGATTTTATTGAGATGCTGGGCTGTGGTTGTGAGCCCAACCTTCTCTGTAGAGTTAGGAATTGACTCTAATGCTTGCTCAACAATGGGCAGTGGATCAACATTTGAGAACAGCGGAACGTATATCATCCCATCGCTGTTTTGCATTGGGGTATGACCGAAATGAATGAATAAATCTGTCCGTCGAGCTAACTCCATATCAAGATCACATGCTCCATAGCAAGGCTTTCCAGAGACAAGCATGGAAACATCGCGATCAAGGTAGGCATCAATGTCGTCTACAACATCTGTTGACTGCCGTTTTAGTCCTTCGGGGAACTGCAGACCAATTGTCTCAGCATCCTTCTCGGCGACGGCGTCAGCAATCCGATCAAGTTCATAGTCCCATTCCCGATCATGAGTAAGGACAAGCCCTGAGCCGCCAATACCATCGTTATTCGCCATTTTACTGTATTAGTGATTACGTGCGTAAAACCTCGCCGCTTTTCTCTCTGGCAGTAAATATCGATCCACTTTCGATGATTCTCATTGCTCTCGAAAAGCATTTGCAAGCCGACCAGATACATCCGATATGTATCGTTCTGGGTCTTTTGTTGCAGAGCATATTGAACCGGTGAACGCTGAGCAGGTACAGCCAAATGGCGTGGATTTGACTACCGAAATGATTTATGAACAGATTAACCCCGGTGCAATCCGTCAGAACGGGAAGGAAATTGGAGATCGAGCTGAGATTGAGATGGTTAACGGTGAATTTCAGCTTTCGGCAGGTGCCTACATTCTCCAGTACGGAGAGGTAATCTCTGTTCCTGACGGCCACATCGGTTTTGTACTACCGCGATCCTCCCTTATGCGTAATTCCGGCATGCTCAATACTGCTGTCTGGGATGCAGGGTATGAAGGCAAAGGAGAAGGCCTTCTCACCGTAAACCGACCACTTACTATTGAGCAGGGCGCACGAATTGCTCAGTTTGTACTAGCCGAAGCAAATCATGACGGACACTATAATGGATCCTATCAGCACGAACGGGTCAGCGAAACAGAGTAGAAATATATACTTCCCGTAGTGTGCTCTCGAAATGTGGACTCCATTAGCTCACAAAATATAAAATATGTGGTATTAACTATCTGAAAAGCCAAAGACTGTTCCGACAAACATTAGTTACAGTTTATCCTACAGACCAGTGAGGGCCTGTATCTCAGTCTGGTTAGAGAGAGCGGCTCATAACCGCTTCGTCCTCGGTTCAAATCCGGGCAGGCCCACTCTATAAAGGTGCGTTTTCCAGCCACCCGCTATACGGCTATTATCAGACGTCTCAACGTCTGAAAAGCGGAAATTGGAAACCGGATCACCACCCATTTTTCAATGAGCTCACCGGATTGGTGAGCGGTGGGCGTCGCCGTCATGCGATTAAAATAGCCGAAAAACGGTGGTTAAAATGACAGTCCACAGATGTAAATTTTGCGGGACTGTCGTTTCAGACGACTTCTGTCGCGTTTTCGGCGATCAAGAAGATGTCATCTGGCGATGCCTTGCTTGTGACTGCAAAAAACGACTCCAGAAAGGATCGGGTGCAGACAAAAATGTCAGATTACCCGACCCTCCCGAACATCCGAACCGAAATCGAGAATCTTCTGTAGAAAAGACCAGCCTAAGCCATACCTGTTAGAAACACATATGCGATCTATGCTCTATGATCACCTGAGTGACCTTAGCGTTGAAATTGAGGGATATGACCTACATCGTAACGAACGAGAGACTTCCAGCGGTTTTACCCGTGTCACAACAACTGTTTCGCTCCACGGTGGGGATGAGACAGGGCATGGTGAAGATGTAACATACGATGCAAATGAACACGACACATTCCATCGTGCGTCATCTCTCTCGATAACAGGACAATTTACGCTGACAGAGTTCTCTGATATGATTGGCGATTTGGATCTCTTCTTCGGGAGCAGACCAGAGCAATCTGCTTTTTGGAACTACCGACGGTGGGCATTCGAAAGTGCTGCACTTGATCTCGGGTTGAAGCAGACTGGAGTAAATCTTGCAGAGCGTCTCAACCGAGAATGTGATCCAGTACGATTTGTTGTAAGCACACGATTGGGTGACCCACCAACAGGTGATCGAATACTTGACTGGCTTGAACGAGATTCTAGCCTTGAGTTCAAACTTGATCCAACCTCTGACTGGACAGATGAAACTGTTTCTCTCTTAGCTAACACCAACGCCGTTCGCATTCTCGATCTCAAAGGCCAATATCATGGAACGACAGTTGATCAGTCAGCAGACCCTGACCTGTACAGGCGAATCATCGATGGCTTTCCTGAGGCACTTATCGAAGATCCAGCATTAACCGAAACGACACGACCGTTGTTCGAAGGTCATGAAGGACGTGTTACCTGGGACTATCCGATTCGGAGTGTCGAGACTGTTGAACGCCTTCCTTGGGAACCTGCATGGATAAATATCAAACCCTCCCGATTCGGTTCAGTACAGGCCCTCTTTGATACGATTGAATATTGTCTCAACAACGGGATACAGATGTTCGGCGGAGGACAGTTTGAACTTGGAGTTGGACGTGGTCACCTACATGCTCTTGCATCGTTATTTTATCCCGATGCTCCGAACGACATAGCTCCCAAAGAGTACAACGATCCAACGCCAAGCAGTGGCCTTCCGTCGAGCCCACTTGTTCCTCCGTCAGAACAACAGGGATTTAGCTGGAAATAGTCGCTTGCGCCTCATACGAGATCAATCCCCCTTGTGTGTTCGTAGTATAGAGACATAAAATAAGTTATACTATCTGTACCGTTTAGAGCTGGACCTCAACAAACCGCCCTCCATTATCGATAGAGATCAACGCCAAGTCCGTTAACCAGCCGTATTGTAAACACTGAATAAATTAAATATAAATTATCTATTATCTTTGTATATTATACACCTATCTATATCCCAAATATCCCCTCCAAACTGGGTGTTAAGTATGCCTATTCATAGAATTGAGTAATGTTATTACCCAACAGGCTAGAAATGGCTCCGCTCCTTGCCGATACGTTTACTGAAACCATTGAAGATAGCATTGAAACAATTATTGAGTTGCTGCCGACTATTACCCTCGTTGTCATAATCCTCGTCGCTGGTATCGTTGTTGCAAGAAGGCTTAGCCCTCCAGTGGAGCGGTTAGCCAATCAATTGAATATTGCTACTCGTCTTGACGAGACACCTCTTGAGAATGTTGTGAGCGAAAATCAAACCGCAGCGAGGCTTGTAGTATTCGTCGTGCAGTTGTACGTACTTTTGTTTGCGATTTTAATTTCTGCCGAGGTTGCGAATGCAACTGTAGCAAGTGACTGGGCAGAATTCCTAGTTCTCTATGTTCCTGAGTTGATCGGTGGTGGTTTGATTATTATCATTGGGCTTCTTATTGGTGATGCTACCGCCAAACGGATGCGGACTGCTACTGTCATCCAAGATAGTAATTATGGGGAATGGATTGTCACAGGAGCCAAGACTGCGGTGTACAGGCGGTACAAGGCGACTGCCCCGGGGTTGAAGCCGACAGCTTTATACTGAATCAAAAAGTAT
>OBKM01000614.1_pt1 | contig 17467 bp, 16 predicted proteins | sample 1519691 | NCBI WGS metagenome assembly OBKM01 (sample SAMEA37050418, study PRJEB22526) | metagenome | biome: saline pan; feature: lake; material: water | place: Egypt | collected 2015 | depth 0.5 m | reverse complement strand
AAGCCGCGCCGGGCCGCCCCGATCGGTTTCCGATTCGACAGTCCGCAGGCGATGTCCAGCGGCTCCCCGGCCGTGCTCCAGCGGTTCTCCGTCGACTGCCGACGGTTCCCGGCGTCGATCACCGATCGAGGAGCTCGTCGTCGACGCGTCGCAGGCTCTCAGCGAGTCGCGACTCGTCGGGTATCGCACCCACACATTCGGCGGAGCCGAACCGGACGTCCCCGTTGATCGAGACGAATCCGAGTTCTGCGGGGTCGCCGTCGAGACCGATCAGAAATGCGACCGTCCGAACGGCCGGCACGTCACCGACGTGCGTGTCGACGTCGACCGATTCGTACAGCGATCGGTGGGTCGCAACGTGGTGGACACAGGTCGGTGTCGGCGCGAACAGCAACAGGAAGTGGACGCCCGGCTCGCTCCGGGAGAGCTTCGGGCGGATTGCGTGTCGCTCGTCAGCGTAGAAGTAGCGTTCCATTCGTCGGTACTGCCGGAGCAGTTCGTTCGCGCCGGTGGCGTGCCGAACCGCGGCGTCGCTTTTTAACTCGAATACGCGGTCAACCCGCTCGGGCACCCGCGTTCGGACGTACACGTCGACGAGCCCACGCCGACCGTCGGCGTCGTACGGCTCCTCCAGCCGGATCTCCGGATCGTCGTTGACGGCGTGATAGTGATCGACGATCCGCGTCGCGAGGTCGTCTTCCCGCATCCGTTCGGACAAGGGAGACGTGATCGCTTAAAAACGGTGGCTGGGAAGTTCTGCGACCGAGATGGGTGACTGCAACGTCGTCCCGGCATCACGGCTCCACGGATGCGCCCCGCGCTCACAGCCCGATCATCGACTTCGCAACCTGCGCGTACAGCCCCGGCGCCTTCCGTCGTGAGTCGTCGAGCGCCCGTTCGACGGCCGTGGCCGCGTCGTCGAGGACGCCGACGCCGTGGCCGACGAGCACGCGTTCGGGATCAAGCCCCGAAAGCGGCTCGCGAGGCGGTGTGAATCGAAGCATCGGGTGGACGCCGAGACGCTCCCGGTCGCCGCGGAAGTAGGAGGCCGTCCCGAGCGACTCGGGAACGACGAGCGTCTCGCCGTCGAACAGTCCGACCTCCTGCCACGGCGGCACCGATGAGTTCCGGATCCGGATCGCCTCGAACCCGGTGTCCGCCACCCTGCGGCCGAATCGTTCGACCGGCGCGTCGAGATCGGCGGCGACGCCCGCCATCCACTCGGGAACGTGCACGGCGACGTCGTGGCGAGTGGCGACCGCGGCGGCGTCGCGTTTGTGTCTGTCGAGCGCGCAGACGACGCCGGCGACCTCGCCGAACTCGGCGAACAGGTCGTCGACGCCCGGCGCGTCGACCGGATCTATCACCCACACGTCGTCGGCGTCGGTCTCCTCGTTCGGGACCGCGAGCGCGTGGCTCGCACGTTCCATCGTCTCCTCCGGATAGGCGATCCAGCCGACTCCGCCGTCGAAGCGGTCGATCTCGTGGAGCTCCGCGTCACCGGTGCCTTTCATACCCATACCGCGTGTTGGACCGGAAGCCATTTGAACCCGTCAGTCGTCACGGCGGTGTCACGTTTCCGCGTCGAAACGTCGAGCTACCGCGGAACCACTGTCGAGCTACCGCGGACCCAGCGTTGAGCTATCGGTCGAGTCGGTCGGTGTCGATCTCCGTTCCCGGGGGCGTGATAATGAGGAAGCCACGAAAATGCATCAGTTCGCCGTCCATATCCTTTATTTCGCGAGCGAACCCGGCAGCGAGTTCGTTGAGATCGCCCTCGATCGACAGCACAAGCGTGTTGCCGTAGTCGACGGACCGTATCCACTCGTCGGGCTCCGTGGTGCCGTCGAGAACGCCGAGGACGACGTCGCCGCCTGCGGAGAACGCCTCGTCCATCTGCTCTTCGGCGTCACGGAGGTCGAGATCCCAATCACTCATACCGTGTGCGTCACCCCACGCCGGCAAAAGCGTTCGGTCGCGCGGAACGGAGCCGAAGCGATCGAACTCGACGACAACGAGCGGTCTCGACCGCGACCGTTTGCGGCGTCGACCCTCGACGTTCGGCGGCCGGAAACACTATTTTTCGCGCAGACATACGTGGGGTTGAAATGCCGGAATGTAGGAACTGCAGTTCGTTCGTTACGGAGCGGTACGTCAGAGTGTTCGCCCCTCCGGAGTACGAGACCGTTCGCGTCTGTCCGAACTGTGAGGATATGGTTCGTGACGGTGCCGGCGTTCGAGAAGCACGCTCGAAACGCGTCTGACGGCGGTTTCCACTTCACAATGCTTTCGCGTTCTCGGTGTCGTTAAGTGTGTCCTCGCCCAGTCACGAGCATGAAGCGAACGCGACGAGCCGTGCTTGCCGGCGCGACCGCCGTCGGCGTCGTCGGTGCGGCCGGTTGTCTCGACGACGACGCTCCGGACACCGGGGAGTACGACTGCGATACCGAGCCAGCGTCCCCCGATCTCGAGTACAGACCGGTGCTCGGCGATCCCGACTCCGACATCGTCGTGCAGGTGTTCGAGGATTTCACCTGCGGCGCCTGTGCCAACTTCAAACTCGATGAGTATCCGGCGATTCGCGACGCACACATCGACACCGAGCAGATCCGGTACGAGCACTGGGACTTCCCGATACCCGTCAACGAGGAGTGGGCAGTCCCGGTCGCCAGCGCCGCCCGCGGCGTCGGCGCTCGCGAGGGCGACGAGGCCTTCTCGGCTTTCGCGTCGGAGGTATACAGACACCACGGAAGCTACAGCCTCGACGCGGTCGGCACCGCTGCCGAGGCCGCAGGGGCCGATCCGTGTGCGGCGATCGCCGACGCCGAGGCACGGTCGTACGAGGAGGCACTGATGAGCGACCGAGAGGACGGCGTCTCGATCGGCATACAAGGGACCCCAACGGTGCTCGTCAACGGAGAGGTCGTGGACTCGAGCGCGGATGCGGTTGCGGATGCGGTCGACGCCGCGCAGCCGTAGCCCGACCGTCGCGTTTCCTATCGACCACGTCGGAACGCCGCGCTTTTCATCGACCGCCCCCGACATCGCCCGATGACACGGGCGACTCGTCGGGACCGTCGGGAGCGACGACGACTCGGACTCGTCGTTCTCGCAGTGTTGGTCTCGCAGGTGCTCCTGTATCCCGGCGTTCCGAATCTCGTCGTCGCGTTGGGTGCCCCGGCCGGGATCGACGCCGGCATGTGGTTTCTCGTCGCCGAGTTCGCGGCGTTTGTCGCCTTTGCCGTCGTGTGGGGGGTCCTGAGCGACGCGCTCGGCCGACGTGTCCCCCTCGTCGTTATCGGTGCGATCGGTGGGGGCGTTTCGTATCTTGCGCTCACCGCGGTACCGGCACTGGGTGGCGGATTCGAGGCCGCGCTTCTCGTTCGGGTCGTCGGCGGAGCGTTCACTATCGGGGCGTTCTCGCTGGGGATCACGCTGCTGATGGATCTCGGCGGGGGACACGGTCGAAACATGGGTGCTGCCGGCGTCGCGATCGGTCTCGGTGCCGCAGCCGGCTCGGTGGTCGGCGGAACGCTTGCCGATATCGACCCGTTTTATCCGGTCTACGCTGGCGCGGCCGTGTTGGGAACGGCCGCTTTGCTGGCGGCGACGGTCGACGATCGGATCGGCGGAGCCAGCGACGGTACCGATTCCGAGTCCGTCGGGTTTCGGGAGGTACTCGCTCGGATCCGCGATGCTCCGGCGCTTCTCGTTCCGTTCGCGTTCGGATTCGTCGACCGGCTGACGGCCGGGTTCTTCTCGCTCGTCGGCGTCTACTACTTTCAGGATCCTGCCACGTTCGGACTCTCCGCGGCTGGCGCCGGTGCCACGCTGGCGCTGTTTTTCGTACCGTTCGCGGTGCTGCAGGCTCCCTTCGGAGCGCTTTCCGACCGCATCGGCCGGTTCTATCCGGTAGTCGGCGGCTCGCTGGCGTACGGGCTCGTCATCGTCGGCGTCGGGTTCGCACCGGTGTACCCGGTCGCCGCTGCGCTGATGGTGCTGGTCGGAGTGTGCGGTGCGCTGGTCGCGCCGGCGACGATGGCGCTCGTCACCGACCTCGTTGACCCGGAGAGCCGAGGGGCGGCGATGGGTCTGTTCAACGTGTTCGGCTCGCTCGGCTTTCTCGCCGGCTTCCTCGTCGGTGGGAGTACGACCGAGGCGTTCGGCTACCGGCCGGCGTTTCTCGCAGTTGGCGGGATGGAGCTGCTGATCGCCGTAGCACTTTTACCCATCGTCTATCGGATCGCCCCGACGATCGATTCGATGAAGCAGTTCTCGACGGAGGAGACATAGGACGCAACGCTTGAGTCGGTGGGCCACGCAGCGCCACGCATGCGATTCAACCGTTCCGACGGCGTGTTCTGTCACGTCACCTCGCTGCCGGGCCCGCACGGGGTCGGCGATCTCGGCGACGGGGCGCGGGAGTTCCTCGCGTTTCTCGGCGATGCCGGCGTCGATCACTGGCAGGTTTGTCCGCTCGGACCGACGATCGGCGCGGTCGGCGACTCTCCGTATCAGTCGCCGTCGGCGTTCGCGGGGAATCCGCTCCTCATCAGCCTCGACCGACTCGTCGAAGACGGGCTCTTGCGCGATGCCGATCTCGCTCCGACGCCCGAGTTCTCCGACCACCGTGTCGACTACGACGCGGTCAAAACGTACAAGCGTCCGCTGCTCCGGACCGCATTCGAGCGGTTCGAGGAGGGTGCGGGTGAGCCGCGCCGGCCCGATTTCGAGGCGTTCAGAGACCGGGAGCCGTGGCTCGCCGACTACGCGCTGTTTCGAGCGCTCTCGGAGACCCGTCCGGAGGACGTCTGGACCGAGTGGCCGAAGCCGCTCCGTACGCGAGACCCCGACGCGCTTTCGGAGGCGCGAGAGGATCACGTTGCCGACGTCCGATATCACGAGTTCCTCCAGTGGACGTTCGACCGGCAGTGGCGCGAGCTGCGATCGGTCGCCGCCGACCACGGCGTGTCGATCGTCGGTGATATCCCCATCTACGTCGCGCTCGACTCGGCGGACGTCTGGGCGAACCCGGAGACGTTCCAGCTCGATGAGGAGAACCGTCCGACTGCGGTCGCCGGCGTTCCCCCGAACCCGGGGGACGAGGGGCAGCGGTGGGGGAACCCCGTGTACGACTGGGAGAGTCTCGCCGAGCGCGGGTACGACTGGTGGGTTTCGCGGCTTCGCCGACTCCTTGATCTCGCCGATGTGGCTCGTCTCGACCATTTCCTCGGATTCGTCCGTTACTGGGCGATTCCGGCGGACGCGGACCATCCCGGAGCCGGCGAGTGGCGAGACGGTCCCGGCCGGGAGCTGTTCGAGATAGTCGAACGCGAACTCGGCAAAGCTCCGTTCATCGCCGAGGATCTCGGGTTCGAGGACCGCCGGATGGACGAGATCCTCCGCGAGTTCGGCTTTCCCGGAATGCGCGTCCCGCAGTACGCCGACTGGTGTGAGAAGGGGAACCCGTATCAGCCGATGCATTACCCGGAATCGATCGTCGGATACACCTCGACGCACGACACGGACACGTGGATGGGATACTACGAGGACCTTCCGGAGCGCCAGCGGGACTGCCTCCACTACAACATCGGCGTTGACGACCCCGCCGACGTGGAGTGGGAGATCATCGACGCAGTGTGGGGATCCGAGGCCGTGATCGCGATGACGACGGTACAGGATCTTCTTGGGCTTGGTAGCGACGCCCGCTTCAACGAACCCGGCACGCTCGCCGGGAACTGGGACTGGCGCGTCACGAGCACCCAGCTCGATCCGGCGATCGCCGAGCGGCTCAACGAGATCGGCGAGTTCCACGTTCGGTGACCTGCCGCGGCCAGAACTGCCGCCCTTCGCGGATTGAAGTATCCGGGACGTGGATGCCTGGTATGGTAGATCCGACCTCCGATCTCGGAGAGGACGTTGACGAGCAGTCCGCGCCGCGCTGTGCAGCGTGTGGGGAGCCGGTGCTCGGACACGAGCGACGGACGGTGACGTGGGTGGACGGCGACCACGTCGAACACCGCCATTTCTGTGACGACGAGTGTCGCAACGAGTGGGACGACGAACGACCCACAGCAGCGTAGGTGAATCGATTGCGCACGCGATGCACGTCACTGCCGCGTCTCGGGAGGCTTTTTGACCCCGGAGGTGGTAGCGACACCCATGATATCACTCGACGAGGCCGTGACGGCCCGACTGGAGTCCCACGGTGAACGGTTCGAGGTCCTGATCGACCCGGATGCGGCGCTCGCGATGAAGCGTGGCGAGTTCGAGGGTAACCTCGAGGAGGTCATCGCGGCCGAGGACGTGTTCGAGAACGCCTCGCGCGGTGATCGTCCCGCCGAGGAGGATCTGGAGACCGTGTTCGGCACCACCGACCCGATGGAGATCATTCCACAAGTCGTCACGGGCGGCGAGATCCAGATCACGGCCGAGCAGCGCGAGGAGATGCAAGAGCGGAAGCATAACAAGCTCGTCAACACGATTACACGAAACGCAGTCAACCCACAGATGGACGATTCGCCGCACCCGCCCGAACGGATCGAGCGGGCGCTGGAGGAGGCCGGCTTCCAGGTCGACCCGATGGAACCCGTCGAGAATCAGGTCGACGAGGCGCTCGACGCGCTTCGTCCGGTGATTCCGATCCGGTTCGAGGAGGTAACGATGGCCGTCCAACTGCCGGCCGACTACGCCGGTCCCGGTCAGGCAAAGGTTCGCGAGTTCGGCGACCTCGAGCGCGAGGAGTGGCAAAACGACGGGTCGTGGGTCGGGGTGCTCACGTTCCCGGCCGGGTTGCAAAACGATCTGTACGACCTCGTCAACGAAGTCACGTCGGGTGAAGGGAACGTCCGCGTGATCAAGGACAAAGACGAGCTGAGTACGCGGTAGCCGGGAACGGGAGTCGCTTCAGCTACGCTTCGTCGAACAGCGTCTCGCCGTCGACCATCTGCTTCTCGACGGTATCCAGATCCAAGGTGACCCCGAGACCGGGTTTCTCCGGGATCTCGATGTAGCCGTCCTCGATGACGTCTTCCTCGACGAGCTCTTCCCACCAGTCGAGCTCGTAGGAGTGGTATTCGACGGCCAGTGAGTTCGGAATCGCCGCCCCGACGTGTGCGGCCGCCATCGTCGCAACGGGCGAGGAGACGTTGTGCATCGCGACCGGCGTGTAGTACTGGTTGGCGACGTCCGCGATCTTCCGCGTCTCGCGCATCCCGCCGACCTTCGGCAGATCGGGAGCGATGATGTCGACCGCCTGATTCTCGATGAGCCGGCGCTCCTCGGTGACACGATAGCGGTTCTCCCCGACAGCGATCGGCGTGACGGTGGATTTCGTCACCTCCTCCTGTACCTCGAGATTCTCCGGCGGAACGGGGTCCTCGAGCCACCAGACGTCGTACTCCTCGATCGCGTTCGCGAGGCGCTTTGCCGAGCCGCCGGAGAACGTCCAGTGACAGTCGAACGCGACGTCGGCGTCGTCCTTCACGCGCTCGGTCACCTGCTCGACGATCTCCGCCTTGTGGCGTATCTCACCGGGTCGGAGATGTCGGTTCGCGCGATCCTTCTCCAGTCCGCTCGGGACATCCAGATCGAACTTCAACGCATCGTACCCGAGCTCGTCGACGACGCGCTCGGCCTCGTCCGCACAGGCTTCGGGGTCCGCCTCCGCCTCGGTGTGACAGTCACAGTACACCCGCATCTCGTCGCGGTACTTCCCGCCGAGAAGCTGATAGGCGGGAACGTCGAGGATCTTCCCTACGAGATCGTGGAGCGCGACCTCGATGCCGGAGATAGCGGTGACCGTCACGCCCTCGACGGAGCCCTCGCCGGACATCTTCTGGATCAGGTGCTCGTACAGGCGGTCGATGTCGAGCGGGTTCTCGCCGACGACGAACGGTTTCATTCGCTCTATCAGCTCCGGGACGCCTGCGCCCCAGTACGCCTCGCCGGTACCGACGACGCCCGCATCGGTGTACACGCGCACGAGCGTCCACGGGAAGTTCCCATCGACCATCGTCGTCTGAACGTCCGTGATCTCGACGTTGCGTGTCCCGCCGCGCTCGTTGCGCACTCCCATCGTCTCGCTCGACAACTCGCGCATCGTATACTCCGCGTTCGGGTCGTGTAGCGACTCGTAGTTCCGGCTCATGGATTCATAATTAATTCGGACTACAGTAAACTTTTATATCCTTTGCGGATCCACCTTGGATCCGATCGAGAAACCGGAATCAAAACAGTCGAATCCACTGGCGACAGGGTTTTGCGAAATCGGCGTCGGCCAATCCGTAGCAACGACATTGGTTCGTCCGCAGCTATCGACCCGGCTCGCGGTCGCTGTCACGTGAAAACAGTCGGCGCAGATGCGCCCGCGAAAAGAACGAGGATGGTCGGTCCATATGCACGCCGATCTCGCCGGACAGCGCCGAAAGACCGACCCGCTGCACCGACTCCGGAAGCGAATAGCAGCGACGGATCCACGCGCCGAGACGGATCTCCGTCGCGAGCCGGTCTCGCCAGCCATCCTCGTAGTCGGCGAGAGTCGATGGGCGACGCGGATCTATCGTTTCGGCGGCGACGTCCGCAGCCGTCATTCCGTAGAGGATCCCGCCGCCGGTAAACGGCTTCGTCTGTGCGGCGGCGTCGCCGATCAGAAAAACCCGGTCCGTCGTCACCGAGTCCGGTGGTCCGATCGGGATCGCTCCCGAACAGAATCGATTCGTTTGCACGTCGTACGCGTTCGTGAGCCGATCGAACAGGTCGGTCACGTCGTCGCTCGGGGGAGCCGCGAGCCCGTACTCCACGCCGGCTTCCGCGCGTGGGATCCGCCACGCGAAGAACGTTGGCGCAGTGAGATGGACATCGACGAAATCACCGCCGTCAACCGTCTCGTCGAACGCCAACACGCCGTGAAGCGTCTCCGCGGGCTCATCGAGGTCGACGGCTCGGCGAACACGTGACGTGGGGCCGTCGCATCCGGCGACCATGTGGGCGTCTATCGTCTCAGTCTCCCCATCGGCGACACTCACCTCCACGACGACCCGGTCCGATCGCTCGTCGATCCCGATGACCGTGTGTTGCTCCCGGACGTCGGCACCAGCGTCACGAGCGGCGTCCGCGAGCGTCCGGTCAAGCGCGACACGGTCGATCACGTTCGACACCGCCTCGGATTTATAAAACGGGTACGAGTGCGACTCCGGTCCGTCGATATGGAACCGAGCACCGAACACTCGATTCTGAAGCAGTCGCTCGCGAGCGCTCTCGGGGACATACTCCCAGACGTCAGTCGAGACGTGCCCCGAACAGGCCAGCGGCTCACCGACCGTTCCCTTCTCGAGGACGACGACGTCGTGACCGGCGGCCGCGGCCAGGCGGGCGAATCGCGATCCGGACGGACCGGCACCGACGACGACGAAGTCGTGCATACGCGTCACCAACGCGTCGGCGTATATAAACGTCTCACTCGACGTATCGGTCTCCTACCGGTCAACAAGCCAGTCGATCGCGTCGTCGATCTCCGTTTTCGGTGGCGAACAGACGGAGCCCTCACAGGCGTACACCGTCGGAGCGCCGTCATTCGCGCCTCGATCGGTCCAGATCGGGGGTGCCTCCGCGAGGTCAAGTCGGTTCAACCACTCTTCGAGTCCTTCGGAAGTCGGCGGACGAGGGGCGACGACTGCGCCCGGCAGGTACGTTTCGGCGAGCGTCTCAGTCCAGTCATTCGGAATCTCGTCGGCAGCGATCGTCAGCTCGATTCCGCCGGATTCGACACGCTCCGCGGCACGAACGAGCGACACGTGCTCCAACGGACTCGCACGAATACGGTCCGAGTGTGTCGCCAACACTGCCTGTGCGACCTCTCGGAATCGCCGGTCCGTTCGGAAGCCGTCGAGGACCGTCAGCGTCTCCACCGCGACGCCGAGACTCGACGGTGTCGATCGGTCGGTGAGCTCCTGTGGACGTGCGAACAGGAACGCGTCTCCGGCTCCCGACCGTGCTTCCGGCGACCCCGAATCGAGGTCGCGCGTGAAGTATATCGTGCCGTCCTCGGCGTCGTAAAACGCCTCCAGCAGCTGTTCGGCCAGTTCGAGCGCGAACCCGAGCGGCTCCGGGTCGCCGGAGACGGTGTACACGTCGAACGCGGCACGAGCGAGGAACGCGTAATCGTCGAGATATCCGGGTCCGTTCACGTCGCCGTCGAGCCACCGGCGCGCGAGCGTCTCGGACTCATCGTCGTAGAGACGATCACGGCAGAACGACAGCGCGTCGCGGGCGATTTCGATGTACGGCCCGCCAAGCACTCGACCGGCCTCGGCGAACGCGGAGATGGCGCGACCGTTCCATGCAGCAAGCACCTTCTCGTCGCGGGCAGGACGCGGACGATGCTCCCGCGACTCGAACAACGCGACGCGAGCCTCCATCAGTAGCTCGCGGAGCTCGGACCGTGAGAGTTCGTGGTCGGAGGCCAACGACTCCATCGGCGTCGCGATCGTTGGGACGGTCGTTCCGCGCTCGAAGTTGCCGCCGGACTCGATCCCGTATCGTCGTTTCACCAGAGTCGCCGCGGGCTCGTCGAGCACGTCATCCACCTCATCGGGCGTCCAGACGTAGAACGCCCCCTCCGTCGGATCGTCGCCACCGCGACCCGCCGGCGGAACGCTTCGCGCGTCGAGCGTGCTGTAGAATCCCCCCTCGTCGTGACGAAGCTCACGGTCGAGAAACGCCAGCGACTCCGCTGTAACCCGGGCGTACGAGGCATCCTCCGCGAGTCGGTACCCGTCGAGATACGCTACTGGGAGCTCCGCGTTATCGTACAGCATCTTCTCGAAATGTGGGATGGTCCAGTCGCGATCGACCGCGTATCGATGGAATCCGCCACCTATCTGGTCGTACATCCCGCCCGACGCCATGCCGTCGAGCGTCCCCGTCGCGGCGGTTGCGAACGCATCACGCCCGGTTTCCGCGTACGCACGCAACAGCAGGTCGATCCGCCCGGGCATCGGAAACTTCTGTCCCTCAGTACCGAATCCGCCGTGCTTCTCGTCGTACCCCCGGAGTGCGGCCGCGGCTGCGTCCGTCAACAGTCCGGATTCGGGCGGAGAGCCGGGCTGATCGGGAACCGCTTCAAGCTCCGATCTCGCGCTGTCGGTCCACTGTTCCGCGCGACGTTCCATCTCGGCTCGCTGGTCCGGATCGTTCCAGGAGTCGGCGATCCGCCGACACAGACCGAGGAATCCGGGATGGTTCCCGCGCGGCTCCGGCGGAAAGTACGTGCCGACGTAGAACGGCTTCCCATCCGGAGTACACCACGCGGAGAGCGGCCAGCCGCCCCCGCCAGTGACGAGCTGACAGACAGTCATGAACGTGCTGTCGACGTCCGGCCGCTCCTCCCGGTCCACCTTCACTGGCACGAACGACTCGTTGAGAACGGTCGCCACCGACTCGTCCGCGAAGCTCTCCTCCTCCATGACGTGACACCAGTGACAGGAGGAGTAGCCGATCGAGACAAACACCGGGACATCGTGCTCGCGGGCGCGCTCGAACGCCTCGTCGTCCCACGGCTGCCAATGTACCGGATTATCCGCGTGCTGGCGGAGATACGGGCTGGCCTCGTCCGCCAGACGATTCCGATCGGTCGGCTGTGACATACTGCCGGTTCGCTCGCGAAACTCAAAAACCCCGTTGCATTGGCCACCGGATCGTAACTGATAGCGCTTTCTCAGAGAACACTGGATGCACGAACGTGTTTATTAATATCTCATCGGAAGGGAAGGTTTACACTAGCGTGCGTGTATCCGTCGACCGTATGACCGAGACCGTGCTTCTGGTCGGCGGCGGCGGACGCGAACACGCGATCGCCCGCGCGCTCGCCGACGACTGTACGCTGTACGCCTGTGCGAGCAACCGGAACCCGGGGATCCGCTCGCTCGTCGAGGAGTTCGTAGTCGTGGAGGAGACCGATGCGGACGGAATCGTCGCGGTCGCAACGGAAGTCGACGCGGACCTAGCGGTGATCGGGCCGGAGTCGGCGCTTGCGGCAGGCGTCGCTGACGCGCTCGACGACGCGGGCGTGTACACGTTCGGACCGCAGGCTGCGGAGGCGCGGCTGGAGACGGACAAGGCGTACCAGCGGCGATTCATGCACGAGGAGGGGATTCCCGGCTGTCCCGACTTTGAGACGTTCGACGACACCGAGGCAGCCTGCGCATACATCGACGAGTACGACGGTGATCTCGCGGTGAAGCCCGCTGGACTCACGGGCGGAAAGGGCGTGAAGGTGATCGGCGACCAGGTGACTGCCGAGGAGGCGAAAACGTATCTACGCGAGTCGGCGTACGACCGCATCGTCCTCGAGGAGCGGCTCGTCGGCGAGGAGTTCACGATCCAGGGGTTCGTCGCGGACGGCGGTGTTCGGACGACGCCGGCAGTTCAGGACCACAAGCGCGCATACGAGGGAGACGAAGGGCCCAACACCGGCGGAATGGGGTCGTACTCCGACACCGACCGCTCGCTGCCGTTCATGGCCGAGGGTGACTACGAAGCCGCGGTCGACGTTCTCGAAGCGGTCGTCGAGGCGCTTCCCGACTACAAGGGAATTCTCTACGGACAGTTCATGCTAACGGCCGACGGTCCGAAGGTCGTCGAGTTCAACGCGCGGTTCGGCGACCCGGAGGCGATGAACACGCTACCCGTGTTAGAGACGCCGCTCGTCGACGTGCTGACCGCTGCACGAGACGGCGATCGATTACCGGAGCTCGAGTTCTCCGGCGAAGCGACCGTCTGCAAGTACGCGGTGCCGGACGGCTATCCGACGGACCCGGACTCGGGGGCGCGGATCGCGGTCGACGAGTCGAGCGTGGGTGACGCGCTCCTGTTTTATGCAAGCGTGGACGAACGCGACGACGGACTGTACACCACGACATCACGGGCGTTCGCCGTCGTCGGACGCGGGGAGTCGATCGCGGCTGCCGAAACGCAGGCGGAGTCAGCACTGTCCGCGGCCGGCGACCGGGTACGGATACGTCACGATATCGGAACGGCCGAGCTCGTCGAGCGACGGATCGAGCACATGGCGGCGCTGCGCGAGTAGGACGAACACCGGACACCAGTCCCGGAGCAATGGCGAACAGGCGGTCTACGTCGGTCTCGCGGCGGGCGACCACACGCCGGCCTCGGCCGGCCGCGAGCGATTCGTCATGTCATGGCGGTGGTGGCCGCGGTACTGGATATAAACGTTCGTGGTGCGTTTATACCGAGCCGGCACGAAACCGTCCGTGTGACTGACGAACGCGACGCCGCCGAGAACTCCCGTCGTGATCGACTCGACCGGTATCCGACGCCGGGACCGCGGAACTCCCTCTGGTCGTGGCCCGACGCCAAATCGCCGCTCGTCGTGGCGGTGAACTACGTCGCCGTCGTGCTCGCGCGGATCTCGCCGAGCCTTCGGGTGAAAAACTGGCTGCTCAGACGGATCGGGGTGACGGTCGGAACGGGCGTTTCGTGGGGGTTGGAGTCGACACCCGACGTGTTCTGGCCCGAGCGGATCACCGTCGGAGACGACGCGATTATCGGTTACGACGCAACCCTGCTCTGTCACGAGTTCCTTCACGAGGAGTATCGGCTCGGAGACGTCGTCGTCGACGACCGTGCAATGATCGGTGCCGGCGCGATCGTGCTTCCAGGAGTGACGGTCGGCGCGGGAGCACGGGTCGCGGCCAACTCGCTCGTCGTCGAGGACGTACCGCCGAACACGACAGTCGCCGGCGTTCCGGCCGAGATCGTCAGCGAGCGTGCTGGTGCTGAAGAGGACGCATGACGGCGAGTGGGGAAACGGGCGAGATGAGCGGAGGAATGAAACCGATCGCGACGGCGACGACGAAGGGGCCGTACACGTGTGACGACGACTTCGATCCACAGCCGCAGGCGGGCCGGGAGGCGGCTATCAAACAACACTTATGCCGCTCGTCCGGCTTTCCGAGAGTATGAGCGAGACGGACGCGCAGGCCGACGTGACGGTCGTCCTCCCGGACGGTTCGGAGCTCTCCGTACCGGAGGGATCGACCGTCGAGGACGTCGCCTACGAGATCGGGCCGGGACTCGGCCGCGACACGGTCGCGGGGAAGATCGACGGCGAACTGGTCGAAAAGAAGGCGACGGTTTCCGACGGTGCGCGCGTGGAGATCGTCACCGACCAATCCGACGAGTATCTGCAGGTGCTCCGCCACTCGGCGGCGCACGTGTTCGCACAGGCGCTACAGCGGCGGCACCCGAACGCGACGCTCACCATCGGCCCGTACACCGACGATGGGTTCTACTACGACATCACCGACGTCGACCTCGACGAGGACGACCTCGAGGCGATCGAGGCCGAGATGGAGTCGATCATCGAGGCCGACTACGAGATCGAACGGGTCGTCCGGTCCCGCGAGGAGGCGCTGGATATATACGAGGACAACCGGTTCAAGCGGGAGATCCTCGACGAGGAGGCGTCCGGTCAGGAGGTCACCTTCTACCAACAGGACGACTGGCAAGACCTCTGTCAAGGTCCGCACGTCGAGTCGACCGGCGAGATCGGCGCGGCGACGCTGCTGGATATCTCGGCTGCCTACTGGCGCGGTGACGAGGACAACGAGACGCTCACACGCGTCTACGGGACGGCGTTCGACTCCGAGTCGGATCTCGAGGAGTATCTCGATCTGCGCGAGCAGGCCAAGCAGCGGGATCACCGGAAGATCGGACAGGAGATGAACCTCTTTTCGATCCCCACGGTGACGGGACCTGGACTTCCACTCTATCATCCGCCGGGGAAGACCGTCCTCCGAGAGCTGTCCGAGTTCGCGAACCGGCTCAATCGTGAGCACGGCTACGAAGAGGTCGAGACGCCGCACGTGTTCCGGACGGAGCTGTGGCGGAAATCCGGCCACTACGAGAACTACAAGGACGACATGTTCCTCCTCGAGGTCAACGACGAGGAGTACGGCCTCAAACCGATGAACTGTCCGGGTCACGCGACGATATTCGACCAACAGTCGTGGTCGTATCGAGACCTTCCGAAGCGGTACTTCGAGAACGGGAAGGTGTATCGAAAAGAACAGCGCGGCGAACTGTCCGGACTCTCGCGGGTCTGGTCGTTCACCATCGACGACGGGCATCTGTTCGTCCGCCCCGACCAGATTCGCCAGGAGATCGAATCGGTCATCGAGATGATCTTCGAGGTCGTCGAGACGCTGGACCTCGAGGTCGACGTCGCGCTCGCGACTCGACCCGAGAAATCAGTCGGCGGAGACGAGATCTGGGAGTCGGCCGAGGCCCAGCTCCGCGAAGTGCTCGAATCCGGCGGCTACGACTACGACATCGAACCCGGGGATGGTGCGTTCTACGGCCCGAAGATCGACTTCGGATTCGAGGACGCGCTCGGTCGGGTGTGGGACGGACCGACCGTCCAGCTGGATTTCAACATGCCCGATCGATTCGACCTGACGTACACCGGCGAGGACAACGAGGAGCACCAGCCGGTGATGATCCATCGGGCGCTGTACGGAAGCTACGAGCGCTTCTTCATGGTGTTGATCGAGCATTTCGACGGCAACTTCCCGCTGTGGCTCGCGCCCGAACAGGTCCGGATCCTCCCGGTGTCTGACGAGACGCTCGGCTACGCCCACCGGGTGAAGAACGCGCTCGCCGACGAGGGGTTCCGCGTGGAGGTGGAGGACCGGGACTGGACCGTCGGTCGCAAGATCCGCCAAGGCCACGACGATCGACTCCCGTACATGGTGATCGTCGGTGACGAGGAGGAGGCGGCCGGCACCGTGTCCGTCCGTGACCGCTTCGAGAACCAGCGGGGCGATGTCGACCTCGACGCGTTCGTCGAGCATCTCGTGGACGAGCGTGATACGAAGCGCACGGAACCCGACTTTATCGACGAGTAGCTCGCGAGAGGTGTCGTACCGTCGGTACTACGCGCAAGATCGCAGGCCGTCCACGTTGGGTCGCCGAACCTGTTCGCGCAACCGTCGATAGCGACACGGCACGATGTCCGCAGTGCCGGCGCTCACCACCCGGAGAACCCACCCTCCACGAGGGTTTCTGCTTGGTGACCGATGTACTCGCGTTGCATACCGTGGACGGCCTCCCCGAACGATTCGCCACCCGCAACCCGCGAGCGAACTCGGCCGCGCTTCCAGCTGGCGGGCGTCGTTCGCGTCTCCACGCGCCAGCGGAGCGGGGCGAGCCACGACTCCGCCTCCGATTCGGAGCAGCCGGCCGTCCGGAGCCCCGCAGCGGCGTGATCGAGGAGGTCGTCGTAGATGGCGGCCGTCGCGTGCGTTCGCTCCCCATCGTGGCCGATCCATTCGAGGTCGGCGTCGATCCCGTCCGCGACCGCTCGGTAGAAGTTGTCGCGGGCGACCGCCCAGTCGAGCCCGATGACTGGATGTTCTCGTCTCGGAAGCTCCTCCATCAGTCCCGCGAACGCGGCCTGAAACGCGATCGAGTCGCGCACCGTCGGCTGGGCCGCGATCGGGCGGAACTCGATCCGGGCGTTCGCGCTCGACCGGCTTGCCCCCTCGAACACCGGTCTGACCCATCGCCAGTACGTCCCATGTTTCGTGCGGAACGTGGCGAACGCGTCGTCGAACCGGTCGCTTCCCCCCACGTCGGGCATCGGAATGATCGTCGCGTCACCCGCGATCCGGTCGATCGCCGTCGACACGTCGTGGACGTCTCGCGGGAAGCGGACCTTGTCGTCATCGGTCCGAGCGTTCAACACCGACTCGAACACGTGAATCCGGTTTTCGCGTGCACCTTCGGCGAGGACGCGCTCGGCGTCCCACTCGTCGTCGTACAACTCGGGCGGAAAGAACGGCGAGTTGACGCCGAGCGCTAGCAGGGGGCCGGCGATCCGGAGCGCGTAACGGAAGTACTGTGGGAGCATCTCCGCTTGCGCAACCTGGTAGTGCGGCTGGACCGAGGTGATGAGGCTCTCGGGCATCACCGTGTCCGCCGACAGCGACACGCCCGGAGCCGTCAACTCGACCTCGCCTGATCCCTCCGTTTGCGTGTTCGTCATCGCATGATACCGGACGGCTCGGCTCATGTTGACGGCGACCGTGATGCCGTTCATCTCGACGCTTTCGGTGAGGTAGCCGTGAGCGGTCTCGCCTGCGGGCGGGATCGTCCAGAGCCCGTCCGAAACCAGTCGCATTCCCTCGACGGCCGCGGTGTTCTCGGCAGCCTCCAGCCGTGCACGGACCTCCGCGAGCTGTGCACGCAGCCCGTGGTCCGACAGTGGTTGTGGACTCGTTGACATCTCGGCGTTGTGTAAACCGAGCTCCTTCTCGAACCCCATTAGCTCCAGCAGTCGACGCGGAACGCGCATCAGCGCGTACTCGCCCGCCCGGGACTCCTCGCTCCACCGACCGTCGGCGACCGCGTAGAACTCGTACTCGAAGCCGACGATCGACTGGTGGTT
>OBKM01000612.1_pt1 | contig 17504 bp, 14 predicted proteins | sample 1519691 | NCBI WGS metagenome assembly OBKM01 (sample SAMEA37050418, study PRJEB22526) | metagenome | biome: saline pan; feature: lake; material: water | place: Egypt | collected 2015 | depth 0.5 m | reverse complement strand
GGAGAGGTGGTCAAGTCGGCTCAGAAGCGTGCAGAACGTGGATGGGCCCGGGCGGATTCGAACCACCGCGTACCCGGTGTCTCAGACCCGGTCCGATCGGTGCGGCACGGTGTCGTATGAGCCGGGGGCTCTTACCAGACTGAGCTACGGGCCCGCACGCAGCCCTACCGACGGTCCAGACTAAACTCTGTCGACCCGGCCGGGACCACCGGGCGGAAGCCTTTTTGAACGTGACCGACAACTCAGGCTATGGGAATTGGCGGGTCGGACATCTATAGACAGCAGATCCTCGACCACTACAAGAACCCCCGCAACTACGGCGAGCTCGAGGAGCCGACGTTCTCTCACGTCGGCGAGAACCCGATGTGTGGCGACCGGATCGAACTCGACGTCGCCTTGGACGAGGACGGCCGAATCGAGCGTGTCGCCTTCCAGGGCGACGGCTGTGCGATCTCACAGGCCGCCGCGTCGCTGCTCTCTGAAGAGCTCCCGGGGCTGACGATCGAGGAGCTACAGGCGATGGACCGAGACGACGTGATCGACCTGTTGGGCGTAGACATCTCGCCGATGCGGGTGAAGTGTGCGGTACTCGCCGAGAAAGTCGCCCAGGACGGCGCCGAGATCTACCGCGGCGAGAAAGACGACGAGCCCTCGATCATCGAGGACTGAGCTACGTCTCGACACGGCGACTACGCGCGTCGGCAACGCGATCGGCGAGTGTCTCGCGTTTGATCAGGACGAACCCGATCAACACGAGGACGAATCCGGCGACGGTGAGCCCGTCGATCGTCTCGCCGAGGACGATCCAGCCGGCGACGGCGGCCGAGACCGGGACCGCATACGAGACGAGGTTGATCTCGACGGCCCCGAGTCGCTCGAGCAGACGAAAGTAGATCACGTAGCCGATAACGCTCGCGAACACCGCCAGATACACGAGCGCGAGCAGAGCGTCTCTCGAGACGGTCGCGTCGGCGATCGATTCGGTTGGGAGCGCGACCGCGGCGGCGTGCAACAGGACTGCACCGCCGAGAAACGACCACGCGACGGTGCTCTCGATCGGGAGTGTCTCTTCGGTGCGTTCGAGCAGGACGCTCCCGAGCGCGACCGCCACCGCGGCGAGAAAGATCGCTCCCGGCGCGGCCAGCGTGTCGACGGCGATCGACCCGCCCGGCAGCGCGACCAGCCCGACGCCGACGAATCCGAACGCAAGCCCGAGCGCGCCGAGCGGAGCGAGCCCCTCGTCGGGGAGCAACAGCCGCGAGAAGCCGGTGGTGAGGATCGGAGTCGTCGCCACCACGATCGCCGCGACCGCACTCGTCACTCCCTGTTGGCCCACAAACAGAAGCCCGTTGTACGCGCCGATCAGGAGGGCGGCACCGGCTCCGATCGCGAGGTAGTCGGCGCGCGATCGGGGAAAGAGCTGGTCGGTCGCGACCGTAGCGTACCCGAGCAAGAGCAGTCCCGCGATGTCGTACCGGAGTCCGGCGAACAACACCGGCGGAAGATCTGCCAGGCCGGCCTTGATCGCGACAAACGCCGTCCCCCACAGCACCGACAGCACGACAAACAGCCCGGCCGCGCGATACACACCCATACTGCGGTCTCGTGATCGACGGTGAAGAACGGGGCGGTTCGGGGCCCGGGAGTCAGGCGAACGCGATCGGGGTGCCAGTCGAGGGGTCCTCGTCCCCGACTTTCGTGAGGGCGTCAGTGAAATCGCTCGGCTCGACGGTCGTGCGGTCGTCACGGATCGCGAACATGCCTGCCTCCGTCGCGAGCGAGGCCAGCTCCGCGCCGGTAAAGCCCTCGGTCCTCGAGGCGATCTCGGCGAGATCGACCGACTCGAGGAGGTTCATCCCAACCGTGTGGATCTCGAGGATCCGCTTGCGGGCGTCCCAGTCCGGTTTCGGCACCTCGATGAGCCGGTCGAACCGACCGGGGCGGAGGATCGCCTGATCGAGCATGTCGAACCGGTTGGTCGCGGCGATGATCCGCACCTCGCCCCGGTCGTCGAACCCGTCCATCTCCGAGAGCAGCTGCATCATCGTCCGCTGGACCTCCGCGTCGCCCGAGGTCTTTGACTCCGTTCGCCGCGCCGCGATCGCGTCGATCTCGTCGATGAAGATCACGGCAGGCTGGTGCTGGCGGGCCAACTCGAACAGATCGCGCACCAGCTTCGCTCCCTCGCCGATGAACTTGTGGACGAGTTCGGAGCCGGCCATCTTGATGAAGGTCGCGTCGGTCTGGTTCGCGACGGCCTTCGCGAGCATCGTCTTGCCCGTTCCCGGCGGCCCGTGCAACAACACGCCAGAAGGCGGGTCGACGCCCACGGCGTCGAACTGGGCGGCGTTCACGAGCGGTTCCTCGACGGCCTCGCGGACCTCGCGGATCTGGTCGTCCAGTCCGCCGATGTCTTCGTAGCTGACCGTGGGGCTCGCGTCGACCTCCATCGCCTGGGCGCGTGCGTCGGTTTCGGAATCGAGAATCTCTTCGACGGCAAAGGAGTCGTCGATCGCGACGCGGTCGCCCGCCTCGAGCGTCTCGCGCAACGACGGCGAGACCTCGGTGAGGACCTCCTGGTTGTTGCCGTGTTGTTTGATCACGACGCCGTCTTCGAGCAGCTCTTCGGCGGTCGCGACGTACAGCGAGGACGATTTGAGTGTCTCGTTTTCGCGCTTGAGCCGGTTGACGTTCTCCAGAAGCCGCTGCTGTCGGCCCTTTGCAGATCGGAGCTGTTCCGAGAGCGTCTCGTTGACCTCCTGTACGTCGACATAGTGCTGTTTGAGTGCCGCGAGTCGCTCCGCGGGCGAGAGATCCGGATCTAGATTGAGCCGGGGACGCTCGGGGAGCGACGGACTCCGGGACATTACCCATACGTAGTAGCCCGAAAATAAAGACCCTTTGGGAGCAGTGACAGCCGGCCGTCAGGTGTCGAGAACGGGGCCCTCGTCGGTGGCGCGAACAGTTTTACACGAGGATGCCGTAGGTCGGCTGTGTCGACGGCGTCGTACCTGCGGTATTTCCCGTACGAGCCATACGAGCACCAGCGCGAGGCGATGGCACAGATCCACGACGCGCTACAGGCCGGGTCAGACGTGCTCTTCGAGGGGGCAACCGGGACGGGCAAGACCCTCGCGTCGCTGGTCCCGGCACTCGGGGTCGGGGCGGCGACAGACAAGACCGTCGTGATCACCACGAACGTCCACCAGCAGATGCGACAGTTCCGACGCGAGGCCAGCGCGATCGCCGAGACGACCGATCTCCGGGCGGTCGTCTTCCAGGGGAAAGCGTCGATGTGTCATATTGACGTCGGGTACGAGGAGTGTCAGGCGCTCCGGGACACCACCCGCGAGCTCGTCGAGACCGAGCGCGAGCAGGCCGACCTCGAACGCGAACAGCGGGCGCTGCTGGCCGCGAGCCAAGAGGGCGACTCGGAGGCGACCGCCGCCAGGGCGACAGTGATGGACGAACTCGAGGCGGTCGACGAGGAGCTCGAGGCGTTCGCCGACCGGGCGACCTGCGAGCATTACTACCAGAACCTCACGACAGACACAGACGAGTTTTTCGCGTGGCTGTACGAGGACGTTCGCACGCCCGGCGAGATCTACGAGTTCGCCGACCAGCAGGGGTTCTGTGGGTACGAGCTGCTCAAAGAAGGCGTCGACGGCGTCGATCTCGTTGTTTGTAACTACCGGCACGTGCTCGATCCGACGATCCGCGAGCAGTTTTTCCGGTGGCTGGGCCGAGATCCCGACGACGTGATCGCGGTCGTCGACGAGGCACACAACGTCGAGAGCGCCGCCCGGGACAACGCCCGGCAGACACTGACCGAGACGACCGTCGCGAGCGCCCTCGACGAGCTCGCCGCCTCGGACGATCCACGGAGCGAGGCCGCGAGGAACGTCTTCGAGACGTTTCTGACGGCGCTGCAGCGCTGTTACGAGGACGCGAGGGCTGACGAGGACTGGACCGACGTCGCGATCGACAACGACGACCGGCGCGACGAGCTCACGCTCGCGTTCCTCCGGGACTACGAAGGGCCAGGCTACGAGACCGAGCTCGAGGCGGCACTCGAGCTGGGCCGGGAGCTCGACGCGGGCTACGAGCAGGCCTACAAGCGCGGGGAGACCCAGGTTCGCAAGGAGTGTCAGACGTTGCAGACCGCAACCTTCTGCGAGGAGTGGCTCGCCGCGACCGACGCCGGCACGTACCCGGTAGTGAGCGTCCGACGTGGCGAGGACGGGCGATACGGGCGGGCAGAGCTGTACACCTGCCTGCCCCGCCAGGTGACCCGCCCGCTGTTCGAGCAGCTCCACGCGAGCGTGCTGATGAGCGCCACCCTCCGACCCTTCGACGTGCTGGCGGAGGTCCTCGGACTCGGGGAGCCGGCGACGATCGCCTACGGGCCGCAGTTTCCGGCGGAGCGCCGACGAACCTACGCGGTCGATGGGCCGGCGCTGTTCGCGAGCGGGCGTGACGACCCCGCGGTACAGGCGACCGTCACCGAGACGCTCGAAGACGCCGTCCGGATGACGCCGGGGAACACGCTCGCGTTCTTTCCGAGCTACGGCGAGGCCGCCCGGTACCACGATCGTCTCGAGACGACAGCACGGACGTACCTCGACGAGCCGGGAACCCCAGCTACGGAGCTTCGCGAGCGGTTCGTGGCCGACGAACAGGGGGTGTTGTGCACCTCGCTGTGGGGAACGCTCGGTGAAGGTGTGAGCTACGACGGCGACGACGCCCGGACCGTCGTCGTGGTCGGGGTGCCCTACCCGCGGCTGGACGATCGGACCGAGGCCGTACAGGAGGCCTACGACGCGGCCGTCGACGAGCCAGACGCGGGCTGGCGGTACGCCGTCGAGGTGCCGACGATCCGGAAGACACGACAGGCGCTTGGCCGGGTGGTCCGTTCTCCGACCGACTTCGGTGCGCGGATCCTGCTCGACGGGCGATACACCGAGCGGGCGGCCGTCGAAGATCCGGAGTACGCCGTTCGTGGGACGTTCCCGTCCGAGGAACGGGCCGAGCTGATCGACATCGCTCCGGAGAAGCTCCGGTTCGGGCTGCGGAACTTCTACGCCGGGCTGGACGCCTACGATGGCGATCCCCCCGACCCGTGACGTAATCGTGACCGTGATCGTGAGGCGAGCGCGAGCGACAGGACAGGACGGGACCGGATCGGATCGGTCCACCGTCGATCCTGAACCGCGCGGTCACGCTCCGAGCCGCCCGGTCTGTCATTCCTGTAGAGACCGAGAGGGCTGTCCGGGGGCAGGACCTCGACCGATTCGACCGCAAGACCGCAGACCGCCGGCGAGCCGTAAACGCACGACCGAGGGATTGTTACCGCAGGCCCCAAACCGCGATGCATGACGCTGGTCGCGTTCGACTTCGACGGGACGCTGTCTGACTCCGAGATGACCGTCTTGCTGGGGGCAGAACACGGCGTCGACGAGGAGATGGCGGCGATCACGGAGCGAGCGATGCACGACGAGATCGACTACGCCGAGAGCGTGCGCCGGCGCGCTCGGCTCCTCGAAGGACTCCCCGAAGAGCGCGTCGAGGCGGCGTTCGACCGGGTCCGGCTCCGGCCGGGGGCAGGAGCGCTGATCGAGCGGCTCCACGAGGCCGGCGCGACTGTCGCCGTGATCACCGGTGGGTTCGAGCGCGGCGTCGCCAACGCACTCAGCGCGGCAGGCGTCGACGCCGCCGTCGATACCGTCGTCGCGAACCGGCTGCCGATCGCCGACGGGAGGCTCACGGGGGCCGTCGAGGGGCCGCTGATCGATGGTCAGAAAGACGATGCTCTCGCCGTTCTCGCCGCCGCCCTCGACGTCGACCGGTCCGAGACGGTCGCGATCGGTGACGGCGCGAACGACCGCCCGATGCTCGAAGCGGCCGGACTCGCCGTCGGCTACGAGCCCAAGCCGGCGGTCGGACCGGCGTGTGACTACACCGTGGGCTCGATGGCCGAACTCGAAGACGTCCTGTCCGATCGGGGACTGATCTGATCTGGACGGAGATCAGACGAACTGTCTGACGGTGAGATCCAGCGTCTGTAGATCCACGATCGGGGCGTACCCGACGTCGGGCTCGAGGTTGACACTCTCCTGGAACCCCGTCTGTGACTGCCAGCAGCTCGAGTTGATCGCGAGCACCCCGTGGTACCGGTGGTAGCCGAGCTTGTGGACGTGTCCTGTATGGAAGATGTCGGGAACGGATTTGATGATCATGTGGTCCTCGGCTTCGGGTGCGATCCGGGTCGATCCGCCGTACTGTGGCGCGAGGTGACGCTTGCGAAGCAGCTGGGTCATCGTCTCGGCCGGCGCGTCGTACGTGGCCCGGTCGTCGGGCAGCTCGGCGATGAGCTCATCGAGCGAGACGCCGTGATACATCAGCACGGACACGCCCTCGATGGTCACCGTCGAGGGGTTCGCCGATATCCTCGCGTCGTGGGCTCGCATGATCTCCCGGAGCTGCTCGTCGAAGGCGGGCTGAGGCTCTGCCAGCCGGACCGCGTCGTGGTTGCCGGGAATCATCACGATCTCGAGATCCCCCGGCACGGATTTGAGGTGTTCGCTGAACTGCTCGTACTGGTCGTAGATATCGCCGATCGACAGCTCTTCGTCTTGTCCGGGATAGACGCCGATCCCCTCGACCATGTCGCCGGCGATCAGCAGGTACTCGACGTCGGCGGCCGCCTCCGTGTGGAGCCAGTCGGCGAACCCCTCCCAGGCGTCGGCGCGAAACTGGTCGCTCCCGACGTGGACGTCCGAGACGAGCGCCGCTCGGACCGGCCGGTCGGCCGTCGCCGGCGAGTTGGTTCGAGGAACGTCCGGCACGTGCAGCGAGTCGACGAACATGATACCGGCGTCGTCGGAGAGCTGTCCGTCGACGGCGATCACCTCGTCGTACAGCAGCGACCGGACCTCATCGGCGAGTGACTCGTCGGTCACCAGACAGGGAAACCGACCGGTCGTGTCCTCGAGTTCGACCAGCCAGTTCCCGCCGGCCGTCGAGCGAACGTCCGCGACCATCCCGATCAGCCCGGCGTCGCTTCCGCCTGACATGTCCGCGATCGTCGCCGCCGGTCGGTGGGTGACACGGGCGCGGAGGTGATCGGCCAACCGCTCGTACCGATCCCGGAACACCGCCAGAAAGTCCTCGTACTCGCCGGTTCCGGTGCTCTGAAACTCCCCAGTGACGGTGATCCGATCGGCCGATCCGGTGCCGGTATCCCGATCCGCTCCCGCTGGCTCCGGGGACCCGCTGTCCCCGCGAGGCGAGCCGGGAGACCCCGTCGTTTCGTCTGCAGACGTCCGCACGGTCTCTGTCGATTCTGTGGGAGAATCTCCAGTCGAAACCGAGGGGTTCCCTCCAGCGGTGCCGGCAACAGAACCGGAGCTGCCGAGCAGCTCGTCGACGAGCTGGGCCGAGAGGACGAGCGTATCGTCGGGTGCGGCCTCGGTCACCAGATCGATCGCAGCGGAGGTATCATCTGCCCCCGCCAACAAGGTCACCGCCTCGCGGTCGGCGTTGTAGCCACGCTCGGCGAGGGCGCGGACGACCCGGGCGTGAGAGTCTCGGGGCACACCCGGGGTACGAGGGAGGGTGAGATAAGCGCCGCGACCGCAGGCCGGTCGAGTGCAGAAGATTGAAGCAAAAACCCGGGAAACACGAGACGATGCCAGACCCTGGCGACGACTCCGAGCCGACCCGAACGGGTTCGGACTCGTCGGACCAGGACGATCGACGGAGTGGCGGCGACCTTCCCAGAGAACCATCTCGGCGGGACTCACACGAGCACGCGGTCACGGCAAGCGACTCGGCGACGGGCGACGCCGAGGAGGACGGTCAGCACGGACAGGGTCGTAATCGCGTGCGCGCTCACGGCCGGGACCGTGAGCATGAGCAGCACCGCGAAGACCGCCAAGACCAGACCGGTCGGCGGACCCGGAGGGCAGAGGAGAGCGACGACGGGGGCTGGCTCCTGTTCGGGCGGGACCTGCTTGTCAGTATCTCTATCGTGTTGCTGTTTGGCGGATACCTGTTCGCGATCAGCGGCGTCTGGCCGCCGATGGTCGCCATCGAGAGCGGGAGTATGGAACCGAACATGGAGCGAAACGACCTGGTGTTCGTGATGGACACAGACCGGTTCCAGCCGGAGAGCGCGACCGACGAAACGGGGGTGGTCGTCGCACACGACGGCGCGGACGTCGGCTACAGTCAGTTCGGAAATCCGGGGGACGTGATCGTCTTCGCACCCGGCGGCAAGGAAGAACAGACACCGATCATCCACCGGGCGATGTTCTGGGTCGAAGAGGGCGAAAACTGGCTCGATCGGGCCGACGAGGAGTTTCTCGGGGGCGTCGACTCGTGTGCACAGCTCTCGGGGTGTCCTGCTCCACACGCCGGATTCATCACCAAGGGTGACGACAACCAGGCCTACGATCAGGCCTCGGCCGGACGGATCGGCGACCCGGTCCGACCGGAATGGGTCGTCGGAACGGCAGAGCTCCGGATCCCGGGTGCGGGATGGCTGCGGCTCCAGTTCGGCTGACGCTTGAGTCGAGCGGGCGATCTTCGGCGTCGCATGCGCCGTCTTTTCCTGGATCTACGGGCGAAACAGGCCGAGTGCCTCGGGAGCTCTAGACTGTGCCGGTAAAACGAACCTCACCCGTCGAATCGGGTCTGGACGCCGGGTTGGATCTCCTCGACCTCGCTGAGTCGTGAGTCAGAGAGCACGACCGCTTCGGTCTCTTCGACGGGCACCGAGAGGCTGATCTCCTTCGTGCGGCCGTACCGACCTTTCGAGACCACGACCGCGTTGACGATCCCGAGCATGTCGAGTTCGCTGATCAGGTCGGTGACCCGACGCTGTGTGAGCACGTCGGTCCCGATCTCCTCGCAGATCCGCTTGTAGACGTTGTACACCTCGCCGGTGTTGATCGTGGGGACGTCTTCCTTTTCGAGCGAGATGATCGCGAACAAGACCAGTTTCGACTGTTGGGGCAGCGTGCGGACGACCTCGACCACGCGGTCGAGCTCGATCTTTTCCTGGGCCTTCCGGACGTGGCGCTCCTCGACGCGGTCGGTCGTGCCCCGTTCGGCGAGCTCGCCAGCGGTTCGAAGCAGATCCAGCGCCCGACGGGCGTCGCCGTGCTCTTGGGCGGCAAAGGCCGCACACAGCGGGATCACGTCGTCCGTCAGAGCCCCATCGACGAACGCCGCGTCCGACCGGTACTGGAGGATGTCCTGGAGCTGGGTCGCGTCGTACGGCGGGAAGACGATCTCCTCTTCGCCCAGGCTGGATTTGACCCGCGGATCGAGAAAGTCGGTGAACTTCAGGTCGTTCGAGATGCCGATAATCGAGATGCGTGTCCGGTCGAGCTCCGAGTTCATCCGAGAGAGATTATACAGCGTATCGTCACCGGACTTCTCGACGAGTTTGTCGATCTCGTCGAGCATGATCACGACGACCCGTTCGCGGTAATCGACCGCCTTGAAAAAGGAGCTGTACACGCGGTCGGTCGGCCAGCCGGTCATCGGAACCTCCTCGAACCGCTCTCGGTCGGCCTCGAGCTCCTCGATACGAGCCTCGATATCGGGTGGGGAGTCGTACTCGGTCTCGGACAGGGCAGCGGGCTCTTCTGTCGCCTGACCTCTGAGACTTCGGAGCTCCTCGAGCTCCTCGTCGATGGCGCTTCGGTTCCTGTCGACGAACTCGTTTGCCAGCTGCGCGAGCACGCGGTACTGTGTGTCGGTGACCTCGCAGTTGATGTACTCTACGTCACAGGGGACGGCGTACTTCTCCGATGTCGTCTCGAGCTCGTTGCTGACGTACTTCGCGCTGGCGGTCTTTCCGGTGCCCGTCTTGCCGTAGATCAGGATGTTCGACGGCGTGTCCCCACGCAGTGCCGAGACCAGAATCGTCGCCATGTTGTTGATCTGCTCCTCCCGGTGGGGAAGCTCCCGGGGCGTGTAGGACGGGCGCAGGACCTCTTTGTCCTCGAAGATCGGTTCGCCGCTGAGGAGATCGTCGAACAGCCCCTGTGAGCCCGACTCCCCGATCAACGACTCCTCGACTGCTTCGTTCGGGGTCTCCGGCGGGCTCTCGGAGTCTTCCTGCTCGGGATCGGAGTCGTCGTCTGTCTCCGGATCGGTGATATCGTCTGGCTGTGGGATCCGATCCTGATCTCCGTGGTCTCTATCTGACTCCCGATCGTGACGGTCCCGATCCTGAGAGAAGTCGGTCAGCGACGACGCCTCCCCGTGCTCTTCGGTCTGATCGTCGCCCGAGTCGCGCGGATCGTTGTCTTCGGTCATGCGTGATAGCCCCTCGTTTCGGTTGGAGATTTTCTGCACGCGCCCGAGAGAGCGGCTCGTACTCCGAAATACGGCCGATGTGATATCTCGTCAGACGCATCGCGTCCAGTTGAACCAGAAGAAACGCCTCACGACAGTTTATTAAACCTTCTGGTGCGGCCCCGAGAGTCCAGCATCTCGTGAAGCTACTACCTCCCACCCCCCACCCCCTTCGTTTCAGGTGGAACCGTCCAAAGAGGTGGGGAGGGGGCTAGAGAGCGGTCTTTAGATAGCGGAATATTTATTACTATAGCGTGTACACCAAACCCGTAGTAGGAAAAGCTGATTTTACATCTTTCTACCACTGTTCTAGACTGTACTAGCAAGAAATAAGAGACAAGATACCTCGCTAGACTAGTAAAGATTCTAGAAGCGACGCTGTACTAGGTGTTCGTGGCGTCTCTCTCGGCTATGGGTGGTGAGCCTCTCGGGGACCGTCCTGCCGCTTGGGTCTGGTCGTGAGTGGTTTCCACTCGAAACGGAGGGGTGGGGGTGTGTCGAGAGTTGCTGCCGTTCTCCCGAGCGTGACAGTCACCTATCAGGCAGTTTGTGTATGTCTGACGCACAATTAAGTACGTCAGGACTGGTCTTTGAACTAACGCCCCTGCCGGGGCCGGGAGGATCACAGGATGGGACTACTCACGAGCCTCAGATCGAGTATTTCGCGTGCGGTGTCGACGATGCTGTCGGCAGAGGAACCGAAACGGATCGGGATCTACGGACCGCCAAATGCCGGAAAGACCACCTTGGCAAACCGGATCGTCCGCGACTGGACCGAGCACGGTGACGCGGTCGGGCCGGAGAGTCACATTCCCCACGAGACGCGCCGTGCTCGTCGAAAGGAGGACGTACAGATCGAGCGCGACGGCAAATCGGTCACGATCGATATCGTTGATACGCCGGGCGTCGCGACCAAAGTCGACTACACCGAGTTTCTCGACCACGACATGGAGGAGGAAGACGCCGTTCGGCGCTCTCGGGAGGCCACCGAAGGGGTCGCAGAGGCCATGCACTGGCTCCGTGAAGACGTCGACGGCGTGATCTACGTCCTCGATGCGACCGAGGATCCGTTCACCCAGGTGAACACGATGCTCGTCGGGATCATCGAGAGCCAGGACCTGCCGGCACTGATCCTCGCGAACAAGATCGACCTCGCCGAGGCGAACCCGGACCGGATCCGCAACGCCTTCCCACAACACGAGACCGTCCCGGTCTCTGCGCTCGAGGGGGACAACATCGACGACGTGTACGACAAGGTCGCGGCGTATTTCGGGTGATATCATGCCAGAAGCAAAACGACGAGACGGCGTTCGGATCGACCTCATCAGCGCAGAGCGGATGGAAACCCTCGCGAGCATGGAGAAGATCCGGATGATCTTAGACGGCGTTCGCGACGGCAACATCGTCATCTTGGAGGAGGGACTCACGCCCGAGGAAGAGTCCAGACTGATCGAGGTGACGATGAACGAGATCACCCCGGACGGGTTCAACGGCATCGAGATCGAGACCTATCCACGCGAAGAGGCCGGTGGGTCGGGCTTTCTGGGTCGGATCATGGGAAGCGAGGATCCGAACAAGCTCACCGTGGTCGGTCCGGCAAACCAGATCGAGACCCTGCACAAAGACGCCGAGCTGATCCAGACGCTCGTCTCACGGAACTAACGATGCCCCACCGCTGTACGGACTGCGGCCGGTCGTTCGAGGACGGCTCGAAGGAGATGCTGTCTGGCTGTCCCGAGTGTGGCGGCACCACGTTTCAGTTCTACGCGGACGACGCCGACCTCGAGAGTCCCACGGATGCCGATCCGCCCGACCCGCCGGGGTCATCGGTTGCCCGGACGGTTGGTTCGGCGGCGACGACGGTCCGGAACCTTGTCGGCGGCGACGACCCGGCTCGAGCGCCCAACCCACAATCGGATTCGGCCACGCGAGCCGGAGATGCGACCGGCCCGGAGCGACAGTCCCCAGACGCTGAGCCGGCCGAGGACCGGGCCCAAGCAACGGCGAGACGCGAGTCTGTCGACGACCTCCCGCCCGCCCCTGAGGAGGCAGCCGAGACACACCGGTTCGATCCGCCAGACGTCGACGCGACGTCACAGGAAGATGCGGATGCGGATTCGGATCCGATGCCTCGGCGGGACGGCAGCGATCGTCCGGACCTGTCGGAGCTCCGCGAGGAGCTCAACGACCAGTTCGAGTCGATCAAAGTGTTACAGCCGGGACGCTACGAACTCAACCTGATGGAGCTGTACGACCGCGAAGAGTACATCATCGCGCTCCAGGAAGACGGGAAGTACACGATCCAGATCCCCGAACAGTGGCGATCGGACCTCGATTGATCGTCTCGGGGTGCTGATCTCCCGGCCGCATGGGCTCTCCTCCCGGAGCTCTTTTCGCACGTACAGCGACACTGGCAGACGGCCAGGACAGGACCCGACTGGGGATCAGGCGTCGCTTTCTTCGCCGGCGATCTTGTTGCGTTCGAGCACGTGGTCGTGTTCGATCTCCGCCGTGTGTTCGGGACTCTCGTAGACCCGTGCGGTCCCGATCGTCGTCCGCATCCCGAACTTCGTGTCGAGCTTGCGGATGACGACTTCCTCGGCGTCTTTGTTCAGCATGGCAGCAAGCGAGTCCCGCACCGAGAGTCGCGACGGGGTGGCCTCGTCGTGTGTCAGCTCGAACCGAACGTCCGTGCGGTGCAACATCGGATTCTCGTCTTCCTCGAGGATGTCGATCTCCATTAGCGTCTAGTCCCGCCGAGTCGGTCAAAAGGATTTCGAACCGGCAGACACGCCGGTGGGTCAGCTCGTACCGAGACGCGCGAGCAGATGCGAGACGTGCAGGCGATCGTCGGTGCCTTCCTCGAGTGCTAGATCGATCTCTCCTGCCACACGGTGGAGCTCGGCGAGTTCGCTCCCGGAGTACCGCGACCGGAGCACGCCGAGTACGTCTGCCAGCACCGCCTCGCCGCTGTATCCTTCCTCGATCAGCAGCTCGTCGAGCGTCGACCGGGCGTCGGTGAACGCTCCTGCCTCGGCGTCGGCGACCATCTCCTCGATACGGTCGTCGGTCGCGAGCCCCGACAGCGTCTCGTAGGCCCCGTTCATCGTGATCTCGCCGGTCTGCTCGTGGGTGGTCTGGGCAGAGAGAATCGCCTCCCGGAGGTCGCCACCGGCCGCTCCGGCGATGTACTCGAGCCCGTCTTCCTCGTAGCCCGCCGCCTCACGCTCGGCGATCGTTCTGAGCACGGCGACGATCTCTGCTTGCTCCGGCGCCCGCACCGGGATCGGAAAACACCGCGAGCGGATCGGTGCGATTAGATTCGACGGTCGGCGGGTGGCGATCACGAACTGGGTCGTCTCGTAGTACTGTTCCATCACCCGGCGCAGGGCCTGCTGAAAGTCCTCGCGCATCCGCTCTGCGTTGTCAAGCAGCAGCGTCTTGTACCCGCCCGACACCGGCGAGTAGGCCGCAGACTCCTTGAGCACGTGGTTGATCAGATCCGCCTTCGAAGAGTTCCGCCGGCGCTGTGCGTCGACGAAAGAGGCAAACCGCGGGTCCTCGCTGATCTCCTTTTTCGTCGAGTCGAAAAAGTCCGCGACGTTGATCTCGATCAGATCGGCCGCGTCCGCGTGGGTTCGCTCGGCAAGCGCCCGGACCGCGGCGGTCTTGCCGCTGCCCGGCGGGCCGTGGACCAGGAGGTTCATCGGCTCGTCGATCGCACGCTCGAGCCTGTCGCGCACGCCCGCCTGTGGGAGCTCTGCGATCGTCGGCGCGTGTCGCTCGGTCCACAGCGGGCCGTCCATACCCACGGTTGTGTACTACTGACTACAAACCTTCCCCTTCCTCGCCGGCCCCTCGTGTTCGCCCGGGATCACTCTCGGCCAGACGGCCCGTCCCGGGCCTCGAACAGCTCCTCGAAGGTCTTGCGCTGGGCCGCTCGCAGGTGCTGGTGATAGGTCGGCCGAGATATATCCATCGCCGCGGCGAGTTCGTTCCCGTCGACCGCTCGCGGCCAGTCGAAGAACCCGCCGTGGTAGGCCGTCCGGAGGGCAGTTTCCTGGCGATCGGTGAACCGGTCGATGAGCGCGGCGGTGAAGTCTTGGCGGGTCTCGACGGCTCGCTCGCGCTCGTGGTAGCCGAGTAGCTCCGTCCCCGGATACTGGCTCTCGACGAGCTCGAACAGCTCCCGGGCCTCGGCCTCGTAGGCCAGCTCGACGGTGATCCGGGTCGTGCCGTCCTCGGCGACCACGTGTCGTGGCACGGCCCCGTACTCGGCGAGTGCACCGAGAAGTGAGTCGGTTACGACGAGCTCGGCCAGACAGCCCGCTTCGGTCTCGACGATCGTTTCGGCGCTCGCCACGCCGTCGCGTTCGCGGGCTCGGTCGACGACGGCCCGACAGTTGCCCCCGGTCACGCGCAGGTACGTCCGGAGTCGTCCGTCCGCCCGGCTGTCGACCTCCACCGCCTCGATCAGTCCGTCGGTCTCTGCTGAGAGCTCGTTGAACAACAGATCTGGATCCGCGACCGCGAACTCGAGTTCGATAATTTCTGTCGCCTCGAGGACACGCCCACGCTCGACGGCGTTGATCGCGTTCCCGACGGCACGCCCGAGCGCCTCGAGCACCGCTCGCTCGCGACCGTCGAGATCCCCCGCGTCGCTCGCGAACACCACGAGCACGCCGTAATCGGCCTGTCTGTACCCCAGCGGAACCGCCACCAGCGTCTCCATGCCCGCGGCGACCTCGTTCCAAGGGGCGGTCGTGCTTCCGGCGAGCTCCAGTACCTGTGCCGTGCCGTCTCTGTGTGCTCGGGCGACGGGCTCGTCCCCGTCGACGGCGAGCGTGAGCCCCTCGATTGGGAGGTCGGCCTCGCCGGCGTGGGCCGTCGGTCGCAGCTGGTCGTCGGTGACGTCCGGTCTGAGCACGCAGGCAAACGCGTACGGATCCGCCGCGGCGAGCTCCGCTGCGACGCCGGACTCGATCTCCGCTCGGCTGGTCGCCTCGACGAGCACCTCGACCGTGTTCTGAACGAGTCCGTTGACCCGACTCAGCACCCGACCGGTGTGTTCGCGTGCGTCCCGGAGCTCCGATTCGCGTTTTGCACGGGTACAGGCCGCGGCCGCGATGGTCGCGAGCAGAGCGAGCACCTGCTGGTCGGTCCTGTCGAAGGCGTCTGGCTCGGTCGCACAGACGCTGATTGTGCCGTGGACGCCGACAGGGTAGTACAGTCCCGAAGCGACCGGGTCCGGCGTGTCTGAGCGGCCGACGACCCGGGGTTCGCCGGATGTAAATACCTCTCCAGGGAGCCCTTCTCCGAGATCGTAGGTCGGCCGCTCGCCGAGCGCGGCACGCGCCTGTTCTGTCGCGCCGACGGGCTCGAGCGTCCCGGCCTCGCTGTCGTACAGCCGGAAGACGCTGATCTCGAACCCGAGCACCTCGCGGGCGGCAGCGACGGCGATCTCCGCGACCTGCTCGCGGCTCCGGGCCTGCATCAGCGATCGGGTCGTCTCGAGCATTCCCGACAGCCGCTCGTTGTGCCGGCGCTGCTCGCTCACGTCCCGGCCGACGCCGACGACGCCGACGATCGTTCCGTCGTCGTCGCGAACGGGCGCGTGGGAAAGCTCGTACGGTCGGTCGTCCCCGACGAGACGCGCCTCGACGGCGTCCGTTCTGGTCCCGTTCGCCGCGGCCGTGACGGCGGCTGTGAGTGCTGCTCGGTCGTCCTGTGCGACGACCTCGGTGACGGGCACGTCGCTGAGTGATCGATCGTCGCCCCCCCAGCCGATGAGCGTCTCGAGCCGGTCGTTCCACCGCGCGAGCCGGCCGTCGGTATCGAGCACGTACAACGGATCCGGGAGGCTGTCGAGGATTCCTTCCGTGACCGCCCGCTGTTGTCTGAGCTCGCGCTCGTAGGCACGCTCCTCGAGCAGATGTCGGATCCAGCTCGTGAGCACCTCCAGGAAGACCACCTCGTGTCCCGTCGCCGGCCTCTCGCGGGGAGCCGAATCGAAAAAACAGACCGTCCCGTAGGTCGAGCCCTCGACGGTCACCGGCGCGCCGAGATACTGCTCGACACCCGAACGCTCGTAGGCGGGATCGCCGGTCCAGCCGGCGGCGGTCGCATCCTCGATGACGAACGGTTCGGCCCCCTCGACGGTCCGCCGACAGTACGTCTCCGCGAGCGGCCGTGTGGTGCCGGATGCAGGGGCTTTCGGACCGGTCGCGGTGATCACCTCCTGGGTGTCGCCGTCGATTCTCGTCAACATACCAGTACCGGTCCCGAGCCACTCTCGCCCGACGGCGAGCATACGTTCGATCCGCTGGTCGCGAGACAGCGATGGATCCGAGGCGATGTCGTAGAGCCGCTCGAGTACCGACTCGTCGAACGGGACGCGCCGGTGCTCTCGGCCGGGCGACCCGATCAACACCGAGAACCCGTCCGCTCCCGGCGCGACCGTCGCACGGAGCTGGCCGCCGTCTGGGTGAATCTCCGCGGTCAGCTCTCTGTCGTCTGTGGCAGCCTGCCGACAGGCACTCGCGAGCGTGTCCATGCCGAGCGTCTCGAGTCGGCTGCCGAGTGCCGCCTCCCGATCGACGCCGAGGAGCTCGGCCCCGGCGCTGTTTATCTCGGTCACCCGGAGCTCCGTGTCGAGCCCGAGAAACCCTTCCGAGAGCCGCTCGAGCGCCGGGCGAGGCTCGACGACATCCTGATCGGTCGCCATTACCATTCACGTGGACGCCGAGACATATTAACACTCCGCGGTTGGTACTGCCGCGTGTTCGTCGATCGGCCTCCGGTGGCGAGCTCCCAGTCGGTCTCCGAGTATCCAGAAGCTCCGCTGTGAGTTCGAACACACGGAGGAGCGATGTGGCGCGGAAGTTGACCCTCGCAGGGTCGTCGCCGTACTCTCGGATTGGCTCGTTGCAGCGCTTCCGGGCTCGCGAGCGAGTCACCACGACCGGTCTATCGGTCGGTCAAATCCGTAGTCTCTGTTCCATGCCCCGGATCGTGAGCTGTCATGACGGTCTCGGGCGGTGACCCGGGACCGGGGATTTCACGCGGTAGAAGGTCCGAGAACTGCGCCGGCCGGGAATTGAACCCGGGCTATGAGCTTGGGAAGCTCATGTCCTACC
>OBKM01000610.1_pt1 | contig 17520 bp, 17 predicted proteins | sample 1519691 | NCBI WGS metagenome assembly OBKM01 (sample SAMEA37050418, study PRJEB22526) | metagenome | biome: saline pan; feature: lake; material: water | place: Egypt | collected 2015 | depth 0.5 m | reverse complement strand
TACGTCCAGTCTGGCTTCGAGTTCGACAAGAAGAACGGTCAGACTGTCCTCTCACTGTCGAAACTCGCGGATATCCCGATTGAGTGCCACCGAGACATCCCCGACGATGAAACAATCAAAGAAGTCACGCTCAAGAAAGAACCAACTGGTGAGTGGTATGCCTCCTTCGCCGTCGACGACAAAGAGGAACCAGCCAAACCGTCGCTAGAAGATGTTGACGCCGACGACATGGTCGGCATCGACGTGGGCATTTTGAAGTATGCTCACGACACTGACGGCACGGCAGTTGGTTCACTCGACCTTTCGGAGGAACGCGACAGGCTTGAACGAGAGCAGCGGAACCTCTCGCGCAAAGAGCATGGGTCGAACAACTGGGAGAACCAACGACAGCGTGTTGCTGAGTGTCTCCAACAAATCAAGCGCAAGCGGCGTGACTTCCTGCACAAACTGTCGAACTACTACGCTCAGGAGTACGACTTGGTCGCCGTCGAAGACCTCGACGTGAAAGGGATGCTGGAATCGCCGGGCAACAGCCGCAACACGGCGTCGGCGGCGTGGAACACCTTCACCGATCTGCTCGAATACAAGTGCAACCGCGAAGGCACGCACTTCGTGGAGGTTGACCCCGAAGACACGACCAAGGAATGTGCGTCATGTGGAGTTAAAACAGACAAGCCGCTGTGGGTGCGTGAACACTCTTGTCCGGCCTGTGGCTTCGAAGCGGATAGAGACGCGAACGCGGCGATCAACATTCTTTCTCGCGGTCTTTCAGAACTAGGAGTGGGTCACTCCGAAGGAACGTCCCCAGAAATCTTCGATTTCTGGTGTGCGAACGAATCGCGAAGCGATTCGTCAACGCCTGTGGAGACTGCGCTCCCTGTGGACACTGCGGTTGTGTCTGCAAAGCGCGTCGTTGAAACAGGAAGCCCCTGCCTCAAGGAGCCGCCAACGGCGGCGAGTAGGCAGGGGTAGTTCACAGGCAAACTATCAGCGGCGAATCTTCGGTGTCGGTGTAATCGTCACTCTCGCAGCGCGTCTTCCTGCTGGGTTGCTTCTAGTGTCTCTGCTTCGACATCGGTTGCGACGACAGCCGGTTTGTACGCGCCGCCCTCAAACAGTTCGTGATCGCTGACTGAGGATTCAACAAAGCGCGTAAAGGCGCGTCGCTCCGAGGGGAGATGCCCATAGATCACTTCATTTTCGACGAGGTCGTACACTGGAATCCGCGGTGTCAACAGCGTGTTTTCGCCAACAATCGCGTTCTCACCGATTTTGAACCCAGAGGTGACTCGACAGCCCGCGCCGAGTGAGACGCCATCCTCAACAATGACTGGCGCGCCCTCGACTGGCTCAAGCACGCCACCGATCAGCGTGTTCGCGCCGAGTTTGACGCTTTTGCCGAGCTGTGCACAGGAGCCGACTGTATCACAGGAGTCGACGAGGGTTCCGTCGCCGACGTACGCGCCAATGTTGACAAAGGAGGGACTCATCATAATACAGTCCTCGCCAAGATAGGCTCCGCGGCGGATTGCGGTGCCGTCGGGTGTGTTTCGGGTGCCGCGGGCGGCGAGATCATCGGTTCGCCGCAGCGGTAACACGTCGTTGTAGCTAACACCGCCGTACTCGCGGGGCTCGTTCTCCCGCAGACTGAAGTTGAGCAAAATCCCCTCTTTCACCCAGGCGTTGGCCTCCCAGGAGGTGACATCGGAGCCGGTCTTTTCGGCGGCTCGCACCTCGCCGGCTTCGAGGGCGTCGAGAAACGCATCGAGCGTTGCCAGGTCGTCCGCTGTAGCCTCGGTGGCGGTCAGCCCGTCATCGTAGCGATCCCACAGCGCGTTGATTTCGGATTCGAGTGTTGACATTCAGCTACCGATTCTGTGGCCAACAAATAAGTCCCGTCGATTGACGGTGAAGGAGAGATGTGCCGCTATTGGAGCGCGAAGGCGACTGCCACAAGCACTATAAGCAGAATAACGAGGATGGCAATGCGAACCAGTGGAACTCCCTCGTCACCTGCTCCCGCAGCGGCGGTGTCATCTGACTCACTTGCTCCGGCTGCTTCCGCGCTGTCAACGGTTCCGAACTGTCCGGCGTAGTTGGTGCGGGTGTCTCGGACGAGTGTGACTCGTGCCCCAACGTTGTCGGCGATTTCGCTGTTGGTTTGCTCGCTGTCTTCGGCAACCGCCTCCAAAATTGCCTGTTCGGTCTCGCTGAGATCGCTCAACTCGGTTGGCTCTGCTGGCTCGTATGAGGAGGTGCCGTCGCTGTCGAGTTCGTCCAACTCAACATCCGCATAATCACTCAACGTGTCCCGAACAAGCGTGAGTCGCGCGCCAACTTCTGCGGCAATCTCACTGTTCGTAAGCTCCTCATTGTTGCGCGCAACTTCGAGAATTGAGATCTGTGTCTCGCTTGGCTCGCCAGGTGTCCACTCCTTGGATTCGGTCGTCGTTGTTGTTTCGGCCTCGTCCTCGTCGGCTTCGTCTTCTTCGATCACGCCTTCGCCACCGTAGTCGGCGGATTTGCCGGGTTCGTACTCCACTCGGGTATCGCGGACGATAGCGACATGCGTGCCGGTTTTCGAGGCGATTTCGGCGTTTGTCAACTCGGGGTTGGCCTGGGCGGTTTCGAGAATCGCCTGCTCGGTTGGGTTGAGCACGCTGGCATCAACACCGGCTGGAAGTTCACCATCGGAGTCGGTGGTCACACTGCCGCTGTAATCTGCATCGCTCAACGTATCGCGGACGAGTGTGACTCGCGCGCCGACCTCCTCGGCGATTTCTGCGTTTGTCCACTCGGGGTTTGCTTCGGCAACCTCGCGGATCTCTGCGGTGATATCGTCGCCCGCGCTGTCGGAGCTGTCGCCGCTGCTCTCACCGCCGGTGCCACCGCCGAACTCAAACCCGCCCTCGCTGTCGGCGAGTGTATCCCGAACAAGGGTGATTCGCGCCCCAACCTCATCAGCGATCTCGGCGTTGGTCGCATCAGGGTTCTTTTCAGCATACGCGAGGATTTTCTCTTGGGTGTCGCTCAACTCATCGCTGCCTGTCGATTTTGATCGCTCTTCGGTTGTTGATTCGGTTTCGACTGGCTCGATGTCGTCGCCGTGTTCAGTGAGTGTGTCCCGCACCAGTGTGATCCGTGCGCCGGTTTCATCAGCGATTTCGGCGTTGGTTGCCTCCGGATCTGCTTGGGCGGCATCAAGAATCGCCTGCTGAGTCGCGCTGAGGTCGGCATCCACGCTTCCGGTGGGTTCAGTCTCCAGACTCTCATCTTCTGGCAACTCGACTTCGTCTTCATACTCGGCTCGCACGTCGCGGACGAGTGCGACGCGCGCGCCGACTTGCTCGGCGATGTCGGCGTTCGTTGCCTCTGGATTCCGCAACGCTGCTTCGAGAATTTCCTGTTCTGTATCACTGAATGAGGCCGATGTCGTCGGTTTTAGCATATACGATCACCTCGGGTCGTAGCTGGCTGCGTTTGCGTCTCGATCCGTCCACTGACGGCCCCCACTCCGTCGGATCCTGCGTTCATACGAGTTGTCCACTTGAAGCTACAGTATTCAATCTAACGCCTTTGTACACGATTGTTGCCAGTAATTGCCGGTCGATCCCTGTTTTTACTACGGTGGACGACGCTACACCGACCATGCAGACCAAACACGACGTGTTCCAGCAGCTTCGTGACAGCGGCGTCGTCGCCGTCCTCCGCGGTGTCGACAGCGACACACTCATCGAAATCACTGACGCGCTGCTCGCAGGCGGCGTCACCGGAATCGAACTCACAGCCGACACGCCGGGTATCGCCGGGATGGTTGAAGAACTCAACGGCTCCTTTGGGGATGAGATCGCAATCGGTGTCGGCACCGTCCTCGATAGCGAGACAGCCCGAACGGTCATGCTCAGCGGTGCCGATTTCGTTGTCAGCCCCAGTCTCCATGAAGATGTGATCGACACCTGCAACCGGTATGGGACGCTTGTCGCGCCAGGAGTGATGACGCCGACTGAGGCAATCACCGGCTATGAGGCTGGCGCGGATCTACTCAAAATCTTCCCGGCCTCCACGGTGGGGCCAGGCCATCTCAGCTCGATCAACGGCCCACTCGGGCAGATTCCACTGATGCCGACCGGCGGTGTCGACCCAACCAACGCTGGCGCATATATCGAGGCTGGCGCGGAGTGTGTCGGCGCAGGGAGCGCGCTTGTCGATTACGACGCGGCGGCCCGCGGCGAGTATGGCGTGATTACGGAGACAGCCAAAGAGTTCCGGGCGGTTATCGACGACGCCCGTCAGTAGCTGGATCACCCGGAACTGCGCTGTTACCGCTTGTCGCTACTGCTGGCTGGTGAGTCGTCGTTGTCTGCGGATTGATTCTCGCTGTCGGCTGCTGATTCGGGTTGGCGTTCTTCGCCGTCCTCGTCTGCTGTGGGCGGTTCCGCCGCCGACTCCTTGTCTGCTGTGGGTGGTTCCGCCGCCGACTCCTTGTCTGCTGTGGGTGGTTCCGCCGCCGACTCGTTTGGTTTCGCTGCTGCGTCCGACGCATCCGATTCAATCGCTGCTGGTGGCTCATCTGCTTCTGTCGGTGGCCCATCTGCTTCAGCTGGTGATCCATCTGCTTCAGCCGACGGCTCACCAGCTTCAGCTACCGGCGTCGACACATCGCTTTCCTGCTGTGGATCGCCCGTTGGCTTGTCCTGTTCTCTCGATTGCTGTTGTCGTTGCTCCCGTCGCTCAGCCAGTGCCGCCTGAAGCCGATCCCGGAGACTGCTTCGGAGATCGGCTGCATCGGCTTGATCGATATCAACAGCCGCTGCGTCGTTACCAAGCACTGAGAGCGAGCCGGCTGTGTCGGCGATGACGGTTGCGACCCGCCACCGTCGCTGGAAGATGGTTCGGCTGTCGATTACTGTCTGAATCCGGTGGTAGGGCACCCGCTTTGTTTCGCGGTTCCAGACACCATTTCGCGTGATGAGGTGGTCATCGGCAAGCCCGTAGCCGCGGTGGAGCCATTTGTAGTGGGCCGCAATCGGCGCGAGCAACACGCCCGCAAGTGGGAGATACCATGGCCCCGAAAAGAGTTCGGCCCACTGAATCGCGCCGTAGAGCACTGCTGTGATCGCTCCCAACGCGAGGACGTATCGCGTGAAATACCGCCTGCGGATTCGTTTGGGTGGGTTGTCGAGCGCGACTGTCTCACAGTCATCAATCTCGTTGGCTAACTCCTCGACGCGGGCTCGCTTGGCGAGTGGCACTGCGGCCTCGCTGCCGCGACTGCTGGCTTGGCCTGGCGCATACCCCGCGGTTTCGACACCCAGGGTTGCATAGCCTGTCTTTCGCTTCAGTGGGTTATCGCTGATCGTGAGCGTCTGTACCTTATCAAACGGGATTGTTCCACTGTATCGCTGCAGCAGTCCCCGCTCATACCGCAGCTCGGTCTCCGAGCGCGTGAGTCTGAACCCCCAGTAGTTAACAATCGCTGACAGCGCGCCAACCAGCCACGCCGCCAGCGTGACGCCAGCGAGGAGTACCGCCCCGACCAACAGCAACACGACTGTCGAGCTAGTTTCGGGGACAGCCGGCGAAATAAACGGGATCGAGCCGGTGAACACAGCAATGAGCAACCCGACCACACGGGGATCAAACGAGAGCACCCCTGCCAGCAACAGCTCAGAGGGCGCGATCTGAAAGAGCAACTCGTCGTCGGCTCGCTGGTCACTCGCGGCCGTCTCGTGGGTTGTGGTGTCTGTTTGGGAGCGGTCGCTATCAGCACGTTTTCGCTCTCGAATTTCGGCCTGCAGCTCGGTTGCGGCCTCGGCAGTGACGTATTTGATACCCGCTTCTGTCGAGCCGCCGCCGGCGGTTTCAATGTTGACCTGCGAGAGTCCAAGCACGCGCTGAAGGATATTGCGGCTGATGTCGACGTTTTGAATCCGGTGATACGGGATTTCTCGCTCTCGGCGGTTGAAGACACCCGATTTGAGATCAAAGGTATCTGCCGTGAATATGTACTCAAACCGCCGGTAGTAGGCGATTTCGTACGCGCTGACGATGACGACGATCCCGAGCAGTCCGCTGAGAATCAGCGGGTTAGACATCGCCAAACCGGTGCCCACTGAGGCCACAAATGCGATGGCAATCCCGAGTCTACCCGCCCGTCCGGCGATCCGGTAGGGAACTGCAACAGGCGCTAACTTCACACCGCGTCCTCCCCGTCGGCTTCGATTGCCAGGCCCTTCAGCTCTTTTCGAAGCTCACTCGCGGCATCGGGCGTCAGCCCTGGGATCGTGACATCAGCACCGCGAGAGCCGGCGGTGTAGACGACGGTACTGGCAAGCCCGACGAGTCGCTCAAACGCCGACCGACGCGAGTCGACGTGTTGAATCCGAACCAGCGGGACTTCAGTACGGATCTCGGTCAGGACGCCACGTTCGAGATAGATTGCGTCGTCGCCGACGACGTACCCCCAGTTTCGGTACCGCAACATCGCGTGCACAACCGCAAGCACGATGAAAACCGCGGTCAGAACAGCCGGAACCCACAGTGGGCCGTCCAGCGCAAACGCGACACCGGTGGCGACGCCGCCGAGCAGGAGCCCAATAAGTATTGATCGCAGTATCCAAATAATCCGAATTCGCGGGTTGAGTGCGTTCATTGAGACGCCTCCTGGGGGGGTATCGACATACCCTGTGGTAGACAGAGTAGCCGTATAAGTCTCAATATCTCCGGTTCGATCCGGTGGCTGTCAGCTTGTTTTTACCAACCTGCGTCGGGGCCGATGCTACGCGTTGTCCGAAACGCTGGTGTCGGTGTTCGCATCAATCTGTGTCCCATCGTCGGGTTCTGCTTTCTCTTCTCCTGGCTCGCCTGTGTTGCTGAACCGATCTGTGTACCGCACATACCACACGTCGTCGTCGCGGACGAGATAATCAACGACATCGACTGCATACCACGCATCTTCGTCGGCTCGGGAGACATGAAACGTCGTGTGGACATACTGCAGTCGTTCGGCCCCCATCGCCCGACGGGTTCGGCTCGAATGTGAGACGTTGTGGTAGAGTCGGTGGACGACTCGATCCTGCACTGAGACCTCCTCGATATCCCCCAGCGTGATATCGGCAAACTCGTCGAATGCTGCCGGTGGGACATGGTCTGACTCCAGCGGATACGTCGGTGATTTCGGGTGGACGAGTCGTTCGTTGAGTGCGGTGAGATCAGCCGCAAACAGCGCGTCATAGAAGTGGATCGTCGTCGCTTTCGGCGATAAATCCGCCGGTGGAAGTGGATCGGGTTCCGGCTCTGTGCTGTTCTCGACTGCTTCCCCGTCGGTCGGTGCGGTTGTGCCAGCACAGCCGGCGAGTGTCATCGCACCACCGAGGGCCGCAAGCACGCGTCGGCGGGGGAGCATGCACGCCCTTTGCTGAGTGCCAATATAACTGTTTCTAACCGATTTGTAGCCTCTATAAATATATTAGATGCTATTTTACTGAGAGAATCAGTCGGCTACAGATCCGTCATTCGGTCACGCTCTCAACACAGCTTTTCAGCGTCTCGGTTGTCGCCGAATCAGGCGCGGCAACATAGATGCCGCTTTCGGCGACAGCATCGTGGGCAGCGACGCCGCTTTCGGCTGCCAAGAGTCGCCCTGCGTGGTGTTCGTAGCGATCAGGATGGAAGGCAACCAACCCCTCAATCGAGCCACGAGCCACCAACCCCCAGTCGACACAGGGTGCCCACGTCAGCACGACTCGCTTGCACTCGTCGCTGACTGCGGTACGGAGCGCGTCGGCTGTGGCTGACAGTTCAGCATCTCTCATCGCTTCAAGCCCGACGACAAGCGAAACAGTTCCGTTGGCAAGCGAGACCGATGATTGCGACTGCAACGGTTCACCGTTTACTGTCGCGCCACCGCCGCGCTCGGCCAGATACAGCGTCTTGGTCAGCGGCTCATAGATCGCCGCCACGACAGCCTCTCCCCGATACAAGACCGCAACGGCTGTCGCAAATGCTGGGTAGCCGCTGGCGAAGTTGTTGGTGCCATCGAGTGGATCAACAACCCACTCGTACTCGCTGTCGCCGATGCGGCCTGACTCCTCGCCGTGAAACACATGGTCTGGATAGGCGTCGTCGATCACCGCACGCACCCTAGCTTCGGCCTCGCGGTCGGCGACTGTTTTCACATCCGAGCTGCTGTACTCGCCGTCGACCGGGCCGTTGCGAAACGCCTCGGTCAGATACGCTGCCGGGGCTTGGACAGCCTCGCGCGCCACAGTTGCGAGGGCTGCGGTCGTCTCCTCCATATCTGTTCCATCGCTGGCGAGCATTTTAGCCCACCGATCACCGCTTTGTGGCTGGTTTGCGTCTCCTTTCGCCTCGCCAGCCAGACGGTGAAATCCGCATCTGAAGCCATAATCCATAAGTTCGCCGCCTGCAGAGAGACAACTGTGATTCCAACTGCTATCGGTTCGGCTGCCGCTGTTTCGATAGCAGTGCGACCAGCCCGTCTGAAGAAGCGTTTGGCTTGACTGCTCGTTGCGGGCGTGGCAATCCCGTTTCGGGCCTTTTTACTCACCACGTATCGTTTCCGTGACCAGACAACTCCCCATCCACCACTATGACAGAAATCGACTTCAGTGGGGTCTTCCCGGCGATGGTGACCCCCTTTACCGAGGACAACGCAATCGACACAGAAACACTCCGTGCGGACGCCCAGCGACTCGAAGCCGCTGGCGTTGACGGGCTTGTACCTGTCGGCTCGACCGGCGAAAGCGCGACGCTCAGCCACGCTGAACACGTTGAGGTCATCGAGGCGGTCGTTGATGCCGTCGAGGATGTCCCCGTCATCGCAGGCACCGGCTCGAACAACACGACCGAAGCGCTTGATCTCTCCCAGAAGGCGGCCGACGCTGGCGCGGACGCGCTGTTGCTCATCTCGCCGTACTACAACAAACCAGAACCCGAGGGGATGGCCGCCCACTACACTGCTGTTGCCGATGCGGTTGATCTCCCGCAGTTGCTCTACAACGTCCCCAGCCGGACAGGCCGCAACATCGCTGTTGAGACGGCAGTCGAGCTCGCTGACCATCCCAACATCGCTGGCTACAAAGCCGCCTCAGGTGATCTCAACCGCATCTCTGAGGTGATCGAGCGAACCCGCCACAAGGAGTTTGCCGTCCTCTCCGGCGACGATGGAATGACACTCCCGATCCTTGCCGCCGGTGGCGATGGCGCGATCAGTGTCGTCGCCAACGTCGAACCGGAACGCGCCTGCGCGATGGTCGGGGCAGCACTTGAGGGCGATTACGAGTTTGCCCGCGAGATTCACCACGAACTCGGGCCGCTTACGCGACAACTCTTTGTCGAAACGAATCCGATCCCAATCAAAGCTGCAATGGCGATGCGCGGCTACGCCCCAGAGCGCATTCGCTCGCCGCTTTCTGAACTCTCCGACCAGTACCGCAACGCGCTGGCCGACCGGCTTGCGGCGTTGGATGACGATTTCGCCGCAACGGTTGATCAGGAGGCGACCAGATGACCACTATCGCCGTCACCGGAGCCGCAGGTCGGATGGGCCGAGAGGTGCTGTCGGCAGCCGCCGACCGCGAGACAGTTGAGGTCGCCTTTGCGGTCAACCGCAGCTCGGTTGATTCGCTCATTTCTGGTGTGGTTATCGAATCCAGCGACAACTTTGCAGCGCTGTTGGCTGATCACGAACCCAGCGTTGTTGTCGACTTTACCGGCCCCGAGTCCGCACTCGACTATGCTGAGGCGTGTGCTGACCACGGTGTCGGCCTGGTCACTGGCACCACCGGGTTCGACGAGGCTGGAATCGAGGTGCTTCGGGAGGCCAGTGAGTCGACGGCTGTGCTGAAAGCCGCAAACTTCTCTCGCGGTGTTGCCGCGCTTCGGCTTGCTGTACAGGAAGCAACAGCAGCGATGCCCGCCGCCGATATCGAACTTACCGAAACCCACCACAACGCGAAACGCGACGCCCCAAGTGGGACAGCAAAAACGCTGCTGGAGGATATTGAGGCTGTCCGCGAGGATCTGACCGACCGCGTCCACGGCAGAGTTGGTGAGGCGCCCCGGAGTGACGAGGAAATCGGTGTCCATGCCCGACGTGGCGGTGATATCGCTGGCGAACACGAGGTGTTGGTTGCCGGCAGCAACGAAACGCTCTCGTTGACACACCGCGCTGGTGATCGCAGCATCTTCGCTGAGGGCGCGCTTGATGCCGCCGAGTGGCTGGCTGACAACCCCGCGGGCTGGTATGATTTCTTCGAAGTGATTGAGGACTGAACCCGGCTTTTGGCTACTGAGTTTTGGGACACATCTTACTCAGTTCGGCTGGCGTTTGAGCCACATCTCAGTCAGTCCGAGGAATCGCATACGCGCCGGCAGCAAAAAACGGAATCGCCAGCAGACTCAACACAGCCAACTCAAACAGGAATGGCTCACCCGAGAAGGTGACCGCCCGCACCCCACGCGCGTAGTACGTCAGCGGTGAGAGATCAACCAGCGGCCCAAACCAGTCGGGAAGCTGCTCAAGCGTGATGAACGTATCCGAGAGAAACAGCAGTGGAAACGCAATCGTGTTGCTGGTTGCGATTACGCCATCCTGTGTATCAGCCACCCGTCCCAACACCGCGCCAAACCCACAGAAGAGCACAACGCCAGCGACGGTAAACGGCACCAACAGCAGCAACTCAACTCCCAATGGAACGGTCGCCTCAGTCAACAACACGACCAACCCGAGAATCAGCAGGCTTGCAAGCCCGATAATGATCACGTTGACGAGTGTGTGTGCCAGCAACCACTCCCCACGACTAAGTGGCGTTGTCGCCAGCTTCTCGAAGCGGTTATCATCGCGGTGTCTGGCGATCTCGCTGCCGACACGCGACAGCGGTGTAAAGAGGACGACTGTCGCCAGATAGCCGGGAATATAGTAGCCGGCTCGCTGGGCAAACAGTCCTGCATCGGTCGGCTGGGTGCGAACCAACGCGCCGAATATCACGACCAACAGGACGGGGAAAAAGAACGTAAAGAAGACGGCTGTCCGCCGCCGAAGAAAGGAGTGCCAGCCTGCAACTGCTTCCGCCTTGATCCGGCGATAGCGACTCATTCTGTTGTCTCCTGCGAACGCCGCGTCGCTGGCTCAGACGCACCCGCTGCGCCACTGAACCGCTCGCCTGTCAGCTCAAGATAGACATCTTCAAGTGTCGGCTCGCGCCAGGTCAGTGAGTCATAGCTCACGTCGGCCGCAGCCAGCGTTTCGGCGGCCTCGCCGATCTCAACCGGCGAGATATCGGTGATTCGAACGCCCGAGGCATCGCTTGTCACTGAAAACCCATCCGCGGTCAGCACCGACGCCGCTGCTTGGCTGGCTGGTGTTTCAATACGAAGTTGGCTCTCGCCGCCGTGGGTTTCGATCAACTCGGCTGGCGTCCCAACCGCGATCAACGCTCCTGCCTGAAGCAGCCCAACCCGATCTGAGAGTCGATGCACCTCTGCCATTGAGTGGCTTGTCAGCACAATTGTCGTCCCGCTTTCGGCCAGTGTTTCCAGCAGCGACCACAGCGACTGTCGCCCGGCAGGATCGATTCCGGTTGTTGGCTCATCCAGAAATAGTAGATCCGGGTCGTTCACAAGGGCGATTCCAACACAAACCCGTCGTTGCTGGCCGCCTGAGAGGTTTTCATACCAGCTATCTGCAGCCGCTGCCATCCCAACCGCCTCAAGCACCTGATCTGTTGGTTGGGCTGTCTCATAGAGTCCACCGTAGTAGTCGATCAACTCACGCGCCGTCAGTCGATCCGGTGGCGCAAACGACTGTGGGAGCAGCCCAACCTCGTCAGCGTCGATATCGGTTGGTTTGCGGCCCTGAATCTGAATCTCACCTTCGGCGGCTGTCGTCCCAGTTAGTGCCCGAATCAACGTTGTCTTGCCCGCGCCGTTGGGGCCGATTAATCCGAACACCTCGCCGGCAGCAACCGAGAGATCAACCCCCTTCAGCGCGACCGTGTCGCCGTACTGTTTAGTGACATCGGATGCGACAACAGCCTCAGTCATACCGGGTGGTTGGGTTGAGTCGGCCTAAGGATTCTGTTTCTGTGAGCCACGCCGCCGGCAGTAAACTATAATACCACAGTACCACAACATTCCGTTGTGGGCAACCGAGCGTACCTATCGACAGTCGGACTCGTCATGATGGCTGTCGTCTGCTTCGGTGTCAGCCTGACGACGGGTATGGCTGTCTTCCTGTAGGGAGTGGGAGACAGCCCTGTTGGCCACATTTTTATCAGCACCACGCCCACATTCGGTCATGGAGTACAGACAGCTAGGCGCGACTGGAACCCGCGTCTCAGAGCTTTGTTTCGGTACCTGGCGGTTCGGCCGGCGAACCAACGATGTCCTCGAAACTGACGAAGCCCAGGCCCACGAACTGCTGGATGCGTTTGCCGACCACGGCGGCAACTTCATCGATAGCGCGAACATCTACGGTGATCCAAACGGTACCAGTGAGTCCTACATCGGCAGCTGGCTAGAGAACCGCAACCGCGACCGGTTTGTGCTTACCTCAAAAGTCTACTTTGAGTACGACGAGACCAACCCCAACGGGTCGGGGCTCTCTCGCACCCATATCCGCAACCAGATCGACACCACCCTCGATAATCTCGGCACCGATTATCTGGACTGCTACTACATCCATCGCTGGGATGAGGAGACACCAATTGAGGAGACGCTGGCAACGCTTGATCAACTCGTTGTGGATGGCCGCGTCAACTATCTCGGTGCCTCAACAATGGCGGCATGGAAGCTGACAAAGGCGCTCTGGAAGGCCGATGTCAACGACTACCAGCGGTTTGATGTTGTCCAACCCCTGTTCCATGCTGGCTACTACAAGGATGTCGAGGCGTATCTCTCTGTTGCGGCTGATCAGGATCTCGCGGTCTGTCCGTACTCACCGCTGGCTGGTGGCTTTCTGACCGGCAAGTACGAACGTGCTGATCCCGACGATCCGAAATCGGTGCGAGCACCCGATGGCTCACGAGCTAGCTTTGATGACCGCTTCGAGCGATTCTACCTCTCCGAACGCGGCTGGAAAGTGCTTGATGAGATCCGGGCTATTGCCGCGGAGGTTGATGCCACACCAGCCCAGGTCTCCTTGCGGTGGCTCATGGATCAAGACGCCTTTAGCTGTATTCCGATCATTGGAGCGCGAACTGTTGACCAACTGGAGGAAAATGTCGCCGCGGCGTCGGTCTCAATCACTGATGACCAACACGACCGCATTACTGAGGCCCGATTCAATGAGGATGGGGTTCGCTGGGGCCACTAACTACGTCCCAACAATGGACACCGAAGCGTTACTCCTCAGGTGAGTCGGACTGATGGAGCCCACGGAAGGCTTCAGTGAGGTCGCTATCAGGGAACTCATCGATTGTCTCGTTGATCTCGGCTTCGAGCTCCTCGATTCGGTCTTCGAGTTCGACGAACCGACTATCATCAAGTTCTCCCGGGGCGAACTCCGTCGTTAGTGTGGCATACTTCTTCCGCGTTTCGTAGTACTCGAAGACAAGATCCTCGTACTTCTCGATCAAAAACGCCTGCTCGACAGCCGTCAACAGCTCCTCCTTCGAGACTGGTTTTGTGAGATAGCCCGCAACCGGCATATCGATGATATCCATATCCGGGTCGACTGCGGTCACCATAATAACCTGACAGTCAGACTCCCAGTCTTGGATATGTTCGATGAGTTCGTCACCCGACATCCCCGGCATGCGTCGATCCAGCAACACAAGGTCGATATCCGCCGTGAGTTCGACGAGCGCCTCTCCGCCAGTGAAGGCAACACGGGCCTCATACTCATCCTGCAGATGGTGAGCATGTAGTGCTGCAAGTGACTCCTCATCTTCCACAATGAGGATTGTTTTTTCTTCTTCACCCTCACTCTCAGTGGCCATACCGGGTTGAAGATGCCCTGTATAAAAATGATTGTGTTGGCAACTGACGAGAGCTGACAACGTGACCGAACATCTCCGCTAGTGCTACTCCGCAACGCCACGCTGGGAGACTCCACAACACCACAATCGGACTGCACGACGTCCCTACGGTGGGTCTGCTTAAGCAAACTTTGCTTGCAGCCACGCCCCAACCGCCGGCCGCCAGTACAGCAGGGCCGCGGTCACCACGAAGACGGCCGTCGAGAGCCCATAGGAGATCTGCAACGCCGAGGCGGCCAGCACTGAGCCAGCACCTGTCACCGCCGAGACGACCGAGAAGATGATCGGCCACGAACAGGAGACACACGAAAACAGCCCGATGATTCCGGCGGCGGCTGAGCCAGCGGTGTCGATAACGGTCACATACACCAGATACGCCAAGGCGGTGTAGCCAATGAGGTAGATTGGAAGCAGATTGATCGTGACCGCGGCCCCGCTGTAGAGAACCGCCGGCCCAAACCCAAACGGTAGCCACGCAACCCGAATCCCGGTTGCGGCCTCACCGATGCCAACGCCGACGACACCGCCGGCAAACAGCAGCAACGCGAGATAGCCACCGGCCAGCAGTAGTGCGCGTCGTCGAAGGGCGTCGCTGGCGGCCCTTGGGTGGCTGTTGGTGACGACCCACACTGAGACGTTGAGCCAGATGAGCGCGTAGCCGACCAGTCGGGTTATTGCGAGGTCTGCCGGCGTCACCAGTGCGTAGAGCCCGATTGCCAGTAGCTGGGTGTTCAGAAACAGCGCCCAGTAAAGTCGCTGTCCGGTTGGTAACGGAATCGAGAGCGCGCTGGTGTTGCTCATACCGATGCGAAAACCAGTCCCTCAACAACAATCGTCAACAGGAGCACCCCGAGATAGGCGTTTGAGGCGTGGAATGAGCGAAACGCCGCCTGCTCTGTCTGTTGGTAATGCAGTTGCATCACAAACCACAGGAAGACCCCGCCGGCACCAACAGCAGCCAGGATGTAGAGCCATCCCAAGGTGTCGGTTGCAGCCAACACCGCGCCGGCAACGAGAGTCGCGCCGAAATACCAGAGAATATGTCGGCGGGTCGCGGTCTCACCGCGAACCACCGGCATCATTGGGAAGCCGCCGCGTTCGTAATCCTGCTTGTATGCCAGCGAGAGGCTGTAGAAATGCGCTGGTGTCCAACAGAAGATGAGCGTTGCCAACAACAGACCGCCAACGCCGATTGAGCCGGTGACTGCGGCCCATCCGATAAGCGCGGGAAACGCACCAGCCGCCCCGCCGAGGACCGTGTTCTGGACGGTATTTGGCTTCAAAATCAGCGTGTAGACAACGCTATAGAACAGGATTGCCACAAGCCCCAACACGGCTGTCAGCAGATTCACCATCGCAAACAGCGACAGCGACAGCACCGTCAACAGCAGGCCGAACCCAACTGCGTTCCGGAGTGGAACCAGATCAGTCGCCAACGGCCGGTCGTTCGTCCGGGCCATCCGGCGATCAATATCCCGCTCGAAAATATGGTTAAACGTCCCCGACGCGCCGATTGCCAGCGATCCGCCGGCAAGTGTGAGGGCGACTGTCGTTGGCGTCAATCCGGGGCCGCCGGCCAATGCCATCGCCGCCGCCGCAACAAGCGACAGCAGCCACATGAGTCGTGGCTTCATCAGCCGAAAGTAGGCAAACATCCTCGCCTTCAGCCGAGGCAGTGGTTCGGTCGGGATTGCCGGCCGCTGGCTCGGATCAAGCGGTGCATCCGGCTCTGGTTCGCTTGTGGGGACATCATCCGGATCGCCTGTTTCGGCTTCCAACCACCACGTCAGTGCGGCAAGGAGGCTTCCGAAAATCGTGATCCCAATCAGGAGATGGATCGCTGAGAGCGTCTCACTCCCACCCGCCGTTGCGACGACCGCGCCAAGACCGGCTTGGGCCGGGTACAACAGCAGGCCGACAGCGAGTGCGGCACGGACGCGCCGGCTTGTTTGGCGTCGCCACGCTGCAACGCTGACCGCGACAACGCCCAACCCGACAACGACCGCCACGATTCGGTGGCCGAAGGCAACCCAGCCGGCTCCACTCGTTGGCAGCGACCAGCCGCTGCCACAGGCTGGCCAAGCCGTACAGGCCGCCACAGCGTCGGTGACAGCGGTTGCGACGCCGACGACTAAGAGGAGATAGACGCCGATTGTCGTCGCCGCAAGGAGTGCCGGCAACCGATCCGGTAATTGAGTACTGAAACGCACTGTTGGGGATTGGGTATGGATGTATATATGTGCCCTGTTTTTTGCCCAGTTTCTGCTCACAGATCGGATTCCACACTGAGATACGGGCTGGGAGTCGATAGCTGAGTCAGTAGGTATTTACCCGGCCCTTACCAAAGAAGGCTAACGATGAATCTCTCGCGTCTCGCACTTCCGTCCGTGCTTTCGGCGGTGCTTGTCACGCTGCTCGCCCAGCCGGTCGCCGCTCAGTCGACGACCGCGGAGCTGATTGGTGGGCTTAATACACAGCTGCTTATTGTTGCTATTCCGATTACGATTCTCGTTGAAGTGATTCTTGTCTACGCTGTGCTCCGGTTCAAGGATAACGAAGATCCCAAACCAACCCAGGAGAACCGCCGACTTGAGATCACATGGACGGTGGCAACAGCAGTCATTCTTCTCTTTGTTGGTGTTGCCTCATACGGTGTGATGGCCGACCAGCATGTGGAGTTCACCGGTGGCGAAGACGATGTTGCGCCCGATGAAAACGACGTACTTGTCCAAGCCGAAGCCTACCAGTGGGGTTGGGATATGCGCTACTTAGAGGAGGATGTCCACGTTGGCGGTGCTGGTGAGGGGCCAACGGTGGTGGTGCCGGAAGGCGAGGACATCTACTTCCAGATTGATGCTGTCGATGTGATCCACGGGTTCCACGTTCCCGAACTCGGGCTGAAGCACGATGCGATTCCGGATCAGACCGCCTACATCAAAACCTCCGATCTTGAGCAGGGCACATATCAGGGGTACTGTTCTGAGTACTGTGGGCTGCTTCACTCACAGATGTACTTCACAATAGAGGTTGTTGACCAAGCCGAGTACAACGAGTGGCTTGAGGAACAGCGCGAGGCTGGCAACACGATTGACGAAGACGAGCTAGAGGAACCGGGTACGTGGGACGAAGCAATCCAGTAAGGATTTGAGCCCTGTTTTGTCGGTTTCAATGACAAGCCATTCAAGCCCCGCGCCACCGTGCGCGGGGTGGCAGTTGACCAGCCGTGGAAGCTGCTTGATCAACGCGACCGATACGAACGACTGGCGGCCCAACAGATTGCTGTCCATACATTTACCGCGCCTGGTGAGTCGGTGTCGATTCCGAATGTCACTCACCACACCGAAGCTGCCGATGAGATCGAAACCTCGTGGTTTGTTGTCTTCGATGGCGGCGGTGCGGAGAACTACAAAACCGCGCTATTAGCAACAGAGCGTGCTCCAAACCAGTGGTACGGATTCTGGAGTAACGACCACGAACTCGTTGATCGCATCCAAACCTATCTGGAACAGACGTATGTGAA
>OBKM01000608.1_pt1 | contig 17542 bp, 17 predicted proteins | sample 1519691 | NCBI WGS metagenome assembly OBKM01 (sample SAMEA37050418, study PRJEB22526) | metagenome | biome: saline pan; feature: lake; material: water | place: Egypt | collected 2015 | depth 0.5 m | reverse complement strand
CGACGGCGCTGTACTTCGCGATGCACCGCGAGACGCTCGGGTTCACCCGCGGGACAACCGCCGCCGAGCACGAGCTCGCGGCGTTTCTCGCCCCCGTGGTCGAGCAGGAGCTCGTGCGGCGGCTGCTCGGCGCGAAACTGACCGCCGAGACCGCCGATGCGATGGGTGAAGCCATCCGCACCCGTGAGATCCAGGGCTCCTGTCTCGTCGCCTCGGCCGGGGAGTGTGCGGAGCCGGATGCAATCCCACAGGCCGCTGACTACCTGCTGGGGATCGAGGGGGTCACCACCGCCGCCGTCTACGGGGTCGTCGACGAGACGGCACGCATCAGCGCCCGGACGACAAACACGCATCTGGACCTCGGCGCGGCCCTGCGCGAAGCGTTCGACGACGTCGGCAGCGCCGGCGGACACGGCCACATGGCCGGCGCACAGCTCCCGCTTGGGCTGCTCGGGGACGCCCTCGCGACCGGGGGTGACGGAACCGGCCGGTCGCTGCTCACCGACGTTATCCGCCAACGGCTGTTTGGGGCGTTCGAGGGCTGGGCCGAGTGACACGTAACCCACCGACAACGCCCGGACCTTTTTGTATCCTCCACCCTACCTCCCGCCCATGGACAACGACCTGTTCGAGCGGATCCTGGTCCCGCTTGCCGATGTCGAGGACGCTGAACGGACGGCGCGTGCGGTTCGCCCGCATCTCTCCCCCGGCACGACACTCATCGTCACACACGTCAATCAGGGTGAAAACGGGGGGACCACAGTCGAAACCGGCCGCGACGAGTTCGCCGAGACGATCTACGAGCGGTTTCACTCGGTGCTGTTCTCGATTCTGGACCCGGAGGACCTGCAGTTCGAGTGGGTCACACTCCAGGGACGGGAGGTGTCCGAGGCGCTCACCGACGCGGTCGACATCGTTGATGCCAGCCTCGTCGTGTTCACCCCGAGGGATGTCGAGGTCTGGAACCGGACACTCGCCGGTGACCCCGGCGGCCGACTCATACGGGACACCGAGGTTCCGGTGATGGTCTTCCCACACCGGACCGTCTGAGGCGGCGCTCGGACCCGGCGCGAGGCTCGGCCGACCGGTCGTGACGGCTGCTCTGTGTCAGGCTGCCGGGCGGGCCGTTGGCGCCGGCCGGGAACTACCTTCGCGCGTCGATCTCGTCGGCGGTTGTGTGGAAGCGGGCGGTTCGCCGGGAGGTGAGCTCCGCGAGGTGCTCCTCCCGGAGTTGCTCGGGTGAGAGCTCCCCGCCCGCGATTGCCTCGAGCTGGTCGACCAGTCGTTCGGCGGCCAGCACGTCCGCGACGGAGGCGTAGGTCGCCCCCTGTTCGAGCAGGTCGATGGCGCTTGAAGCCTCCGCCGCCCTGAGCACCACGTCAGTGTCGTCGGCAAACCGCAGCAGCTGTCGCGAGATGGGCTCTGCCTCGACCGTCGAAACCACCAACTGTGCACGGTCGACCCGGGCTTTCTCTAGCGTGTACGGCTCCATGGCGTCACCGAAGACGTAGGCCTCACAGGTTCGTTCGAGCTCCGCCAGCAGTGCCGGGTCGTTTTCGATGACCACGTACGGTCGGTCGAACCGTTCACACGTCTCCGCGAGCCTGTGTCCCTGCCGCCCGTACCCGAGGATGACGACGTGGTCCGTGATGTCCTCGGGGACGTCGCTGCGCTCGTCGATCTTGTCGTGTTGCCCGCTGACGATATTACGGGCCAACAGGAGACTGTACAGCCGATCGCCGTACCGGCTCGTGAGCGTCGAGGTGATCATCGTCACCGCGGCGGCGAGGATGATCGCCTCGAAGACCGGCTCGCCGAGCGAGCCCAGCAGCGACGCCTGGATGGCGATGATGAGCGTGAACTCGCTGATCTGGTCGAGGTTGAGCCCGGTCAGCGTGGCCGACCGCGCCTCGTACCCCTGGTAAACCAGAACCGCGATAGTGACCGCCGGCTTGACCACCGCAGTCAGCACCACGAGCACCGCGGCGATGGCCACCTTCTCGGCTGTCGGGACCGTCACCAGCGCGCCGACCGTGACGAAAAACACCGCCACGAAGAAGTCCCTGATCGAGTCCAGCCCGTTGAGCAGACCGATATGCTCGGCCGGGTCCCGTCGAACGGCGAGACCGGCCGCGAACGCCCCGGCGACAACCGAGACGCCGACGAACTCGGCCGCGCCCATGAACACCACGAGCAGCGCGACAACCCCGACGATCAGCGGCTCGTCGGAGCCACCTGCGAGTGACTCCACGATACCGAACACCACCCGGTTGACAAAGAGGGCGGCAACGAACAGCACGACCCCGTACCCCAGCTGTGTCGCGATCGGGTCCGCGGCGAACGTCTCGGCGCTCACCACGAGCAAGAGCCCGACCGCCAGCAGGTCCTGCACGAGGTGGACCGACTCGGCGAGCCGGCCGTGGACGAGGTTCGCACGGATATCCGCCTGCAGGAGGCTGGTCCCGACGATGGTCGAGGACAGTGCCGCCGCAACGCCGACAAACGCCGCCTGCTGAACATCGAGCCCCAGGCCGAGACCGGCCCCGACGCCCAGCGCACCCATCACCGTCGCCCCGACGAGCGCCGCGATCTCACTGTCGCCGAGCACGGTCCGGACGGCCCCGAACTGGATGTTCGCGCCGAAGGTGAACACGAGCAGTGCGATGCCGATCTGGGCGAGTGTGATTGTCAGCCCCTCCTCGATGAGCGTCACGCCGAGCAGTTCGGGGACGACTAGCCCGACCACAAGCCCTGCGACAATCAACAGTGGGGGGGTCGGCAGCCCGAACCGGTTGCCAACGAGCAGAAACACGCCGGCGGCGACAAACAGGATCGACACCGCCGTGAGCAGCTCAGTCATCGTCGGTCCCCTCCGGTCGCGGGAGCGGTCCGTGTCGGCCGGTCCGCTCTAGGTTTGCGAGCTCGGCCTCGATCTGCTCGTCGAACAGGTCCCGGCTCTGGAAGTACGTCTCGAAGCGGTCCGCGAGGTGTTCGGCGGTCAGCTGCGTGCTCATCACGACGTAGTGGGCGCCAAGCTCGTACAGTTCGAGCGCGTCCTCGGCCCAGTCGGCCTCGACGAACACCGTCGCGTCGGGGCCGACCTCCGCGAGCAGCGCCTTGTTGACCGCCGGCTCGACCGACGAGGAGAGCACGAAGTCGGCGTACTTCAGCCCGGCCTGCTTCCGTATCTTCCCGTGTCGGAAGTCACCGTATATTGCGGTGTATCCCTCGGCCTCGAGTTCCTCGACGTGGTCGAGCGAACGGTCGACGACGACCAGGTCGTCGTACTGCTCGTCGAGGTGTGAGAGCACCTGACGGGTCACCTGGTCGTAGCCGATGACGACCGCGTGGTCGCGGTACTCGGTTTCGTCCTGCGTGAGTTCGTCACCCTCGTCAGCCCAGCGGTCGAGATACGGCTCGACCCGGTCGAACAGCGCGCGGTTGTACTCGACGAAATACACCGAGATGGACATCGTGATCAGCGCGAGCAGCGTCATGAACCCGAGCACGTCGGCACCGACGATCCCCGCCTGGTTCGCCACCGCGATGACGATGATGCCGAACTCGCTGACCTGGATCATGTTGACCGAGCCGAGAAACGTCGTCTCGAGATCGAAGTTCTGCCAGTCGATAAGCAGGAAGAAGACGGCGAACTTCACGGGCATCAACACGAGCGCGGCGACGACCGCCTCGGGGGCCAGTGCAAGCAGGTCCCCGGCCTCCAGGTCTATCGCGACCGAGACGAAAAACACCATGACGAACAGATCCACCAGCGGGTTGACGCGGTCCTGCAGCTCGCGGCTGTACGGCAGCTGTGCAATGGCGATACCGGCAAGGAACGCGCCCATCTCGATCGAGAGGTACACAGTGCCGATCCCCAGCGGTGAGACGATGGTGTCGATCTCCGCCGAGACGAGGATGAACAGAAACGCCCAGGCGATCGCCACCAGAAAGAAGGCGTTCTTGTTGTCGGCGACGCGCCCGAACAGCCAGGGGAGGAGATACTGTGAGGCACCGATTGCCGCGGCCGCGACGATTGCGACCAGAACGAGCACGATTGCGAGGGTTTCGCCGATGTCGAGGATACCGTCCGGCTCGCCCGCGGCCAGCACAGCGAGGATGATGACCACGACGATGTCCTGGACAAGCAACACACCCACGTCGATCTTGCCGTGCAACGAGGTCGCCTCGTTCTTGTCGGTGAGCATCTTGATGACGACTGCCGTCGAGGAGTACATCACCGCGAGGCCGATGAGAAAGGCGATACCGGGGTCGAACCCCAGTGCGAGCGCCACCAGAAAGCCCGTCAGCGCGATCAGCGCCATCTGTGGGAGAGAGATCCGAACGATTGGCTGTAGAACGTGACGGATATCGCCGAGCCGCATCTTGATACCCAGTAAAAAGAGCAGGAACGCGAGGCCGAGTTCCGCTACCGTGTCGGTGAGTGCCCCGGGTGTGAGGATATCGTAGCCGGCAGACACCGCGACGGGACCCAGAATCAGGCCGGTCAGGATGTAGGCGATGATGGTCGGCTGGCCGGTCCGTTTGGCCAGAAACGCCATAGCCGCAGCCGCGAGCAGTATCAGCCCGAAGTCCGTCGCCACGCCGATTTCTGGGACCATTGCGTCTATCAACGTTGACCGCTCCCAGGCGATTAAGCCTGGTGAAACGTGTCGTAGCCGGCTACAAAACCCGACTGACGAACGGGTCGATCCACGAGACAGCGAGCACACTGTCTGACGACGATCGTACATTCTCCGGCTGATGGGTCTCCCAGACGGTCGAGCGGATCCGGGAGGGGCGGCCCCGGTGGAGTCGCCCGTGTTGCCCGAGCCGAGCCACACCGGCCGTCGACTGTGGTGCTCACGAACTGGGAGTCGAGAGCAGCGACTGCCCGGTCATCTCCGGCGACCGGGGAACGCCGAGCACCTCGAGCAGCGTGGGCGCAACGTCGGCGAGTGTGCCGTCGCTGGCGGCGTACCCGCCGTCGTCGCCATCGGGCGAGCGGTACACGAAGGGCACCGGATTGGTTGTGTGTGCGGTGTGGGGCTGCTCGACGGTCCCCATCTCCTCGGCGTTGCCGTGGTCCGCGATGACGAGTGTGTGTGCGCCGGCCGCCTGGAGGGCGGGAAGCAGGCGGCCGAGCTGTGAATCGACGGCCTCGACGGCGGCCACCGTGGCCTCAAACTCGCCGGTGTGGCCGACCATGTCGGGGTTGGCGTAGTTACACACCAGCACGTCGACCGCCGGGAGGAGCCCGAGCGCCCGGTCGGTCACCTCGGGGGCGCTCATCTCGGGTTGCTGGTCGTAGGTCGCCACGTCCGGGCTGGGAACGATCTCCCGGCGCTCGCCCTCGACGGTCCGCTCGCGGCCGCCGTTCAGGAAGTAGGTGACGTGGGCGTACTTCTCGGTTTCGGCGAGACGTAGCTGTGTGTGGCCCGCGGCGGCGAGCGCCGAGCCGAGTGTCACACCGGGGTTCCGGGGCGGGAACGCGACCGGCAGGCCGAAGGTTCTGTCGTACTCGGTCATCGTCACCAGGTGGATCTCGGGGGGGTCGGTTTCGAACGGCCAGACTGGCTCGATATCGCCGAGCAGGCGTGTCAGCTGGCGGGCGCGGTCGGCCCGGAAGTTGACGAACACCGCCGCGTCGCCGTCCGCGAGCGCCGGTCGGCCCGAGACACACGCCGGGACGACGAACTCGTCGGTCTCACCGCGTTCGTGGGCTGTCTCGACCGCCTCGACCCCCGAGGCTGTGACGTGCTCGCTCTCGCGGTTCACGATGGCGTTGTAGGCCTGTCTTGTCCGCCCCCAGTTCTCGTCGCGGTCCATCGCGTAGTATCGCCCCGAGACGGTCGCCACCTCGCCCGTGTCACAGCGCTCGGCGTGCCGTTCCAGCCCCCGGAGGTGCCCGACAGCCGAGGTGGGTGGGGTGTCCCGGCCGTCGGTGAACGCGTGTGTGACCGCCTCGACGCCGCGCTCGCCCGCGAGTTCGATCAGCGCGTGGAGGTGGTCCTGATTCGCGTGGACCCCGCCGTCGCTGACCAAACCGAGCAGGTGGAGCCGTCCGTCCTCGCGGCTGACCTGTTCGAGCGCGCCGGCGAGCGCCGGGTTCTCGCCGAGGGGCGGGTCTGTCGGCCCGTCGAGCACCCCGGGTCCGCCGCGCCAGCGCGCGATGGCGTCGGTGATGCGGACCGATGCCTGCCTGACGACCCGGCCAGCCCCGATGGTGAGGTGGCCGACTTCGCTGTTGCCCATCTGCCCCGGCGGGAGCCCGACGTGGCGACCGTCTGTCCGGAGCGTCGACGACGCGCCGGCCTCGCGCAGCCGGTCGAAGCTGGGCGTCTCGGCGGCCGCCACCGCGTCTCTGGCCCCGGTGTCCGGGTTCAGCCCCCAGCCGTCCAGAATCACCAGCGCGACCTCCATACGCGACAGTTGCGGTCACGGGTCAGGAGTCTTACGGCCCGGGGCCGCCGGCCGGCATACTGTCACCAGCGGCGCCGAGCGTGTCAGTCCTCGCCTGTCCCCGCCGGATAGAAGATATCCTCGATGGCACAGTCGAAATACTGCGCCAACTCGAAGGCGAGTTCGAGCGACGGGTTGTACCGGCCCGTCTCGACGGCGTTTATCGTCTGACGGGTCACGTCGACCGCCTCGGCGAGCTCCGCCTGCGTAATGTCCCGTCTGGCTCGCCAGACCTTCAGGTCGTTTCTCAGCTCCATGGCTTCGGGCTGTGAACGAACCAGTACTCGAGCCCCCAGTAGGTGAGCGTCGCGAGCACCACCGCGGAGAACAGCGCGACACCTGGCAGGTCGATACCGATGGACTCGGTCAGGAACCAGTATACCATGACCACCCACGCTAGCAGGACGTACGCGTACCACCCGGCCCGGTAGTTCAGTTGCTGGTAGCGCTCGTCGGTCCCCTTCGGGAACCGCAGATATGCGGGTCCAACCCACAGAATCGGAACAATAAGCACCGCGGTGCCGAGGACGACCAGCACTGCCGCGAGCAGTTCCGACTCGACGATGACTGCTGCCACGACCGACACGACGAGGAGACCCCCCTGTCCGAGCCGCACTGGGAGTGAAGGACGTTTGTCCATATGTAAAACTCTCTTTCCACAGCGTCTTAAGCCTTTTACTCTCTCGCCGCCCGGAGGCGCTCCCTGACCGCCTTGCGGTCGACCGTTCCCGAGACAGTGCGGGGCAGGCTGTCCGCGAGGACGACCGTCTTCGGGCGCTTGTATCCCGGCAGGTGGGCACGGCAGTACTCGTCGACCGCCGCCGGGTCGATAGCGGGCGCGTCGATATCGCCGGCGGGAACGACGAGTGCGGCGAGGCGCTGGCCCCACTCCGGGTCCTCGAGGCCGACGACGGCGGCGTCGGCGATATCCGGGTGCGAGCAGAGCGTCCCAGCGACCTCGTGTGGCGCGACCAGTTCGCCGCCCGTGAGCAGGAGGTCGTCCCGGCGGCCGAGCACCCACAGCCGGCCATCCTCGTCGCGATAGCCCACGTCGTCGGTGTGCAGCCCCCACCCGCTGGTGGCGGCCTCGGTCGCGGCCGGGTCCAGATAGCCCGGCGAGACGGTCGGCCCGTCGACGACGAGCTCCCCCCGTTGGCCAGGGTCGGCCGGTTCGCCGTCCGCGAGGACGGTCACCTCGACGCCGTACAGCGGCTGTCCGACCGTCTCCGGATGTGCCTGCGCCGTCGACGGGCGGGCGGTCGCCACCTGGGAGGCGGCCTCCGTCAGCCCGTATGTCGGATAGACCGGCACCCCGGCATCGAGTGCCCGCGACAGGAGCGATCGCGGTGTCGGCGCACCGCCGACCAGCACCGTCTCCAGCGCCGAAAGCGGCGCGTCCGCGTCGAGCAACCGCCGGAGCTGTGTCGGAACAAGCGAGACGCCCGTGATGTCGTGTGTCCCGAGCGCACGGGCGGTCCCCCCGGCGTCGAAGCCGCGCTGGACGACCAGCGCGGTTCCGTGGATGGCCGTCCGGAGGACGGGGGCGAGCCCGCCCATATGATGGACTGGCAGACAGCACAGCCATCGGTCCCCCGGCGAGACACCGAGCCGGAACGCCGATGCGACGGCGCTTGCACGCAGGTTCCCCCGGGTCAGCCTGACCGCCTTCGGCGCCCCGGTGGTCCCCGAGGTGAACAGGATGACCGCCTCCGCGCGGTCGGTGGACCCGCCGGATACCGGCGGAGCCTGGTGCTCGAACGCCTGTCTTCGGTCACCGGAGCCCTCGCCGCTCAGGTCGACGAGCTCCGACACGTCGACGGCCGGTCGCCCGACGGACGGCTCGGGGCTGTCACCGTAGACGAGCAGGTCGGTGTCGGCCTGCTCGACTCGCGTGTCGAGCTCTGTATCGGGCAGGCGGGTGTCGAGCCCGACGACCGTCCACCCGAGTCGCTGCACGGCGTGGAAGGTTACGACGAACGCGGGCGTCGGCTCGAACAGCGTGCCCACACGCGGCGACCCCGTAGACCCCTGGGTGTCGGACTCGCTTGCCCGCCGTTGCAACCGGGCGGCGGCCCGCTCGACCGCGCCGTCCAGGTCGCGGTACCGCCACCGGCGACCGTCAGCCGCGTCGACAAGCGCCGTGCGGTCGGGCGTCGCCGCCGCCCGACGGGCGAGCACCGTCACGGGAACGCCTCCAGCCCCAGCCCGGCCGCCTGTGGTACCTGGATACTGCCGTCCGAGACCGGCGCGGGGTCGGGCGCGAGGTCGCGCACAATCCGGTCGCCGGTCGCCAGCCCGCACGGAGCCACCTCGGGAATGCTCGCGGCGACGTGGACGGCCCCGGTTCGTGCGACGACCGCGTCGACGGTTGTCGAGACAACGGGCTCGACGCCGGCCTCGCGGCACAGCCGCGCCGCCTGCGCGGTCAGGTCGGGGCCGCCGACGACCATCGGCTTCAACACGAGCACGTCCGCCGCCTCGGCCTCGAGCACCGTCTCCACGTCGTAGGCGGCGAGTGACTCGTCGAGGGCGATATCGACACCCCGCCCACGGAGCTCGGCTGCCGCGTCGAACGCCGCCGTCGAGACGGGTTGCTCGACGTACGCCACGCCGAGCGCGGCGAGCCCGTCGATGGCCCGGCGTGCTTCGCGTCGCGGCCACGCCCCGTTGGCGTCGACCCGCAGGGCGATACCGTCACCGACAGCGTCCCGGACCGCCCGGACCCGCTCGAGCTCCGCCTCGACGCCGCGCTCCCCGAGCTTGAGCTTGAGACACCGGTACCCAGCCTCGACGGCCTTCTTCGCCCGGCCGGCGACCGCCTCGGGTGTCCCGTCGGTTCCCAGTGTCGCGTTCACCGGCACCCGCTGAACGTCGCTCTGTTCTCGACCCTCTGGCCCGTCGAGGCTGCGATACAGCGGTTCGTCCTCGGCCTGGGCGCGTGCGTCGGCGAGCGCAAGCGAGAGGGCGTGTCTGGCGGCCGGCGCGTCGAGTTTGCCGAGCGCGATGCCCCAGTCGAGCGCGTCCGCGACGGCTGCCGCCCGGTCGAGTGCCCGTCGACACTCCCTGCGGGATTCGGTCCACCCCGCGAGCGGTGTCGCCTCACCACACCCCTCGACACCGGCGTGTTCGACACCGACCAGAAAGCCCGCTCGCTCGCGTATCGTCCCGCGGGCGGTCGTGAGCGGCGGCGACAGCGCCACGGTGAACGGATCGACCCGCATCAGACCACCTCCGGGAGCGCGAGCCCGAGCGCGAACAGGAGCGCGTACAGCGCCAGCAGCTGTCCGGTCCGCTCGAGTGCCGGGTTGAGCGCGTCGCCGTCGGTCCGGGTGAGCACCGTCCGCGCGACGCGTGCCGCGAGTGGAGCCGTCGCCAGCGGCGCGAGCACGAACGGCTCGTAGCCGCGAGCCCAGAAAAGCGGGGGCACCGCGTACGCGAACCCGAGGAGGGCGAGATACTCGACCCGTGAGAGTCGGTACCCGAGGATGACTGCGAGCGTTCGCTTGCCGACCCGGCGGTCTGTCTCCCGGTCACGGAGGTTGTTGACGACGAGAATCCCCGTCGCCAGCGCGCCGACGGCTGCGCCCGCGAGCACCGCATCCGCCGTGACCGTCCCCGAGGGGACCCACACCACGAGCCGGCCGGTCTCGGCAGCCGCCCGAACCGCCTGGACGTAGTAGCTGCCGGCCACCGCGACCAGCCCGAAGAAGACGAACACGAACAGATCACCCAGCCCGTGGTAACCGTAGGGGTAGGGGCCGCCGGTGTACAGCACGCCGGCGGCGATACTCGCCAGACCTATAACAAGAATCGGCAGTCCACCGATAGCAACCAGGTACAGCCCCACCAACACAGCGAGCCCGAAGGTGACGACGGTGGCGCGTCTGACCCGCGTGGGCTCGATGAGGCCGCCGGCGGTCACGCGGGTGAACCCCTCGCTGTCGTCGGTATCTGCCCCCTTCACCGCGTCGTAGTAGTCGTTGGCGAAGTTTGTCCCGACCTGGATGAGCAGGGCACCCACAAGGGCAGCGAGTGCCGGCACCGGCGCGAACACCCCGTCAGCGACCGCCAGGCCGACGCCGACGACGACGGGGGCGGCCCCCGCTGGCAGCGTCTGGGGCCGGGCGGCTATCACCCACGCCCGCCGCCCTGTCGGGGTCGCTGTCATACGCTCGTGTACGGGCGGCGGCCTCAAAGTGACTGTGGTCCCGACCGACTATCGTGCCCTGCTCGGCTGGACCGCCCGCCGGGACCGCGTGGTCACCGGAGCGGGACGAACCGGACGCGCCCGTGGCGCTCCCGCGAGAGCGACCCGTCGACCCCGACTCGCGCGCGGACGAGCACCTGCTGGCCGTCCCCGACGGGCGCGAGCACGAGCCCTCGTGAACGGATCTGTTCGACGACGGCCGGCGGGAGCTCCGGGGCGGCACAGGTCAGGTACGCCCGGTCGAACGGGGCGTGCTCGGGCCAGCCCTCCCGGCCGTCACTGGCCCGGACCGACACCTCGCCGTAGCCCGCCGCCGCCAGGGTTTCGCGGGCGCGCCCGGCGAGGTCCGCGTAGTACTCGACCGAGAAAACGTTCGCCGGGCCGACCACCTCGGCCGTGACGGCGGCGTGGTAGCCACAGCCGGTTCCGATCTCGAGCACCCTGTCGCCGGGTGAGAGCTCCAGCAGGTCGGTCATGATGGCGACCATGTGTGGGGCACTCACCGTCTGCCCCTGCCCGATCGGCAGCGGTCGGTCCTGGTACGCCTTCTCGCGGTGGGGCTCGGGAACGAAGGCGTGTCGGGGGACGGCCCGCATCGCCGTCTCGGTTGCCCTGTCGAGCTCCTCGCGCTCGCACAGGCGGTCGACGAGCCGCTCGCGCTCGGCAACCGGGTCCATCTCACCACGCCGACCAGGCGCTGGTCGACTCGTCTCTGACGTACAGCCGCTTGATGTCCTTCGCGACCGCGCTGTCCCCGTCGTGGTCAAGCTTGTCGTGTTCGTAGCCGTGAGCATCCTCGCGGATGTAGATGCCCTCAACGGTGAACTCCTCGTCGCCGAGCTCGTCGGTTTCGCCGACGACGAACTCGTAATCGCCCGGCAGTTGGAGCTTCAGCCCCCGGGTCTTGTCGCGTTCACCCGACTTCGGGTGTGCGGTCACCCGGACGCTTACGTTCCCGACCGCCCGCGTCCAGATGGTCTCGACATCCCCGGCGGGGGCCTTCTCGGAGCGACCCTCACTCAGTTCGAGGCTGGTGATGCGGGCCGTCAGGATGGCCTCGTCGGTCTCGACGAGAAACTCCTCGCCGACCGCGAGCTGTTCCTCGGCGGGGGCCTCGACGGTCGTCGAGAACGACTCCCCGTCCTGGGAGACGACGACCTTGCGCGTGACCGTCTCCTCCTCGGGCAGGGCGGTCTTGTGAACGTGGCTACACTCGGTACAGCGGACCGTCGGCGTGCCCCGGGGGCTCAACACCTCGTGGACTGTCGGCCCGGCCGGCGAGCAGGCCGGACAGGCGAGCGCGACCCGCTCGGCGGTTTCGTCCATACCTGCGGTACGCCCGTCGGGTACAAAAGCCGTCGGTCCGACAGCGGCCGGCGACACACGCACCGACACCGCCCGGTGTGCTGTCGTGACCGTCGGTGCTCGCGGCTGCCGCGGTCGCGCCCGCCACGGGCCGACCCTGCCAGGGGCTCTCCGACCGTCCCGGCTCTACCGGCGGACCCGCTCGTCGATCTCTGTTGGCTCGCCGTCGTTCCACCGCAGGAGCCGCGGCGAGCCCTCGAGCAGGAGATACGTGTCGGTTCCGCCGAGCCACGCGCCGCTGTTGGCGACCGTGCCGTCGGCCGCGATGCCGTGCACGTGGGTGTGCCCGATACAGAGCACGTCGGTCCCGGGGTCGGTCGCCACGCGCTCGCGGGCACCCGGCGGGATTGCACCCCCTCGGGTGCCGTTCTGGCAATCGTCCATCTCGGCGAGTCGCCGTTGCCAGGAGCCACGAACCCGGGCGTAGTTCACCCTGGCGAAGGCCCTGAGAAACCCCAGAGCGCCCGCCGTGTCGCTGTAAAGCGCCCACAGCTGGCTGAACGTTGCGCCGACAGCGTCGTCGGTTATCAGCGCGAGCTTGTCGAAGTACCACTCGTCCTGTCGCGGGTCGAACTGGTGGCCGTGGACAAACGTGTAGCTCGTGCCGGCTGTCTCGAGGGAGAGCTCCGGCCGGTAGTTCTCCGCCTGCTCGTCGGCGTACAGCGACCTGACGCCGGTCCTGACGTCGTTCCGTGCGTACCAGTCGTGGTTCCCGAGCACGTAGTGCAGGTCCGTGCCGGTCTCGCGGAGCTCGGCAAGCAGCGCGAACACGTCGTAGTTGTCCCGCGTGACCGTGCGCATGTCGCGCCGCCAGAGGTCCTCGATGTCCCCGTTCAAGACGAGATGCGCCGGCTTCAGGCTGTCCCGGAGGTACCGCAGAAACGACTTGAACGCCTCCCTGTCGGGTTCGACCGACCCGATGTCCTCGGTCCCGAGATGCGTGTCTGATACCGCGACTATCATACTGGCCGGCATATCAGCTGCCGCCGTAATAACGGTACCGCCGACATGGTCGGGATGGCCCGCCTGTTTCGACGCCCGGCCCGACGACCCCGCTCGGTGGAGCGGCTGGTCGGAGCCCAACTTTATGTGACCGGTCGCCCTACTTGAGCGTATGACCGAGGACGACAGCGACGAGACGACGGCAGCCGAGACGGCGGTGGTGCTCGACGTACTCCCGCACGGCCGGACCGAGGACGACCGCCCGCAGTACGAGAAGGAGCCGCTGGCGTTCGTGCTGGATACGGCGGATTTCGCCCTCTACGAACTCACGCTCGGGGAGGCTGAGCTCTCGATCGGTGACCGACTCGACGTCTACAACAGCCCGCAGGTCAGGCGCACGACGGAGATCGACTACGGGGACCTGCCGCGTGGCGCGAGCAGCGAACTCGAGTACGTCATCGAGGACCTCGTCGCGGCGGAGGAAACGCGGTTCGTCGATGTCTACAACGACGCCCAGCCGATCACACTCCGGCTCCACCAGCTCAACCTGCTCCCCGGCATCGGGAAGAAGCTCCGCAACGATATCCTCGACGCCCGCAAGCGCCGCCCGTTTGAGAGCTTCGAGGACATCGAGGCGCGTATCGACGGCCTCCACAACCCCAGAGAGGTGCTCGCCGACCGCATCATCGAGGAGATCCGCGAGGACGACCTGAAGTACCGCATCTTCGCCCGCGAGGGGGACTGACGGATGGGTGCCGACGAGCACGACCGCGACAGCGCCGACACCACGAGCGCGGCCGACTCCGGCGACGCCGGTACCGAGGTGTACGGCTCCCGTGACCCAGACACACTGCGTGCCCGTGCCGGTGTCGGCGGCAACCCGAACGCCGACCAGCACTTTCTGGTCGACGACCGGGTGCTCGACCGGCTCCCCGGCTACGCGACCACGGCCGGGTTCGACCTCTCGACGACCCTCGAAATCGGCGGCGGGACGGGCGCGCTGACCGACCGCCTGCTCGCGGTCGCCGACGAGGTGGTCGTCGTCGAGCGTGACCCCCGGCTTGCGGCGTTCCTGCGTGAGGAGTTCGCTGGTGCCCGCGAGGCGGGTCGGCTGACCGTCATCGAGGGAGACGCACTAGAGGTGGACCTGCCGGCCTACACTGCGTCGGTGTCGAACCTGCCCTACGGCGTCTCCAGCGAGATTGCCTTTCGCCTGCTGCCCGAGCGCCGGCCGCTGGTGGCGACCTTCCAGCGGGAGTTCGCCGAGCGGATGGCCGCCGAGCCGGGAACCGACGCCTACGGCCGGCTCTCGGTGACTGCCGGCCACTACGCGGCGGTCGAACTCGTCGAGACCGTCCCGCCAGCGGCCTTCGACCCACAGCCCGCCGTCGAGAGTGCTGTCGTCCGGGCGCGGCCGCGCGACCCGGACTACGAACTCCCGGACGAGGAACTGTTCATGAACTTCCTGCGTGCGGTGTTCAGCCAGCGGCGCAAGACGATGCGCAACGCGATTCGCAACACCGCCCACATGTCGGGGCTCGGTGACCCGGATGCGGTGGTCGCGGCTGCCGACGAGGGGACGATGAGCAGGCGTGCCGGCGATCTTCCGCCTGCGACGTTCGCGCGGCTGACACAGCTCGCCTGGGAGCACGGTGACCCCGGGGAGCCTGTCGCCTGAGGATGACCGACCGCAAGCCCCGCACGGACGACGAGACCGGTCGGCCACATCTCGCCGAGTTACGCGACGTCGAGACGGTCTACCAGCCCGCAGCGGACTCCCGACTCCTCGCCGAAGCGGTCATCGACCACACGGACCTCGACACCGCCGACCAGGTCCTCGACGTGGGCACTGGCTCGGGCTACGTCGCGGCCCACATCCGGGAGGCGACCGGCGCACAGGTTATCGGCTCGGACATCAACCCCGAGGCGTGCCGGCAGGCCCGCGAGGCCGGCGTCCCGTCGGTCCGTGCGGACCTGCTCGCTCCCTTCCGGACTGTGGGGTTCGACCTCGTGGTCTGTAACCCACCCTACCTGCCGACACCGCCCGAACAGGAGTGGGACGACCCGATGGAACGGGCACTCTCGGGTGGCCCCGATGGCCGGGCACTCATCGACCGCCTCCTCCCGGACCTGCCGCGGGTGCTCGCCCCCGATGGCCGGGCGTTCCTGCTCGTCTCCTCGCTGACCGACCCCGATGCCGTCCGCGAGACTGCCGCCGACGCCGGCCTCGAAAGCCGCGTCGTCGCCGAGGAATCACATCCCTTCGAGCGCCTGGTCGTGCTCGAGTTCGCCCCTGCCACCGGCTGAGTGCCCGCGCCGATATAACTCTGGGGAATCACAGATTGGAAAATATTAAATCGGGTCATCTCATACGATGGTGTATGACAGACATCGTATCGACGACGCCCGGGCTGTACCCGCTGCCGGACTGGGCGAAAGAGGAGTTGCGAGACAGGAAGGGCAACCAGAAGGAAGACCTCATCAGCGGCGACGAGGGTGAGGCGCTGACAGAGACCTACGGGACCGTCCGCGAGGAACTCATCGACCGCCAGCAGGCGGCGGGTCTGGACAGAGTCGTCGAGGGGCAGGGCCGCTGGGACGACATGCTCGCACATCCGCTCGTGGTCCACGACAGCGTGGAGACGCGGGGCATCGTCCGGTACTACGACAACAACAACTTCTATCGCGACCCGGTCGTGACCGGCGAGTTGACGCCCGACAGCGACGTGGCGGCCGAACTGACCGCCGCATCGAAACACACCGACGAGTCCCTCCAGGCGGTGTTGCCGGGGCCGTACTCGCTCGCGGACCTGGCGACCGACGAGTACTACGACGACGAAGCGGCGTTTCTGGATGCGGTCGCTCAGTTCCTCGCCGCCGAGGCCGAGCAGTTCCCCGCCATCGAGACGCTGTTCCTGCTCGACCCCTCGCTCGTCACCAACCCCCCCGAGACCGACGACACACACGAGCGCGTGCCGGCGGCCATCGACACGGTCGCCGACGCGGTCGAGACCGACGTGGTCGTCTACCCCTACTGGGGGGCACTCCCGGAGCGGACATACGCCCACGTGATGGACGCCGACATCGACGCGTTTGGCTTCGATCTCGTCTCTGCGCCGGACGCCAACGTCTACAACGCCCAGGAGTACGGCACGCCCGATGACGTCGCGCTAGGCGTCATCGACGGACAGAACACGCGCGTCGAGTCGCCCGACACCATCCGCGAACGCGTCGACTGGTTCGACGGCCAGACACCCCAGAACGACTACGGGCGGGTGTACGCCACGACGAACACCGAACTGTTCTACCTGCCGGTCAACCGGTTCGGCGAGAAACTCGATGCCCTTGGCGCTGCTGCCCGCCAGGAGGTGGTCGCATGACGCGCGAACAGTTCCGCCCGCCCGACCACGACAACGACCACTTCCTGCTGACAACTGTCGTCGGCTCCTACCCAAAGCCAACGTGGCTCCACCGCGCCCGGGACCAGTACGAGAACAACAGCGGGTTCGACGAAACGTCGTTCCAGGAGGCCAAGAACGATGCCGCGCGGCTCATCACCCGCGAACACGAGCGTGCCGGTCTCGACGCCGTCGTGGACGGTGAGATGCGGCGCAACGAGATGGTCGAGTACTTCGCAGCGCGCATCGACGGCTACCAGTTCAACGGGCCGGTGAAGGTCTGGGGGCACAACTACTTCGACAAGCCGAGCGTCGTCGACGAGGTCGGCTACGCCGAGGAGTGGCTGGTCTCGGAGTACGAGTTCACCGCGGACGTGGCGACCCGACCGGTCAAGGTACCCATCACCGGGCCGTATACGCTCGCCCGCTGGTCGTTCAACGAGGTCTACGAGGACGAGGCGACGCTGGCGCGCGACCTTGCGGACCTGGTCAACGAGGAGATCCGGGGGCTCGTCGACGCGGGCGCACGGTACATTCAGATCGACGAACCCGCGCTGGCGACGACGCCCGACGACCACGCTCTCGTCGGCGAGTGTCTCGACCGCATCGTCGCCGACGTGCCCGACGACGTGCGACTCGGTCTGCACGTCTGTTACGGCGACTACTCCCGCATCTACCCGGAGATCCTCGAGTTCCCTGTCGACGAGTTCGACATCGAACTCTGCAACGGCGACTACGAGCAACTCGACGTGTTCAAACAGCCCCCGTTCACGAAGGACCTCGGGCTGGGTGTCGTCGATGCCCACGACGCGACCGTCGAGTCAGTCGAGCAGATCAGGGCGAACATCGAGCGCGGCCTCGAGGTCGTCCCGCCCGATCAGCTGACGGTCAGCCCGGACTGCGGGCTGAAACTGCTCGACCGCGAGGTCGCCTACGCGAAGATGGACAACCTCGTGACCGCCGCCCGCGAGGTGGAAGCCGAACTCGACGCCGGCACCATCGAGGTACCCGCGCTGCAGGTGGCTGCCGACTGAGACCGCCCCGCAGTCGCTACTCGACGGGCCGATCCACCGCACACAGGCGGCTGTACTCCTCGTCTGTGAGCGCCAGCCCCGAGGCGGCGACGTTCTCCGCGAGGTGGTCACGGCTCGACGTGCCGGGGATCGGC
>OBKM01000607.1_pt1 | contig 17547 bp, 19 predicted proteins | sample 1519691 | NCBI WGS metagenome assembly OBKM01 (sample SAMEA37050418, study PRJEB22526) | metagenome | biome: saline pan; feature: lake; material: water | place: Egypt | collected 2015 | depth 0.5 m | reverse complement strand
CATCAACACGGTGGGATGCGTCATATAGCTTACGCGATTCACCCTCGGGGTCAAGTGGTTCGAGACGCGGAGCGTCTCGTCATCACGGAAATCTTCGATTTCCGTACGACCCCGAGGCACTCTCGCTGTATCTCGGTAGAACCCACCACGACTAGATTCCTCGCCCCTCTTGTCGCAACAGCACCAGCATCGTCAGCCCAGAGATCAGAATCAACAGTAGCGCGGGAATCGCTGCATACCGATAGGCAAGCGCGTTGTGGGCATCCCAGATGGTGATGACGAGAGTATCCATCCCAATCGGTGCAATCATCAGCGTCATCGGGAGCTCCTTCATCGTCGTCAAAAAGACGAGAACTGCACCAGCGACCATACCAGGGGCGATCAGTGGAAGCGTGATCTGCCGAAAGGTTTCGATGTAGCCAGCGTTGAGCGTGCGGGCGGCTTCGATTGTCTGGTCGTCGACCTGCAACACTGAGGAACGAATAGTGCCAACCGCTTGTGGGAGGAACCGCACAACGTAGCCGAAGACAAGCAGCCAGACGCCTTGCCGGTAGAGCGATGACAGCGTTCGAGTGCCGAGGAAGACAAGCGCAAGCCCGATCACGACACCGGGGACGGCGAATCCGACGTAGGTTGCCCGTTCGAGCACGCGAGAGAAAAGAGAGTTCGTCCGCCCGGAGTAGTAGGCGACAGGGACAGCAAACACACAGGCCGCAATAGCAGCGAGGGTCGCAAGATAGACCGAATTGAATGCAGTGACCGGGAGTGGGAGCGTAAGGAACTCCGGTAGCGGAATTGGGAGTATGGCAAGGGCGTTCGTCCACTCAATTTCGAGCGCGGGGATTCGCTGGCCTTGGCTGCGAAACATCCAGTGAACAAAGATCGCAACCGGCACCACGAGCGTGATGATGCCGATTGAGGCAATCGACCCCATCGCTGGCCACTTCCAGCGACCGAGGTGGAGCGTCGCGCCGTGTTGACCACCGCCGCTGGTGTCTTCGTCTCGACCGATTCCGGCTTCGATGACGAGAATGACCGCGACAATCGCAATCAGCTGTAAGGCAAGCAGTGCCGCATACTCGACCGCAAAGCCACTGAACTCGCCGTAGATCCGGCTCGTGAACACGTTGGCCTGCAGAAACGCTGGCGTTCCAAAGTCAGAAATGGCATACAGTGCCGCAAGCAAGGCTCCTGCCGCGATTCCAGGACGGATGATTGGCAGCGTGACGCGCCGAAACGCCGCAAACGGGCTGTGATTCAACGACCGCGCAGCATCAACAAGCGAGCTATCCATCGAGATGAGCGACGCCCGAGTCGTCAGGAAGACGTACGGATAGGTATACAGCGTGATAATAAGCACTGACCCCCACAGCCCGTGGATGCGGGGAATCGTCATTCCGAAAACGGATTCGATCTGGCCACCGGAGCCGAACATCGACACAAACGCAATGGCTCCGATATAGCTCGGGATCACAAGCGGCAGGGCGGCGATCACCGTCCAGAAGCGAGGATATGGCAAATCAGTCCGAGTGGTCAAAATTGCCAGCGGGACGCCAAGAAGAATCGACGCCACCGTCACCGACGCCATGAGCACGAGACTGTTGAGCGTAATCCGGGCAGTGGTCAACGAAAACATCAGGTCGACCGCGCGGCCGAACTCAACAGTGACGGCCTGCCAGACCAGCCAGAACATCGGCGAGATGATGAGGAAGGCAAAGACAGCACTGATGAGCGCGACTGCACTCATCCATGGGTCGACCGCCTGGAGGCGGTTGCGGACGCGGTCGACCGGTAGCGAGGCGACGAGCGAACTGATAAATCCCATGATATACGGTCTGTTGGGGCGGCCTACTGTCGCTTCCAAGTTTACTCTTCTGACATCGCTGCGGGGCCGAACTCGGGGATAGCGAGGCCAGAACCCAGCTCAGAGCCTGCGGGCCAACCCCTGATTGTCGAGAGCGTGCCCCTGCTGTAACTGTAGCTCTAGACCGGGAGCATGCCCCCGTCTTCAAGCAGCTGTCGGGCCTCCTGGAGGTCGGTGTCGAACTGGCTGAGGTCGAAGTCCGGCGAGTCAAGCTCGTCGGGGCCGGGGAGATCGCCGACGTATTCGACACCCTCAACGACAGGGAACTCACCGTTGTCTTCCATCATGAACTCCTGGCCCTCGACAGCCAGCAGGTGGCGGACGAACTCGGAGACGAGTTCAGGATCGTCAACGCTGTTCGTAACGGCGACACCCGCAACGCTGAACAGCGAGCCTGCGTCGCCCTCGGTGAACGTGACGCTGATCGGTGAGTCGGGATTTTCGTTGACGAGTCGGGCGGCGTAGTAGCTGTTGCCGAGTGCAACGATTGGATCGTCGTCGCCTCCGTTTTCGACAGCCGCAGCCTGGTCGCTGCCGCCGCTGAACCGCTGGGGGTCTTGATCCATGAAGTCACTGACCCACTGCTCAGTCGCCTCGCGGCCCTCCAACTCGACCATCGCCTGGATAAAGCCACGGAACGTCCCGGAGTTTGGTCGAGTCGAAATGATGCCCTCGAAGCGGTCGTCGGTTGCATACTCCTGAATGTCCGTTGGCAGCTCCTCCCAGCTGTCGAACTCGGTTTCGTCAAGACGGTCTTCGTTGTACAGGATCGAACGGACGCGGCCGCTGACACCAGTCCAAAGCCCGTCTGGGGAGCGCCAACTCGGTTGGACGGTATCATCGACATCGGCTGGCAGCTCCTGCGTCAATCCTTCCTCGGCGACTGCATTGAGCGCGCCGGGATCCTGCGAGTAGAACACGTCAGCAGGGGTTGCCTCGCCCTCCTGGATGAGGCTGTTGACCTGGGCGTCGTTGCCGTCGTAGTCGCGGACGATGTCCAGATCAGGATACTCGTCTTCCAGCTGCTCGAAAATGAGGTCGATCTGGTCGGAAGTTCGGCCGGAGTAGACGACGATTTCGCCTTCGAGATCACCGAGTTCGTCCCAGGAGACACCCGAGGCAGTGACCGCAGTACCGAGTGGCTCAGCGTCAGCGACGGACGCTGGGCCATCGTCCGCGGGTTCATCATCGCCGGCATCATCTGCACAGCCAGCCAGCCCGACAGTTCCGACACCGGCGACTCCGGCAAGGAATGGTCGTCGAGAGAGTTGATTCACGGACGCGTTTGCATCAGTTTGTTCTGACATACTCGTTTAGGTCGGCCTAAATAACTTAAGGGTGCCGATTTAGGTTTGCCTAAAGGTCTGTCTGTCTCCTGGTGCTGTCCGGCAATGATAACACAAAAGGCGAGAGCCTCCCAGCGTGGTCAAAACGCTTGCAGCGATTCAAGCACAGATTCGGGTTCGCCCTCGTCCAAGACGTCTCGGGCAGCTGTGAGGCCATCCGCAATCGAGTCGGCATCTTCGCGTGCATAGATTCGCAGGGCTGCGTTGAGTGCGATGGCATCGGCGAACTGATCGTCGCGCTCGCCGGAGAGAACCTCGCGGGTAATCGTTGCCGAGTCCGCAGCCACACTGTCCACAGCGAGATCGTCGCTCTCGAAATCCATCCCGTACTCGGCGGTTTCAATCTCGAAGTCATCGAAGACACCGCCATCCTCGCCCGCATCCCATTCGGCGACCTTCGTGAGTCCTGGTCGGACATCGTCGTACCCCTCCATACCTTGGAACATGATGACGCGGTCGAGATCGTGGGTGTTGCTCTCGATGAAAGTGTCGACGACCTTCTTTGCGAACGCGAGATGGTAGAAGGAGCCGAGATGGACATCAGCACCAGCAGGGTTCGCCAGCGTCTCAATCGTGTTGACAAAAGTACGAACACCCATCTGGTCGCGGCGATCAAATAGCTCATCAACAGTCGGGTTGAATGCGGGCTGGTAGTAGAAGCCAAAGCCAGTCTCATCAACCATGGCCGCAGAATCTCGCGGCGTCAACTCGGTGGCAACGCCGAGTTCATCAAGCACGTGTTTGTAGGCATCCTGCTTTTGTGTCGGGACACGGTCGCCGGAGTGAACAACGACTGGCGTCCCTGCGGCGGCAGCGACGATTCCCGCGCCGACGCCAAGAATCGCTGTCTCGCCTTTGCCGTCGTAGTTGGCCCCACAATCAACAGGATCACATTCTGGCGCTGCGTAATCGACGTGTTCACACATCACATCGGTGTAGGCGGCCAACTCGGTAGGGGTGTTCCGTTTCCAGCGGTTTGAGAGCCAAAACGCACCAAGCGTGGTGGGATCGGGCGCGCCAGCAATAATTCGCTCGAAGGCTTCGGTTGCCTGCTCCCGAGAGAGGTCGTCTGCGGATTTGTGTCCCGAGCCACACACCTCGGTCATCAGTCGTTTCAACGGCCACTCGCCGAACGATTGGGCTGCTTGCATACCAGCTGTTGACTCGTGGCGTCCAAAAGCCTCCCGCTGGCGGAACCGACACAGGAAAGAGGCCACACACGCAACGCGTCTCTATGACCGATGAGCGTCCACGTCCGAGCGAGTACGGAACCGTCGAGGACGCCCCACCGATTGCCGAAAAGCCATACAAAATCATCTTTGAGGCAAACAAATGCTTTGGCGCGGGCCGGTGTGCTGAGGCCTCAGATAACTGGGAGTTGGATCTCGAAACCGGAATCGCCAGCCCGCGAGCCTACTTTATCGATGAGTCAGAGCTTGATGAAAACGTGCGGGCTGCCGAACTCTGTCCAGCAAAAAAAGATCGCGGCATTATCCACATCATCGACCGCGAGAAGGATATCGAGATCGCACCCGACCCACACGGTGACGGAACGCTGAGCGTCGATTGGTAGCCTCCCAACATCGAAACCCACTTTTGTACGATTGAAGTTGCATTAACTGCGCGAGGGTGGCTGAGCCAGGCCAAAAGCGGCGGGCTTAAGACCCGCTTCCGTAGGGATCCCTGGGTTCGAATCCCAGCCCTCGCATGAGTGTGGTGCGAGCGAAAGCGAGCACTATCCGAATCGTTCTGGCTGGATTCGAATCAGGGAGCGACTGCCAAGGAGCGACTGTGGTTCACGCGAGTCGACGGGGTCTCGATCCCGCTGGAAGCCAGCCGCAGGCTGGCGACAGAGCGAGCGTGTGCTTGTGGAACTCGTTCCACAGTGTTCGAATCCCAGCCCTCGCACGCTGTACGCTGATTGTAGAGTCGGTATGCTATCGTAGCAGTCGACGATGAGAGTTGACAGTAAGATCTCGCCAGCAACGCAGATGACAGTCGCACCGCTCAACGATTTGTGTTTTGAAAAGGCGATACCCGCCTGCGCGAAAAGAAAAGTCCCGCGCAGATGGGATGCCTCAAATTGGTCCCCGCTGACGCTTCGGCCCTCCAAAGCGAAGCGTCGCCTAAAATTATGTGCGTAGGTAACTTAATCATTCCGGGTTCAGCGAATACGGCCGCGTCGTGACGAGAGAGTTTTGCCATCCGAGTGCCTCACAGTGTGTATGAGCACTCCCCCACGACAGATCTTTGAAGAGCACAGCGATTTTGAACAACAGCCGGATGGCACGTGCGCGTCCGTCGTGACCGCGTTCGACGGCGTTGTGCGTCCAACCGCAGCTACTGAGGAGGTTCGCGCCGATGTCACCGTAACAGCCCCGATGTTGGATGCGGCCGCGGAAGATGAGATCGCACCCATTGTCGAAGATGGATGGTATGAAACATTCGAACGACGCGTGACCAGTGTTGGGGGGATCTTTCGCACCGGAAGAACGCTCGAACCAACCGTCACTCAAGAGAGTGGGTCAGTCGTCGTCACAGCAACACTCACGGATCAAAACGCGCGTCGCGCGGCTGACGACGCAAGCGCGTTGATCAATTTCATCGAGGGAACCTACGTCCAGGGAGTGATTCCGGGCTATAGCTACACCGAGCCTGTGGCTGGACTGCTCGAATCAGCCAAAGCCGCCGCGGGCAGCGAGTAAAGAGGGAGATCTGAGAACCAAAACCGGGCGGTCAGCCCATGGCAATATAGGTCTGGGTGTTTTCGACACCGCTGATTGTGCTGATCCCGCTGGCTGCAATATCCTTCACTTCGCTTGGTGTCTCAACCTCGATTTTCACAATAAAGTCAACATCGCCAGCGACGATATGTGTCATCGTCACCCCGTCAATTGCTTCGATCTCGCCTTTGACGCGGTCGGCATCGCTGGTGTTGGCCTTCACGAGAATGTAGCCGGTAACCATCTTACTCCCCTCCGGCGACGGCGGCATCTGCTGGCTCCTCGCCAACGAGTAGCTGTCGAACCCCCGAGAGCTCAGCAAACTCAGCGAGGACAGCAATCCGGTCGCCAGCCTCAAGTGAGTCATCCGGAACCGGGATGCCAAGCGGCTCGCCCTCTTTGCCGAAAGCGAGAATCCGGGCGTTCGACGGGAGCGAGACCTCACTCAGGGAGTAGCCAGTCATCGGTGAGGCCGCAGTGACCGTGATCAGCACAATCTGGAGGCTTTCGGCTACATCGGCAATTGCGGTGATCGAGCCACCAAGCAGGGCGTTTTTCGCGCCGATCGCACCGAGTCGTTCGGGGTAGACAATCTCATCGACCTCATCAGCGTATTTTTGGTAGATCTCTTCGCGGTAATCCTCGTCGATCCGCATGACGGTACGGCAGCCATAATGGTTGGCGATCAGACAGCCAGAGAAGTTGACGTTGAGATCACCGGTGAGCGCGCCGAGGGCGTCGGCCTCGTCGATTCCGGCTGACTCAAGCACCGATTCCCGAGAGCCATCGCCAACGATGACCTCAAACCCCTGTTCGCGGGCGCGATCAGCCTTCCGCGCGTCAGGCTCGATGAGCGTGACTGTATGGCCTTCATCGCGGAGGACGCGAGCCGTCCGGAAGCCAACCCGACCGGCACCAATGATAATAAAGCGCATGCGATGAGCTAACAGGCTCCGAGCGCATAACTGTATCCCTCATCCGACAGCCATCGCCACAGAACGCTTTTGGTTGCGGTGTGTGATGATACGACATGGTTCATGCGTTCGTCATGGTCAAAACAGCGGTTGGAGCCTCAGCGTCGCTGATCGATGCCGTCCGTGAGTTGGAGACAGTGACAGAAGCCCATATTGTCGCTGGCGAGTTCGATATCATTGTCGAGGTCGTGGTCGATGAGGTGTATGAGGTACTGCATACAACCGCAAGTGCGATCCAGGAGCTCGACGGGGTTGATGGCACAAAGACGTACATCTCACTTGACGAGTAGTAGGGTGAGGCGTTAGCGCAAGTCGACACCTCAAAGAGTCATCGACGCCTACGGGTGGTATGGTCTCGATTATCAGTCTCGTTTTGTTCCTTTTCGTGTTGGGACTGCACACCCTGTTTGCGGCGGTGCTGACCCGGTTTTTCCGCCTCCGACTGAAGACACAGATCGGCTGGGTGAGCTACACGCTGGGGATTGTGCCGGTTATCCTCTTTTTGTCGACGCTTGTCATGACCGGGGCGCTGGCAATTGGGCCGAATCTTGGCTCCCCGACAGTCGTGTTCGTGGTGATGATCGGGTTCCCACTCGCAGTTGGGATCACGGTTGATCTACTCTACGTAACCCAACCCGAGGATGTCGAGTTGCCGGAAACCCAGTGATGTGTACGGAAACGGTAGGCAGCTCTCAGTGAAGCTGGCTGTGCTCAGGGAAGTGCTTCCGGCGTTGTATCGAGTTTGGCTGCTTCCCACTCTCGGCGGTCGGCGAGGAGCTGCCTTCCATCGGCAGTGAGTTCGTAGCTGTTCGGTCGGTCATCAATCCGGCCTTTGTTGAGATAGCCGTCAGCAACCAACTGATCAAGATTTGGATAGAGGCGGCAGCGGCGTTTTCGATAAACGAGCTTACGACTCAGCCGCGTTTTCGATTGCTGTGGCGGCTTGCTCGCAGACAGTTTCCGGTGACTGCGTGGCGTCGATGCGAACAAACCGGTCGGGTGCTGCCGCAATCAGTTGTTCGTAGTTGTCGGCAACCTGGCTGAGGTAGTTTGTCTGCTCAAATTTGTTGGTGTTTCCACTCCGGGCGGCAGCCGTTTCAGGGTCGATATCGAGATAGAGAGTCAGATCCGGCGGACGGGTAAACGGTTCGTGAATCGACTGGACATAAGCCATTGGCTCTTCGATTCGGCTGTCGGCCAGCGTTGCCCCCTGGTAGGCGTATCTGGAATCGCTGTAGCGGTCAGAGATGACAAGCGTCTCCTCGGCAAGCGCGGGTCGAATAACCCGTGCAAGATGATCAGCGTGGTCGGCAGTGTACAGAAACAGTTCGGCTACCGAATCCGCCGAGTCGGTGTTGATCGACCGAGAGACCGCCTCGCCGTACCACGAATCCGTCGGCTCTCGCGTAAAGACAGCATCGGGGTATCGGTCGGCCAACGCCGCCGACAGCGTGGTTTTGCCGCTGCCGTCAAGCCCCTCTAACGTCACGAGCATACACCGCATGTCGCAGGCGGGGCGTATCAACGGTTCGTTCTCCACACGCTACTTTTAGGTCGATCCGGCGTGTTGTAGCAGTATGCAGGTTCTCGTAGCCGGCGGAAACGGATTTATTGGGACGAGTCTCGTGGCCGAACTCGCTGACCGCGGTCACGACGTGACTGTACTGGCACGCAACCCTGACAGCACTGGCCTTCCAGCGGGCGTCGAGACCGTCAGTGGCAACGTGACAGCGTACGATTCTATCGAGTCAGCTGTTGGGGGCCACGATGCTGTGGTTAATCTGGTCGCACTCTCGCCGCTTTTCAAACCGAAAGGTGGCAACAAGATGCACGATGAGGTACACCGCCACGGCACCGAAAACCTGGTGCGGGCTGCCGAGGCCGGTGGTGTTGATCGCTTTGTCCAGATGAGCGCGCTCGGAGCCGACCCCGACGGCTCGACTGCCTACATTCGGGCAAAGGGCAAGGCCGAGGAACATGTCACCGACAGCGAGCTGGAGTGGGTGATTATCCGGCCCTCTGTCGTCTTCGGCGACGGCGGCGAGTTTGTCTCCTTCACAAAGAAACTCGCTCCGCCGTTTCTCACCCCACTGCCGGGTGGTGGCAAAACGCGGTTCCAGCCGATCTGGGTTAGCGATCTCGTCCCGATGCTCGCCGACAGCCTCGAAGCCGACGAACATGTTGGCAACACCTACGAACTCGGCGGGCCAGAACAGCTGACACTCGCGGCAGTTGCCAAACTCGCCCACGGCGCTGACGGTCGCTCGGCAACGGTGCTTCCGGTGCCGATGGCCGTCGCCGGGGTTGGGCTGACTGTCGCTGGCAAGATTCCAGGGTTCCCAATGGGTGCTGATCAGTACCGCTCACTCCAGTTCGACAACACGACTGACAGCAACGATATCGACGCCTTCGGTGTCACCGAAGCTGAGCTTACGAGTCTCGGTGCGTATCTTGAAGGCTGAGAAAGCGATTTGCCAGGGAAACGCCGAAATTTTGCTTCAGATCCGTGTAAACGTTAAGATCTGAAAACGTTTCACGAACTAAAGAGGTTGGCAACCGCTGAGGGCTCAAGTAGAAAATATAAGGTAAATACGCGGCAACGGCTCGAAGATTCGTCGTGACACGGATTGACACCCAAATCTAACCATTTGGATATGTTAGATGAGTAACTGAGTGGATAGCCACAAGTTTTTTATTTGCGTTAACACTGATTTTCAGACACTGATGAGGGGACACTACAAATGAAACTCGCAATGATCGGCTTTGGGCAGGCCGGCGGAAAGATCGTCGACCGGTTCCTCCAGTATGATGCCGAAACCGGCTCAAACATCGTCCGTGCAGCCGTTGCGGTTAACTCCGCAAAAGCGGATCTGATGGGGTTGGAGAACATCCCAGAGGAACAGCGCATCCTGATCGGCCAATCACGCGTCAAAGGACACGGCGTTGGGGCTGACAACGAACTCGGCGCGGAGATCGCTGAAGAGGATATCGATGAGATACAGGCCAAAATCGATAGCATCCCAGTCCACGAGGTTGATGCGTTCCTCGTCGTTGCCGGACTCGGCGGCGGCACCGGCTCCGGCGGCGCGCCCGTCGTTGCCAAACATCTTAAGCGAATCTACACCGAACCCGTCTACGGACTTGGTGTGTTGCCGGGCAGCGACGAGGGTGGGATCTACACCCTCAACGCTGCGCGGTCGTTCCAGACGTTCGTTCGAGAGGTCGACAACCTGCTCGTCTTCGACAACGACGCCTGGCGCAAAACCGGCGAATCCGTCCAGGGCGGCTACGAGGAGATCAACACCGAAATCGTCCAGCGGTTTGGCGTGCTGTTCGGTGCTGGCGAGGTACGCAAGGGCGAGGAGGTCGCCGAAAGCGTTGTCGACTCCTCGGAGATCATCAACACCCTCTCCGGTGGTGGTGTGTCGACGATTGGGTTTGCTGAGGAGGAAGTCGAAGAAACCTCTTCGGGCGGGTTGCTCTCGCGGTTTACCGGTGACGACAGCGGAACCGACGACCTCGATACAGCCAACACCACAAACCGCATCACCAGCCTGGTTCGAAAGGCCGCACTCGGCCGGCTGACACTGCCCTGTGAGCTTGATGGTGTCGAACGTGCATTGGTCGTTCTCTCTGGGCCGCCGAGCTATCTCAACCGCAAAGGGATTGAACGCGGCCGGAAATGGCTCGAAGAGGAGACCGGCAGCATGGAGGTTCGCGGTGGCGATTACCCGGTCAAAGGATCGGGGCGAGTGTCCAGCGTTGTAGTACTGTCCGGTGTCACCAACGTCCCACGGGTCAAAGAGTTGCAGCAGGTCGCTATCGAGGCCCAAGATAACATCGACGACATCGAGCAGGAAAGCGACGACAACCTCGAAGAGCTCGTCAACGACGATAGCGACGAGCTCGAATCGCTGTTCTGAGTAGCTGTCTTTTTTGATGAAGACGCTTGTTCCGTTTGCGGCAACGAACCCAAAGACACGGCTATCACCGATTCTCAGCGAGGCGGAACGGAAAACCATCAGCCGACTCCTGCTGAAGCATGTCGTCGAAACGCTTGCTGCTGCAGGCTATGAGCCGACAGTGGTGACAACAGCACCACTGAAGATTGAACTGCCGACAACTGTCAGCACACAGGTCGACACCCAGCCGCTGACAGCCGCTGTCAACGACCAGTTATCCGACGAGAAGCCGACACTCATCGTGATGGCTGATCTACCGCTCATTACGCCGGGCGATATCGGCCGACTCACAACCGACGCCGACATCACTATCGCGCCGGGACTCGGCGGCGGGACAAACGCGCTGTGTATTCGTGAGCCAGCGTTTCGGGTGGATTACCACGGGGCGTCCTGCCGAGATCACTGCCGGATTGCCGCTGACTGTGGGGCGACAGTTGAGACAGTCGACTCACGGCGGTTGGCAACTGATATTGATGAGCCACAGGATCTGGTTGAGATACTCCTCCACGGCGATGGCCGCATTCGTGCGTTTCTGGAAGATGCTGGCTTCAAGATAGAAACAGGCGATGGGCGAGTTCGGCTCAGTCGAAACCGGTAGCGAGGAGTTTTTTACCGTCGACCGCCGTCTTTTCGTATGTTCCCGGCAGCCGAGGCATGCGATCTCACGATCGAGGAGTCGGCTGTCGATGCACTGCTTGATGTTGAGCCAAGCGACGTAGCGAAACCGTCGACGCTGAGCTTCGCTCGCAACGTATTTATTCCGTTGACGACGGCCTGTCGGTACACCTGCAGCTACTGTAGCTACTACGATGTACCCGGTGAGGCGACGCTGTTGTCACCAACTGAAATCCACGAGATCGTGACAACCGGTGTCAAAGCCGGCTGCACCGAAGCGCTGTTTACCTTTGGCGATAAGCCGGATGATCGGTATACGGCGATTCATGACCAGCTCGATGCGTGGGGATACAGCTCAATCATCGAGTATCTCGCTGCTGCCTGTGAGATTGCACTTGAAGCAGGGCTGTTGCCGCATTCAAATCCAGGAGATCTGACCGAAAGCGAGTTCCGCAAACTGCGGGAGTACAACAGCTCGATGGGAGTGATGTTAGAGACAACGGCAGATGTCGAAGCCCACAGCGGCACGCGCCGCAAAACACCCAGGCAGCGACTCAACACAATCCAAGCAGCAGGCCGGACAGGCGTTCCGTTTACGACGGGGCTGCTCATCGGGATCGGCGAAACATGGCGTGACCGCGCCGAGAGTCTGTTGGCGATCCGCGAACTCCACGAGCGGTACGGCCATATTCAGGAGGTGATTATCCAGAACGTCGTTCCCAACGAGCGATCAGATTTCGAGCAGCCGACAGTCGAGACAATGCGACAAGCGGTGGCGATGGCGCGGGTTGGACTGCCCGAGACAGTCGAGGTGCAGGTGCCACCGAATCTATCGCCCGCGGCGGAGTTAATCGACTGCGGGGTTGCTGATCTCGGCGGGGTGTCACCAGTCACCGAGGATTACATCAATCCGGAGTATGCCTGGCCAGCGGTGAGAGAGCTACAGGAGACCGCCGATGGGGCTGGGGTTGGACTCGAAGAGCGGCTGCCGGTCTATGATCGGTATCTGCCAGCAGCGGTTCGGCCGCCAGCGGTGTCGCCTGCACCCGAGCCGGTCGGTCGAGACGCCTGGCTCTCGCCACGGCTGCAGTCGGCACTGACTGCTGAGACGGCCGCAGGCGAGCGATACCGGCAGGTTGTGCAGCATGACGCGTCGGTTGCAACCCGATAGCTGCGGCGCATGAGAACCGAGTGGGCGGCGGTCGACTACAACTGACCGTCGACAACAGCCGGCACCCGTTTGCGAAAGAGCGTGTAGGCGACAGCGATAGCGACGTTTACCGCAGCCACTGCGGGAATCGGCGCAGGATACAACAGCGCGGGGAGTGAGGCCACACACGCGAGCAGCAGATCCTCAACAGCCCCATCATACCGTACCCAGCGTTTCGGGCGGAGCCACTGCTGGGTTGCATGCAGATACACAGCCTGTTGGCTCGTCCGGAGCCACGGGCGGAGTTCGTTGCTCCCGCCGAACCAGTCCATCCCGGAGTGGACAGCCATCGAGAGGGTAGCGACAGCCGCTGCGACTGTCAGCGTGGTTGGCTGCCAGATGGCAACTGCAACTAGCGGGAGCGCGGCGAGCCAGTAGCCGACCGGGTAGTGAAGTGTGCGGCGGTGGCGACCGATCACAACATCCAGATCAGGAATGATTCCGCCGGCCATCCCGGCGATGCCAGCCACAACAGCAAGCTCAGGCACAGTCCACAGCACCGGCAACCCGACCAGCAGTCCCACGGCGTTGTGGGTTGGGTTCATCATCGTTAGTCGCTGGCGGCAATGGGGGTGTCGGTTGCAAGCAGTGGCGTTCCATCCGCCCGTGGGCCGAGGGTCGGGCCATAGGGGCCGCCGTCGACTGCGATTGGGCGTTTCGTCCGGTAATCGGTCGACCGCTCAACCGGGCGGCGACCAATCGCTGAGATCATCTCCACGTAGTCGGCAACACTGCGGAACTCGCCGTAGCTTCCGCCAGCGCGTTTGGTGATCTCTTCGGAGAGGATCGTCCCCATAAAGTCGTTGGCACCGCAGTTGAGGAGTTTGAGACCCTTCTGGTCGCCGTATTTGACCCACGAGCTTTGGATGTTGTCGATGTTGTCAAGAAAGAGCCGCGAGACTGCTATCATCAACTCGTCTTCGGCATCGCTCGCGCCGCCGTCGACAACGCCGTGTTCATACAGCGGGGTGTTCTGGTGGACAAACGAGAGTGGGACGAACTCTCTGATCCCGCCGGTGCGATCCTGGAGATCACGGACACGTTTGAGATGCATCGCGCGGTGTCGTTCGTTCTCGACATGGCCGTACATAATCGTCGCCGTAGTATCGAGGCCGGCGGCCATCGCGCCCTCCATCGCCTCAATCCATTCATCCGAGCTGATTTTGCCCGGACAGACCACATCTCGTACCTCTTCGACGAGAATTTCCGCAGCCGTGCCGGGGGCTGAATCAAGGCCGGCCTGTCGGAGGCGACGGTAGACCGACTCGTACTCCCAGTTGGTGCCGCGGCGGGCGTGGTAGGCCTCCTCGGGGGTGATCGAGTGAACGTGAATATCGTCAACTGACATCGCCTGCAGCTGTTCGATATATGTGCCAGGGTCGGTCTCATAGACTGCGGGCGGTTTGTAGTTGACCTCGCGGGCCGGGTTCTCGTAGGTAGTGAGGATTTCGTGGTGTTCCGCATTCAGCGCAAACGCGGGGTGAAGCCCCGAGACCGAACAGACCTCTGAGATGCCACGGTCGAGGTTGGTCTCGACGATTGCGCTGGATTCTGCGGGAGTTTTCGTGAAGCCCGCGTTGTCAACGTCGCTGTCAGCCTCGAAGGTTGAGGCTGTATCCTTGAAATTACAGAACAGACAGCCAACGTTGCAGGCGGTGGTGACGTTGTTGTTGAGGTTGGCAACAAAGGTGACGTCGTCGCCAACGATCTCGGCGCGGCGGCGGTCTGCAAGCTCCAACACAGCCTCTTTGCGCTGGTGGTTAATTCCCTCGCGGTCGGTGCCGGTCGTGAGTAGCTCGACAGCATCATCGACGGTGAGTCGGTCGCCGTTGCGCGCTTTCGCTAGGGCGTTCTCAAAGGCTTGGTCGCTTTGAGCGAGATACCCAAAGCTGATGTCGGCAGCATCAAGCTCGGCAGCCGACCGGCGAGTCATACCGAAGGGTTGGCCGTGACCAGTAAAAAGCGGTCGGTCGCGGATGAGCCCGCTGGTGTCCGAACTGAAAGATTGATACGCGCGGCCGACGCCGGTTTGAGCATGACGAGCGTCAAGGAGTTTCGCATCGACCGCGAGCCGACAGCAGCCGACCTCGGCGCGGGTCGGTTCGTGTTTACCGACGCCTACTCCGTCTTTGACTGGGGACAGATGCCGGATACGATTCCACAAAAAGGGGCGAGTCTCTGTACGATGGGGGCGTTCAATTTTGAGCAGTTGGAGGCAGAGGGGATTCCGACACACTATGAGGGCGTTGTCGACGGCGGTAGCGAGGACGAGGGCGACAGCGAGATCGTCGAGATTGATGCGTGTGAGCAGCCACCGACTGAGATGGCGATTCAGCTTACACAGGTGCCGGAGCTTCCCTATCGGGGCGAGGCAGGATACGATTACGAGCAGTATCACGAGGCTGCTGGCGAGAACTTCCTGATCCCACTGGAGGTCGTGTTTCGCAACACCGTGCCAGTCGGTTCAAGTCTCAGGCGGCGGGGAGCGCCAGCCGACTACAGACTCGACCGCGAGACGTGGCCTGACACAACGGTCGAACTCCCGGAGCCAGTTGTTGAGTTTTCCACAAAGTACGAGGAGCAGGATCGGTATCTCTCACGGCAGGAGGCCGACACCATCGCTGGCGTCGCCGATATCGACGCGCTTGAATCAGTCGCGCTGGCGGTCAACGACGTGGTAAACGAGCAGGCCGAAGGCGGCGGCTTCACCCATGAGGATGGGAAAATCGAGTGTCTCTACCACAACGGCGAGATCAGGGTTGCTGATGTGGTTGGCACTTTCGATGAAAACCGGTTTTCAGTTGGGGGCCAGCAGCTCTCGAAAGAGGTCATCCGCCAGTACTACAAACGCGAACAGCCCGAGTGGGTAGAGGCTGTCTCAGAGGCAAAACAGGCAGTCGAATCCACAGCAGGCGACGACTGGCGACAACACTGTGAGATCGAGCCGATATCGCTGCCAGCAGAGGTGCGAAAAGCGGTTGCAGAGATGTACACCGCAGGAGCCAACGCATACACCCAAACAGCGTGGTTTGACGCGCCCGAACTCGCTGCAGCGCTTGAGGCAGTGGCTGAACTATAAGCGAGAAGCTTCGAGGAGTGGTAGAAAATAGATTAGTCGTCAGCGACACTCGGCGTTTCGCTTTCGTCCAAGCCGTTGTCAACTGGTTCAGTTGGGTTGGCGTCCTGCGCCGCGGGGTTAAGCCCGAGCTGGTAGTCGTCGGGATCGGCCCCATCTCGAAGGCTTGTCCGACCACGGTGAACCGAAACCGCATTATCGAGATGGAGTTCGATTGCCTCAAGCAACGCTTCAGCCTCAAGCGGTTGGCCGCGAGCTTTGATCTCATCAATGAGCGCGTCGTCCGGGATATCGAAAGCGCGTTGGGTGATAATCGGCCCCTGATCGAGGTCAGTCGTGACGTAGTGGGCGGTGACGCCACCGATCCGAACTCCCTCCTCTTTGGCCTGCCGGTAGGCAGCCGCACCGGGGAACGACGGGAGCAGGCTGGGGTGGATGTTGATGATCCGATCTTCGTACCGGAAAACAATCTTCGGGCCGAGAATCCGCATATACCGCGCTAAGACGATCAGATCCACGTCGTGCTCGGCCAGAATATCGAGCATCCGATCCTCATCTGGCGAGCCTTTGCCGTCGCCGATATCGTAGAACGGAATCTCAGTCGGCTCGACACGCTGGCGGAGCTTGCCACGGTTGCTGATGACTGCTGCAATCTCGACATCAAGCTCCTCGCCAGCGGCATCCATGAGTGCCTCCAGACAGTGGGACTCTTTGGTGACACAGACAGCGATGCGTTTGGTTTCGCGGTCGCTTGGGAACCGAACCTGGATCTCAACGCCGAGTTCTCGGCCCAGCTCAGAGAGGGCCTGCCGTAGCTCGTCGCGTTCGCAGCTCATCTCGCTGGTGTCGACCCGCATCGACATCCGGAACAGCCCATCGCGGACAGCCTGGTCGAGATCTTCGATGTTGATATCTCGCTCAAACAGCAGGGTGGTGACGCGGGCGATCAGCCCAGTCTTGTCGCCACCGATAACGGTTATTTCGGTGAGTTCAGTCGTCATCGACACACCTCCGGATCACGGTCGATCATTGACGGGGGAATGCTGTCGCCGGGCAAAAACGTGTTCATCCCGCCGAAAGCGGGCTGTACGGGAGTTCCAAAAGAGCTTTCCACGCCGCTTGCCCACTCGTCGCTAATGGCAGCCTACACCGCGACCGTGACTGTCCGCCTCAAACAGGGCGTGCTCGATCCGGAAGCCGAGACGACCAAGCAGGCACTCCAACGGCTTGGATTCGAGCTATCGGCACTCCGGTCGGCCGACCGTTTTGAGATTGATCTTGAGGCCGACGACGCCGAGGAGGCAGAAGACCGCGCTGCATCGATGGCCGAACGCCTGCTGGCGAATCCGACGATTCACGACTACGAGGTCTCAGCGGCACCGGCCGCGGAATCAACATGACCGTCGCCGTTGTCCAGTTCGGTGGCTCAAACTGTGACCGGGATGCGGTTCGCGCACTTCGATATCTCGGCATCGACGCCGAACGCGTCTGGCACGAAGACGGGCTTCCGGCTGACACCACGGGGATCATCCTTCCGGGCGGGTTCTCATACGGTGATTATCTCCGCGCGGGAGCGATGGCCGCCCGCTCGCCGATTATGCAGGAAGTCCGCGACGCGGCCGCCGACGGAACGCCCATCCTCGGCGTCTGCAACGGGGCCCAGATCGGCTGTGAGTCCGGACTGACTCCTGGAGCGTTCACGACAAATGCGAGTGCGCGCTTCCAGTGCGAACACGTCCATCTTCGGGTCGAACGCGCCGACACACTGTGGACTGAC
>OBKM01000606.1_pt1 | contig 17553 bp, 15 predicted proteins | sample 1519691 | NCBI WGS metagenome assembly OBKM01 (sample SAMEA37050418, study PRJEB22526) | metagenome | biome: saline pan; feature: lake; material: water | place: Egypt | collected 2015 | depth 0.5 m | reverse complement strand
CACCCAGCCGTTCATCATGATGAACTACCAGGACGACGTCGCCTCGATGTACACGCTGGCCCACGAGCTCGGCCACTCGATGCACTCGGAGCTCGCTGGCGACGCCCAGCCGTGGCACGACGCGAGCTACGACATCTTCGTCGCCGAGATCGCCTCGACGGTGAACGAGACGCTCCTCACCCACCACCTGCTCGAAACCGTCGAGGACGACGAGCTTCGCACGCACGTGCTCGACGAGTATCTCGAGCGCTTCCGGTCGACGCTGTTCCGTCAGACGATGTTCGCCACCTTCGAGCAGCGGATTCACGAGCACGTCGAGGAGGGAGGCGCGCTCACGCCCGACGCGTTCGACGATATGTACGCGGAACTGAAAGGGTCGTACTACGAGCCCGCCGAGCTCACCGGCGGGATCGAACGCGAGTGGGAGCGGATTCCACATTTCTACTACAACTTCTACGTGTACCAGTACGCGACCGGCATCTCCGCGGCGGCGGCGATCGTCGAACGCGTGCTCGAGGAGGGCGAGCCCGCCGCGGCCGACTACCGAGAGATGCTCCGGGCGGGCGGCTCCGACTACCCGCTGAACGTCGTCGAACTCGCCGGCATCGATATGGCCAGTCCCGAGCCGATCGAGGCCGCCGTCGGGATCTACGACGAGTATCTCGACGAGGTGGCGGCGCTGCTCGGTCTGGAGTGACGCCACCCACGAAGGAAGCCTTTACCGCGTGGACCGTCTACGGACCCGCAAATGGTACTCGACGACCTCGGTAGCTCCCTGCGGGGCACGCTCGACAAGCTCCAGGGGAAATCCCGGCTCGACGAGGACGACGTCGAGGAGATCGTCAAGGAGATCCAGCGGTCGCTGCTCTCCGCCGACGTCGACGTCTCCCTCGTCATGGATCTGTCCGACTCGATCAAAACGCGGGCGGTCGAGGAGGAGCCGCCCGGCGGCACCACGGCACGCGACCACGTCCTCAAGATCGTGTACGAGGAGATGGTCGCGCTCGTCGGCGACTCCACGGAGCTACCACTGGAGTCACAGACGATCCTGCTGGCCGGCCTGCAGGGGTCGGGGAAAACCACCTCCGCCGCGAAGATGGCGTGGTGGTTCTCGAAGAAGGGGCTTCGCCCCGCGGTCATCCAGACTGACACGTTCCGGCCCGGCGCGTACGATCAGGCGAAACAGATGTGCGAGCGCGCGGAGGTCGACTTCTACGGGGACCCGGACGGCGACGACCCCGTCACGATCGCCCGCGAGGGGATGGAAGCGACCGCCGACGCCGACGTGCACATCGTCGACACCGCCGGCCGACACGCGCTCGAAGACGATCTCATCGCGGAGATCGAGGAGATCGAGCGCGCGGTCGACCCCGACCGCTCGCTGCTCGTGCTCGACGCCGCGATCGGCCAGGGCGCGAAAGATCAGGCACAGCAGTTCGAGGAGTCGATCGGCATCGAGGGCGTCGTCATCACCAAGCTCGACGGGACGGCGAAAGGCGGCGGGGCGCTCACCGCCGTCAACGAGACCGACTCCTCGATCGCGTTCCTCGGCACCGGCGAGACGGTGCAGGATATCGAGCGGTTCGAGCCGTCCGGATTCATCTCCCGGCTGCTCGGGATGGGCGATCTCAAGCAGCTCTCCGAGCGCGTCGAGCGGGCGATGGCGGAGACCCAGGCGGAGGACGAAGACTGGGATCCCGAGCAGCTCCTGCAGGGCGAGTTCACCCTGAAGGACATGAAAAAGCAGATGGACGCGATGAACCGCATGGGGCCGCTCGACCAGGTGATGGACATGATCCCCGGGATGGGTGGTGGGATGATGGACCAGCTCCCCGACGACGCGATGGACGTCACCCAGGACCGGATGCGCAAGTTCGAGCGCATCATGGACTCGATGACCGAGGAGGAGCTGGAGAATCCGAAGATCGTCGGCCAGTCCAGAACCGAGCGGATCGCCCGCGGCTCCGGTACGGACGTCGAGACGGTCCGACAGCTGCTCGAACAGCACGGGATGATGGAGCAGACCATCAACCAGTTCCAGGGTATGGGCGACGGCGACATGCAGCGGATGATGAAGAAGATGGGTGGCGGTGGCGGCGGCCTCGGCGACATGATGGGCGGCGGCAAAGGTCCGTTCGGATAAGCCGGGCCGCTTCGTCCCCGCGAGCACTGCGCTAGTTGGTGCCGCGCTGCCGATTTCCACTCTTTTAACACTCCGAACGGTCAACACCCGCCGATGAACCTCCGGCGGCTCGCCGACTACGACGTTCTCGTTCTCGTCTCTCTCATCTGGTTTCTCGGGAAGTTCGTCCGATACGCGTTCCCGCCGCTGTTCGAGCCGCTGCAGGCCGCGTACGGCGTCAGCAACGCGGTGATCGGTGGCGCGTTCACCGGGTTCATGGTCGTGTACGCGCTGATGCAGTTTCCCAGCGGAGTGGTCGCCGACCGGGTCGGCGCGGTCCGGGTCGTCGTCGCGGGCGCGACGATCGCCGGCGTGGGTGCGCTCGCGCTCGTCGTCGACTCACCGTTCGTCGTGCTCGTCGCGGCGATGCTCGTCATCGGTGCCGGAACGGGGCTGCACAAGACCGTGGCGGTTCGACTGATCGCCCGCGTGTATCCCGCCCGGACGGGACGGGCGCTCGGCGCACACGACACGCTGGGCGCGTTCGGCGGGGTGGCCGCCCCGACGGCGGTCGTCGTCTTTCTGTCCGCGCCGCCCGCGCTTGCGTGGCTGCTCGACCGACTGCCCGGCGCGGACTGGCGCGGGGTGTTTCTGCTGACGGGAGTTGCCGCGCTCGTGCTCGCGGCCGCGTTCTGGCTCCGACTCCGCGGGCGGCTCTCCGGCACGGACGACGATGGGGACCGCGTCGGGGCTGAATCGGACGACCCGCGCACGCGCGAGTACATCGCGCTGTTCGGCGACCGACGGTTCACGGCGTTCGTCCTGGTCACCGTCGGATTCTCCTTTGCCCACAACGGGCTGGTCGCGTTCCTTCCGCTGTATCTCTCCCGCGTGTCGGGGGTCGCGACGACGACGGCGAGCCTGCTGTACTCGCTGTTCTTCTGGGTGACGTTCGTCCAGCTCGTCACGGGCGACCTCTCGGACCGTCTCGGTCGGTTCCCGGTGATGGTCGCGACGCTCGGACTCGCCGGGGTCGCGCTTTTCGGGCTCGTGTTCACGCCGGGAGCGAGCCCGGTCGTCCTCGCCGCGCTGATCGCGGCGGCCGGCGTCGGCGGACACGGGTTTCAGCCGGTTCGGGGCGCGTACCTGCTTGAGCTGCTCCCCGAGCGGCTCGCCGGGGGTGGGCTCGGCGTCGTTCGGACCCTACTGATGGGCGCGGGTGCACTCGCGCCGGGCATCGTCGGAGTGATCGCCGACGTCTCGGATCTCGGCGTCTCGTTCGGTCTGCTCGCGGCGTCGATGTCGGTCGCGGCGATAGGCGCGGCGGTACTGTGGCTGACGGAGCCGTGAGCGAATCCGGGCCGTGACCGAACCCGGGATCGACTCCGGGAGCACACTGGCGTCTCCGGGAAGACGTCGTTCTGACCGATCAAAACCGCCTTATGTAACCTCTCCGTAAGCGCTCGTATGTACGACCCACTGGCGATCGCGCTCGCGGCGATCGCGACGCTGACCGTCGTCCTCGTCAGCTCCCTGAGGGGGACTGGGTGGGAGCCCAGGGCCGACATCTCGGACGAGATCATGGAAAAGCGTGCGGCCGCAGTGCCGGAAACCGAGTTCCCGGAGCCCGGAAACCGCGCCATCGGCGGCGGTGGCGGCGGTGCCGGCGCGATTCCCGCCGGCGGCGACGGCGACGAGGGTGAACTCGAGGAGGGCGGCGGCGCATCCGCCGGTCCCGGCGACATCCCGGACGACGAGATCGAGTACTACGAGGTCGAGTTCCTCAAGGAGGGGGAGACGATCGAGCTCGCGAACAACGAGACGATCCTCGACCAGGGCGAGGAGAAGGGCTGGGACCTCCCGTACGCCTGCCGACAGGGACAGTGTGTCTCCTGTGCCGGCCACATCACGGACGGCCCCTCCGAGGAGTACATCGAACACGACAACCAGCAGATGTTAGAGGAGGCCGAACTGGAGGACGGCTACACGCTCACCTGCGTGGCGTACCCGCGCGACTCGTTCAGCATCGAGACCGGCGAAGCGCCCTGATCACGAAACGGCTTTTTGCAGCGCGCTCGCGGATTCTCCCGGTAGCTCCCGTCCCGCTGGACCCGTATGCACGAGCCGGTGCAGTCGTGAACCGCGGCGTCCCCGGTGGCTCCTCGACGCACCGCGACGACACGTTTTTTCACGGTCTCCGCTAACCCGTGGTATGTCCGTCCTCACGGCGCTCGTCGGGGGTATCGTGGTCGCCGCGGCCGTCGCCGCCGTGTATCTCGACGCGACCCGCGTCGGCGTCGACGCCGGAACCCCGGCGTTGTGGGCAGCCTTCGTCGGACTCACCGCCGGCTCGGGGCTTTCCACGGCGCTCGTCGTTCCGGACGCACCGCTTCCGGGCGTGCTCGTGTTGGCCGCGCTCGGACCCCTCCTGTACGTTCTCGAGCGCGACGACAGCCTACACGGCGACGACGACCCGGACCCGACGCGACTCCCGTCCGCCGCGCGGACGGCACCCGACGACGGCGACTCGACCGGGGCGGATGGCGACGATGCCGCCGAGAACCGATCACCGGATCGGTGAGAGCCGATCGCCGGGTCGGTGAGCGATAGCTAGGCGTCCGGTCGACGTCGAGTCACGCCACGGGTGGCGAGTTCCACGCGTCGAGTCACACCACGACCGCACCGAACGGGCGGGCGGGCACCGCCTGCGTCCACACGGGTCCGGTTTCGATGTCGACCAGGGACACCCGGTCGTCGTCGTAGTGAGAGACGAGCAGGCGGCCGTCGACGGGGGTCGCGGAGAGCCCCGGATCGCCGGCGTCGACGGCACGCCCGTCGAGCGAGCGGATCGCCGGATCGCTCGCGTCGAGCACCCACCAGGAGCCGTCGAGACGGAACAGGTCGACCGGCCGACCGAACCCGTCGTGCACCGCTTCGAGACCGAGCTCCGAGTCGAACTCGTGTACCGTCCCGTCCTCGCGGCCGGGGACGAAGACGCGGTCGTCGGTCGCCACGAGATCGTACGGATTCGCCCCTACCGCGGCAACCGCGCTCGGCGATGCGTCGCCGTCGACGTGCGGGTCGAACGCGACGACGCGGGATCCGGACTGGTCGACCGCGTACCCTCGGTCCCCGTCGGAAGCGAGCGCGATCCCCTGTACCCGCGCGTCGGAACCGACGTCGACGGAGGCGAGGACGGCTCGGTCCCGGGGTGCGACCACGTCGACCGTCCCGTTCCGCCGCGTGCCGACCAGCACCGTCTCCCGGACCGGGTCGACCACGAGTTCGTGCGGCTCCGCACCCACGGCGATCCGGTCGACGAGCGCCGGCCCGTCCGGGTCGATGACGGCGACCACATCGCCGGCAGTACACGTGACAAACAGCTCGTCGCGGACGGCCGCGAAGTGCGAGGGACCGAGCACGCCGGTGTCGACCTGCTCGACTTCCCCGTCCGGCCGAACCGCTGTCACCGCCCGCTCGCCCATCGTGGCGACGAACGTCGTGCCGCCGACGCTCGCCGCGTGCACCGGGTGGCCGCCGACCGGGATCGTTCCGAGGCGCTCGCCGGTTCCCACGTCGAGGAGTACGAGGAGCCCGGCGGCCTGACACGGCACCGCCGCGATCCGGTTCGGGGATCGCCCGGCCGTCCCGTCGTCGCTCGCGGTCATCCCGTACAGGAGAAGTCGCCGCCGCCGCCACCGTCGTCGACGGCTCCGTCCGTCTCGACGACCGCGGTCGTCCCCGTCTCGACCGGATGGCGGCCGCGGTCCCCCTCGACGTTCGCCCACTCGCCGAAGCCGCCGTCGTACAGTCGAACGTCGTCGAACCCGATCGCCCGGAGCGTGAGCCACGTCGACGCCGGGTCGACGTTCTCGTCGCCGTACACGACGACGGTCCCGTTGCGGTCGAGCCCCGCTCGGCTCTCGTACAGCGTCACGAGCTCCCCCGGTTCGAGGAGCTGTCGCCCGGCGACGTTGCCGACCCAGTGGACGTTGACCGCCCCGGGGAGGTGGCCGTGCCGCTCGTGTGTCGGATCGAGCGCGTCGGAGCCGGCCGCGGCGACGTACGCCTCCGTCACGCGGACGTCGACGAGCCCGGGACCGTCGTCGTTGAACGTCCCGGTCCGGTCCGCGATCCACTCGCGAGTCACCCACTGGTCGTCATCCGGCTTCGCCTCGTACGTCACGGCGTCCGGGGTCGTTCGCGATCCGGTCCCGACGCGGCCGTTCCACGCGGGAAACCCGCCGTTGAGCACGTGGACCCCGCCGTCGTGACCCGCAGCCGTGAGCGCGAACGCGACCCGGGCGACCCGGGACCCGATGCTCGACCCGTACACGACGACATCTTCGTCGTGCCGTACGCCGGCGTCGCCGAACGCCGCCGCGAACGCCTCGATATCGGGAGCGAGTCCGCCGTCAGCGTCCCCGCCGTCAGCGTCGCGTCGAGCGGTGATCGCGTCGAGCGGGACGTGTCGTGCGCCGTAGATCCGCTCGCGGCGGAACGCCTCCCGGCTCCGCGCGTCGACGACGACCACGTCGTCACGGTTTCTCCCGAGCCAGTTCGCGCCGACGAAGTAGTCGACGTTGCCGCGGATCTCGCTCGCGGCGGCGACGTCCGCCGGCGTCGTCACCTCCAGGCAGCCGGCGACCGACGCAGCGCCGGCGACGCCTGCGCCCGCCGCGGCCTTCAGCAGCGCTCGACGGGTCGCGTCGCCGTCACCGGCGCGGTCGCAGGTGGCTGCCCCGGTCTCGCCGTCGGCGTCTCCCTCGTTGCGGCCCGTGCCGTCTTCCATACATGCGGGAGACGCCCCGTCGGGTAAAGTCACGTCCTTATCCGGTCTTTTGCCCCTGCACACGCGTTTCGGAAACACTTGCCCCTGACCCGGTCCGGATACAAACGGTACCTCCTTCGGCGGTCCTTTACGGTCCGGTCCGGACGTGATCGTAATGGCACTGTCCTCGACCGGCTACGTCCTCACGTCGGTGCTCGTCGGGCTCCTGTTCGGTGCGTTGTTACAGAAGTCGCGGTTCTGTTTCGTGAGCGCGTTCCGTGATTTCGTCGCGTTCAAGGACACGCGCGTGCTCAAAGGCGTGCTCGCGGGCGTCGCGGTGATGACGGTGTTCTGGAGCGTGCAGGCGACGTTCGGCTACTTCCGTGGGTTCTGGACCCCGGCGTGGGGGGTCGGCTCCTTCCTGGGCGGCCTCGTCTTCGGGCTCGGGATGACGCTCGCGGGGGGGTGTGCGTCGGGAACGCTGTACCGTGCCGGGCAGGGGTACGTCCAGTTCTGGATCGTGCTCGCGTTCATGTTCGTCGGCTACGTGCTGTTCGCGTTCGCGTTCCCGACCGTCGAGTCGTTCTACTTCACGCCGCTGAACCCGTTCGAGGGGCAGACGCTGTACCTCCTCGCGCCGTTCTCACCCGCGGTCACCGGCGTCCTCGCGGTCGCGATCGGCCTCCTCGTGTACGCGTACGTGACGGGCCGAGGGAAGCTCCCCGACGACCCCTCGGATGGCGCGAGCGCCGTCGCCGACACCAGAGCGAGTACGGCGCTCGCGGCGCGCCCGGTGAACGCGATCGGAGTCGGGCTCCGCGGCGTCGTCGACGAACTCATCGCCGTCGCCCGGGGGGTCGCAAGCGACGATCGACCGTTGACGAAGCGGCTGCGCGACCCGTGGGACGCGCGCCTCGCCGGCGTCGCGATGGCGGTCGTCGCGGCCGGCTGGTTCTGGGTCCACGGCCACTGGGCGATCACCGGCGCGGAGGCACGCTGGGCCGGCTACCTGCTCGCGCTCACCGGCTACGACGCGGCCGGCGTGGAGTACTGGGGCTCCGTGCTGTTCTTCGACGGCGAGATCACCGTCACCGTCGACATGCTGATGATCGCGTCGCTCATCGTCGGATCGTTCGTCGCCGCGTACCTCTCCGGCGACTTCCGCGTTCGCACGCCGAATCGGGAACGGCTCCCGAACTACGTCGGCGGCGGCCTGCTCATGGGCGTCGGCTCGCGGCTCGCCGCCGGCTGCAACATCGCCAACCTCTTTTCGGGGATCGCACTGCTTTCCGTCCACTCCTTTCTCGCGGGGGTGGGGATCCTCGTCGGCGTGTACCTGATGACCCACTACATGTACCGCGAGGTCGGCTGTGCGATCTGAGCGGTGACCGCCGTCCACCGCGACCGCGTACGCGCCTTTTTACCCCAACCGACGAAACGACCACGCATGGACGAACGCGTACGCGAGCACGCCGAGGTGCTCGTCGACTGGAGCGCGCGAGTTGCGGCCGGTGACGACGTCGTCGTCGACGTCGCGGAGGACGCACACGAGCTGGCGGTTGCGGTCGCCGAAGCGCTCGGCGAACGAGGAGCCACCGTCACGACTCTGTATGGCTCCGACGAGGTGTCACGGGCGTATTTAAAAGGCGTCGAAGCTGCCACTGACGAGGACGGCGGGTTCGATCGCGACGACGAGGATGCCGGTGGAGCGACCGATCCGTTCGGCGACGAGCCGGCAGTCGATCTGGCGCTGTTCGAGGCCGCGGACGTCTACCTTCGGCTCGGCGGCGGCCGCAACACGACGGCGACGGCGGACGTCCCCGACCCGCTCCGGCAGGCGTACGCGACGGCCCGAACCGAGGTTCGCGAAGCACGCATGGACACCGACTGGGTGTCGACCGTCCACCCAACCCGCAGTCTCGCCCAGCAGGCGGGGATGGCTTACGAGGAGTATCGGGCGTTCGCGTACGACGCGATACTCCGCGACTGGGAGGCGCTGGCCGAGGAGATGGCCGAGCTGAAGCAGCTACTGGACGCGGGCGAGACGGTTCGGCTCGTCACCGAGCGCGAGGCTGCGCCGGACACGGACGTGACGATGTCGATCGCGGGCCGAACCGCGGTGAACTCCGCGGCGTCGGTGGCGTACGACTCACACAACCTCCCGTCCGGAGAGGTGTTCACCGCGCCGGCGGACACCGAGGGTGAGGTGTTTTTCGACGTGCCGATGACGATCGATTCCACGCGCGTGCGAGATGTCCACCTCGTCTTCGAGGACGGCGAGGTCGTCGATGTCGCCGCGAAGGCGGGCGAGGAGGCGCTGGCGTCGATCCTCGACACCGACCCTGGCGCGCGACGGCTCGGCGAACTGGGGATCGGGATGAACCGGGGGATCGACCGGTTCACGGATTCGATCCTCTTCGACGAAAAGATGGGAGACACCGTGCACATGGCGGTCGGTCGCGCGTACGACGCCTGCCTACCCGCGGGTGAGCCCGGAAACGACAGCGCGGTCCACGTCGACCTGATCACGGACGTGAGCCGGAACTCGCGGCTGGAGATCGACGGGAAGGTCGTGCAACGGAACGGACGCTTCCGGTGGGAGGACGGGTTCGAGGCGTAGCGGTGGCAGAACTGACAGCCCACCCACCTCACTGACCGGCCGGACCGGCAGCCCGGCCCCGCCGCTATCCGAGCGAAACCGGGGGCGAGAAGGCAGCGGTGGATGCGCTCGCCCCGCACTCTCCGGCGAAGGAACAATACTATATAAATCCACCGTCAGAGAGGACCTGCTTTTTAAGGCGACGCGTGGACCACACCAACGCATGTTCGAAGAGATCCTCGAGAAGTTCGAGGGGTCCCCCAGTCAGCAGGCGGTGATCCGGCTGTTTTTGGAGCGTGGGTTCTCCGTCAACGAGGAAGGCCGGGTCGTCTCCGGCGGGATCGAGATCCCGTACACCGGCATCGCCCGCGAGCTCGACGTCGACCGACGCGTCGTCGACTCGACGACCGACGCCATCCTCGAAGATCCCGAGCTCAGACGCATCTTCGCCAACATCTCCTCGATACCGAGCCTGATGGATCTGGCGCCCGTCCTCGATCTGACCGTCCTCACGATCGAGGTCGCCGCCGCCGACGAGGCGGGGATCGTCGCGGAGGTGACCGGTATCCTCGCCGACCACGACGTCTCGATCCGACAGGTGTTGAGCGACGACCCCGAGTTCACCGACGACCCGAAACTGTACGTGATCACCGACGCCGAGCTCCCCGGCGAACTGCTCGTGGCGATCCGCGACCTCGGGTACGTTCGGCGCGTCGGGTTCTGAACTCCGGCGACTCGTGTACACGACGGTGGGTGACGGCTGCACGCGGAGGATGAGTTCCAGTCACACGAATCGACCCGTTCTCCCTGGCTTCTTCCGCGATAACGACCGAGGGGAGCGTACGGTCAGCGTGAGCGTGTTTTTACTTTCAGTAGGGTGTAAACGTAGCTTTATACGGGAAGCCGAACAAGCAACGTGTACATGCCTGAAGACGAACTCGAGGATCTCCCTGGCGTCGGTCCAGCGACGGCGGACAAGCTCATTGACACCGGTTTCGAGAGCTACCAGTCGATCGCCGTGGCGAGTCCCGGCGAGCTGTCGAACACCGCGGACATCGGCGAATCGTCCGCCGCGGACATCATCAACGCCGCCCGGGACGCCGCCGACGTCGGCGGCTTCGAGACGGGCGCGAGCGTGCTCGAACGACGCAAGGAGATCGGGAAGCTCTCCTGGCAGATCGAGGAGGTCGACGACCTGCTCGGCGGCGGCATCGAGACCCAGTCGATCACCGAGGTGTACGGCGAGTTCGGCTCCGGGAAGTCCCAGGTCACCCATCAGATGGCCGTCAACGTCCAGCTTTCGACTGAGAACGGCGGCCTCGACGGGGGCTGTATCTTCGTCGACTCGGAGGACACGTTCCGACCCGAGCGGATCGACGACATGGTTCGCGGGCTCGACGACGAGATCCTCGCCGAGGAGATGGAGCGCCGCGAGATCGACGGCACGCCGAGCGACGAGGCGGCGATGGAGGAGCTCGTCGAGGCGTTCCTCGACCAGATCCACGTCGCGAAGGCGTTCAACTCCAACCACCAGATCCTGCTTGCCGAGAAGGCGAAGGAGCTCGCGGGCGAACACGAGGAAAGCGAGTGGCCGATCCGGATCGTCTGTGTGGACTCACTGACCGCGCACTTCCGCGCGGAGTACGTCGGACGTGGCGAACTGGCCGAGCGACAGCAGAAGCTCAACAAACATCTCCACGACCTGATGCGGATCGGTGACCTGTTCAACACCGCCATTCTCGTCACGAACCAGGTCGCCTCGAACCCGGACTCCTACTTCGGCGATCCGACACAGGCGATCGGCGGCAACATCCTCGGACACGCCTCCACGTTCCGAATCTATCTCCGGAAATCGAAGGGGAACAAGCGGATCGTCAAGCTCGTCGACGCCCCGAACCTCGCCGACGGCGAGGCGATCATGCGCGTCGAGGGTGCGGGACTGAAACCGGAGTAATCCGTCTCGAGTCGCGACACCGGGACGCGCGCCTCGTGTATCGGGAGACTCCGAGACACATCGGGAGACTCCGAGACACGCGCCTTGCACGCCGGGAGCCCACGAACTCGCGCGTCGAGCGGGCCGGTCGCGAAGCGGTGGACGTTCGTCAAAATTCGCTTCGGGCGCTCTGAAACACCCGTGTAGGCCGTACAGAGCCGATCTGTCTGGGGTTTTGATCTCGAAGCACAGCCAAAAGCGGCCGCTACGGGCCGCGAGACTCGTCGCGAAAGGCGCGAGCCCCCGATCCGGGCACAAATAACCGGTATCTGACACAACGTTCGTCAAGCGACGCAGCAATAATTGCGTGAAGATGCACGAGGGAAGGCCCTTAAACACATTAGTTTACACCTTATATGTGACGTTCGCAGTATTATCGTAACCGAATGTTGTGAAACTCAACTCGACGATTTATATACTATCGTTTCCGGATGGGTAGACGTGATTCGCGATACGATCATGGACAAGAAAGCCGGATCGATGAACGAACATGAAGAAACAGCTAACGGCCACGAGGTGATCGGATGTTAGCGCCGACGCTTCTCGAACTGACCGCGGCCGACGTGGAGGCGCTCGTCACGGGCGTGAACATGACGTGGTGGTTGACGGTGACGTTCCTCATCTTCTTCATGCACGCCGGCTTCGCGATGCTTGAGGCCGGGCAAGTGCGCTCGAAGAACGTCGCGAACCAGCTGACGAAGAACATGCTGACGTGGGCGGTCGGCATCGGTGTGTTCTTCGTGATCGGAATGGGTATCTCGAACAACGTCGGCTCGCTACTTGCAGGTGGGGACACCTCCGCGCTGACGATGTTCGGCGAGTCCGCCGACACCGGCTGGACGCTGTGGCTGTTCAGCGCGGTGTTCGCGATGACGGCCGCAACGATCGTCTCCGGCGCGGTCGCCGGACGCGCCAAGCTCCGCGCGTACGTCGGCTACACGTTCCTGCTGGCCGCGGTGATCTACCCGGTCGTCGCGGGGATGGTGTGGTACGCGCCGGGAGCGGACGCCCCCATCCTCGCGAGCCTCGGCTTCGCCGACTTCGCCGGCGGGATGGTCGTCCACGGCGTCGGCGGCGTCGCCGGGCTCACCGCGGCGTGGGTACTCGGTTCGCGGATGGATAAGTACAACGACGACGGCTCCGCCAACGTCATTCCGGGTCACTCGATGACGTTCGCGGTGCTCGGAACGCTCGTCCTCTGTTTCGGTTGGTTCGGCTTCAACGTCGGCACGGCCGCAAACCCGCTGGCGGCGGACGGGACCTCGATCGCTCTTGCCGACTTCGCGTACGTCGGGAGCGTCGCGATGGTCACCGCCCTCGGGATGGGAATGGGTGCCGTCGGCGCGGCCGCCGTCTCGATCTACATAAACGGGAAGGTCGACACGCTGTACGTCGCCAACGGCATGCTGGCCGGACTCGTCGGTGTGACGGGGCCAACCAACCTCATCACGCCGATGGGCGCGCTGATGATCGGCCTCATCGCCGGCGCACAGCTCCCGATCGTCTTCCGCTTCGTCGAGAAGCGGCTCAAGATCGACGACGTGTGTGCAGTGTTCCCGGTTCACGGTAGCGCAGGGATGCTCGGACTGATCCTCTTCCCGCTGTGGTCGATCGAGGGCACCGCCATCGGCGGCGGCGTGATCGCCGGCGGCATCCTCTCGATCGAGGCGTCCGCGTTCGTCCCGCAGATCGTCGGCGTCGCGGTGATCACGGTGTGGACTGTGCTCGCGACCGCGGCGGTGTGGGGTGGCTTCAAGGCGGTCGGACAGGCTCGCGTCACGCCCGAACACGAAAGCGACGGGCTCGATCTGGCCGAACACGGCGTCGACACGTACCCCGAGTTCGGAAACCCGAACGTTGCGACCGACGGCGGCTCGTCGATCGTCGACACCACCGACTCCCCCCGTGCGGACGGCGGCGAGGAGGCCGGCACGGAGATCAAGATGGTCACGGCGGTCGTTCGTCCCGACAAGCTCGGGGCGATCAAACAGTCGCTCGCGGAGATCAACGCTCCCTCGCTAACCGTGACGAACGTCTCCGGTCGCGGCAGCCAGCCCGCAAAGAAGGGCCAGTGGCGCGGCGAGGAGTTCACGGTCGACCTCCACCAGAAGGTGAAAGTCGAAGTGGTGGTCGCCGAGATCCCCGCTGACGAGGTTGCGGAGGCGATAAGCGAGGCCGCAAAAACCGGCGAACCCGGTGATGGGAAGGTGTTCATCCTTCCCGTCGAGGACGCGCTGCAGGTCCGGACCGGCACGACGGGACCGGAAGCGGTGTAGCCGAGACGCTCTCCAGCTGACTCGACGCCCCCCGTTTTGCGATCGACCGAACTGGTGAGCGACCGCGCGCAACGACCCGGTAACTACTTTCCATGCCGGGACCCAACGCCCGAGTATGAACCACGAGCGATCGCGGGAGCTGTACGACCGCGCGCTGTCGGTGATGCCGGGCGGGGTCAACTCCTCGGTTCGGGCAACGATGCCGCATCCCTTCTTCATCCAGCGGGGCGACGGCGGACACGTCGTCGACGCCGACGGGAACCGCTACGTCGACTGGGTAATGGGGTACGGGCCACTGTTGTACGGCCACGACGTGCCGGAGCCGGTGGAGTCCGCGATCCAGTCGCACGCCGCCGCAGGGCCGATGTACGGCGCGCCGACCGAGGTCGAGGTCGAACACGCCGAGTTCGTCGCTCGACACGTCCCGAGCGTCGAGTCGATCCGGTTCGTCAACTCCGGCACGGAGGCGACCGTCTCCGCCGTTCGGCTCGCCCGGGGGTACACCGGTCGCGACAAGATCGTCGTCATGCAGGGTGGGTATCACGGCGCACAGGAGTCGACGCTCGTCGAGGGGTCGCCCGGCGACGTCCATCCCGCCACGGCGGGGATACCCGAAGCGTTCGCCGAACACACGCTGCCGATCCCGTTCAACGACGAGGCGGCGGCCAAGGAGGTGTTCGCCGAGCACGGCGACGACATCGCCGCCGTCCTCGTCGAGCCGATCCTCGCAAACATGGGGATCGTCATGCCCGTCGACGGCTACCACGAGACGCTGCGGGATCTGTGTGACGACCACGGTTCACTTCTGGTGTTCGACGAGGTGATAACCGGCTTCCGTGTCGGCGGACTCGGCTGCGCGCAGTCGAAGTTCGGCGTCACGCCGGACGTGACGACGTTCGGGAAGATCGTCGGCGGCGGCTTCCCGGTCGGCGCGATCGGCGGCCGCGCGGAGATCGTCGAGTCGTTCACGCCCGCGGGTGACGTGTTCCAGTCCGGCACGTTCTCGGGCCACCCGGTGACGATGGCCGCCGGCAAGGCGTATCTGGAGTATGCGGCCGAAAACGACGTGTACGAACACATCAACCGGCTCGGACGCCAGCTCCGCGAGGGGATCGCGGAGATCTGCACCGAGCGGGCCCCGGAGTACACCGTCGTCGGCACCGATTCGATGTTCAAAACCGTGTTCACGCGCGAGGCCCCCGGCGACGTCGACGGCTGCTGTACAGGGGGCTGTCGGCAGGACCCGGACTGTGCCAGATACGACCTGTGTCCCAAAACCGGGTCGGACGTCGCAAGCGCGGAGACGGACCGCTGGGAGCGGGTGTTCTGGCAGGAGATGACGGATCGAGGCGTGTTCCTCACCGCCAACCAGTTCGAGTGTCAGTTCACCTCCTACGCACACACCGAGGCCGACGTGGAGACGACGCTGGAGGCGTACCGGGAGGTGCTGTAGCTCCGAGTCGCAAAAATAACAGGAACGCGGCTGCCGCGTCGGTGCCGCTTAAATGACGCGGTTCTGCAGGTAGTCGAGGTGCTTCGCGTTGTACACGATCTTGACCTCGTCGGCGTCGGGGCTGCCGATACAGGTCAGGCGGACGTCCTTCTCCTCGACTTCCTCGTCCGAGAGGATCTGCTGCATGTCCATCTCGATGTCGCCCTCCTTCACGATGGCGGCGCAGTTCGCGCACGCACCGGCGCGACAGGAGAACGGCCAGTCGAATCCTTGAGCCTCCGCTGCCTCAAGGATGTATTCGCCCTGATTCACCTCGAGCGACCCGTAGTCCTCGTCGCCGAGACCCGCGTCAGCGGCCTCCTCGAAGAGGTCATCGTCGTCGAGCGACCAACCGTGATCGTCGAGCACTTCGTAGTTGAGGTATTCTACCGTGGGCATCAAGCGGGAATTCGACGCCCTCCTCATTAGGCTTTGCTGTTCCTCTCGCGGAGTAGGAAGGATAGAGATGGACCAACAGACGGGTTGAGAACGGCTCACACGGGTGCGTGGTCGGTCGCCCGTGCCTCCGGATATCGGTTCTGATACGGCGGGAGAAAACCTAAAGGGTGGACGACACCCATCAAAATTCGATGGAGGAGTCCGTGGTAGCCGACTTCATCGGCCGCATTCACACCCCCGATATCGGGGGCGACGAGCCGGTGACGGGACGCGTGCTGTTGAGCCAGCGGCGGCTGGTGCTTGCGACGGCGGAGACGAAGACGACCGTGCCGCTGTCCAGCGTGTTCGACGTCGCAGTCGGGAACGTTCCGAACGACCTCCGATCGTTTTTCAGCGACACCGTGACCATCGCGTACAACGGCGACCGTGGCCGCCGAACCGCGCACATCGAGGGGGAGCCGGACGACATGGACCGGTTCACGCGAGTGTTTTTTAAGGCGATCCTGCGGAACGTCACCGTTACGGTTCGTCATCCGGCCCGGATCGGGGGACGTGTGACGGACGCCAGCGACCAGACTGCCTCGGTGAAGCTCTCTCCCGGAGCGATCGGCTTCGTCGGCTGTCCGGAGCCGTTCACCGTCGATCTTTCGACGGTGGTCGATTACGAACGCACCGACCGAACGCTGGGCGGACGAACCCGCCCGGCGCTCGTGTTCGAGCACGTCCCCGAGACGCGTACCGTCACGTCGATCACGACGGTGCCGGACGAGCGGACGCTCAACGTGCTCGGGCGATACATCAAACTGGAGTACGGCGAGGTGCTTGCGGAGATCGAGGAGCTCGACCCGACGGAAGAGCAGCTCGAGATCCTGGTGTCGATCTACTCCGCGGGCGGCGAGGCGAGCGTCGCCGACATCGTCACGGGAGATGCGACGCAAACTTCGATGATACTCGACTCGCTGCGCGAGGAGGGGCTCGTCGCCGACGGCGAGCGCGGAACGACGCTGACGCGAAAGGGACAGATGGTGATAAACACGTACATGGAGTCGGTCAACGCTTGAGCGGAGCTGGCCGGTGAGAGTCCGGCGGGAGGTACGCGAGTGTCACCGTCAGCTGCGATACCTGCCCCGGGTGCGGCCACTTATGTAGGCGGACACGTACGGTAGTGCATGAGCGAGGAGCCATGCACCGACCGCCGATCACCGGTCGGCGAGCCGGTCGTCCGCGCGGATCCGGAAGTGACCGGTGACCGGGCCGACGAGGCCATCGGGTTCGACCCGAACGATCCCGACAGCGTCACCGAGGCCGCCGACACGATCAGGCGGTTTGCCACCGGCGACGTCGCGGGCGATGACCACGTGTTGATGCTTCGCGGCGCGGCGGCGTGTGCGGCACTCGTTCGCGGGACGGGGTCGTACAAGGCGGCCGCCGAGCGCGCCGGCGACGGCGTCTCCGTCGCGTTCATCCGCAAGTGGGCACGGGTCCACGACCTCCCGCAGGCGATCCGGCGACACGTCGCGCGAGGACGGATCGCACCCAGCGCGGCGAAACATATCGCTCGCGTCGGTGGCGATGACCGGTGTCTCCTCGCGTGGGCGGTGCTCGACGCTGACCTCACGGTTCGAGAGGTCCGAGCGATCGCCTCCACGATCAACGACGGAACCGACGCGGAGGCGGCGCTACGAGAGACCGGCGTCGACGTCGGCACGCTGTCGATGCGGCTTCCGACCGACGTGTACGTCGAACTTCGCCGTGAGGCCTCGATGCGAAACCTCGACCCGGGAGCAGTCGTCGGTGAAGCGCTGTCGACGTACTTCAAGGAGCGCCACGAGACGCGCTACGACGACGCAACCGACCATCGGTAGGCTACAACGAGGACGGCCGCCGATCCGTTACCTGAA
>OBKM01000605.1_pt1 | contig 17557 bp, 13 predicted proteins | sample 1519691 | NCBI WGS metagenome assembly OBKM01 (sample SAMEA37050418, study PRJEB22526) | metagenome | biome: saline pan; feature: lake; material: water | place: Egypt | collected 2015 | depth 0.5 m | reverse complement strand
TACTTGCGTTCTTTCGGTTCGAACTCCGTGATGATGACCTCCTTGTCGTCGAACTCGTAGTTGCCGTCGCACTCGCTGTAGAACAGCGTGTGGCGGAGCCACTCATCGTCGTTGCGATTCTGGTAGTCCTCGCGCGAGTGAGCGCCGCGGCTTTCGGTGCGGTACCGGGCACTTGCCGCAATGGCCTCCGCATAGTCGACCATGTAGCCGATCTCGACGGCGTCCATGAGATCGGTATTGAAGCGCTTACCTTTATCGTCTACGACGACGTTCTTGGCACGCTCGCGGATGTCCTGTAGCTCGTCAATCGCTTCGGACAGCGTCTCGTCGGTGCGGAAGACGGAGACGTTCTCCATCATGAGCTCCTGCAGGTCGGTGCGCACCTTGACGACCGACTCGCCCTCGTCGCTTGTTCGAGAGAGAATGTCGTCGAGATGATCGCGGATCGGCTTCTCGGGGTTCTCCGGAAGCGGCGCGTAGTTCTTGCCTTCTCGCACGGCTTCGGCCATCTTCATGCCCGTGCGGCGACCGAAGACGACGAGTTCTAGGAGCGCGTTCGTGCCAAGGCGGTTGGCTCCGTGGACGGACACGCAGGCACACTCGCCAGCTGCGTAGAGCCCCGGCACCGGAGTTCCACGCTCGCTGTGCTCAACGCGCCCGTCATCATCCGTCGGAATGCCGCCCATGGCGTAGTGACAGGTGGGCACGACGGGGATGGGCTGCTCCTTCGGATTGATCCCCATATAGGTGCGCGAAAACTCCGAGATCTCCGGCAGCTTCTTGTCGAGCACCTCCTCGTCAACGTGCGTCAGGTCGAGGTGCACGTAATCCTTGCCTTGCACGCCGCGTCCCTCGCGAATCTCCTTGTAGATACACTGCGAGACGAGGTCGCGCGGCGCGAGGTCTTTCACCGTCGGAGCGTAGCGCTCCATAAAGCGCTCGCCTTCGCTGTTGCGCAGAACGCCGCCTTCCCCGCGGGCGCCCTCGGTAATCAGAATGCCGAGCCGGTAGAGCCCCGTCGGATGGAATTGGACGAACTCCATATCCTCGAGCGGAATGCCGTTGCGCAGCATGATGCCCATGCCGTCGCCGGTACTGGCGTGCGCGTTAGAAGTCGTCTTGAACGCGCGCCCATATCCGCCTGTAGCAAAGCAGACCGTCTTGGCGTGGAAGGTGTGAATTTCACCGGTCAGGATCTCATAGGCCACGACGCCGGCGCACTCCTCCCCATCCTCGGTCATAATCAGGTCGAGGACCTGAAACTCGTCGTAGAAGCGCACGCCCTGCTTGGTGCACTGGTCGTAGAGCGTGTGCAGAATGGTATGTCCCGTGCGGTCGGCTGCGTGGCAAGAGCGCTTGACGGGCGCCTCGCCGAAATTGCGCGTGTGGCCGCCAAAGCGGCGCTGGGAGATCTTCCCTTCTTCGTTGCGGCTAAACGGCACGCCGTAGTGCTCCAGCTCGACAATCGTGCGCGGCGCGTCCTTGCAGAGCGCCTCAATGGCATCCTGGTCGCCCAGGTAATCGCTGCCCTTGACCGTGTCGAAGGCGTGCCACATCCAGTGGTCCTCCTCCTCGTTGCCGAGGGCAGCGGCGATGCCCCCCTGCGCCGCACCTGTGTGCGAGCGCAACGGATGCAACTTCGAGACGACCGCTACGTCAGCGCCGCCCTCTTTGGCATACAGAGCCGCAGTCAGGCCGGCGCCACCGGCACCAACGACAACAACGTCGTGGTTGAAAATCATGGTGTATGTGTGATTTGATGCGTTGTCAAGCTAGCGTATGTTCGGTACAAGCGCGATACGTCGTCACCATCCAGCCGTAATCACCGAATACGTGCCCACAATGAGCAGTACGAGCGCAAGCCCCCAGGAGAGAGTTTTAGCGACGATTCGCCCCATATCGTTGCGGATGTAATCCGAGAGCACGTTGTTCAGACCGTAGAATCCATGATGCAGGGCTACGATGAGGAAGAGGATATTGAACGTCTTCCAGAGCACGGCGTAGACCGGATCGGCCAGCCGCTGCATCACGACATCGTACGGCGTGGCGGCCTCGACGTCCTCACCGAGGCGGTCCCGCACACCCTCCTGAGCTTCTTCCGGATAGGAAGGAATTTCGCCCGCTTCGGCCTGCTCCGTGGTGATGACCTCGTGCGCCACGCTGGCCGTTTGGGCGTCGTAGTGCTGCACCCAGAAGTGCGTGATGAGCATAAAAATCAGGAACGCACCTGTGATGCGATGCAAGTACCAGTTGAAGGCTTTGAATCGAGACTGGGACATAGCGAGGTAGCTGGGTCGGAATCAACAAGGACAGCAGGGCAGCAATCGATTAGCCGCCGAGGAGGTATTCCACGATGGTGTAGAGGATGGGATAGCCTCCGACAGCAATAATCATAACGGTCACGCCTCCGAGCGTCCAGAAGAGCTTCTTCTGGTTAGGGCTCCAGCCGAGCAGGTCGATGAGGATGATGCGAAGCCCGTTCATGGCGTGATACGCCACCGCCACCAGAAGCATGAACTCCCCGAGTTTGAAAACGGGGTGGTGGTACTTCACGATCAACTCGTTGAACGCCTCAGGATCGGTGAGCGCCTGCAGTTCCCACACGTGCAAAATCAGGTAGATGACAATGGCAACTCCGCTGATGCGGTGCGCCATCCAGGCGAACATCCCGGTGCGGATGCGGTAGCGTTGGAAGCGTCCGGTGTCCTCGTAAACCTGCTGCCCGGACACCTCCGTAGATTCTTCCGTTTCGACGGCCATGGCTCTGTTGATTTGAGTGACGCAAGAAATGGGTGGTGAGAGGATCACCCCCTCACCACTCATCGAGTGCTGTACGTATGAGAGGGACTTTGTAAAGTTTCAGTTTGTACTGAAAAACGGTCCCACTAGTTCGCGAGCGATTTATCTCGGGAGACGGACCGGTTGCGCGCGCCGACGTACTGGGCGAGCGGGCGAATGAGCCGGTTATCAGCCCACTGCTCAAGCAGGTGGGACGACCAGCCGGCCGTGCGGCTCAGCGCGAAGATGGTCGTGTACAGGTCGATGTCGATATCGAGCATGTAGTAGACCGAGGCGCTGAAGAAGTCGACGTTGGGGTCGATGCCCGTCTCTTCCTGCATCGTCTCCGCGATCTGCGTGCTGTACCGATACCACTTGATCGCGTCTCGCGCTTCGCCCAGGTCTTCGAGCATGTCGCGCAGGATCGCCGCACGCGGATCCATGGTCTCGTAGACGCGGTGGCCGAAGCCCATGACGCGCTCGCCCTCTTCCAGGCGCTGTTTTACGAAGGCCACCGGGTCCTGGTCTGACCGGTCGATCTCTAGCAGCATCTTCATGACCTCGACATTGGCTCCGCCGTGAAGCGGCCCTTTCAAGGCACCGATGGCGCCCGTCACGGCCGAGTACATGTCGGAGAGCGTGGAGCCGATGACGCGACCGGTAAACGTAGAAGCATTCAGGCCGTGGTCGGCGTGCAGGACCAGACACACGTCAAAGGTTTTCTCGGCAGTCTCGCCCGGTTCTTCGCCGTTGAGCATGTACAGGAAGTTGCGGGCAGTAGAGCCTCCATCGAGTGGGGGAACGTACTCCTTGCCATTACGCAGGCGGGCAAAGGCCGCGATGATCGAGGGCATCTGGGCCAGAATGCGAATGGCCTTGCGCCGATTGGCGTCGGGTGCCTGATCTTCCGTTTCGGGGTCGTGAAACGACAGGGCCGACACAGCAGATCGAAGGACGGCCATCGGGTGCGCGTCGTCGGGTGCCTGTCGAATCAGGTCGAGCACGGGATCGGGGAGCGGACGCGCTTCTTGCAGCTTGCTCTGAAGGGCGTCAAGTTCGTCCTGCGTAGGGAGGTCGCCGTTCCAAAGCAGATAGACGACCTCCTCGAACGAGGTGTTTTCCGCGAGGTCCTCAATGTCGTACCCGCGGTAGATAAGATCACCGTTCTCGCCGTCGACAAAGGAAAGCTCCGACTCCAGCGCGACAATGCCATCGAGGCCCGGAGCCTTGATCGTGCTGTCTTCTTCTTTCGTCTTGATCTCGTCGGTCATAGCGGTGTGGCGTGTTGATTGGAGAGATTATACCGGATCCAGAAGTCTGACGTGCACACGTAACCGCTTCCAGGGCTGTGCATCTGGCAGTTGAATGGACGGTACAGTGCACCGCCCCGCAGTCGCGTTCGGTAAGAACGAGGCTGGATTAGGCCGCGAAGCGGTCGATGTATGAAGAATTACCTGCCCATGATATTACGAAAAACGCTTCGTCATAACTCATAGAATAGCGCTGGCCGGAAGAGCGACCGCTGGGACACGTGTCACGTCTACCTGTAGTTTTCTGGTGCGTCGAACTGGCGATGCAGTTACATCGGGAAGTCCACTGCGGCTCCTCTATCCGCCTTTCGGGACGTACGGCCAGCCAAGCGCTTCCTCAAGTATGGAGGAAATTGCCGGCTTTAAACCAGTATTGTATGCGCCTTTAAGAAGGTACACAATTCACCACAATGTAAATAAATAGAGTGGGGCCTATGCAAGAATTTCTGTTTAAGCGAAAAGCCCTTCCATACAACCGGTAGCAAGCGCGATGGGATCATTTCACGCGTCCGACCGATATCTAACCCAAGTACGGTAGCTTAAAAGCGACACTGGTGCGGGGCGCTTCGCGCTCGCCGCACGCGCGACCAGCTGCTAGTAATCCGGCGCACTGCGCCGACACTGCACGCTTCGACTTTGCCCGATACGCTCTGCGAAAGGCAGCGGGTCGCGCGCTACCGTCCTTACCATACATGTTGTTCCACATACCTTGGACGCGCACCGGCGCGTCTTCCTCATGCTCGAATGTTATTCCTCATGACAGAGCGGCGTACTTTGCCCTTGATCGGCGGAGCGACCGCGCTCGACCCGGTTTCGGAACGCGGATCGTCCTCGCGCGCTGACGCAGTGCGCGGTGCGTTTCCACACTCCGGGGGTTGCAGGTCCGGCCTATGAATCCGCCCGTCCACCGAGCAGGTCTCCTTTTGCGAACGGCTCCAACGAGCTCAGGGGCAGAGACCCGCGTCTCCCGAATACCTTATGTCTAAAGAAATTGTTGTTAATGCAGGCGAAAAAGAAACGCGCATCGCGATTGTCGAAAATGGAAAGATCGCCGAACTCTACATAGAGAATCCCGATCACGAGCGCACGATCGGCAATATATATCTCGGCCGCGTGCGGAAGGTAATGCCGAGCATCCAGGCTGCCTTCGTCGACATCGGCCAGGAGCAGGACGCGTTCCTGCACTTTTCCGATCTGTCTGATAACTTCGCCGATCTCCTGAAGCTGCTCGACTCGGACCCGCCGCGCGTCGGCAAGACGGTCCATCCGTCCGGAAACGGGAGCAGCCAAAAACCTTCCAAGCTGCTCAAGCGCGGGCAGCAGCTCCTCGTCCAGATCACGAAAGAGCCGATCTCGAACAAAGGCAGTCGCATCACGACCGGCCTGACTATGGCCGGCCGCTTTCTGGTGCTGATGCCTATGGCCGATCACGTGGCCGTGTCGCGCAAGATTACGAGCGACAAGGAGCGCCGCCGCCTGGAAGCGCTTGCGGAGAGCTTAGTCCCAGATGGGTTCGGTGCCATCGTGCGCACCGTCGCTGAGGGGCGCGACGCGAAGTCGCTCGACACCGATCTGAAGCTGCTCGTCGAACGGTGGCGCCGCGCGGAGAAGCGCTTGGCCGAGAAGCCCAGCGCACCGGCGCTGATTCACGAGGATGTGGATATGGCCTCGTCCATCATCCGCGACCAGTTTTCCAGCGACTACGAACGGATCCTGATCGACGACGAGGACCTCTACCACAGCGTCCGCAGCTACGTGCGAGCCGTAGCGCCGAAGATGGCCTCGGCTGTGGAGCTGCACGACGGGCCTGAACCTGCTTTTGAGGCCGCAGGCATCCAGCACGGCGCCGACCGGGCGTTCCGCGACCGCATCGAGCTGCCGTCCGGCGGCTATCTCTACATTGAGAAGACCGAGGCCATGCACGTCATCGACGTGAACTCGGGGCGCTCGGGGAAAGGCATGTCGCAGGAAGAAAACTCGCTGAAGGTCAACCTCGAGGCGGCGCGCGTCATCTCCCACCAGGTGCGCCTGCGCGACCTCGGTGGTATTATCGTTATCGACTTCATTGACCTGCGGAGCGACAAGAATCGCCAGAAAGTCTACGAAGAAATCGAGAAAGGATTCGATGATGACCGGGCAGTGACCAAGATTCTGCCAATGAGCGAGTTCGGCCTCGTTGAGATTACGCGTCAGCGCCTGCGCCCGAGCATCACGTCGACCTTCTCGGCCTCGAACGGATCTTCGGGTCGGCAGAAGGACACGCAGTCGTCTGCAGCGTCGAAAGGCGGCAACGGCGAGGCGCAGCAGATTCAGGCCAAAGCCAACCGCCAGGCCAAGAAGCTGACCGAGCGTATTGAGAAGTACAAGAAAGAAGTGCGCCGCCTCGAGAATGAGGTGGAGCGCTGGAAAGAACGCGCTGAGCAACCAAGCGATGAGGTGCGCGAGCTGCGCGACGAGGTCAGACGGCTGCGAAATGAACTCGATGCCGCCAGTGAATCGGCACCACCGCCCGAGGCGACGGAGGAGGCGCACGCGCCCCAAGAGGTCGTGGATGCCATTGAGTCGTGGATCGAAGAGTATGCAAGCAAAGGGCGCCGTCGTCCGGTAACATTGCGGGTGCACCCCTTCACGGCCGCCTTCTTGCATCAACCCGTGCCCAGCTACGTCACCCGCTGGTTCATGGATCACATGGTGCGCGTGCACATAGAGACCGATACCTCTCTCTCACCGCTGGCCTTCCGCTTCGAAAATGCGCGCTCCGGGGAGGCGATCGACCAACGCTCCTTGGCAGCCATGGGCAGCGGATAATCGGTCGCTCGGTTTGGAACGAATCGGTCCGTCTCTATGGACACAGAACAGATCATCGAGGAACTGGAGCAGGCCGCTCAGCAGCTCGGGTTTGAAGTGCGCACCGAAAAAGGCAATTTTCGCGGCGGTCGGTGCGTGATGAAAGACAAGCGCATCATTATGCTGAACAAGCGGCATCTGCCCGAGGTGCAGCTCGCCGTGCTGGCTGAGAGCCTGCGCGACGCCCCGCTCGATACCATCTACCTGAAACCGGCCGTTCGCCAGGCGCTTGAAGAGGCGTGGGCCGAATCTGACACGGAACCTTCATCGCATGTCGAATAGCGTCTCACCAACCGTCACACTGCTGGGCACAGGCACGTCCACGGGTGTGCCCGTGCTCGGATGCGACTGTGACGTGTGCCAGTCCAACGATCCGCGCGACAAGCGCACCCGGTGCTCGTGCTACATCCGGGTCAACGGTCTCGGTCTCCTCATCGACACCGGGCCCGACTTTCGAGCGCAGGCGATGCGCGAAGACATTGACCGGGTCGATGCCGTCCTCTACACGCATCACCACTTTGATCACGTAGTCGGTATCGACGACCTCCGTCCGTTTTTCTTCCAGAACCGGCGCCTGCTTCCGTGTTATACCAGCGAGGAAACGGAAGCTGTGCTACGACGCAACAAGGAGTATATCTTTCGATCGGAGCCGTACCCCGGCGCGCCCAACCTGGAGCTCCGGCGAGCGCGTAGCGGTCAGGCGTTTCGCGTAGTGAGTCGCTACGAGAATGACGCCTCCGTCCGCGTCACACCCATCGAGGCGTATCACGGGGAGCTGCCCGTGCTCGGCTACCGGGTCGGCGACTTTGCCTACCTGACGGACATCAATCGCATCCCTGATCGGAGCTGGGCGCATCTGCAAGATCTCGACGTGCTCGTCCTTGATGCTCTGCGCCCGACCAAGCATCGCACGCACTTCTCTTTCGACGAGGCCGTGGACGTGGCTCAGCGCCTTGATCCACGCCAGACGTATTTCATCCACATGACGCACAACGCTCTGCATGCTGAGGCCTGCGCGGCGCTGCCCGACGGCATCGATCTCGGGTACGATGGGCTGACGTTCGAGTGCAGCCGCACCCCAGCCGCACCCGTTGACCAGAAATCCACGTCGTAAGCTGGCTCCGCGACTTCAGGCGACCTCTCAAGTCGTGGTCCCTGAGTCAATCGAGCGTCCAGCCTCCGATCGTATGTCCGGAGACAGCCGTCGGAAGTGGGATTTGTCGTGTCCGGATGAGCACCGGTTTTGCGCATATCTGTATGGAGGATCTTTCCTTATCCCTCACCGCACGACTCACGGATGCAGCCGCCTAAGCCATAAACGTCAACATCTATCTCCGCGAAGCCGCCAATCTGATCGTCAAGACGCTTCCGTTCCTCTGGGTGCGACTCGGCTCCTACGCACTGCTGGGGGCGGGCCTGTTGTTTTACTTTGCCGTCCTGGGGGGTATTGCGTGGCTCTTTGGGCAGGTCTGGGGCCCGCTCGCCTTCATTATTCTTCTGCTCGCATTCGGCGGCGCCTGGGGCATCGTGCGCTGGATCCAGCGCTACTACTTCTACCTGCTCAATGCGGCGCACGCGGCCGTAATGACCGAATACATCGTCCATGGAAAGAATCCAGACGATGGCCAGATCGCCTACGGCAAGGAGCAGGTCACGAGCCGATTTCGAGACACGAGCCTCATGTTTGGGATCGACGTGCTCATCGACGGCGTTGTGAAGGCCATCACGCGTAAGGTGGCGAACGTAGTAGGGCTGCTCCCCATCCCCGGCATGAAGAGCCTGAAGCTGGTCATGGAACGACTGGCCAAATACTCGACGACCTATATCGATAAGGCTATTCTTACGCTGGCGTATCGACGGCGCGAACCCAACGTCTGGAAGGTGGCGCAGGACGGCGTGATCCTCTACGCGCAGTGCTGGAAGCCCATCTTGGCGAACGCCGCGGCGCTCACCCTGCTCAGCTACGTCGAGTTCTTTATCTTTCTTGCCATCCTGGGCATTCCGGCTATCGCGCTTGCAGCGCTCGTGCCGGCGCTGAGCATTCCGCTCGGCATCTTCGTCATCGTCGGCGCCTGGATGCTGAAGCTCGCCCTGGCCGACGCCTTCGGCATGGCCGCCACGATTCTCGCCTTCCACCGGTCGATCGAGGGCATGGAGCCCGATCCGACCTGGAAGCGCCGGTTGGAGCAGATCAGCGACCAGTTTCGCGAGCTGCGCGACAAGGCCCGGGAGCACGCCTCGGACATGGACATCGGGAGAAGCGCCGGAACCGGGGCAGACGCCTCGCCAACCGACCGGCCTCCGTCTCCCTCGCAGCCGGGCGAACGTCGCCACGGCGCATCCTGAGGCGACCCGTGAACGTAACGCACCGCTCCGTCATCTTATTGCTGCGCAGGGTGCCCGATGTGACCCAGAGGCTCGTCGACCTGCCGCGCCAGCGCATCGCACAGGTCGGGCCGTTTCGCAATGGCATCATCCATGGCGACTCCGCGTCCCTCGCCGGATGGGCGTTCGACGCGGCCGCGATGCCACTGCCGACCGCGACCATCCGCCGGGCACGTTATTCCATTTCGGCAGCCAGCTCCCGCACCACGCCGGTGAGTAGCTCCATGCGTTCCGCGTCATCCGCATCGATGCTGGCGAGTTCATCGACTAGCGTCTCAAGAGCGGCGTGCTGCTCCGCGGGGTCGTCCAGCGCCTCGATGGTGTCCAGTTCGGCGCGGATCGATTCGATGTGCTCGTCGGAGAGTCCCTCGCCGCGCTCCATCTGGTCGAGGTAGGCGCGGGCGACGACGAAGTCCGCGGGCCACTCGTTGCGCGGCTGGTGCATAGGATTGAACTCGTCGTAGGTGACCAGCTTAGCCGCCTCGAGCTCGTTTTCGGTGAGATGCTCGTTCGGCTCAAGCTCCAGCACGTCGAAGCCGCGGGCGATCTCGGTGCCGTAGATGTAGCCGTTGTACCAGTACGTCGACCAGTAGCCGGCCACCTGCAGCTCCTCGTCGCTCATCGGGCCGCGATCAAAGAAGGCGATCTCGTGGGGATCGTCCGGATCGGTGAAGTCGAAAACCGACACCCCACCCTGATACCAGGCCTGCGTCTTGATGTCGCGCCCCGGCACGGGGACAAGCGAGCCGTTGTGCGCGACGCAGTTTTCGGTGTCTTCCTGCACGACAGGCACCTTGTAGTAGCTCCGCTGCGTCATCTCACCGTCTTCGCGAGTGAAGAAGGCGTTCGCGCCCCACTCGACGGGGTCATCGGCGCGGCAGCGCGGCGACGTGCCGCCGCCCCACTCGTCCGTGTAGAGGATCGTAGAACCATCGTTGTTGAAGGTAGCCGAGTGCCAGTAGGCGAAGTTCTGGTCGGCCACCGCATCGATGCGTTCCGGGTTCACCGGATCGGTGATGTCGAGCAGGATGCCGTTCCCTGAGCAGGCGCCTGCCGCGAGGCCGAGCTCGGGATAGGTGGTGATGTCGTGGCACTGGTTCGTCTCGCGGGAGCGCTGCGTACCTTCGCCGTGGTCACCGCCAGGCCAGAGGCCGGCGATCTCGTCCTCGTCGGCAAAGATGCGCGGCTCACTTACGATTTCAGCGTCTTCAGGGGCGTCGAGCGGCACCTGGATCACCTCGATCTGATAGAGCGAGGTCTCAGGATGGTCCGGATCGGCGATGCAGCCCTCCATCTCCTCGCTCGGTCGGACGAAGCTGGTGCCGGAGTTGTAGACGTAGAGATTCTCGTCGTCGTTCGGATCGTCGAGGATGGTGTGCGTGTGCGAACCGCGGCAGGTCTGCACGGCAGCGACCTGCTGGGGCGTTGTGATGTCGCTCACGTCAAAGATGCGGACGCCGCGGAAGCGCTCCTCGTTCACCTCGCCCTCGGCGCCGGTCACGTCGCAGTCGAGGCGCCCGCGCGTCTGCTCGACGGACATGAAGACAAGATCGCCGTAGATCGACACGTCGCCCTGCCCGCCGGGGCACACCACGGCCACGTCGAGCTCCGGGCGCTCCGGGTTGGCAATGTCATAGACCATGAACCCGTAGAAGTTACCGACGATCGCGTGGTCGCCCTGAAAGGCGATGTCCGAGTTGGCAAAGTTCAGGTCGCCAGGGTTCTCTGGGTCCTTGAAGATATCTGGTCGTGGGAGAGAGGACAGGAGCTCCATGTTGTGCGCGGCAGTCTCGGCGTCGTACCAGCCGGCATCAAGGCCAATGCGCGGGTCCTCGGGGTCCCACCACACCTCTTCGTCGTCGCCGGGCACGTCGGTTGCCTGGGCAACGGCGTCCGGTATCGCGAAAAATCCAACTAGAAGAACGAGAAGGCCTACCAGGCCTGTGCGGGCAAGGGCGTGGAGACGATTGGCGGACATGGGAGCGTTCATAGAGAATAGCGGGGTTGATTCAAAAAGCAAGATGGGAAAGGGCGCCGGCGAACTACGGCATCGCACCGAGCATCTGCTCCATGCGGCGAATTTCGATGCGCTGATCAGCCTCGACGTGAGAGGCAAAGGCGAAGGCTTCGGTTTCCTGGCCACCCGCGGGAGAGGCCATGAGGTTCTCAACCATGGCAATGGCCCCTTCGTGGTGGAAAATCATGAACTCGAGGAAGAGCCGGTCAAACGTGTCGTCCGAAGCGGCGGCGAGCTCCTCCATCTGATCCGTAGAGAGCATGCCGTGCATATCGCCATGGTCGTGCCCGTGGTGGAGGCGCCCCTCGGTCTTCAGCAGCTCGATGTCGTCCAGCATATGATCGAGGTGGGCAGGGGCCTCTTCGCCGCGGCGCTCCAGCCACTGAATCATCTGGTCGATCTCGTCGCCCTGCGAGCGTTCCATGCGGTCGGCCATGCGCCGGATGGCCTCATTTTCCGTCCGGTCCGGCACGAGAGCTGTCATCTGGAGGGCCTGGGCATGGTGGAGAATCATCTCCTGCATGAAGGTGACGTCGGCCTCGGTGTACGTCGGCTCGTCGCCCCGATCCCAGTCCGCGCCATCTTGCACCTGGCTGGGTTCACCGGGCGCGCCTGGTCGAGCGATACGCGTAGGCTGGCCGTCAGTCGCCTGCCCCGGAGTGAGCACCTGGCTGGGTTCGCCCGGAGCGCCGGGTTGCACCACGCGCGCTGCTTCAGGCGACGACCGGTCGCGGAGGACCTGCGTCGCCTCGCCCGGGGCGCCGGGCTGAACGACACGGACGTCGGTCGTGTCGATGGCAGGGGAGTCAGTCGACGCTACCCCGTCGATCGGAGTGCCGAGTCCGATGACACTGACACACAGAAAACACCAGAGTGGAGCGACAAAGCGGATTGGAAGGGACAAGGTCATGGGCGCTGATGTCGTCCGAAAAAGGGCTCAGTCCCATGATACGTAACGAGCGCGCCCAAAACAAGACGGACGTTCGCGGTCTCCGAAAAGCTCGCCGCTGATCCCCGAATGGAGCAGGGGAGAGCGGTCTTGAGCCTGCTATCCGATTTCGAGCATGCGCTCCACAGCTTCGAGGGCGCGCTTCCGCGTCGGCTCGGGCACGTTTATCTGATACTGGTTTTGAGCCAGATTTGTGCGCGTGTCTTCAAGCGTGATAGCATTCATGTGCGGGCACCGCTGCCAGCACATGCGCAGCAGGTTCTTATCCGGATTCTCGCCCATGATGTTATCGCCCATCGAGCACTCGGTGAGCAGAAGGTAGCTCTCCGCGTCGGTGTTTTCGACGTAGTCGATCATGGACGAGGTGCTGCCCGAGTGGTCGGCCTCCTCCACGACCTCTGGGCTGCACTCGGGGTGGGCCAGCACCACCGTCTCGGGATGCTCCTCGCGAGCCTGCCGAATGTCCTCGACCTGAAACATTTCGTGGACCACGCAGCGCCCCTCCCAGCCGATGAGGTCGGCGTCGGTCTCCTGGGCCGGGGCTCCGTCCCCGCCCGCTGGAGTGCCGTTGCCTCCCACGCCCTTCCGCTCGCGCTTCTGGGGGAAGAGAATCTCTTTATCCGTTTCCTTAGCGACGTTCTGCGCCAGAAACTCGTCGGGAATGAAGATGACGGTGTCCGAATCGAGCGACTCGACGACGGCCGCTGCGTTGCTGGACGTGCAGCAGATGTCGGACTCCGCCTTCACGTCAGCGTACGTGTTGACGTAGGTGACCACGGGCACCCCTGGGTACCGGTCACGGAGCATGCGCACGTCTTCGGCCGTGATGCTCTCAGCCAGCGAGCAGCCCGCCTCCTCGGCTGGGAGCAGCACAGTTTTGTCGGGATTGAGGATTTTAGCCGTCTCCGCCATAAAGCGGACGCCGCAGAATACGATGGTATCTTGTTCGGCCTCGGCCGCGAGGCGGCTCAACTCGAGCGACGACCCCGTGTAATCGGGAATCGTGTGAAAGAGAGCCGGCTCCATGTAGTTGTGACCGAGGATGACCGCATTGCGCTCCTGCTTGAGCCGATTGATTTCGGCAGCAAGCCGGGCTTTACGGCGCAGATCCTCTTCGAGAGGGTCTTCAAGCCGCTCGTCCAATACTTCGTAAAGCGCATCAACAGATGTAAGGGTGGCCGTTTCTTTTCTCATATCTAGATAGTGCTTGATTAGACAAGCAGACTGTTCGTGTAAAAGTCGTCAGGTTACCTGAAAGCTCAGATCAAAGTGCGGCGCCGAGTGGGTGAGGGCTCCTATGGAAATGGCGTCCACCCCCGTCTCGGCGATAGACTGAACCGTGTCGAGGGTGACATTGCCGGAGGCTTCGAGCTCAACCGCACCTTCGGCTCGCTCCACGGCCTGTCGGAGCGTCGGGAGGTCCATGTTGTCGAGCAGAATGCTGTCGGGCGCATGAGCGAGCGCCTCATCGAGCTCTTCAAGGGTCGCAACCTCTACTTCGACCCAGTACTCTGATCCGTACTGCTCGCGGACGCGGCGGATCGCCTCGGTTATGCTGCCCGCTCCGTCGATATGGTTTTCTTTGATCAATACCTGATCGAAGAGTCCAAGTCGATGGTTTTCACCTCCTCCTTGACGCACGGCATACTTGTCGAGGCGGCGCGCTCCTGGGAGCGTTTTTCGAGTATCCAAAATAGTGGTGTCGGTGTGCGACACGGCATCGACAAAGCGGCGCGTGAGCGTAGCAATGCCCGATAGCCGACCCGTGAGATTCAGGGCGGGTCGCTCAGCGGCCAGAAGGTCCTTGCCTGGGCCTCCCACGGTGGCCACCGTTTCACCAGCCGTGATGCGCTCTCCCTCCTGCACAGCTGGTCGAAAGGTCGTGTCCGGATTGACGAGTCGGAGCAGCGCCCTCGCGACCGGAAGACCTGCCACTGTACCGTTTTCTCTCGCAATCAGGCGCCCTTCCAGGAGGGAGTCGTCTTGCAGGACGGCCTCGCTCGTCAGGTCCCGGCGACCTGGCGAGTAGGCGCCGGGCTTCCAGTCGCCCTCCGGATCGATGTCTTCCGCCACGGCGATCTGAAGGAGCGAAAGCACCGTCGGGTGACGAAGCTCCTCCGGAAGCGCGTCTTCAGCATGCTGGGATGAGGAGAGCGTGCGGTTTCTCATACGGAAGAAGGTCGTCGGTCGCTGGGTCAGCACAAACAGAGAAATACGAAAGGATGCATCAGAGGGTGGGCGCCGCGGTGGCCTCGCGGTCGTCACTCACGTAGTGGCAGCCAGCCGACGTAGAATTGGAGGCAGCCGCTCGGGCGATTCCCTGCGCGACCGTGCAGGCCGATCGGAGCTCGTAAAGTGCCCGCGATGGCGTGTCTTCCATCAGGGATTCCACACGACGTCCCAGCTTCTCCAGCTGGTCGACGGCTTTTTGCAGGCCAGCCGGCGTTCGAACCAATCCGAGGTGTGCGTCCATGACGTGTTGCAGTCTGCGGAAAAGAGGGGCTAGCCCTTCCTGCGAAGAAGGGAGACGCACTGGATCCGTATCCGAAGGCGGCGTGGGCCGGGAGGCTTCCCGGGCCGCATCAGCCCCAGCGCGCAGTCCCCAAACCAGCCCTTCGAGCAGTGAGGTTGACGCCAGGCGATTAGCGCCGTGTACGCCCGTGCCAGCACACTCTCCCACAGCGTACAACTGCTCGAGAGAGGACCGGCCCCATGTGTCTACGTCAATGCCTCCACACAGAAAATGCTCGGCGGGGGCGACAGGAATGCCCTCATCCGGATCTATATTGTGCTCGGCACACAGCTCGGCCAGATCCGGAAACACCTGCGCAAAATCCAAAGGCGATACATCCAAGATGACGCGCCCAGTCGACGCGCGAGCCTGCTGGACAGCGCGAGCAACGACATCGCGCGGTGCAAGCTCGGCGTCAGGATGCACGTCAGGCATGAAGCGCTCGCCATTTGCATCGCGAAGGACCGCTCCCTCTCCCCGTATAGCCTCGCTCAGCAGAAACGGCCGCTCCCCTGCGACGCATACGGTGGGGTGGAATTGGACGTACTCCAGGTCGTCGGTCGCCGCGCCGGCCCGCATCGCCATGGCGATTCCGTCTCCCGTAGCTCCATCCGGATTTGTCGACTGAGAGTACAGCGCACCAATGCCCCCGGTTGCCAGAATAGTGGCCCCCGCGACATGCGGCTGAGCCATCTCATCAGATACAAGGATAGCTCCGCGGACCGATGAATCGTCGTGCAGGAGCCTGATGGCGGCCGTGTCCTCGAGGATAGTCACCTGGTCGTGCTGAGCGAGATGCTTCAGGAAAGGGGCATGGATATGCCGGCCTGTAGAGGCGTCGACGTGAAGAATACGGTCGTCCGAGTGAGCAGCTTCTCGCCCGTAGTGAAAGTCTTGCCCTTTCTCTTCGGTGTCAAACGGAACGTCGAGCGTTTCGATAAGCACATCCTGCACGGCTGCGTCAGCCTCGCTCACCAGGACGTCTATAGCTGCCTCGTCGGCCGTGTTGTCAGACGCTGCAACGATGTCGCGCCCGAAGTCCTCAGGGGCGCGGCGCGCTACCGCAATGCCTCCCTGAGCCCACCATGTAGATGCCCTTCCGGATGCGACGCCTTGGTAGCAATGGTGACGGAAGCGCCTCGACGGGCGGCTCCCAGTGCCGCTGAGAGCCCGGCGATACCGGAGCCAATCACGAGGACGTCACTTGCTAAACCTCCAGTGTGGGGAGCGCACATGGCTAGACGCTAACTGTAACAAAATACACTCAAGATATGCTACTTCAGGTTGCAAAACGGGTTCGGCCGGTCAGCTACATAGGACATCTTTTTCACCTCCCGAGCCGGTATATTTCTAGAACTATACATTTATGCGTAATTTGTCCGGAAATTGGCGCAGTACCTAAGACATGAAGGGAAGCAGGTTCTGAGACAGGCAACAGGATTCTCCCTGGAACCGGGGTGTAGGCTACGGCGACTGAGGCCAAGGAGCTCGATCCCTCCGAGATGTTGCTGCATTGTGACAGCAATGGAAGCGTGCTCTTTATAGCTTGGCATTGTTTCGTATTCTCACATCCATCCATTCTCTGATCTCCATATGCTCGACCTTGCCGAAAGTACGGCTATCATCACCGGCGCCTCAAGCGGAATCGGTGCCGCCACGGCGCGCCTCTTGGCCCAAGATGGCACAAGGGTAGCGCTCGCTGCGCGACGCGAAGAACGTCTTCACGACTTGAAAGCTGAAATCGAGGACGACGGCGGCACGGCGGTCGTTATACCTACCGATGTGACCGATCGCGCGCAGGTGCAGGAGCTGGTTGATGCTACCGTCGACGCCTTCGGACAGATCGATATCCTGGTCAACAACGCGGGCCTGATGCCGCTCTCCCTCATGAAAAACCTTCACGAGGACGAGTGGGAGCAGATGGTCGACGTCAACGTCAAGGGCGTACTCTACGGCGTGGGCGCCGTGCTGCCACACATGCTGGAGCAGGAGCGCGGCCACATCGTAAACATCGGCTCGGTCGCTGGTCGACGCGTCTTCGGCGGTGGCGCCGTCTACTGCGGCACCAAGTTCTTCGTCCGCGCCTTCACCGAAGGCGTGCGCAACGAGCTCGCCCCGACCCATAACATCCGCGCGACAAACATCGCCCCGGGTGCAGTCGATACTGAGCTTACCCATACGATCACCGACGAGGAGATTATGGAGCAGCTTGAGGCGGGCAATAAGGATCTTATCCCGCTGGAATCGGAGGATATCGCCGAGGCGATCCACTACGCCGTGACGGCCCCGGAGCGGGTTGATGTCGAAGAGCTGCTCGTAATGCCTACGACTCAGCGCGGGTAATCCATCTATCCGGAAGCAAATCGCGAAGCTATGACGGACCTCCAGTCGTTCGATCACAAAAGCCACATGCGCCGCGCGCTCGAGCTCGCTCGCGAGGCGCAGGCGCGAGGGGATGATCCCTTCGGCTCGGTGCTCGTCCGCAACGACCGGATCGTCATGGAGGCCAGCAACGCCGTGGCGACGGCTGACGACCTGCGCCGGCACCCGGAGCTCGATCTCGCGACGCGGGCCGTGCAGACCTTCGACGCGCCGACGCGGGCCGACCTCGTGATGTACACGAGCACGGAGCCGTGTCCGATGTGCGCGGGCGGCCTCCGCCAGGCGAAGCTCGGCCGTGTGGTCTACAGCGTAACCATGAACGAGTTGCACACGGACATCCTGGGCGCCGACCCTCTCTCCGCGACAGCAGATACCAT